>Ga0067045_1000015_pt1 | contig 51842 bp, 56 predicted proteins | sample TerdegcTABiofilm_FD_59184 | JGI IMG/M metagenome (GOLD analysis project Ga0067045, IMG submission 59184) | Combined Assembly of (Gp0054472, Gp0054536) Wastewater bioreactor microbial communities from Singapore -Terephthalate degrading...
TTCTTCCCGATCCTCCTCAACACCATCGACGGGGTGAAGGGTGTCAAGAAGACATGGATCGAGGTGGCGACCACGCTCGGGGCAAGCGAGCGCCAGGTCCTCCTCAAGGTCGTCCTGCCGGGTGCAGCCCCGACCGTGTGGACAGGGCTCCGGGTGGGTTTTGGTATCGCCTGGATGTGCGTTGTCGCAGCCGAGTGGCTCCCGGGGATATCGCAGGGACTGGGGTACCTCATCCTCTATGCCTACAACTTCGGCCAGACCAACCTCATCATCGCCGGGATGGTCGTGATCGGGCTCATCGGGCTTGCTATCGACCTGGTCTTCAAGAAGGTCGAGAAGAAATGGTTCTCGTGGCGGGGGCTCGAGCGATGACGGCACATGCATGTGCAGGAGGTCGCTGGTAACGATGGCACTCGTACTCGACAGCATCTCGAAATCGTTCTCCCTTGCCGATGGTTCGATGGTGGATGCCCTCTCCGGCATCTCGCTTGCGGTCGCGGACAGCGAGTTCGTCTCGGTCCTCGGCCCGTCGGGGTGCGGGAAGACGACGCTGCTCCGGATCGTCGCAGGGCTCGAGACCCCGACGAGCGGGACGATTACTCTCGATGGCGAGAGGATCGCGGGGCCGAGCCCGCGGATGGCGATGATATTCCAGGAGTACTCGCTCTACCCGTGGCGGACCGTCATCGACAACATCGAGTTCGGGCTCGAGATTCGCGGGATGACATGGGAAGAGAGGAAGAAGAGGGCAATTGAGTACCTCGACCTCGTGGGCCTCCGGGACTTTGCCGGGAGGTTCCCGTACGAGCTTTCCGGGGGGATGCGCCAGCGTGTCGCCGTCGCCCGGGCGCTCGCCATCGATCCTGCCATCCTCCTCATGGACGAACCGTTCGGCGCACTCGATGCCCAGACCCGCAACAGGCTCCAGCGCGAGCTGCTCGATATCTGGGAAAAGACACGAAAGACCGTGCTCTTCGTCACCCACAGCGTCGACGAGGCCGTGTACCTCTCCGACAGGATCGTGGTCCTGACGCCCCGGCCCGGGCGAATCAGGGAGATCGTGCCGATCGGGCTTCCGCGCCCGCGGGAGAGGACCGACGTTGAATTCGCACGTATCCGCCGCTATGTCCTCGACCATGTCGAAAACATGGCAGACACCCGGTAAGGTTTAATAGCGGCGGTCTCCATTTTATAAAGCACAGACAGGGACCAGGAGACAGGAAAAATGGTACGAAAACCAGGAAAGATGTACCGGAACCTCGCAAAGAAGGCATACACGCGCAAGGAATACATGGGAGGCATTCCGGGCAGCAAGGTCGTCCAGTTCGACATGGGGAACCTGACAGACGAGTTCCCGGTGCAGCTCTCCCTCGCAGTGGAAGAGGGCTGCCAGATCAGGCACACGGCACTCGAGGCTGCACGTATCAGCATCAACAGGCGATTAATCAAGGACGTCGGGAGGATGAACTACCGTCTCAAGCTCCGCGTCTATCCCCACCACGTGCTCCGCGAGAACAAGCAGGCAACGGGTGCGGGCGCGGACCGTGTCTCCGAGGGGATGCGCCTTGCCTTCGGGAAGGCAGTCGGGACGGCGGCACGGGTCATGCCGGGCCAGGAAGTCTTCTCGGTCTACACGACACCGCAGTTCCTGGACAAGGCAAAGGAGGCACTCCGCTCGGGAAGCCACAAGCTCCCGTCGCCAACCCGGATCATCATCCGGGAGTTGCCTGTTTCAAAGGCCCCTGCAGCAGAACAGGCATAATACTCCTTTTTTTCAAGGCCGTTTTCAAAGGATCAGCTGTCCCTTTTTCCGGGTAACCGGGGGACTCATTCGTGCGTCCCGGGAGATCTTTCCCCTCGGCAGGCAACTGTACCTTTTCCCTCCGGGACGGGAGAAGAAGGCATCCGGAAACCGGGCAAAAATCACTTCCAGCCGCAAACTGCTCCAATCCTCCGCCCGGGTGCATGACGGGACAGCGGTTTTTCCCAAAAACCCCTATCACAATGTATATTCCTTTTTATCGACACAATTATTGCAATATGATCCCTTCCCCGGACGATGCGCTCTGTGCAGCCCTGACCCGTGCCACCTGCAGGGCACTCGAGCAGGCAGAGATCTTCCTTCCCCCGGACGTTGTCCGGGCACTGGAAGCGGCACGGGACAGGGAGACGAGCGGGATTGCCCGCGGGGAGATAGAAAACATCCTCTCCAACATCCGGATGGCCGAATCCCTCCGGGTCCCCATCTGCCAGGATACAGGTGTCCCGGTCATCTACCTGACGCTCCCTCCCGGAATCCCCCTCTCGGGCACGCTCCTTGATGCAGTTGCCGAAGGCGTCCGGCTCGCGACGCGGACAATCCCCCTGCGCCCCAACGTCGTCGATCCCCTCACCCGGAAGAACACCGGGGACAATACCGGGCCGGGCATGCCCGCCGTCCACGTCAGGCACGGGGAAAGATTGACCGTAACCGCCCTTCCGAAGGGGGCCGGCGCCGAGAACATGTCACGCGTTGCCATGATGCTCCCGACCGACACGGGAAATGTCGCCCGGTTCGTGGCCGAGACCATGCTCATTGCCGGGGGAAAACCGTGCCCGCCGGTCGTCCTCGGCGTTGGCATCGGGGGAACGTTCGACGGGGCCGCGGCAGCAGCGAAGGAGGCACTCCTCGACCCCATCGATACCATGACGGAGTACGAGCGCGGGCTCCTGGACGCCGTCAACGACCTCTGCATCGGGCCCATGGGCCTTGGAGGAAAGACAACGGCACTCGCCGTCAAGGTGAAGGGTGCCGGGTGCCACACGGCCTCCCTCCCGGTCGCCGTGAACGTCCAGTGCTGGGCGTGCAGGAGGGCAACGGTGGAGGTGGAGTGGTGACGCGGATAGACCTCTCCACCCCCCTCTCCCACGAGGTCCTGATGCTGCGGGCAGGCGACCACGTCACGCTCTCCGGGACCGTCTACACCGCCCGCGACGAGGCACACCTCCGGATGCGGGAGGAGGGCATCCCCTTCGACCCGCACGGGGCTGCCATCTACCACTGCGGCCCCGTCATCCACGAGGGAAAGATCATCGCCGCGGGCCCCACGACCTCGGCACGCATGAACGCACTCTCGGGATTCCTCCTCGAGCAGGGTGTCCGGGCCCTGATCGGGAAAGGGGGCATGAGCCGGCAGGTCGCGGACCAGATGAAGGGCCGGGCGGTATACCTCGCGTTCACGGGCGGGTGTGCAGCGCTCGCTGCGTCCCGGATGACACTCCGCCGCGTCTTTTTCGAGGACCTCGGGATGGCCGAGGCCGTGTACGAGATTGATCTCGACCACCTCCCGCTCGTCGTCGGTATCGATGCGGCCGGAAACGACCTCTTCGAGGGAGTGAACAGGAACGCCCAGGCCAGGTTCAAGAAGAGGTTTTCCCTCTCCCGGGAGGCCGTGCCATGAAACTGGTCATCGACGAGAAGCGCTGCAAGGGCTGCAACCTCTGCACGATGGTCTGCCCCTACAAAATTTACAAGCCCGGAAAGAAGCCCAACGAGAGGGGTATCGTCGTGCCCGAACTCGACAGGCCCGAACGGTGCCCGAACTGCCGCCTGCAGGCGCTCTACGGGAGGACCCTGTGCGGCATGTGCCAGATGATCTGCCCTGACCAGGCCATCTCTTGGGTCGACGAAAAACCCGGGGAGAAGAAGAAGGTGGCGATAGAGTTTTGACACGGATCGAGTTCATGCAGGGGAACGTTGCCTGTGCAGAAGGGGCACTGGCAGCAGGGTGCAGTTTCTTTGCCGGTTATCCCATCACGCCGTCGACCGAGATCGCCGAGCACATGGCCGCCCGACTCCCGAAGAAGGGGGGCGTCTTCATCCAGATGGAGGACGAACTGGCAAGCATTGCAGCCGTGATCGGGGCCGCATGGACCGGCGCCCGCGCAATGACCGCGACCAGCGGGCCAGGGTTCTCCCTCATGATGGAAAACATCGGGTTTGCCGCGATGACCGAGACCCCCTGCGTCATCGTGAACATCCAGCGGGGCGGGCCCTCCACCGGGCAGCCCACGATGTCAGCCCAGGCTGACATGATGCAGTGCCGGTTCGGGTCCCACGGTGATTACAGCATCATCGCCCTCTCCCCGGCAAGCGTCCAGGAGATGTACGAACTCTCTGCCGAGGCCTTCAACCTTGCCGACCGGTTCCGGGTCCCGGTATTCCTCATGGCCGACGAGATCATCGGGCACCTGCGCGAAAGGATCGAGATCCCTGACTCTGTCCAAAAGACAGAGAGAAAACCGCTTCCGCCGGGAGAACTGCCGTTCCACCCGGGCGATGACCTCGTCCCCGGCTTCCCCCGGTTCGGGACCGGCCACGGCGTCCACGTGACAGGGCTCACCCACGACGAGAGGGGATACCCCTGTGCGACAAACCCCAAGGTCCACGAGGAACTGGTCAGGAGGCTCGTCGAGAAGGTCGAGTCAAAAAGGCACGAGATCGCCGACTACAGGGTCACGAACCCGGATGCCGAGCTCGTCTTTGTCACCTACGGGTCTCCCGCACGCTCCGTGGAGCAGGTTCTCCACGACAACCCGGAGAAGACGATCGGGCACCTCCGCTTCAGGATCGTGTGGCCTTTCCCCGAGAACGCACTCCGGGAATTCCCCAACGCCCGTGCTTTCCTCGTCCCCGAACAGAACCTCGGGCAGATGGCACGCGAAATCGAGAGGCACACGTCAGTCCCGGTCATCCGGCTGCCGCGGTTTGGCGGCGCCCTCCACACGCCCGAAGAACTGGTCTCAGCGCTGGAGGGACTGGCGTGACCTACACCGACTGGCTCCGGGCCGACCGGCTCCCCCACATCTACTGCGCAGGGTGCGGAAACGGGACCGTGATCAACTGCACGCTGAACGCCGTCGTGCAGGCGGGCTTGAAGAAGGAGGAGACCGTCTTTGTCTCGGGTATCGGGTGTTCCTCCCGGGCCCCCGGGTACATCGTGACCGATTCCCTCCACACGACGCACGGGCGGGCCCTTGCATTCGCAACCGGCATCAAGATGGCCAATCCCGCCCTTTCCGTCGTCGTCTTCACGGGCGACGGCGACCTCGCCGCGATCGGGGGGAACCACTTCATCCACGCCTGCCGGAGGAACATCGATCTCACCGTCATCTGCATGAACAACATGATCTACGGGATGACCGGGGGGCAGGGGGAGCCCGACCACGCCCCGGATGGCCCTCTCGACGACGACGCCGTACGGGTCTGCCGAACCCGCCTTCGACCTCTGCGAACTTGCGATTGCTGCCGGTGCCAATTACGTCTCGCGGTGGACATCGTACCACGTGAAAGAACTGACGCGGGCGATCCTCGCCGGGCTGCGGACGCCGGGACTCTCCTTCATCGAGGCAATGGTCCAGTGCCCGACAAACTTTGGCAGGCGCAACCGATACCGCCAGCCCCTCGACCAGGTCGAATACTTCAAGGCCCACGGGATGCTGGTTGAAAAAGTCCGCCGGATGCAGGAGGAGGGGCGGGAAATCCCGCCGGATACAATCGTGCTCGGCGAGCTTGCCCGGCGGAACCGGCCGGCCATGGGGGTAAAGCCATGAGGCACGAGGTCAGGTTCTCGGGTTTCGGGGGCCAGGGCATCATCCTCTCGGCCGTGATCCTCGGGAGGGCTGCCGTGATGTACGACGGGAACTATGCCGTGCAGACCCAGGTCTACGGCCCGGAGGCACGCGGCGGCGCCTCGATGAGCTCGGTGATCATCGATGACGCTCCCATCCTCTACCCCAAGGTCAGGGACCCTGACATCCTCGTGATCATGTCGCAGGAGGGTTTCGAGAAGTACGGTGCCAATGCAGCCGAAAGCGCGTTCATGATCCTCGACTCCTCCCTCGTCCGGTCCCGTCCCCGGTGCCGGTACCTCGGGATACCGGCAATGACCGAGGCAAAGAACACTCTCGGGAGGGAGATCGTCGCAAACATCGTGATGCTCGGGGCACTCGTCCGGGCAACGGGGATCGTGCGGGAGGAGTCACTCGAGAAGGCAATCCTCGACAGCGTCCCGAAGGGGACCGAATCGCTCAACGTCAGGGCAATGAAACGCGGAATGGAACTTGCATCAGGGGAGAAGGGACAATGAAACTCCTGGAACACGAGGCACGAAAGATATTCGCAGAGCATGGCATCCCGGTGCCGGCGGGATCCGTCATCAGGTCGCCCGGGGAACTTGCCACAGTCATGGACACGCTCGGGGACCGGATCGTCCTGAAAGCACAGGTCGAGGTCGGCGGGCGCGGAAAGAAGGGCGGGGTGCTCGTCGCCGACCGGTCGAACGCGCAGGAACTCGCATCGAGACTCTTTTCAATGGAGATCGGGGGAATACCCGTCAGGGAAGTCCTGGCCGTCGAGTACCTGGACATCCGGCACGAGTATTACCTCTCCATCTCGGTCGACCGCTCCAGGAAATGCGCCCTCATCCTCTTTTCAGACCAGGGCGGCGTCGACATCGAATCGCTTGCCCGCGATCGCCCGGACGCGCTCCGCCGGGCTGCCATCCCCGTCCTGATGGACCGCGTGCCCCCCTTCATGATCCGCGACCTCCTGTCGGGGGCGCCTGCAGAGATAGGGGACGTCATCAACAGGCTCTACTCGGTATTCTGCAGGAAAGACGCCCTCCTCGCAGAGATTAACCCCCTCGTCATGACGCCAGCCGGGCTCTATGCGGCCGATGCAAAGCTCGTGATCGATGACAACGCCCTCCGGCGGCAGGGGATCGCCCAGAACCGTGACCTGACCGAGAGGGAGAGGGAGGCCGAGAAGCACGGGTTCTCCTACGTCGAGCTGAAAGGCGACATCGGTGTCATCGGCAACGGTGCAGGCCTGACCATGGCCACGCTCGACCTCATCCAGTATTACGACGGGTCGGCTGCAAACTTCCTCGACGTCGGAGGGGGCGCCGACCAGGAGAGGGTGATGCATGCCGTCAGGCTGGTCGCGGCCGACCCCTCGGTCAGGGTGATCGTCGTCAACCTCCTCGGGGGCATCACCCGGTGCGACGAGGTCGCACGGGGAATCATCGCGGCCGGCGTCTCCCAGCCCGTCATCGTCCGGCTTGCAGGCACGAACGAGAAAGAGGGGCGCGAGATCCTGCGTTCCTCGGGATACCAGATGCTCGACAGCATGGAAGAGGCAGTCAGGGCTGCAGTGGAGGCGACACGATGATCTACGCTGATAAGGACTGTGGCGTGATCGTGACGGGGGCGACCGGGAAACAGGGCGTCTTCCACATCAGCCTCATGAACAGCTACGCCCGCGAGGTCGGGGGACGGGGCGTCGTTGCCGGTGTCACCCCCGGGAAAGGGGGTCAGGAGGTCGCCGGTGTCCCGGTCTTCAACAGCATCAGGGAGGCGCTGCGCGAGCACGACGCTACCGTGAGCGTCATTTTCGTTCCCGCCGCTGCTGCTGCCGATTCCATCATGGAGTCGGCGAGTGCGGGGATGTCCCTTGCGGTAGCCATCACCGAGCACATCCCCGTCCACGACACCATGAAGGCCATCGCCTTTGCACACCTCCACGACTGTGCCGTCATCGGGCCCAACTGCCCCGGTCTCCTCTCCCCGGGCGCAATCAAGCTCGGGATCATGCCCGTCCACCTCTCCATGCGCGGCCACGTGGGAGTCATCTCCCGGAGCGGCACGCTCACCTACGAGATCGTGGACCAGCTGACGCGGGCGGGCCTCGGGCAGAGCACCATCGTCGGGATCGGGGGTGACCCAGTCATCGGGCAGACGTTTACCGATGTCCTCCGCCGGTTCGAGGAGGACGACCAGACAAGGGCAGTCGTCATCATCGGGGAGGTCGGCGGCTCGCTCGAGGAGGAAGGGGCGAAGTCAACCGACCTCCCGGTTGCCGCCTACATCGCCGGCGTCTCGGCCCCGCCCGAGAAACGGATGGGTCACGCCGGGGCAATCATCGAGGGGGGAGAGGGCGATGCCCGGTCGAAGATCGAGCGGTTGCAGAAGATGGGCGTCCCGGTTGCACGGCGGCCATCCGAGATCCCCCGGCTGATCCGGGAACTCCTCTGATACCGCGGACCCGGGGTCAGGGTCCCCCACCCCCCCCTTTTTAAAAAAACCATTTAACCTCCTGGTTACCACCACATGTGTACCTAACTGATGGGAGGAACGATGACCGAATACCAGACAGGAGAGGGTGACCCGTTCGGGGAGGACGAGGTACTGACCGGGCCGGCACGCTACTTAAGACCCGGCGAGGAACTGCTCGTCTATACACCCGGGATCCAGATCAAGAAGTTCCGGTTCGACGCATACCTGACAGATACGAGGCTCTTTCTCACGGATCCGGGAGAGAAGGCCGCCGGGGTGACGGCCAAGGAGATTCCCCGCGAGTCGATCATCGACAGCTACATCGAACACTCCCCCGCACAGGAACCCATTCTCGTCCTCTCGATCCGGACCGGTGAAGACGATGTCCGGACCATGAAGATGACATTTGTCCACACGGGAAAAGACAGGGTCAGCGAAGCCGAGGAGTGGATGCACCTCATCAAACACGGCGGGCCTGTACCGGGGGCCGCGGCAGCACCTGCCGCCGGGATCACGAAAGAGCCTGCACCCCCGCTCTCGCCCGAGGCACGCGCACTCTCGGAGACTATGGTCTTTCCTCCACCCCCTCCACCACAACGGGACATTCCCCCTGCCCCGCGGCAGGCACCTGCCCGGGAAAGGTCCGCGTCCGTCCCGCCACCTCCCCCGTCTCGCCCGCCGGCACAGTCCGCCGGGTCCACGACGCAGATCCAGTTCTGTTACCATTGCGGGCACCGGATCCCGCCGGTAGCAAACTTCTGCCCGTACTGCGGGACCCGCATGGTAACCCCGGCGGGGCACGGGGGATCACCTGCTCCCCTCGCACCGCGGGCGGGTGCCCCTGCAGAGCCTGTACCGGAGAAAAAGGAGAAGAAAGGGAGAATCTGGAACATCTTCCGGCGGAAGAAATCCGAACCCTGACCCTCTTTTCACCCTGCCCTCACTTTTCAAAAACCGCGTGCCGCACGCTTCCCGGCTCCCCTTGTCCCGCGCGACTGTCCCGGGGCGTATTTACTCGGAAAGGAATGATTATGTGTCTCCCCGTCATTTTTATACTGGTTACGCATCCGGTTACCGAGGGATACAATTGAAGAGAAATATCAGGGTCGAGGAACTGCACCAGATCCCGCTGGAACGCCAGGAGATCGAACTCGTCGAGAGAAAATGCCTGGGTCACCCCGACAGTCTCGCAGACGGCATTGCCGAGTCCATCAGCAGGGCGCTCTCCCTTGCATACCTCGAGGAGTGCGGTGCCATCCTGCACCACAACACGGACCAGGGAGAGATCGTGGCAGGGGAGTCCCAGCCGAAATACGGGGGAGGCAAAGTCATCCGCCCCATCTACATCCTCATCGACGGGAGGGCCACCAAGCAGTTCAACGGGATCAGCATCCCGACAGATGCCATCGCCGTCGAGGCAGCACGCAATTACCTGCGCAAAACCCTGACAAACCTCAACCTCGAGCGGGACATCATCGTCGACTGCCGGCTCGGCACCGGGTCCACCGACCTCCGCGAGGTCTTCAAGCCGTGCCAGAACACCCCCCCGCGGGCCAACGATACCTCCTTTGGTGTGGGCCACGCCCCGTTCTCCGAGACCGAGACGATCATCCTTGCCGTCAGTGACTACATCGACCAGACGCTCCGGCCAAAATACCCTGTTATCGGGCAGGACATCAAGATCATGGGGCTCCGGGAAGGAAACACGATCACCCTCACCCTTGCCTGTGCCATGGTCGACAAATACTGTGCGGGGCTTGCCGAGTACATCGAGTTCAAGGACAAGATACAGGAAGAGGCCCTCGCCGTGGCAAGGAAGTACACGCCGCGCAAGGTCCGCGTGGCAGTCAACACCGCCGACGATATCGACAGCGGCAGCGTTTACCTGACCGTCACCGGGACTTCTGCCGAGATGGGAGACGACGGGTCGGTCGGCCGCGGTAACCGGTGCAACGGCCTGATCACCCCGAACCGCCCCATGAGCATGGAAGCCACGAGCGGCAAGAACCCGATCAACCACATCGGCAAGATATACAACATCCTCTCGACGCAGCTTGCCCAGGAGTGCGTCCGGTCCGTCGACGGCATCGAGGAGATCTACATCCGGCTCCTCTCCCAGATCGGAAAGCCAATCGACCAGCCGCTGGTCGCAAGCGTCCAGGTCCTGCCCAAGCCCGAATTCGAGCTGAAGGCGATCAGGCCCGATATCGAGGCAATCATCGATCACGGGCTTGCCGAGGTCACCTGCATCACAGAGAAGATCATCCGTGGCGAGATCAAGACGTTCTGAGCCGGGCAGGAAACCCCCGGTCCCGGCCGGCGGTCCCCTCGTCCGCCTGGCCATCCCGAACAAGGGACGGATATCAGCCCCCGTCCTCGAGCTCCTCGAAAAGAGCGGGCTCCACCTCGACGAGGGCCCGGAACGGCGTCTCGTCGCCCGCACGCCCGATCCGCAGGTCGAAGTCCTCTTCGCACGCCCCGTGGATATCCCGGAGTATGTCAACCTCGGGGCTGCCGACCTTGGGATCACGGGGCACGACATGGTCACCGAGCGGCGTGCGGATGTTGCCGAACTCCTCGACCTGGGATTTGGAAGCGCAAACCTCGTCCTCGCCGTCCGGGAAGAGTCCCCGTTTTACTCTTCCCGCGATCTTGCGGGCGCCCGCGTGGCAACCGAGTTCCCTGTCATTGCCGGGGACTACTTCGAAAAGAAGGATATCCCCGTCACCCTCGTCCCCGTCGGCGGGGCCTGCGAGGCAACCCCGTACCTCGGCATCGCTGATGCAATCGTCGACCTCTCGAGTTCGGGAAATACGCTTCGTTCCAACCGCCTGAGAGTCATCGACCACGTGCTTGCGACGAGCACCGTCCTGATCGCAAACCGCCGTTCCCTGGAGACGAAGAAGACCAAGATAGAGGAGATCTGTGTCGCGCTCGAGAGCGTGATCCGGGCCAGGGGCCAGTGCTACCTCATGATGAACGCCCCGAGATCCCACGTTGCCGAGATCTCCTCCATCCTGCCGGGACTCTCGGGCCCGACCGTGATGGAGGTTGCATCGAGAGAGGACATGGTCGCCATCCATGCCGTTGTCGCCGAAGAAAGGGTCTACCAGCTCATCCACCTCCTCAAGAGGGCCGGTGCCCGCGACATCCTCGTGATGTCGATCGAGAGGATGATCCCCTGATATGCGCGTCTTTCCTGCTGTCGATATCCTGGGCGGAAACTGCGTCCAGCTCGTGCAGGGGAGGCGCGAGTCTGCAACGGTCTTCGGGGACCCGCTGGCCTGTGCCCAAAAGTGGCTTTCCCGTGGCGCAGACTGCCTCCACGTCGTGAACCTCGACGGGGCATTCGGCCGGTCGCAGGAAAACGTCCACCATATCCGGAAGATCATCCGGGAGACCGGCGTCGAGGTCCAGCTCGGGGGCGGGATACGCTCGTTCGAAGATGCGGCATCGTGGCTCGATCTGGGCGTCTTCCGCGTCATCCTCGGCACACTCGCAACGAAGGACCCTGCAGTCCTCGGGAGACTTTCCCGGGAGTATGGCAGGGACCGGGTGATGGCAGGCCTCGATGCCCGGCAGGGCCAGGTCACGGTCGAGGGCTGGCAGAAGAGTGCCGGTGACTACCTCGACTGGGCGGTGCGGTTCGAGGAATGCGGTGCAGGGTCTCTCCTCTTCACGAACGTCGACGTGGAAGGTCTCGAGAAGGGTATCGACCCCCGGCCGGTCGGGGCCCTCCTGAAGAGGACACGCCTCCCCGTCACCGTGGCGGGAGGTATAACAACGATCAGCGATATACGTCTCTTAAAGGATCTCGGGGCGCACGCCGTTGTCCTGGGATCGGCCCTGTACAGCGGGAAGCTGGACCTGGCGCAGGCAATGGAGGCTGCACGATGAGGAGAGCAGAGGTGATTCGGGAGACGAACGAGACACGCATAGCGCTCGAGCTCGACCTGGACGACCCCGGCAGCGGGGAGATCGCGACCGGTATTGCGTTTTTTGACCACATGCTGACCTCGATGGCCCGTCACGGGCACTTTTTCCTCTCCTGCCGGGCCAAGGGTGACCTCGATGTTGACGCCCACCACACGATCGAGGACACGGGCATCGTGCTCGGGCAGGCGTTCCGGCAGGCAATCGGGGACGGGAAGGGGATCGTCCGGTTCGCCCATGCCCTCATCCCCATGGACGAGGCGCTCGCCTGTGCTGCCCTTGACTGCGGGGGGAGGGGCTACCTCGTCTTCAAAGGCGAATTTTCCCATCAGAAGGTCGGCGGCGTGGAAAGGGAGATATTCGAGCATTTCTTCTACAGCGTCTGCATCCGCGGGGGGATCACCGCGAACCTCTCCATGGAGGGAAAAAACGACCACCACAAGTGCGAGGCCCTCTTCAAGGCGTTCGGTATCGCCCTCGGGCAGGCGACGCGGACCGGGCCCTGGCCACAAACGATCCCGAGCACGAAGGGCTCTCTGTAACGGCGTGAAAAACCAGCCCGGAACCCTGCCGGGCACGGGGATGTGCCGGACATATTTTTCGCTCTTTTTCCCTTTTTTGTGCCCGGAACAGGATCACATTTATCCCCTCCCGTTACCATCCCATCCATCATGCCATGCTTTATCATTCTTGGAAAACTGAGCGAGAGGGCCCTGGGGAGAATGAAGGAGGCAAAGGACCGGGACACCCAGATCAAAAAAGTCATCGGGGATGCCGGGGGAACGCTTGTCTCCCACTACTACACCATCGGCCGCTACGATGTCGTGATGACGATCAATCTGCCCAACGAGGAGATACTCGCAAAGGTGCTTATCGGCATTGGAAAATTCGGAACGGTCAGCACGGAAACGATGACTGCCCTCCTGCCGGAACAGATGTACCGGATGGCAACCGGGACGTGAGGGGTCTTTGGGAATCAGTCACTCACTCATCTCAAAAACCAATTATTCCGTAAATCTCCTCCCTCTCCGGACCAAACAACAGGATCTCACTACGAGGGAGGGGGCATACATTAATCAACCGCCACGTTCTCCGGTCTGCTCCCTCCTGCCTCCCCGTGGTGAAAACCTGTCAGGCGGGCGCTGAAATGTAACTGACTGCATTCCCGGCTGGAGATAACCGGTTTTTCGTTTAAAGGAGAGAATTGATATCAAATGCCCTGTGTCCGGAGGGAAAAGAAAAAAAGCCGGAGTTCTGGCTGGAAGAACCCCCCCCTATCTCTTCCTCCTCCGGAGTCTCCATACCGCATCCGCGATGAGCACGATCGCTCCTGAAATAACGATGAGGGCCAAGAGATGTCCACAGGAAGGTGATTACAAATGGGCGATCATCAAGGCACATAGTACCCCGTTTCACGCAGCCATGTCGCCCGTCATGAGTGCAGGCTATATCGGAAAAGAGCCATGATTGTCTTATCGTTGAATGATCCCGGATACACAAAGATTGATGCCATATCAGACCGATCATCTGCATAATTTTCCTGAGGAAATATCATGAACAGCATCGAAACGGATGTCAGGGAGATTAAAGAAAATATCAGAGCACTCACAGAAAAGATCGAGGCCCTCCTTTACGAGAGGGAGGCCCTTGCAATGATGAAACTCTCCGGACGGTCACTCTCTGCTTTCCTGGACGAAGAACCTGACCTCTACACCGTCACGGACATCAAGGTTGTGTACCGATGAAGGGAAAGATCGTCCTGATACCCTTTCCTTTCACTGATCTCACCGCGACTAAGCTTCGACCGGCGCTCGTCCTCCACGAGGGAGAACACGATGTTGTTGTCGCCTTTATTTCATCAAAAACTCCCGCGAAAACGGTTGAATCCGGTATCCAAATAACCTCTACTCTCCCAGGTTTTTCAAAAACAGGTCTCAAGGTCGATTCTGTGATCAGATTGGACAAGGTTGCAACGATTCTGAAAGACCTGATAGTCGGTGAAATTGGAGAACTGGATGATGACCTCAGAGCAGACGTCAATGCAAAAATCGCCACACTTTTCAGACTCTGATCAGGACAGAGGCGGAACGCAATATCCATTTTTATTCCCTCTTTTTAGGATAAAGAGAGATCCAAAAGAGAATTAAGGGTTTTATCCTAATCCATGCGATAACCGCGCTCTCCTGCGTAAAGTACAGCTGGAATTCAATCGAAATCCAGAATTATGCAAGATAATACCTTAAAAAAAGATCGTACCCGGGGGAGAATTCATATCTGGACGAGCTTGAGAGATTCCAATTATTGTAGATCCCAAAGAACCAAAATGGCGATAGTGAAAGGGGATTAAAATCAACCGCCCCGTTCTCCGGTCTGCTCCCTCCTGCCTCCCCGTGGTGAAAACCTGTCAGGCGGGCACTGGAATGAAACTGACCGTATTCCCGGCTGGAGATGACCGGTTTTTCGTTTAAAGGAGAGAATTGATATCAAATGCCCTGTGTCCTGAGGGAAAAGAAAAAAAGCCGGAGTTCTGGCTGGAAGAAACCCCACCCCTATCTCTTCCTCCTCCGGAGTCTCCATACCGCATCCGCGATGAGCACGATCGCTCCTGCAATAACGATGAGGGCAACCGGGTTCGAGGTGATCGCATCGAGACCCTCCGGTTCCCGGATTCCGATCCCAAAGCTCATCGGGTCCGAGAGCATGAGGGCGCCCAGTTCGTCGCGGTACTTGATCTCGGAATCAATGACGTAGCGTTTCCCGGGGATTGCCGCATCAGCAGAGATGACAAACCGGGCTGTCACGGTCTCACCGGGACCGATAGTCCCGAGATCCACCGAGTCGATCGATGGAACGAGGACGTGGCTCCCGATGATCCGGGCCCGGGCATCGTAGGCAGGGGTATCCCCGGTATTCCTGAACCCGACGGTAATTGCCCTGTCCCGGCAGGGAGTAATCACCACGTCCTGGTTCACCACCTCGAAGACCGCTCCCCGCAAGACCTCGATCCCGAGGGGGACTTCACGGGTAGCCCGGATCATACCCGCGTCGTCTTTGTATTCGCCAATCAGGACGGCGGGATATGACCCGGCAGCGGTATGCTCCCTGACAGCTATCCGTACCCGCAGGGGCACCACGTCTCCGGGCGCAAACTTCCCGATGAATACGCTGTCGTCCACCATCCGGAACGTCGTGTTGTCGGCCGGGACGACCCGGAGCGTAACGGAGTTCCCTGTCGCATACCCGGTGTTTTCGACCAGGGCGGTCAGGTACCCCTGCGAGCCGGGCACCATGTTCTCGCAGCTGACGTTCCTGATCGCCGACCTGACATCCCCCCTGACCCGGAAGGTAACAGGAAGCACCTGCTCCTTTTCGCGGTACAGCAGGTCGATGGTGCTGAATTGATCGCCGACCATGGGGATGGCATAGACATATCTGTACTTCACGACAAGGGGAATCGTGTGGAAACCGGGAGTCGCGTTCTGGAACACGGTGCCACTGACTGTCAGACGCGCCTTGCCCCAGGACCCGATATCCCCGGCCATAACCGGGAGGCTTTTGATAGTCACGGGAGCGTCTCCCGCCTGCGGCCAGACAGTAACACCGATTGCAGTGCTCGGATCGTATGCCCCGGGAGAAAGCCGCGGGGCAATCTGGACGGCGGTGTCCCTGCCCTTGTTGGTCAGGACAACCGTCATCGCGAATGCATCGCCGGGGTAATACTCGGTAACGCCTTCCGCATGGGCGACGAGGTCCGGCTGGGCACCTGTATCAAGGTAGATGAACCCCAGTGCAGACAACGGGGGGCACAAGAGGGCGAGGATGAGGAAGAGCCCCATGAGAACGGAGATGGCGGCAGGGGAGCGGGATGATCCTTTCCCCGCAGAACGATGGACCATGGACCCTCTCACTTCGCAGCAGCCGATTTCTTCCGGTACCACAGGTACGCTCCCCCTCCGGCAACCACGATGATGAGAACGATTGCGATGGGCAGGACGGACCCGCCCTCCCGTACCTCAACCACGACGGGTATATTGTCCGAGGTAAAGGAGGTCTGGGAGGCATCGAGGTACCTGACATCCGAGTCGAGGGAGTACGTCTTGATGGTGGCATCTGCCCCCGTCTTGATGGCAAACGTTGCGGTTGCGGACTCGCCCGGCTTGAGGTCACCAAGGTATGCCGTGTCGTCCTCACTCGTGAAAGGATCGATAACGCTGATCCGGGCCTGCGCACTGTATACCGTCGAGTTGCCGGCGTTCCTGTACGTCACGCTCATGGTATTCGTCTCACCGGCGTGGATCACCGGGGGCGGGCTGGTAACCTCGAACCTGACCTTTTCAGAAAAGGACACCCCCGCGCTTGCCATGGGCGAACGGACCATGTTCCCCTCGAAATCCCTGTAGACAGCGTAGAGCATGACGGGAGCAGGCTGCGCCGGGTCAGCATCACGCGAGACGGAAACCTTGAAACGGGGCTGCACGGTGCCGCCCGGGGGAAGCGTCCCCACGTATACCCCGTTCGAGAACGGCACGATCGGGCTTGCACCTTCGGGCACGAGGTAAATGGATGTCCTGTCCCCTGTATCCTGCCCCGTGTTCCTGATCACAAACGTTATGTAACCCTCGCCACCGGCATGGAGGTCGCTGACAGATACGTCCTCCACGGACAGGACCACAACCTTCCTGATCACGATGGGGACAGGCAGCGAGACCTCGACGTTCCTGAAGGAGTATTCGAGGGTATCGGTGCCTGACTGTTCCACCTGGGGCACGTAACTGTAGGAGATGACTGCCTGCATCGTGTAGTTGCCGGCCTTTGCATCCTCCGGAACCTCCACCACGAAATGGACAGGGATAACGACCCCGGACGGTATATCACCCACGTTCTGGGAATCGGATTTTACCCTGACGGGGGCATCACCGGGCACGAGTCTGACCCTTGCGAACTTCGCCGTCGTCGGGAGGTACTGGGGTTCGAGGGTATATACATTATAAAACTGCATCGTGAGGATCCCCTTGTTCTCGATGACAAGCGGAAGGTCTGCAGTCGTCCCCGGGATCATCTCATCGTTTCCGGCAAGAGAAACGGACAGTTCGGGCCCTCCCGAGTAGTACTTATACCCCGCCGAGCACGGACCGGTACAGAACGCAAGGGCGGCCAGGAAAACCAGGAAAATGAATAAAATGCGGTGCAGGCAGAAACAACGCATAGGACATCTGTCTCCTTCACAGTTTTGTTAAGATTGAAAAAAAGATTAAAGTAACGAAGCATGGCGCAACCCGTTGGGGGATGTGGTTCCGGATGGAGATTAATCGCAATCCTCATTATAAATCATTTCTCCATTTCTACGGTAAGGAAAGGTTGGTCCCTGCATGAAGACGGAAGACGTGTTTGGGGGGATTGCGGTCTTCGTAAACCGCCACCCGAAGGAGATCTTCGTCGTGATGCTCGTTCTTGCCGCAATCTCCCTCTTTTTCGCAGGGCATATCCCCACCCAGGCACTCTCCGACGAGTACATGGACAAGCAGTCCCCCGCAGGGATCATTTACGACCTGTATAACAACCGCTACGGGCAGGACACCTACATCCTCCTGATCAAGACCCCTGACCCCGGGGACCCCGTACTGCTGAACCAGCTCCTCGTCCTTGAAAAGCAGCTGAGCCGCATCAGCCACGTCGATTCCGTCCACTCCGTCGCGGACATCGTTGCACAGTACCATGGAGGGACGATCCCCGGCACGAGCGCCGAAGTGTGGGCAATCATTGACCGGCTGCCCCCGGATATCCAGAAAAAGTTCGTGCCTGACCGGCAGACAGCGCTTGGCTATGTCCTTATCGAGCAGGGAGTGTCAACGGACGCATCCCAGAACATCGAGCCTTTCGTCGTGAATACCGTCGGGCAGGCGACGCTTCCCCCGGGAGTATCGATCGAGATCACCGGGAACACTCCCTACACGCTCCAGTTCGAGGGCGCCATGATGGCTGATTTCGGCGTGCTCATCATTGCGTGCATCATCTTCATGCTCATCGTCATGTACATCCTGTATTCGAAGATCCGGTTCTGGATACTCCCCATCGTTCTCCTGATCTTCGGCCTCTTCTATACGTTCGGGATCATGGGGGCGTTCGGCATCCCGGCAAACGACGGGGCCATCGCGGCGTTCCCCATACTGCTCGGCCTCGGCATAGACTATGCCGTCCAGTTCCACATGCGCTTTGACGATGAACGCCGTCAAAAGGATATCTCCCCCGCACTCGCAGAGACCCTGAAGCATACCGGCCCCTCTGTCCTGATCGCACTCGCCTCCACATCGCTTGGATTTGCCGCGATGTTCATCACCCCCATCCCCATGATCCAGACCTTTGCCACGGTGTCGATCATAGGGATATCCTGCTGTTACCTGACCTCGGTTCTGGGATTCGGGGCAATCGTCCACCTGGTCTCCTATGAGCCGAAACCCCCCGGCAGGGGTTTTACGTACCGGCTCAATGCCGCGTACGAGAGAATGCTCTCGGCAGTCGTTTCCGGGGTTGTGAAGATTGCCGGACCGGTGGTACTGGTCGCGGTCGTCATAGCCGCGGCGGGCATTGCCCTCGACAGCGGCATCCCTGTCGATGCATCGCAGAAGTCAATGGTTCCCCCGGGCCTCCCGGCACAGCTCGTTGCCGACAAGGTCCAGTCGGTGAGCGGGTCGCTCACGCCGCTCCCGCTGTACGTCCGGGGGATCGATCCCTCCTCCGTGGACGGGATATGGTGGATAGACCGGCTGGGGACTGAACTGGCCGATAAATACCCAAAGATTACCCGTATCGAGAGCATCGCCTCGCTCGTCAGGTCGTACAATTCCGGGGTTCTCCCTGTCAGCCAGGCCGGGCTCGACCGGGTCCTCGCAGCCATACCTGCACAGGAACGCAGCCTCTACCAGATTGATGCCACGACATCGATCGTCATCATCAGCATCGGGTCGATGACAATCAACGAGCAGCGGGCGTTCTCGGACAACGTGGCCGCGGAAATCAAGTGGCTCGAGCCCCCTCCCGGGGCGGAAGTCGTCCCGACAGGTGATTTTTCCCTTTACGTGATCCTGACAGAACAGGTCGTGAAGAACAAGGACCGCATGACAATGCTGGGTTTCATCCTGATCTTCGTCCTGCTCCTCCTGATTTACCGGAAGGCCGTCGCGCTGACCCCTCTCGTCCCGATTATCTGCGTTATCGGGTGGAACACGCTGGGTATGATAGCACTCGGCCAGAACTACAGCATCCTCACCGCTGTGCTCGGTTCGATGACAATCGGCGTCGGGTCCGAGTACACCATTCTCGTCATGGAGCGCTACCTCGAGGAGCAGCGGAAGACCGGCGACAAGATCAGGGCTATCCAGGAGGCAGTCAGGAAGATAGGGTCAGCCGTTGTCGTCTCAGGTCTCGTGACCGCCGCCGGGTTCTCCGCCCTCATGCTGTCGTCGTTCCCGATCCTCTCCGGGTTCGGACTGTCCACGGTCATCCTTGTCATTTTCTCCCTGCTCAGTGCATCCGTTATCATGCCGGCTGTCCTCGCGCTCGTCGGGAGGCAGGAGAGAACGTAACCCACCCTGGGAAATCGTGAGGTCTTGTTCATCGTCGATCGCGATGACGACCAACCCCTGGATCCCCTTGCCGGATCCGCGGACCGACTCCCGCCGGAGTGCCCCCGCTTTCGTTCTGCAAGGCTTGGCACGCAACGATGAGCAATACGCCTTTTGGTCCGGCATGGCTCCCCCATGGGGGCCTGTGTGATCCAGGGGGAGAAAAGGCACCATTCCCCCTGGAACAAATGCATTCACGCACCAATTGTTCTGATGAGAGTTCCAGGATGTTCTTAAAATGGCCATTAAGCCGGATTCAAAACTTTTTTTTCAACAAAAATGAGTATCGCACCTCACCCCAAAAATATTCTCCTTTCCTCCCCGTCACTCCATGACATCCGGGTAATAGATATCCCCTGCCGGGGGGAGAGGAATCGTTGCGAGCGTTGTGGCAAGGTCATCGAGCGGGTTTGCCTTGACCTGTTTTGCAGACAGGGTATAGAGCACGTTGTCGATGTACAGGGACCGCTTCACCTCGGATGCCGGGCTCCCGTAGTAAGAATAACCGGTATCACTGCTGCCGTGCCGGACAGTGCCGCGGAGTGTAAAACCGGTCTCCGGATTCAGGCCAAACACGTATGCACCGTACCATACCTGCGGACGCGGGGAGATAGAGCCATCCCTGCCAACCGGTTCAGCCGTGACGGCCCGGATGGGGATCACGAGCAGGTTCTTTGCCCTGTCAAAGAGGAAGGCATGGTGATCCTGGAGAGCGGCCGAGTCGGACCCTGCATCCCCGATCTGCACCTTGTCGAGGAGCCGGGGAGATTCGACGTCCGAGACATCGAAGAGGGCAATCTTGACCCCGCTCGTGGAGACACCACCCCAGTCGTTTGTCTCCGTTTCCCTGCCTATCCCGATGATATGCGTCGCATCGTAGGGGTGCAGGTAATCGGAGTATCCCGGGATTTTGAGTTTCCCAAGGACCCTCGGCTTCTCCGGGTCCGAGAGATCGATGACGAAGAACGGATCGATACGCCTGAAAGTGACCATGTAGAGCTTGTCCCCGATGAACCGGGTCGCGTAGATCGTCTCCTGTTCGGCGATGCGGGTCAGTTCGCCCACCGTCTTTAAGTTCCTGTCCAGGACAAAGACGTTGTTGTAGGTATACTGGCCGAAGCGGCGGCTGGAGACGCTCGATGTTGTCGCGACCCGGAGGTTTTCGCCGTACTCGTCCATCGAGAACTGGTTGTGGAGGGCCCCGGGAACTTCACCCTTTGCCCTGTAGGTGATGGCCCCGTTTTCGATGCCGATTTTATGGATGACGGTGGTGGTCTGGTCTGCTTCCTGCCGGAGGACTGCGTCCTCTTCACCCTTCCGGAGACTTTCGAGGATGGACTCCCGTTCTTCTGCAGGAAGCGTGTTGAAGTCGGCCGGAATAACGGACGAGCGGCCGGAAGAATCACCGGCAGCACCGGACCGGATCGGGAGATCCCCGGGCGCCCGGTAGATCACGGGGCTGTAGCGCGGGTAGCTCACGTATAGTGCGTCTTTTGAGACGTAGAGGATGTTCCCGGTTCCAAGCAGGTACGTCTGGGCGTCCCTCTCCTTCCCGGTCGCGATATCGAGGGACGTAATCGTGGTGAAGATGTACTGGGGCTCGGGGTTATCGAAGTACCAGACGTCCGGCTGGATGACCGTCCTTGTCCCCTCGCGGAGGACGGGGACGATTACGGGTGCATCGAGGTACGGGTTGATCTGCTGCTGGGTGACCAGGTACACGAGCGACCCGATCATCCGGGCATCGAGGTAATTGCCATCGACAGAGTAGTCTTTGATGACCACCGGGTTTGCCCGGTCGCGGATATCGTAGATCGTGGCATGAGTCACGAAAGATGCAAAGCGCCTATAGGGTGGCATCGGCATGACCTTTCCTTCAGTCCCATCCCCCGCGGTTGTACGATCCAAACGGTCCGTTCCCGTCGAAAAGAGGACGAGGCGGTCTCCCCTGACAAAGATGTTCCGTGGTGTATCGGAAATCTCTGTCCTGGACACGATCGAGGCCCGTTCTGCCGGGTACGCATCGATGATCACGAGGTTCTGCCCCGAGATGGTGTAGATGTACCGGTCGTCGTTCTTGACGATGTCAGGCTCGTCGACTGCTGCAACCTGGACGTTGGTCTTCGAGTAGTCACGCCCCCCGGAAAAACCAGTGGTCGAATACGGGACCGGGATGGCAGATGCCTGTTCTGACCCGGTGGACTCCTTCGAGAGGGGGGCCGTTGCAGCAATGGTGGGGACCATCGTGCGATACAGTGTATCCCGGGATGTTTCCATCGAATCCCTGAGATACTGTTCTATCTCGGCAGTCGAATTGAACTTCCTGATCTCCGGGGATACCGGGGCCGTTGTCGCAGGGATGCTCAGGCATGCTGCACCAAGCACGCCTGCGAGGATAAGGCAGGAACAGATGATGGCGGGGTGGAAACGGTGCATCATGATCTCCCGTTACACAGTATGGGGAGACGACGACATCAATCTGGCGTAAACTGCGAAAAATATCGCAGCCATCGGCATATACGTGCAGGAAATCTCCATTTCCGGACAGGCGGAAAAAGGGGGAAAATTTTTCCGGTCTCCGCCTCCCCACTTTCCCTTTTTGCAGACCAAAAGGGGGACGGCCCCGTGACCTGTCCGGCGGTCCGGGCGGCTTTTGCCAAAAAACCGTCCCGGGAACGCCTTTGGGGGGATAGGGAGGAGATGGTTATTCCAGTACCCGGGAATGGAGTGTGTCGATGACGACCTCGCCCTCGGCGAGGATTGCCCGGGTCATCTTTTTCACCGGGAGGGAGGCAAGCGCACTGATGATGTGGTACTGCCGCGGGTTCTGCATCGGTGTGAGTTCCGTCCAGCGGAAGGTCCCGGTCCCGGTCCACGCTTTCCTGACCTCCATCCATTGCGGGAAATAGATGAACTGCGAGAGGTCTGCCCCCGGAGCGCCGACCTTGGGAATAAACCGCCAGCCGATCAGATCGAGGACCTTCATCTGTGATTTCACGCGTTCGAAGTCCTTTCCTGTGATCTCTCCTCCGGCTTCGAAATTCATGGTCAGGAAGGTGTTTCCCTCGTAACTGACGGACGAGGCATAGTACGGCTTGAGGATATGCAGGTTCTCGATATCGGCAAAAATCTTCGGGACTCCGGTCTGTTCCCTGCCCGTGAGGATGGGGGCGGTCTGGTTCTCCCACATGACGAGAGGATACGAGGCATCGACGTGGTCCTTTTTCCCGTTGAACCTGACGGGAGAAGAGACGCCCACCAGGTTGTAATGCCCGCCGGAAAGCCAGTTGATCTCCGTCAGCTGGTTCAGCGATATCTGCACTTCCGGGGACAGGAGTTCGAGTTCCTCCGGGATATACTGTTCGAGTGCGGCCCGGTCTGTCTCGAAGGCCATGTTCAGCAGGACTGCCTGCATCGTGGCCTTGTAGGTGGGATCGAATGCACCGCCCCCGAAGTGGGCCGGCATCATGTAGGTGGAGTTCTTGTCCAATCGAAACATTTTTTTATCCCGCAACTTTTTCCATGAAAATATAAAAGTCTGATCCATTGTTGTTTCCGGCACGGTCTTTTTCTTTTGTCCCTGACGGCGGGAAAACATTCTTATGAACACATGCCTCACTGTTTAACAAACCACCAAAGAATGTTAAAAAATGCGAAGAGGTCATGAAATGGGAATTAAAATCGGGTTCTTTTCCATCGGTGATGCCTTTTCACCTGCCGAATGCCTGAAATATTCAAAACTCGCCGAAAAGATCGGTTTTGACTCTCTCTGGGTCGAAGACCACCTGATCGCCATGCCGGGCGGGGAAGAATGCAGCTTCGCCTGGACGGTCATGAGTTCCGCACTCCAGGCAACGAACAAGGTCCCCTTCATTACCGGCGTGACCGCTCCCATCATGCGGTACCACCCGGCCATCGTTGCCCAGGCTTTTGCCACGATGGGTTCGATGTACCCCGGCCGCGTGGGACTCGGGGTGGGGACGGGAGAGCCGCCGAACGAGATGGCGGTGTACGGCGGCCAGTGGCCGTCCAATGCCACCCGGCTCGAGATGCTCGAGGAGGCGCTCACGGTCATCAGGAAGCTGTGGACGAGCGATACGCCCATCAGTTTTTCCGGAAAGTATTACACGCTCAATAAGGCTGTCCTGCTGACGAAGGCAAAGGTCAGGGTCCCCGTGTATGTCAGCGCCATCGGGCCCCGGGCAGCAGATCTGGCAGGGCGGATGGGAGACCACATCATCAGCATTGCCAACAATCCCCGGTACATCAGGGACGAGCTCTGGCCCGCATTCGAGGCAGGTGCCCGGGCGGCAGGAAAGGACCCCGGAAAAATGGAACGCGTCGGCCATTTCTCGTACATCTACGACCCGAAGGGCGAGGTCAACCCCGACTACATCCAGCACGATGCAGGAACCATCCAGGGGGGTGCGATGTCAAAGGCATTTGCAAGCCGGATGATCACTGTCTTCCATTCGGCAGACGACTGCATCAGGAGGATCGAGGAGATGGGGCGGATGGGATACACCCATCTTGCCATCGCAGACCAGTTCATGGCACTCCCGAAGGAACACCGTCCCTCCATCGGAATGGAAGAGAGCCTGAATTTCTGGAAAGACGTGCTCCCCCACATCAGGTAGCCCATCGGGATACTGTCGTGCCGCATCCATTGTGCGGGACGCCCGCCGGGCGCATGAGGAGGGGCATTCTCCCTCCTTTCACCGGGCCGGGAACCGTACTTCCGCCTCGCGGGCTTTTCCTTCAAAAGCCAGCACATCTGGTTCGAAGGATGCAAACCGGGGATTGAAAACGAGCTTTTGTTGCGCCATCCCGTCGCACCGGGATGAGCCGGCGCCACTGATGGCGTATCTCATGTTTTCTGCATCACGAAAAACGTGTACCCGTACCACCGCTTGTATTTCCGGTACATGTCCGCTTCGTGCATAAGAGCATCGAGAAGGGCGGCATTGCCGGGATCCGATCCGTGGGTCTTCCGGAGCGCCGCAATCCGGGCCAGCAGCGGGACATAATAGTTATCCCACCACCCGGCTTCCGGCAGCCGGTACGTTGCAACGAGCCGGAGCCCGGCACGCTTCACTCGTTCCTTCATCTCCTCTTCGGTGACGGGGATATATCCCTCGCTCTCCCACCATTTCACGAGCTCGGCAGGAGGATCCGGCTCGAACCAGTCGGCATCGGACACGACCATGTATCCACCTTTTTTCAGGAGCGGTTTCCAGAGGTTGAGGCCCTCCCCGAACCCGACAATGAAGATGGCACCCTCGGACCAGACGAGGTCAAAAGATTCCTGCTCAAACGGCAGGGCGTTCATGGAGGCGCAGACGGTTTTCACCCGTTGTGCCGTGCCGGCTTTTTCTGCCCATGCATCGATCGCATCCAGGAACGGCTGGTGGTTATCGACCGCCGTGATAGTGCCGGTGGTGATGGCAGCAAGGTCCCGGGTCTGAGCACCGCTCCCGCATCCGATATCGAGGATCCGTGCATCGCCCGGAAGTGGCGGGACCAGGGAAAAAACCTTCCGCGTCGCTTCAGGGCAGCCGGGCCCCTGCCGGGGGAGGGATTCGAAGATCTGGTAAAATAGCGGGGGTAATGAGGGTAATGACATGATGCATAGTTGTTTTGCAGGGTGTATTGAGTGCTTTGTGGTCAGAAGAACCCCTTATCCAGGAAGGCGCTTTTGGAGTGCGGGCTTCACGCGGGCCGGCTGCCTGAAATCCGGACTGGTGCTGACCAAACAGGTTCACATCCGGAATGGAAACAGCCGCAGAACTCCACCCGCTCATTTTCTCCTGCCTTAGCCGGGTCCTTTTCGCTTTTTCCATTTTCACCCCGCGTATGCCGCATTTTTATGGGAGTGCAACAAAGACAGGTGGATATAGTAAAGAAAAAGATCGAAACAGTATGCGGGTTTTCGTGCAGCGACTGCGACCACCATGAGAAGGACTGTCCCGGCTGTGAAAAGGTAAGGGGAAGACCATTCTGGACAGCATTCGTGAATATCGACCAGTGCCCGGTTTATGAATGCTGCACGACCCTGAAGAAACTTCCCCACTGCGGGAAATGTCCCGAACTTGTCTGCGAGCGGTTTTTCCGGTTCAGGGACCCTGAGAGGACAGACGAGCAGGCAGTAGCAGCGCTCGCAACAGCGGAAAAGGAACTCCGGGCAAGAGGATAGGGCACCCGGGGAACAGCCGGGGAACCAAACAACCGGGCGGGAAAGATGAAGGGAATAGTAGTGTCAGCGGCAATCCAATCAGTCTGACAAGCAAAAGAATGCCGGGGGGATGTCTGCCTCCTTCTCTTCCATTTAAGGAAATGCCCCGCTCCTTCCCGCGTGATGGTCCTGCACCGGCTTTTTACCACTCCTGCACATGAAGTAATCATGGAGAACCCGGGGCATGACAGCGATGGGAAAAGGTAAAATCGATCCCTGCCCGCCCTTTACCTCACGCGGAAAGGTCGCCGGACAGGTTACGGTCCTGACCTGTCACACCCTCTATCAGTATTCCTCCTCTCCTTTTTCCATATGCATCCCCCGGACCTCGAATACGCAGCCGACGAAAAACCTCCCCTCCCCCTCCCTTTTTGCTCCCCTTCAGGGCACCCGGTCCCGGCACGCCGGGCACTTCACCTGCAGGTAGTCGCCGTCGGCACAGTTCCAGGGCGCGTATTCGCGGCAGACGGCAGGGCGTACGGCGTGGATTGCACAGTACGCAAGCCCGTCATCCCGCCTCCCCAAAAACGGGCAGTACCGGAGGGGACGGCCCCCCGTGTCCTGCCAGTACCGGACTGCGACAACGGACGAAAGGTCGCCTTCCCGGAGGGAATCGCCCGATACCCACCGGCCGCCGGANAGCCGGACCGAGACATGCCGGAGGATGTCCNCCCTCCCTGCCCGGACCCAGGGGACGAGGTCCGTGACTGTACCCGGCTGGCCCCATCCCCACCGCTCGCAGCAGCGCCCGCACTGGCGGCAGACCTGTTCCATCGTACCTTCCCGGTATGGCGGGAAACCGTCATAAACGGTGCGTCCCTGTACCCGGGTGAAGGGCGGCATGGCGTCCCCGGAAGACCGGCGATCGTCTTTTAAGATCGGCCCCTGAGAAAAGAAGACCCCCTCCTCGCAACCAGGGGGTCACGATACTGCGGGAGACCCGGGAGAAACGACTATTCCTCTCTCCGTTGCCATGAAAGGGAAAAAGTTTTTAGCGGGTTTCTCAGATGTACCGCGGCTTCTTCGAGAGGTGCACCGGGGTGTAGAGGGGGCGGAACGGTTTGTCCCCAACCTCTTCCCGGACGGCAGCAGCGAGTTCGGGGAGGGTGAAGGTCTCCTTGAACGGTTTTTGGGGTTCCGACCGGGACCGGATCGTCACCGTCAGCCTGCCGCTCTCCACTTCGGAATCGCCGACAACGACCACGAACGGGACCCAGTCGACGGCTGCTTCCCTGACCTTCTTTGACACGCTCTCGTCCCGGTCGTCGAGGTCCGCCCGGATGCGGCCTGCGTTCAGTTCGCGTGCAACTGTCGTTGCATACTCGAGGTGCCGTTCGGCGACGGGGATGACCCTGACCTGTGTCGGGGAGAGCCACGTCGGGAGCCGGGGCACGTCCTGCTTCGCACAGCTCTCGAGGATCGCACAGATGACCCGCTCGACCGATCCCGTCGGGGAACAGTGGAGGATCGGGGGATGGACTTCCTTTCCGTCGAGGTGGTATTTGATGTCGAACCGCTGCGAGCTCTCCACGTCGATCTGGACCGTCGGGTTCTCGATGGGCCGGCCCTGTCCGTCGATGGCGGCAAGGTCCACCTTCGCCACCCAGTAGTGGACCCTCTCCGAGAGGATCTCGATGAGGAGGGGCTGCCCCGATACCTGCACCATCTTCGTGACCCAGTCGCTGTACTCGTTATAGAAGTCCCGCGTGCACCGGATGACACCCACGAGTTCGGTCCCAAAGTCCCTGCCCGTCTCCCATCCCATCAGGAACTGCTCCTCGAAGCACCGGAGAGCCTGCGGCATGTCGAGGCAGAGGGTGTGCATGTCCGGCATCGTGAACGCACGCAGCCGTTTCAGCCCGATGACCTCTCCCTTCTGCTCGTGACGGAACGAGTAGGTCGAGAGCTCGTACATCTTCATCGGCAGGGTGTTGGGGGAGATGTGCATGTCCCGCATGATGGAGAACATCCCGAAGCATGCGGCGAACCGGAGCATCATGTTCCGCGTCCCGCTCCTGAACCGGTACTGGCGTTCCCCGAACTTGTCGGCATGCTCGTAGATCGCCCGGTCGGCAAGGTCGTACATGACCGGGGTCTCGACCGGGGACGCCCCGTAGGGCAGGAGCCGCGAGAGGACATAGTCGGCAAGAAGGTCGCGGACGAGCTTTCCCTTCGGGAGCCACCGGAGGTGTCCCACGTCCGATACCGGCTCGTAATCGACGAGTTCCTTCCCCCGCATCAGCTCGACGTGGGCAGGCTCCCCGCCGCCTTCCGACGGCTCGCCCAGTTCTTTCCGGACGAGGCAGCCGAAGGCAGAGTTGTCCATGAACGCCTTCGCGTCGTGTCGCTTCCCGTCGGGTGTCAGGACGAAGAACTCGTGGGTCACCTCCTTCTTCTCCTTCTTTGCCCCTCCCTCGGGGGGAAGGATGGTGCGGGAGAGCTCGGAGAGGGGGTGGCCCTTGCAGGAGAGGCGGAACGACTTGTACCACCCGAACGGTGCCCTTTTGACCTCGAAACCGATGTCGACGAGGAGGTGCTCGAGCATTTTGAGGGCCTCCACTGCCGCGTCGGGCCTCGCGAGGTCGCTCGAGAGGTGCGCGTACGGGTAGAGGACGATGTTTTCGACGGAGAGCTGGTCGGCCGTCTTCGATATCTCTGCCCCGGCCTGCTCCACGACGCCTGCCATATCGTCCTCGTCGCCGGACTCCACGGCGCAGAAGACTGTCAGGGCATCCTCGGCAAACCCCTTCAGCGGCTGGTCCTCCTCAGCCATGCCGGTCTTCTGCTTTGCTTCAAACTCGATAAAATCAGAATGTATCAGGAGAAGTCGCATACTTTCGCTCCATCCCTCTCGGATTCATCCCTACCTTATCTGATGTCATCCGGTATAATACCCATTCAGATATCCCGGATATTCTGGTGGTACCGCGAGAGGGTCGCCTGCCGCTGGTCCATGTACTTGGCATCCTTCCTGAGGTTATAGGGGGAAAGCGCCTTTTCCGTGGTATAGAACACGAGCTGCCCGATCGGCATCCCGGCGTATATGCGGACGGGCCGGGCGTTCACGTTGCACATCTCCAGCGTAATCGACCCCCGGAACCCTGCATCGATCCACCCCCCGGTCTGGTGAAGTTCGACGCCGAGCCGGGCGATGCTGCTCTTGCCTTCGATGCTCGCGACGATGTTGTCCGGGAGACCGATGACCTCCAGGGTCTCGGCGAGCATGAATTGGCCGGGGGCAAGCACGATCGAGTCCGCGACCGTTTCGCGTGTGCCTTCCACAATGGTCTCTGCCACGTAGGGGTCGATCACGGCGTCCCCTGCCTCGTACCACACGAAGTGGTTTCCGAGGCGTATATCGAGGGAGTTCGGCTGGACGAGGCCGGGGTCGAAGGGCTCGACGGTGATAAAACCCCTCCTGATCCTGTCCACGATCTGCCAGTCCACGAGAATCATGGGAAAAAAGTGGAACGGGGAAGCGTATTAGGGCTTCCCCCGGCACTCCCCCTGCCCCTCCCGGCAGGCGTCCCGCCATGGGCACACTGTTCCTGCCCCGGGGGAGAACCGGCACTGTCCGCTTCAGGGTGGAGTAAACGACGTGTCCACGCCCGTGATTTCGCTCAGGTACACGCCGGAGCCCACCCACCAGCGTTCGTTGACGGGGAGGACGTACCCGATCTTCAGTTCCTCCCTGTTTTCCCGTCCGGGGTTGGGCCAGACGAAGACGATGAACCCTCCTCCCGATCGGGCCGTGTCAGCGAGTGCACGGATGGTTTCCATGCCAAACGGGTCCGCAAGCCCGATCAGGTTCGTCCCGACCGCTCCCCTGAGGTGGGGGTGTGCAAGGAGCGTCCCGTTGTAATCGTACGCGTACAGGTAGTGTCCCTCCCCATCCACGAACATCCCCGACGCGTCCGCTATCGCGGCAAAAGCAGCCTTGTCTCCGTGCTTCCGGCCGTATTCCGCCCCTCTCCGGACGAGGTCCGTCATGTTTCCGATGGCCGGAGGCATTCCCCGCGGCCCCGTATCCGCGAGGTCGGAGAGGGAGAGGCCTGACCCGATCCACATGTCACTGCCGGCCGGGCAGACGTACCCGATCTTCGGTACGGAGTTTTCCCCGTGCGACTCGTTTAGTGCGCCGGACGCCGGTGCCGGATCGAGGTACGCGATGAACCCGCCGCCACCGGATGCCACGTGAGCCCCGATCCGGATGACGGGAAGACCGCGGACGTCGGTCCGGTCGAGCCTGTTCGTCCCGACGGCCTCCGGCTGCGAGGGGTCCGCAAGGAGCGTCCCGTTATAGTCGTAGGCATAGATATAAAGGTCACCGCGGGAAAACGGTCCGGTCTTTTGGAAAAAGGTGGCAAGGGCCGCGTCTCTCCCGGAGGATTCTGCGTAGTGTGCAGCATGCGAAACGAACCCGGCAAGGTCAGCCGGTGTCCGGACATCGGGGGCTGCACCCGCAGGCCCGGTCGTGCTGCAGCCCGAAAACGACAGGGCAGCGACGAGCAGGAGGCAGGCAAGTCCCGGTACCAGCGCTCTCTTCATGGTAATCCTGTCAGCCCCCTTCCCCAATAATGATCCGGTTCTTTTCCTGCCCGGACCATGTCCCGGAAGGGGGTCTCCCTGTGCCGCAGGCGATCACTCGTCCGCGTCCCCGGAATCGTCTTCGCCGGGGGGACTCTCCGTGCGCACGTCGTGCCTGATGTGCCACTCGGACCGCCGCATCAGCCCGTGGAGGGTCGATGCCTCGCGTGCGGTGAGCCGTGCCCGCCCGAATATCCTCCTCATCATGAGCATGGTTCCCTCCCGCTTGAAGGCCGGGTGGTTGATGAGGGTCAGGTACTGGTCGATGTGCCGGTAGAGGTGTTCCATCTGTTCCCTCCCGGCGAGCAGGTACTCGCCCCGGGGAAGGCTGGCAAGCTCGTACGCGATGATGGCAACGGCATGCGAGAGGTTCAGGATGGGGTAGTCCGGCGACGTCGGGATCGTGCACACGATGTCGGACCGCCGCATCTCCTCGTTGTTCAACCCCCAGTTCTCCCGCCCGAAGAGGATGGAGACGGTCCCGGCAACGTCCCCGATCATCTCCCGGAGCTCCTTGGGGGAACAGTAGGGCATCCTCATCGGGTGGCAGATCGTCTTTCCGACCTCGCCGGTGGTCGCAACGGTGATGTCGCTTTCAGAAAAGACTTCTTCGAGGGAACAGACCCGGGCTGCCTTCAGGACGTCGGATGCATGCGCAGCCCGGGCGAGGGCGTCGTCCCCGAGCGGGCAGGGGTCCACGAGCACGAGCCGGGAGAACCCGAAGTTCTTGATTGCCCGGGCTGCAAACCCGACGTTTCCCTCGTAGAGCGGCTCAACGAGGACAAAACGGATCTCAGGCATTCGGATCGGTTCCTCCGGGAAAATCCGGCAGCGCTTCCAATGGTTCCGGCCACGGGGGGAAAAGGCCCGCCCGCCTTTTTTTCAGATCACGGCCCTGACCGTTGCCCGCAGGGCATCGATCCCCTTCTCGTAGACGGCGTTGCCGACCACGATGGTATCGGCGTACTGTGCCATCTCGGCGGCCTTTTCGGGCGAATCGATACCGCCGCCGTAGTAGAGGACCGAGGATTCGAGCGCCCCGGACACCGCCCTGACGACCGCCGGGTCACCGTACATCCCCGAGTACTCGATGTACACGATGGGGAAGTGGAAGTAGCGGTCCGCGACCGTCGCGAACGCGGCGGCTTCCTTTGGCGAGAGGGCGCAGTTGGCGGCCGTGACCTTCCCCACGGAAGAGTTGGGGTTGAGGACGATGTACGCTTCCGGGACGACGCGTTCCCAGTCGATCTCCTGCTGCAGCACCCACTGGGTGTGCTTCCCCACGATCCATTCGACGTTCTTCGTGTTCAGGACGCTCGGGACGAAGAGGAGGTCGGCACCCTCGCTGATGACCGCCTCGGGACCGGCCGGTTCGACGACGAGGGGCAGGCCGTACGCGGCGACCTGTCGCAGGAGTTCCTGCATATTCTTCCTGGTCACGTTCAGCGTCCCCGAGAGCATCAGGGCATCGGTCCCGCTGGTGACCACCCCCTGTATCTGCTCGGGTGTCAGCTGCCTGTCGGGGTCAAGCTTGGTCACGTGGGTCCAGCTCTTCCAGTTGATATGCATGGACGGGCTCCTTGTTAGATCACTATGATGTCTTCCCCTGACCTTTTCTTCTTTGTGAGGGGAGCAGCCTTCCGGAGTGCGGCAATCTTCTGGCGGGGGAGGCCGGACCTGACCGAAATCAGCGATTCGTCGAGCCCGTGCAGGGTTTCCCTGTCAAAGACCCCCGCAGAGAGGAGCTGGCTGTAGACCTGCGGCGTCATCCCGGGCACGGAGAGGAGGTCTTCCCTGCCCCGCCGGAACTTCGCGGCAGTCACTTTCTCCGGCACGGGTTTTCCCAGGTGGCGTGCAACCGTTTCCACGTGCCGGAAGACCGTGTCCGGGGATATCCCGGTCTTTTCCGCGATGGCAAGCGGGTGGATCGTGAGGAGTGATTCGGGTGTGACGAACCCGGCATCGAGGTACTTTTTGAGGCTTGCCGGAGGTATCCCGATCGTCCTGAGGGTACGCTCGCCGACCTCGCGGCGTGCCCCGGCCTGGAGGGCGTCGATCTCCTTCTGCGAAAGCCCCGCCTCCCTGAGAACGGCCGGGTCGGCCTTCCCGAGGTCGTCTATCCCGTTGATGCCTGCCTGGGCGAGTTTCTTCACGATGGTGCCCGGGCTCCTGCCTTTCCGGGGGGCAATGCGGGAACGGACGAACTTCCGGCAGTCGGACCGCCGCCGGAGGAGGTCGAGGGCTTCTTCGGCCTCCTTCCGGATTTGCCGGGCACGTTCGGGGGTGATGCCGGGGATTTCCGCGAGTTTTTCGTCCGGCGTCCCGATGATGTCCTGCACCGAGTAGAGCCGGGCCGCGACCATCTTTTCCGCGAGATCCGCACCTGCCGAGGGGAGGAGGGCGAGCGTCTCGCGCAGCGACGCGATCTGGTGGCAGAGGGGGCACCCGATCTCCCACGGCCGCGACCCTTTGCGCACGAGGCGGACGTGGTAGAGCCCGTGTTCCGGGCACGTCCTGTCCGTCCGGAGCGCGTACCCCCACATCGTTGCCGGGAGCCCGATGTTGAAGGTGCATTCAGGGTAATGCGTGCACCCGATGAACTGGGTCTGGTTCCGGACGTGGTGGATCCGCAGGTCGTGACCGCAGACCGGGCACGGTCCCAGCCTCAGTTCCTCTGCGGTCTGTTCCCGGATCTCGTCCCCGATCTCCTGCTCGTGCGCCTCGAGCTGGTCAAAGACCTGGTGCAGCATTCCCCGGGACTCCCGGACCACGTCGTCGCTCTTCCGGGCCCGTTCCTTGATCTGCTGCATGTGGCTCTCGAGCGTCTGGGTCATCTCCGGGCGCGTGATCGTGTCGGCATGGTTCTCGAGGCTCTCGATCACCGCCCTCCCGACGAGTGTGGGGCGGAGGGGGTTGCCCTCGACGTACTTCCGCGAGACGAGTTTCTGGATCACCTCGTGCCGCGTGCTCTTCGTGCCAAGGCCGAGCTCCTCCATCCTCTGGATGAGCCTGCTCTGGGTGAACCGCGGCGGGGGCTGGGTCTCCTTCTCCTCCATCCGCACCTCGCGGAGCGGGAGGACTTCCCCTTCCTTCAGCCCGGGCAGGACGTACTCGGTTGCCGCGCTGTAGGGGTACACCTTCCGCCACCCCGGCTCGAGGATCTGGCCTCCGGTGACGGTGTAGGGCTCCCCTCCCGCCGAGAGCATCACTTTCATCGTGCGCCAGCGTGCATCGGGCGAGAGCGTTGCGAGGAACCGCCGGACGACCAGTTCGTACAGCTTCCACCTCTCCTCCCCGAGTTCCTCCCGCCCGGCCGGCCCGGTCGGGTGGATGGGGGGGTGGTCGGTGCTCACCTTCTGTCCGCGGGTGGGCACGGGTCTTTGGTTTGCCATCACCCATTCCACGTCGGGCCGGAAAACCGTGGGCCGGATCGCGGAGAGGACGGATCCAAGGTCGAGCGTTGCGGGATAGACGGTGTTGTCGGTCCTCGGGTAGGAGATGTACCCGTTCATGTAGAGTTCCTCGGCAATGCGCATCGCGTTTGCCGCGGAATACCCGAGGCGGGCAGCGGCAACGATGAACGAGGTCGTATCGAAGGGAGAGGGGGCACGGTCGACCTTCGTCCCCTCCACGACGCTCGTCACGACGAGGGGCGGGACACTCCTCTCCTTTGCGGCGAGGGCCTCATCGAAAGTATGGAACCGCGATGTCGTGTGCCGGGCCTCGATATCCTCGCCCCCCTTGCCCGTGAGGAGGCGCAGCTGCCAGTATTTCTCCGGCTTGAAAGCCTCGATCTCCCGTTCCCGGTCGACGATCATGGCGAGGGTCGGGCTCTGCACCCTCCCGACCGAGAGGATGTTTGCTCCCCCCCGTTTTGCCGCGAGCGAGAGGAACCGCGTCAAAGACGCTCCCCACATCAGGTCGATGACCTGGCGGGCCTCGCCTGCCGATGCGAGGGCAAAGTCAATTTCCGTCGGCGATGCGAACGCGTGCCGGATCTCGCCGGGCGTGATCGCCGAGAACCTGACCCTGTCGACCGGGACGGACGGGTTGACGGCCCGGACGAGTTCGTAGGCCTCCTTCCCGATGAGTTCCCCCTCCGTGTCGAAATCGGTCGCGATCGTCACCCTCGTTGCCTTCTTTGCGAGTTTCTGGAGGAGGGCGACGATCTTTTTCTCTGTCGGGACCTTGATCGTCGGGGCGTCGATGAGGCTCCGGGGCGTCTTGGACTCGCTCCTCCAGTTCGAGTAGCCTTCCACGAAATCGACCTCGACGACGTGTCCCCGGAGGCCGACGACCGTGGTCCCGTTGAAGCTGTAACTGGATATCCCGCCGTCTTTTAATTCCCGGACATTCTTTTCCCCGGCGAGGATGGATGCAATCCTCCGCGCGGAGATGTTCTTTTCGGCAACGATGAGGTGCATGGACGGGATCACGCACCCTCTCCGAGGAGGCTGGCGAGCACCCGGTTGACGTCTGCAGGCTTTGCGCATCCCCGTGTCTTCCTCATGACCTGCCCGACGAGGAAATTGAGGGCTTCTTTCCTGCCGTTCCGGTAATCCTCGACGGCACGCGGGTTCTCTGCCAGCGCCTCGCGGGCAGCTTTTGTCACCGGGTCGTCACCCCCGGCACTGTCGGCAGGAAGTGCACGCAGGCCGAGCCGCTCAGCACACGCTTCCGGCGACTCGCATGTCCCCTTCTCCTTCAGCTCGTCGAGGAGGACACGCAGGACGTCGACGCCGTTCCGGTCCGTGATCACCCGTGCCCGGACGAGGGAGAGAAGCCCGGAAAAGACGTCCGGGGGAACGGACGAGATCGACATGTCCCGGTAATTGAGCTCCCCGAGGAGCGTGTCCGCCACCCACGTGGCAGCGAGTGCCGGGTCGGTCCCGGCGACCTTCTCGTAGAACTCCGCGAGGCGGAGGTCCCCTGTCAGCGTCCGGGCATGGATGAGGGATAAGCCGTACTGGTCCATGAACCGCTGGCGGCGGGCGTCCGGGAGCTCGGGCAGGACGATCCCGTCGACCCAGTCCGCGACCCTCAGGGGGCAGAGGTCCGGTTCGGGGAAGTACCGGTAGTCCTGTTCCATCTCCTTGCTCCGTGCCGACGTGGTGACCCCCCGCGCCTCGACGAAGTGGCGGGTCTCGCGCACGATCTTCTGGCCGCGGCGGAGCGCATTCTTCTGGCGGGTTACCTCGAAGGTGAGGGCTTTTTCGACGCCCTTGTACGACGTGATGTTCTTGATCTCCACGCGTTCGCTCCCCTCGATCGAGATGTTGGCATCGACGCGGAGCGACCCCTCCTTCTCGCTGTCAAAGACACCGAGGTACTCGAGCGTCGCACGCAGCTTGTTGAGGAACCTGCGGGCTTCTCTGGGGGACCGGAGGTCGGGCTCGGTGACGATCTCGATCAGGGGAATCCCGGCACGGTTATAGTCCACGAGGGAATACCGCGGCCGGTCCGTCCCTCCCTTGTGCACGAGGCGCCCCGGGTCCTCTTCCATGTGGACCCTCGTGATGCGGACCCTCTTTTCCCCCTCGTCGCCCTCGATGTCCAGGTACCCGGACACGGCGAGGGGCTTGTCGTACTGGGTTATCTGGAACCCCTTGTTCAGGTCCGGGTAAAAGTAGTTCTTCCGGGCAAAGACCGACTCCTCCGGCACGGTGCAGTGGAGGGCTTTTGCAACCCGGAGTGCGTATTCCACGGCCTTCCGGTTCAGGACGGGGAGCGAGCCGGGCAGGCCGAGGCAGACAGGGCAGACGTGCGTGTTCGGGCCATCGGTGCGGTAGTCTGTCGAGCACCCGCAGAAGAGCTTGGTCTTCGTGTCGAGCTGGCAGTGGATCTCGAGCCCCACGATGACGTTCATGGGTTCGCCCCCTGCTCGTACGCGTAGGCGACATCGATGACCCGCTCGTCCTCCATCCACCGTCCCATGATCTGCAGGCCGACGGGGAGACCTTCGACCTTCCCGCACGGAACAGAGATTGCCGGTACACCGGCGAGGTTTGCCGGGACGGTGAGGATGTCGGAGAGGTACATCGCGAGGGGGTCGCTCTTTTCCCCGAACCGGAACGCCACGGTCGGCATGGTCGGCCCGGCAATGACGTCGACTTCCGCAAAGAGGCGGCCAAAGTCCTCCCGCACGTTTCTCCGGGCGGCCTGTGCCTTCGCGTAGTACTTCCCGTAGTACCCGGAGGAGAGGGCAAACGTCCCGATCATGATCCTCCTGCGGACTTCGAGGCCGAAACCCTCGCGGCGCCGTTCCTGGAACGCCTCGTGCCATGGTTTCCGGACGTCTGCCGGGGGACCGTACCGGACACCGTCGTACCGGGCGAGGTTGGAACTCGCCTCGCTCATGCACGTCACGTAGTAGGCTGCAAGCGCGTACGCCATCGACGGCATCCTGCAGGTGATGATCTCTGCACCCTTCCGCTCGAGGAGGGAGATTGCGTCCCAGACAACGGACGCGACGCGGGGGTCGACTCCTTCGCCGAAGAACTCCTCGGGGACACCGATCCGCGTCCCCCTGATCTCCATCGAGGGGGTGTGGGAATAGGGTGCATCAAGGGACGTCGAGTCTTTCGGGTCGTGCCCGGCAATGACGCTCATCAGGAGGTTTGCGTGCGCAACGTCCGCTGCCATCGGCCCGATCTGCTCGAGGGAATTGGCATAGGCGACGAGCCCGTACCGGGATACCCGCCCGTAGGTGGGCTTGAGCCCGACGATCCCGCAGAATGCCGCAGGGCAGCGGATCGACCCGCCGGTATCCGTCCCGAGCGCGAGCGGGACGAGCCCTGCAGCGACTGCCGCGGCGCTCCCGCCCGATGACCCGCCCGGGACCCGTGTCTCATCCCGGGGGTTCTTCGTCGGGCCGAACGCCGAGTTCTCCGTCGTGCTCCCCATCCCGAACTCGTCCATGTTGGTCTTGCCGACGATGGCAGCCCCCTCCTTTTTGAGGAGGGAGACGACCGTTGCATCGTAGGGGGGGACGTAGCCCGAGAGGATGCGGGAGCCGCACGTGGTCTCGATCCCTGCCGTCGAGATGTTATCCTTGATCGCGACCGGGATGCCACGGAGCCGGCCCTCCCCGTACCGGGCCGGGGAGACCGTCCGGAGGAACGCGTTGTACCGGTCGTCCGGGGAAAAGGTGAGCATCCCTTCGGCCATCACATCACCCGGGGTGCCCTGAAGAACCCGTCTTCGGTCTCCTTTGCGTTCGAGAGGACGTCTTGTGGCGAAAGGGAGGGGACGACCTCGTCCTCGCGCAAGACGTTGACTGCGGCTCCCCCGTCCTTCTCCTCCCCGGTGACCTGGTCAAGGATGTCGAAGTATTCGAGGATCCTGTTGAAACTCGCCGTGAACTCTTCGAGCTCCCCGCGGAGTATCGCGATATCGGCAAGCATCCCGATATGTTCCACGTCTTTTTCTGTGATCATCCCTTCCCCATCCTTCCGGGAGTGTCCCGATGCGTATGAGAATAAGTACCCTCCCCTCTGCCTTTTATAACCATTGTGCCGGGATACCGGGCGGGGAGGGGACACGTGGAGCCGGGGGAAACGTTTCAGCCTGCCCGGAATTTTTCCAATGCTCACGTATTTTTGAAAAATAGGTCTCCAGATTCCTTTCCCTGCACAGCCCGCTCATCCGGGTACCCGCGCGAGGTATTCTCCCACCGTGCGGCAGCCCCTCTTCCTCGCGAGCCTCTGCAGTTCCCGCCAGATCCCGCTCCCGTACTGCATGGCCTTCTTCTCCTTCCACGCAATGCCGGGTGGGAGGAACTCTGCCGCAACCTTCCGGAGGGCACGTTTCCTGATGCCCCCGGAGACCTTCTCCCCCGCGGGAATGGCCCGTGCCGCGGCGATGACCCGTGCGTCGAGGTACGGGTACGAGATGAGCACGCCCTCTGCGGCGGCGACCGCCTGGTCCCGTGCGATCTGCCCCGGCAGGCGTGCGAAATCGGCCGCGAGGAGTGCATCGGTGTCCCCGTCGGCCAGGTACCGGCTGTATCCCCCGAAGAGCTCGTCTGCCCCCTGGCCGGAGAGGACGCGGTCATGCCCTGCGTCCCGTGCGGACCGCGCGATGAAGTGCCAGCACAGCGCAATCGAGAGATCGAGGGGGTTTTTCTCCGGGATGAGGGAGAGCACCCCGGGTACCGCGTCTTCCACGTCAGCAGGCATCACGGTGACCTCTGTACAGTCAAGACCGAGCTCCCGGGCGGCCTGCCTGCCCCCCGCAAGGTCAAAACTTCCCTCCATCCCCGCCACGATGCAGGGCCGGCGGGCGATCGCGGCAACGAGGGCCGAGTCGACGCCGCCTGAGAGGGCAACGACCCCCCGGTCGCTCCGGAGCTGGACAGCAGTCACGATGGCCTCTGCAAGACCGGTCTTCCGGAACCGGGGGCAGACCTTCCCGATGACGCGGTCCCCTTCAAGGATCGTCCCGGGAGGAATGGGCCCCGGCACGATGCCGAGTGCGTCCCGTGCCCGGTACCCGTCCCACGAAAGGAAGAACTCACCGCCAAACGACGAGGCGGCGAGGGGGTCCTGCAGGAGGCGGGCACGGACCTCTCCGGGCGGGAGGATCACCCCGTCCTCCTCGACCCAGCCGGCCGATCCGGGGCTGCCGTCCCTCATTTGCGGAGGCGCTTTGAACGGGGGACGTACTCATCCGGGCGCCGGAGGAGGAAAAAGGCGACAACCACTGCCCCGATCATGACAAGCCCGATGACCGTCCATGCAGGCAGGGGCACGGAAAACGAGTCCCCGACGACGGAATAACCGTGTGCAGGAGCCGGCTGCGTGAAGGGGGTCTGCGTAGGCTGGGGTTCGACGATATCGGGGGCACCGGGTGGCACGACTGCAGAGACACCCGCGACCGCCGTGTTCAGGGCGAGGATGAGCAGGGCAAGGGACAGGACGGCCCTTCCCTGTCGCCCGGCCTGCAGGACAAAAGACCCTGGATTGCGCATATCAGATCATCATTCTTTTTGTGCACAGGAGTATAAAATGGAAATGCCAGGTGTCCTGATGGAAAACAGGGGTTTGAAACGAGAAGAGGGGATTTCTGCGACGGTGAGCGTGATCCTGATGGTCGTCCTCGTCATCGGGATTGCACTCGTCCTCTGGTCGGTTTTCATGGGGTATCCATCCATCCTCCACCATACCGTGTACATCGCGAGCGAGGCCAAAGCAGAAGAGATCATCCAGCCCGGCGGGCTCCCGATGGAGGTCGTTGCCTTCACCATAAGGGAAGCCGAACCGTTCCATTTCGCAGGGCAGAACCCCCCGGTCGCCGGCAAGGAGGTGCTGATCAAGGTGGTCACGCCGGACGGGCGTACGATCTACCCGACGCCCTTCATCTCCGGGGGGAACCTCGAGGGAAAGACGCTCTACATCTTCCCGAACTCGACCGGGTTTTCGTCCTACTGCGACTATATCGTCTCCGATACGGCACCGGCCGGGCGGCTCAAGCCGTTTGTGACCGGGACATGGGTGATCCAGCTCATCGACCCGGAGGCAAACCTCCTCATCTCGAGCGATGACAGGGCCAGGATCACGAAGGGAACGACCGCCTATCCCGTTGCGGGCGGAATACCGGGGACCGGGGTCTACAGGACGGACTGCACACCGCTTGCCTCCAGCATCAACGGGAACCCCGTGCAGGGCAATACGGGAGCCCCCATGAACATGAGCTACCTCTCGTTCGATGGAGACGACTGGATCGCGTACGCCGACGACCCCACGCTCACATTCACGGGTGACCTTACCATCTCGATCTGGTTAAAGCCGCAGGATGTCACGAGCTGGAAGCAGGTGATCGGCAAGGGGCTCCAGATCAGTACAAACAAGGAAGACAAGAACTACGACCTCTACCTCATCAATAACAAGGTTTACTTCGAGTGGGACGACAGGGTGACCGGGACTCATTACCATGTCATGACCAATGCACCTGCCGTGACCGGCGGTTCGTGGCAGTACGTAAACCTGATCGTGGATGGGGGAAAGCCGAAAATATACGTAAACGGCGTGTCGCAGCCTTTCACCTATTACCAGTCAAACGTGCCGGGCACTAACCCGATCACGAACCCGTCGCAAATCCCGGAAGTCCGGCTCAAGGACAACGACCACCCGATGACGATGGGAAAACAGGCATCAACCAGTTACCCCTTCTACTACAAGGGCTCGATCGGCTCCTTCGCCCTCTATAACAGGGGCTTAACGGATGCCGAGATACAGGAGAACTACCAGACGTACAGAGCCTGAAAACCCCTCCCCCCTTTCATTTTCCGGAGATACTTTCAGAGAGCACCCGCCCGACCGGCAGGTATTATTCCCTATCCCGCCGATCTTTGGGCACAGGAGAGGTATGTCCCGGTTCGTCAGGGGAGACGTGGTCCTCGTGCCACTCCGGATAGGGGGTGCCGGCCCGGAGAAGGTGCGCCCTGCCCTTGTCGTTGGCGGGGAGGGAGAGAGGCTCCGGGTCATCCCCGTCTCGTGCACTCCTTCCCGCGACACGCCGTCAGTCCCCCTCGCCCCCATGGACTTTTGCAGGGGGGGACTCGATATCGTCAGGGAGAGTTACCTCCTCCCGGCACATGCCGCATGGGTCTTTCACAAAGCGGTCATCGGGAAGAAGGGACGGGTCTCGCAGGAGTTCCTGTCCCGGTTTGTGGGGGACATGTGAAGGACGGGGTGGCCCGGTAACCTGCCACGGAGAATCACGCCACCCTGCCCTTCTGCACGTTTTTCATGCGGTGCAGTGCCTTTCTGGTCACCGGTGACGGGGATCACCCGGAGAAAGATCACTGACCGGACAACCGGTCCCGGCATTTCCACGGGGTTTAAGAGGCCCATCCCCGATATACTGATCCAGCATGCGGACCAACCGTCACCAGTACTTCCTCGACCTTGCACTCCGGTGCGCCCACCAGGGCACGTGCCTGCGCCGCAACTTCGGGGCGATCATCGTGGACGAGTTCCACACCATCGTCTCGACGGGATACACGGGGGCACCGCGGAAACAGATGGACTGCACGGAGCTCGGGCGCTGCTGGAGAAAGGACCACAACATCCCGTCCGGGTCGCACTACGAACGGTGCCGGAGCGTCCACGCCGAGATGAACGCCCTCCTGCAGGCAGGAAAGCTCGCCCGCAACTGCACGCTCTACCTCGCCGGGTTCGAGGTCGATACCGGTGAACTGACCCGGATCTGGCCCTGTTTCCTCTGCTCCAAGATGATCGTGAACAGCGGAATCAGAACGGTCATCATGCGGACCGGCCCCGAAACGTTCCAGGAGATGGACCCGATGGTTCTCTACCAGATGCGGAGCAGGGATGCACTCGGCGACGGCGGGCGGGCTTAACAACCCCTCCTGCCCCGGGATGGATCCCCGCCGGGGGCGCGGGAACCGTCCTGTTTCCAGGGCCGCAGCCACCCGGTAATCCGGGATCCCACTATACGTGCAGGGCTCCCTTGTCTCCGGCGCCATGCCGCCTGAGAGATGTCCCACCCTTTTTTCCCGTACCTCTCCTGCAGGGAAAAAGTGCCGGAAAGAGGGGTGACTGCCGGGGGATTTTCCCCATCCAGCCGGGCTATATCCGTCGGGGGATGTCCCCCCGTCTGTATCACTCCCTCCAGCCGATTGCGGCTTTCCAGCCGGTCACTCCTTCCGTCGTGAAAACTGCCCGGTGGGACGCGCCCTCGAAGCGGTACGAGACCTCGCCCTCATCGCGGGCCTGGAGAGCCGCGAGGGCTGCCGGATCGCCTGCAAGGGAAAATGTCCTGTCCGGAAGCGAATCGAGCACGGTTTTCCCGCTGCTGTCGAGGACAAAGAAATAGTACCCGTCCGGGAGGGGCAGGGACCGGGCAAGTGCATCCCCGAGGCTGTCGCAGTACACCGATGTCCCGAGGATCTGCGTGACATTCCCGCCCGCCGTGACGGGGACGGCAATGATCGCCGTGTCCTTCCCGGTCGTTCTGGACAGGACGACCGTTCCGATCGAGGTCTTCCCTCCAAGGACGACCGGGAAGTAGGGTCGGTCGCGGATGTTTGCGCTGGTCAGGTTATCCACGGTCGTATAGTACGAGCCGTCCGGGCGGGCATACCAGAACCGGGCTTCCGGATGGTCCGACTCGAGGCGCACGAGGAGGGGCCGGACCCTCTCCCAGTCTCCGGACCGGACGTCCGACGTGAGGGCGAGCGCTTCGAGGGCGGCAGATATCCCGTGCATGCGGGTGCCGACGAGGGACGAGAGGGCGGAGAGCAGGGTTTTTGCCGGGACCCCGCCCTGCGCAGCAGTCGCGGGAGTCTCTCCTTTGCCCTCTCCCGCCCCCGTGAGCCGGGCATACGTCCCGTCGGCCTTCATCGCATCGAGGACCTCCTGGAACTTCTTTGCGGTTGCGGGGCTCGTCGTGTTCTGGAACGCGAGGTACAGGTCCACCCTGTGGAGGGTATAGACGGGGATGACCGTCCCCTCCGCAACCCCNGTNTCTGCCATGATTCCGGGTGCTGCCNCGGANGAGCCGAGCCAGAGGGAGACNGACCGGTTCTGCAGTGCCGCCAGGCACTCTGCATCGGTCGGGTACGTTTTCACATCGGTGAACCGGTTCGCGAGGAGGAACGTGTGCCGGGCGTCTCCCTCCACGACGGCGATCGTGCCGGCAGCCCGGGCTGCTTCGAGGCTCTCCAGGCGGATACCCGAATCGCTCCTCGCATAGAGCACGTATTCAAACGTCCCGATCGGCCCGGCCCAGAGGAAGAGCGGCTCCCGATCAGGCGTCCGGGCGGTGGGGAAGAGAGCGGCACCGGGTGTCCGGAGTGCTTTTTCGTAGGACGTGTTCCAGGGATGGATCTCGAAGCGGGCGCTGCACCCGCTGCGCCGCACCATTTCCCGGACGACGGCAACGGATGTTCCCCCGGGCGTCCCGGCACTATCCACGGTGGAATACGGGTATATCTCCTCGGTCAGGAGGAGGAGTTCTCCCTCCGGGCACCCGGATACCATCTTCTGCCCCGGAGTCTGCTGTTCCATGCATCCCGGGGCCAGCACGAAAATGCCGAGCAGTGCGCAGGCAACCAGGGGAATGGCAAGTCCACAAAGAGATCGCATGCTTATCCTCATTCCTTTGTCCCGTTCCTTTTTTCGGGGGGGAAAAAAAGGGTTACGGTTTTTTTTAGTGTGGCACTCCATGGCCGGACCATCCTGCAATCAGCCCGGGGGTGCCGGGGGCTCCCGCAGAACAGATGGCATTCCCGCTGGCTTTTTCCATGGTCTCCACGGAGAGAGCGGGTACCCCCAAGCCCGGCACAGCCTGCCGGAATGTCCGGGGTACTGCGCCCTGTACCTGCCCCTTTTCCTAGTACTCGATGTCCTCGTCCCTGACGGCAAGACCGATATCCTTTGTATAGGGCAGATTTGCCCAGAGGTAGCCGTCCCGCAACCGGTATCCCTCGCGGAGGACCATCTTCACGGGGGCAGGGACAACGAACCTCTCCGGGGGAGCACCGTGCCGGTACTCGTTCTCGAGCACGACGAGGAGCGAGTGGCCGCCGTCCCGCGTGTAGCAGTAATAGTCGCGAACCCCTTCCGGCAGGACTCCGGGGTACTTCCTCCCGGGGAGCACCCAGTCCGCAAGCCCCGCCGCCCTGATAATGTGCGATGCATCAGGCATGGGTCCAATCTCGGTCATCTTCCCTGATAAACCTGGCTTTACGGGAAAATGGAACAGGTACGCTCACCGGGGGACTGGCACGGAAGATGCAACAAGGAACGCTTTATAATTCCTGAGCGTTTACTTGTCACCAGAGATGCCTCATTCCAAGCCCTATTCTGTCCTCTACATCGACGATGACAGGGACCTCCTCCTCCTGGGAAAGGCATTCCTCGAACGCATGGGAGACTTTTCCGTCGAGGTGACCGGTTCGGCAAAGGAAGGCCTTGCTCTCCTCGCCGAAAAAAATTCGATGCGGTGATCTCGGACTACCAGATGCCGTCCATGACGGGGCTCGACCTCCTCAAGGCCATCCGGGCAAAGGGAGACGGCATTCCCTTCATCATCTTCACGGGCAGGGGGAGGGAGGAAGTTGTCATCGAGGCGCTGAACGCGGGCGCGGACTTCTACCTCCAGAAAGGGGGGGAACCGAAGACCCAGTTCGTGGAACTCGCCCACAAGGTCCGCCAGGCTGTGACCAGGCGGCGGGCCGAGATGATGGTTGCCGAGTCCCGCAAACGCCTCGCAGATATCATCGATTTTCTGCCCGACGCAACGTTTGCCATCGACAGGGAGGGAAAGGTGATCGCATGGAACAGGGCCATGGAGGAGATGACCGGCGTTTCGGCCACTGAAGTCCTCGGCATAGGGGACTATAGGCACGGGCTTGCCTTCTATGGCGAACCGCGCCCGATGCTCATCGACCTCGTGCTTTCCCCCCGGGAGGACTTCGAGAGGGAGAAATACCTGTTCACCCACCGCGAGGGGACGACCCTCACCGCCGAGACCATCCTTGAACGGAAAAACGGAACCGTCCACCATTACTGGGGGAAAGCCACCCGGCTCTGCGACGAGAACGGGGAACCGGCAGGTGCGATTGAGTCGATCAGGGACATCACGGACAGGGTCCGGGCCGAGGAACACTCCCGCATCCTCGCCCAGGTCNTCGATATCGCCCCGGCATCGATCACCATCCACGACACCGGGGGCACCTTCCTGTATGCGAACCAGAAAACTTTCGAGATCCACGGGTACACCCGCGACGAGTTCATGAGGATGAGGCTCCAGGACATAGACACTCCCGAGAGTGCGGCACTCATCGCGCCCCGCATGCAGGAGATCATGCGGGACGGGGAAGGGTCCTTTACCGTCACCCACAGGACGAAGGGCGGGGGGACTATCCCCCTCCACGTGACCGTGAAACTCGCCAGCTGGTCCGGCAGGCCGGCGATGATCTCCGTTGCAACCGACCTTTCCGAACGCCTGAAAGCCGGGGAGGAGATCAGGAAACGGGAAGAGCAGTTCCGCCGGATCGTGGAGACGGCCCACGAGGGGATCTGGGAGATGGACGAGAACTTCCGGACGACCTACGTCAACCCCCGGCTGGCATCGCTCCTCGGGTACACCCCCGAAGAGATGCTGGGCCGCGAGATCACCTCCTTTATGCCGGAGAGCGAGCGTGCGGACAGCAGCGAAAAATTCCGGGACCAGATAGCGGGAAAACCCGGGGAATACGAGCGCAGGGTACTCCACAGGGACGGGTCAGTCCGCACCATGCACGTCTCGGCGACACCGATCCTTGACAGCAACGGCACGTTCAGGGGATCCTTTGCCATGCTTACCGATATCACGGAGAAAAAGCAACTTGCGGATAAGTTCCAGAAAGAGCACCTGGAACTTCTTGCTGCATACGAGCAGATTGCGGCAACAGAAGAGGAACTGCGCAGTATGCTCGAGGAACTCCGGGGGTACCAGGAGACCCTCGCGAAGAGCGAGGAGAAGTTCCGCCGGATCGTGGAGACGGCCCACGAGGGGATCTGGGAGATGGACGAGAACTTCCGGACGACCTACGTCAACCCCCGGATGGCATCGCTCCTCGGGTACACCCCCGAAGAGATGCTGGGCCGCGAGATGACCTCCTTTATGCCGGAGAGCGAGCATGCGGACAACCTCGAGAAAACCAGGGAGCGGATGGCGGGAAAACCCGGGGAATACGAGCGCAGGGTACTCCACAGGGACGGGTCGGTCCGCACCATGCACGTCTCGGCGACACCGGTCTTTGACAGCAACGGCACGTTCAGGGGCTCGTTCACGATGCTCACCGACATCACCGAGAAAAAGCGCATCGAGGACGAGTTCCACAGGGAGCACCTGGAACTCTCCGCTGCATACCAGCAGATCACGGCAACAGACGAGGAACTGCGCAGGATGCTCGAGGAACTCCGGGAGTACCAGGAGACCCTCGCGGAGAGCGAACGGCGGTACCGGCGGATCATATCGGGCACCTTCGATGCGATGGTCATCCACCGGGAAGGAAAGATCACCTGGGCGAACGAAAAGGCCCTTGAGATCATCGGTGCATCACGCATGCAGGATATCGTCGGGAGGAACGTGCTTGACTTCGTCCACCCCGGCTCGCGGCAGGAAGTCATCGGGAGGATGGCCCGGATGGTGCAGGATCAGAGTGTTGTCATGCCGCTCATCGAGGAAAAATTCCTCAGGCTGGACGGGTCTCCCGTCGACGTCGAGGTCGCTGCAACCTCCACCGTAGAGGATGGAAAACCTGCCACGATCGTCGCGTTCCGGGACATTACTGACCGGAAACGGATGCAGGAAGCCCTCATGACCGCGAACAGGAAACTGCACATCCTCAACAGCATAACCCGGCACGACATCCAGAACAAGGTCTCTGTCCTCTCCGGTTACCTCACCCTCCTCAGGGATCATCAGAAAGGAAAAGACATGGAAAAATGCCTCGACTCGCTCGAGAACACCGTGCACGCCATCCAGCAGATCATCACCTTCACGCGGACATACCAGGACCTTGGCGTCCGTTCCCCGGAGTGGCAGGCCGTTTCCGACGTGGCCGGGAGGGTCATGGGCCAGTTCGAACTGGAGGGGATTGCCGTGGATCTGCTGGACTGTTCCTGCGAGGTCTTTGCAGACCCGATGCTCGAGAAGGTCTTCTACAACCTCATCGACAATGCCCTCCGGTACGGCGGTGGCATATCCGGGATCAGGATCTCCTGCACGAAGGAGGACGGCGATCTCGTCATCGCGTTCGAGGATGACGGCGTCGGCATCCCGGATGACCAAAAGGAGCACATATTCGAGCAGGGATACGGCAAGGGGACCGGCCTTGGCCTCTTCCTCTCCCGCGAGATCCTCTCGATCACCGGGATCGGCATCCGGGAGTGCGGGACGCCGGGGAGCGGGGCCCGGTTCGAGATCAGGGTCCCGCAGGGCCTGTGGCGGGAAAACCTGTAGGGACGAAGAAAAAACGGCGGCCCGGAGACGATCACACCAAAGACCATCGAGGAGGTCTACGGCCTGCCCGTCATCATCGGCAAACTCGGCGGGGTGACCTGCATCGTCCCGGAGAGCTGCCCGGTTTCGACCGGCGCATGACCACCAGAACACCAGGGAGACACAAGAACCATGTGCGAGAACCATGAAGGGGCCCGCCACGGGCCCGCGTTTCCTGCCTTCGACGAGTGCGTCCGTTTCCACGGGCACTCGTGTCCCGGCCTCGCGACCGGTTACCGCGCTGCGATCGCCGCGATGAAGGCACTTTCGGTGAACCGCCCCTGCGACGAGGAACTCGTCTGCATCGCAGAGACCGACGCCTGCGGCGTGGACGCAGTCCAGGTTGTCACGGGCTGCACGGCTGGAAAGGGAAACCTCGTCATCCGGGACTGGGGCAAACACGCGTTTTCATTCTTTTCCCGGGACAGCGGGAAGGCAGTCCGTGTCCTCGTGAAGAATGCCCACATGCCCGGGAGGTCCGCGATGGACGACCTGCGCAGGAAGGTCTTTTCCGGGACTGCAACGCCGGAGGAGACGGCCCGGTTCCACGCGATGATGGCGGAAACGACGCGGTCCCTCCTCTCGGTGCCCGAATCCGACCTGCTCGAGATCCGCGAACTGGCGGAAAAGCCACCGGAAAAAGCGCGGATCTTTGCATCCGTCGTGTGCGAGGCGTGCGGTGAGCCGGTGGCCGACGCACGGACGAGGGTCGTTCGCGGCCGGCGGGTCTGCATTCCCTGTTCCCTTGCAGGGGAGAGCCCGGAAAGACCATGACCCCGGCACCCCTCGAACTGGTCCCCATCGGGTACGTGCGCTCGCCGTTCCGCGGGAGGAAGGACGCACCCCGGCAGGGGAGGCTCGAGCCCGTCGTCTCCGAGATCGTGGTCCGCCCGGAGTTCGAGGACGGTCTTTTCCGGCTCGACGAAAAGACGCATCTCTTCGTCCTGTGCTGGTTCGACAGGGCCGACAGGACGAGGCTCCGGGCCATCCCGCCCCATGACCCCGTGGAACGCGGCGTCTTTGCGACCCGCTCGCCCGACCGTCCAAACCCTGTCTCCCTCACCCTCGTCGACCTCGTTTCCATCGACGGCCGTGTGCTTTCCGTCCGGGGGCTCGATGCCCTCGACGGAACACCGGTCATCGACATCAAGCCCTATTCCGAGGATATCGACAGGCCGCACGAATAGTCCGGGGACAGTCCGCGGGAAAGAGGGTGGATCTCCCCTTTTTTTTGGAAAGGCAGCGACCGGGGAAGACTGGCCGGGATTGGGGGGGCTTGTATCCCCCGCTCCCCGGAGACCCGCAACCTCCCGGGACCCCTGCACCGTCCCGGTCTCCCCCCACCGTCGGGGAAGCGGTCTGCCGCGGCCCCATCCCGCGTCTCCCCTCCTCTTTACGGTGTGGCAGAGACCTCAGGGGTCCTTTCTTCCTCCTCTTCGGGCATCAGGATCCATGCCGCGATGTACACGATGACCCCGATGCCCACGGATGCGACCGTGAGTGCGACCCAGAGGATCCGGACGAGGACGGGGTCGAGATCGAAATAAGTCCCGATACCCGCGCACACGCCGCCCAGGAGCCGGCCTTTCCGTGGTCTCTCCAGCTTTTTCATGGCATAAGACCCGCCCGCCGAACGGAAATACGGGTGCCGGCATCCCGACCCAAACGTCCATATCAAAAGAACGTCGAGGTACCTCCGATGTCGTTCTTCTGCCAGCAGTGCGGGGAATGCTGCAGCGTCATGGGACAGGTCTTTTCCATCCGGGAAGAGCGGGGCGATTTCCGGTTCCTGTTCGAGAACCTCTATACCGGCGAGGAGACGGAGGTCGAGGTCTCCCCACCCTGGCGCGCGCTCTTTTCCACCGGAAAGAACCCCTCCGGCTGGCTGAACCCCTGTCCCTTCCTCCGCCACGATCCGGCGGGCGGGAAGGCCGTGTGCACGGTCCACGCGACGCGACCGGCGACCTGCAGGGACTACGGGTGCTGGAGGGTCCTCGTCCTCGATCCTTCCGGCTTCAGGGTTGCCCGCGTCATGGAGAAGCGCTACCTCCACCTCGCGGAACCGTCGCTTGAACGGGCATGGGAAGAGTTCCGGGACACAATAGACCACCTTCCCGACGACGCGTGGGACAGTGCCGTCGCACGGTTCTTCCGCGAGAGGGGGTATTCCGTTTTCCGGTGAGCCGGAAAAACCGGGCTTTCCGGCAGGAGACAACCTTTTTGCCGGGGCGATCCCCGGTACCCGGTGTGTCCCGGGAAGACTTCCTACCCGCTGCCGTCTTTCCCGGCTGATACCGTGCCGTTTTATGTAGGAAAAGGTCCGATCCTTACCAAGCAAGAGGAGGCAGAACACATAATGGTACACGAGTCAGGGGAAGGAGTTGCGCCCCCGCAGGAGGAAAACGGTACGTGCGGGCAGGCCGCCGGGAAAGGGACGTTCCTCGTCGGGCGCTTAAGCAGGATCATCTTTCTCCTTTCAGTGACCGGCACGTTCCTCCTTTCCATTTCACTCTTCGTGTACGGCTTTACCATCACCCTCACCAGCCTCCTTTACGCATACACGCATTTCACCCTCCACATCGATGCCATGAAGGAGACAATGGCGATTGCCGTCGAGATCGTGGACCTCTTCCTCGTTGCAACGGTCTTCTACATCATCGCCCTCGGGCTCTACGAGCTCTTCATCGCCAAGGCCCCCCTCCCCGGCTGGCTCAAGATCTGCAACCTCGATGACCTCAAAGAGAAACTCCTCGGTCTCATCGTGATCGCGCTCGGGGTGCTCTTCCTGGGCGAATCGCTGGTGTGGCCGAACGGTGTCGGTGACCTCCTCGTCTACGGCGTTGCCAACGCCGTCGTCATCGCTGCCATATCCCTGTATGTCTGGATAAAACTCTAAGAATTCCTCCCTCCCCCCCTTTTCTCCGCGGGCAGGGGGATGCCTTTTATCCTATGTCGTCCCCACCACTCTGATCATGCGAGTCGTTGCATTCAACGGGAGCCCGCGGAAAGGCGGGAACACGGAACGACTGTTGAAACGCGTGCTTTCCGTCCTCGACGGGGAGGGCATACAGACCGAACTCGTGCACATCGGCGGGGAGAAGGTCCACGGGTGCACCGCGTGCGGGAAGTGCTTTGCAAACCAGGACGGCCGGTGCGTCTTTGACGATGACATCATCAACGAGTGCATCGGAAAGATGGCTGCCGCCGATGGAATCCTGATCGGGTCGCCGACCTACTTTGCCGATGTCTCCCCGGAGACAAAAGCCCTCATCGACCGGGCCGGATTCGTCGCGATGGCAAACGGGAGGATGTTTTCCCGCAAGGTCGGGGCCGCGGTGGTGGCCGTCCGCCGGGCCGGGGGCATCCACGTGTTCGATACCATCAACCACTTCTTTGGCATCAGCGACATGTTCACCGTCGGGTCCATCTACTGGAACATCGGGTTTGGGCTCAACCCGGGTGACGTGGAACAGGACGACGAGGGGTTGATGACCATGGAGGCGCTCGGGCGGAACATGGCCTGGATCATCAGGAAGATCAAAGCCTGACGGGAAGAAAGAGGCCACAGGCAGATACGTGCGGGGCTCCTTTTCCCGCAGGATAGAGAACGAGGGAGAGGGCATCCACCCCGGCACGGCAAAGGGGAGTCAGGTTCCCTTTCCCCTGCCGCCGCCGAGGTTCTCTGCGAGGTATTCGAAATCCTCCTCCCGGGCATCGACCTCGACCAGCATGGGTCCAAAACAGGGCTTGACGAACGGGACGAGGATCTTCTTTTTCTTCCTCTTGAGCCCGAGCGGCATGGGTTCGCCGAGGAGGAGGGTGATGCCCCGGAAGGAAAAGCCGGGCGGGGCGTCATAGTATTCCGAGCAGTTCTCCCTCACGTAAGCAGCGACAGCGTCCTTTGTCGTGTCCTTGAGGATGACTTTTCCCCGGATCTTATTGATGCAGCGTGGCTGCGGGACCATGGTCGGTGTACTGGGACGCAGCATCCCTTAAATGAATACGATCGTGGAAAGTCCGGTTGCCGTCCGGATGATCCGGTATTGTCCCCCGGCGGCTCTACCCGGTTCCCGCCCCTTCCCGCTTGCCGGACGGATGCTCCGGATAGGCCACGACGGTTCCACCGGTTCCCGTCCCAGCCGGTTGCCGTCACACGGGGTCAGGTCAGTGGGGGACGAGGGGGAGCGTGAAGAGCACGATCTCGAGCGCGATGAGGACGATGACGATCCACTCGAGGAAGTGGGCGTGCTGGACGTTGACCTCCTCGGAGAGCATCCGGTAGGTCTCGCGGATGGTCGCGAGCTTGTGGTTGACGCTCTGGCTCCACGACCCGCTGCGCAGGGCCTGGAGTGCGGCGG
>Ga0067045_1027903_pt1 | contig 51757 bp, 46 predicted proteins | sample TerdegcTABiofilm_FD_59184 | JGI IMG/M metagenome (GOLD analysis project Ga0067045, IMG submission 59184) | Combined Assembly of (Gp0054472, Gp0054536) Wastewater bioreactor microbial communities from Singapore -Terephthalate degrading...
ACAGGGGTTCGAGTCCCCTAGGGGACGCCAATGCGGGAATAGCTCAGTTGGTAGAGCACGACCTTGCCAAGGTCGGGGTCGCGAGTTCGAGTCTCGTTTCCCGCTCCAATTTTAAACAGCAGTGCTTTCGGGCGGTGCTGAGTGAAACCAGAACCAAGTCTCAGGATGCGGCTCTGGACACCGAAACACACACCATGTGTTCCGGGTAGCGTGTCCCCTTCGTCTAGTGGCCTAGGACACCGCCCTTTCACGGCGGTAACAGGGGTTCGAGTCCCCTAGGGGACGCCATTTGCGGGAATAGCTCAGTTGGTAGAGCACGACCTTGCCAAGGTCGGGGTCGCGAGTTCGAGTCTCGTTTCCCGCTCCAATTTTTGATTTGCAGTGTCCATCAGGCCTGGGAGTCAGCGAAAAAAAGACGCTTCGGCGTCTTTTTTCGTTTCTGCGATAAATCAAATATTGCATCTGCTGTGGGTGGCTTGAGCGCTTCGGGCTATCCGACACCCCTCAACCGCGCCTGCACAAAAAACAATGCCCTCCATAGAGGAGGGCATCGGTTTGAGGTTGGCTGCATCAATCCCGTCAGCTAGCGTCCATGCCGTTCAATCGGACACGAGCGTGTGCGCGCAGCGTTCGGGCTTGATGGAAACGGCCTAGAGCTTTTTCGCCATGTCACGCAGCATGAACTTCTGGATTTTGCCTGTCGACGTCTTCGGCAACTGTGTGAACACCACCGTGCGTGGCACCTTGAAGCCCGCCAGGTGTTCGCGACAGAAGCTGATGATGTCGGCTTCGCGGACGTTCTGGTGGTCGGCCTTGAGGGTGACGAAGGCGCACGGCGTTTCACCCCATTTTTCATCGGGGCGGGCGACGACCGCGGCTTCGAGGATTGCCGGGTGGCGGTACAGCACACCTTCGAGTTCGATGGTGGAGATGTTCTCGCCGCCGGAGATGATGATGTCCTTGAGCCGGTCGCGGATTTCGACGTAGCCGTCAGGATGGGTCACCGCCAGGTCGCCGGTGTGGAACCAGCCGCCTTCGAACGCTTCGGCGGTTGCCGTCGGGTTCTTCAGATAGCCTTTCATCACCGTGTTGCCCCGCATGAAAATCTCACCGATGGTGTGGCCATCATGGGGGGTGGGTTCGAGGGTTTTCGGGTCGGCGACCATCACGCCTTCCAGGGTCGGGTAGCGCACACCCTGGCGCGCCTTGATCTGGGCGCGTTCTTCCAGGGGCAGCTCATCCCATTCCGAGTGCCAGGCGCACAGGGTCACTGGGCCGTACACTTCGGTCAGGCCGTAGACGTGGATCACCTTGATGCCCATTTCTTCCACGGCGCCGATCACCTTGGCGGGTGGCGCCGCGCCGGCGACCATCGCGTTCACCGGGTGGTCGATGGCAGCCTTGGCCGAGTCGGGCATGTTCACCAGGGCGTTGAGCACGATTGGCGCGCCACACAAGTGGGTGACCTGATGCTCGCGGATCAGGTTGAGGATTCTCTGTGGGTCGACGCGGCGCAGAAACACATGGACCCCGGCCAAGGCCGTGATGATCCACGGGTAGCACCAACCGTTGCAGTGGAACATCGGCAGCGTCCACAGGTACACCGGGTGGTTGCCGATCGCCCAGATCATTTGGTTGCCCAGGGAGTTCAGATAGGCCCCGCGGTGGTGGTAGACCACACCCTTGGGGTTGCCGGTCGTGCCCGAGGTGTAGTTCAGCGAGATGGCTTGCCATTCGTCTGCAGGCCACTGCCAGGCGAAATCCGGATCGCCTTCGGCGAGAAACGCCTCGTAGTCCAGGTCGCTGACCGGCTGGCCTTCGCCGTATTCCGGGTCGTCGACGTCGATGACCAGCGGCGGATGGTCAAGCATGCCGATGGCCGCGTGCACCACATCGTGGAACTCACGGTCGGCGATCAGTACCTTGGCTTCGCCATGCGCGAGCATAAAGGCGATGGCCTCGGCATCCAGGCGCACGTTGAGGGCATTGAGTACCGCGCCAATCATCGGCACGCCAAAATGCGCTTCGAGCATGGCCGGGATGTTGGGCAGCATGACGGCCACGGTGTCGTTTTTGCCGATCCCGCGACCGGCCAGGGCCGAGGCCAGGCGCCGGCAACGGCTGTAGGTTTGCGCCCAGGTGGCGCGTATCGATCCGTGGATCACGGCAGGGTAATCGGGATAAACGCTGGCAGTGCGTTCAATGAAGCTTAAAGGCGAAAGAGCAATGTGATTAACGCTGGTCGGCTCGAGGCCTTGGTCGAAAATGGACATGGTGCGGATACCCGGTGGCTGATTATTAGCTCTATTGTTCGAGACGCTGGTAACGGCAGTTAAGCTGACGGTGCCGGCCTTGAGGCTTTATCGTTGGCACGCCGGTCCCTGCGGGAAAAGCTCAATGACTTCTCCGGCGGCTTTTATATACTGTCCGCGCAGATATATGGAAGTACTACCTGTGTTGTATAGTATATGTACTATATCTTGATGAAACGCTTCCGCTGACCTCGACGTTCCCCTCCCTGTATAGGTTCCATGATGATCGGCAACTCCGTGCGCTTGACAGGCGGTTCGCCGCTGCTCAGGCATGACCCGCAGCCGAGTCTGCTGCTCGATGCCCAGGCTCGGCCGCTGGAGTTCAACGCCGCGCTGCTGGCGTTGCTTGAGCAGTTGTCCCTGGTCGATTGTATGAACCTGTTGCCGATCAATTGCTTGCCGCTGGTGCAGGCGTGCCTGGGGCAACAGCGGGCGATCGAAAACGTCGAGGCACAGTTCGCCGAGCGCATTCTGGTGTGGACGTTCATTCCCGACCCGGGTGAAAACCGCGTGCTGGCGCGCTGCCGGGAAGCCAGCGCGCAGATTGTCGCCGAGCGCGAATCCACCAAGGCGCGGCGCCTGTATCGGCTGATCATCGAAAACACCACCGACCTGATTTCCCGGCACACCCCGGATGGCGCTTTTCTCGACGCTTCACCGGCTTCCTGGGCCTTGCTGGGCTATTGGCCGGGGGAATTGCGCGGGACTCGGGCACAGCGCCTGTTCCATCGGCAGGGCTTGGCGGGGTTGGTGCGGCGCGCCCGGGAGGGCCTGGAGCAGGACGGTTATTACACCATGACCTATCGCATCCGCCATCGCCAGGGCCATTACCTGTGGTTCGAAACCGCCTGCCGGGCGATCCGCGAGACCTACACCGGCGCGGTGGTGGAGGTGGTCAGCGTGTCCCGCGACATCACTGCCAGGGTCCAGGCCGAGGAAACCACCCTGACCGAACGCGAGCTGCGCGAGGCCCAGCAACGCCATCATCAGGACGAACTGGCGCACACCGCGCGCGTGGTGACCCTGGGTGAACTGGCATCGGGTATCGCCCATGAAATGAATCAGCCACTGGCGGCGGTGGTCAATTACGCCAACGCCAGCCAGCGTTATCTGGCCGCGATGGGCAGCGATTCGCCGGCGGCCGAACGGGTGGCTCAAGGCCTGGAACGGATCTCGGTGCATGCCAATCACGCCGCGCAAGTGATCAAGCGCTTGCGTGCGTTTCTGCGCAAGGGGCGCCGCCGCATGGAGGCGCTGAACCCCGGCGAGGTCGCCCGCGAAGCGGTGCGCCTGTGTGCCTGGGAGGCCAGCGATTGTCAGGTGACGATCGAGGATCGCCTGCCGGATAATCTGCCGCTGATTTACGCCGACCGGGTGTTGCTGGAACAGGTGCTGCTGAACCTGCTGCGCAATGCCATCGAGGCGAATCGCGAAGCCCATCCCGGCCAGCCCTCGCTCATCGTCATGAGTGCCTTGGCGCAGCGTGACGGGTGGGTGCAGATCGACGTGAGCGATCAGGGCCCCGGTGTCTCGCCGGCGCAGTTGGAACAGATATTCACGCCGTTCTATACCAGCAAGGCCAATGGCCTGGGCCTGGGCTTGTCCATGAGCCGCAGCATTATCGAAGGCTTCGGTGGCGAGTTGCAGGCCGAACCGATGCCGGTCGGGCTGCAAATGTGCTGCCGCTTGCCCACGCTCGCGCAGAGCGGCGCTCCACAATAAGAAGAGGAATCAAGCGATGGTGAGCGTGACGGAACAGGTGGTGTATGTGGTGGATGACGACCAGGGGATGCTCGACTCGACCGTCTGGTTGCTGGAGTCGGTGGGCCTCAAGGCGCTGCCGTTTACCAGTGGCCGCGAGTTTCTCGACGCCTGCGACAGCCGCCTCAACGCCTGTGTGCTGCTGGATGTACGCATGCCGGGCATGGGCGGCCTGAATGTTCAGGAGCACATGCGCAGCCGTGATTTGCACCTGCCGGTGATTTTCGTCAGCGGCCACGCCGATGTGCCGATTGTGGTCCGCGCGTTCAAGGCCGGGGCGCATGACTTTATCGAGAAGCCCTACAACGAACAGTTACTGCTGGACAGTGTCCTGCAGGCCCTGAGCAAGGCCGATCATCGCCAGAGCCTCGGTGAAGGACCGGCGCGGGTACAGGCGCGGCTGCAGCAACTCACGCCACGCGAGCGCGATGTATTGCTGCCGTTGGTGCAGGGTTATACCAACCGCGAAATCGCCGAGCAGTTGGGCGTCAGCGTCAAGACCATCGATCTGTATCGCGCGCGGGTCATGAAGCGCATGGCGGCCAGCCATTTGCCGGAGCTGGTGGGGATGGCGATTGCCGCCGGCCTGGTGGACCCCCTGCAATTGCGCTGATAGGCCTCAGGCCACGGCAATCTGCAGGCTCGGCCGGTCGCTGGCCCTTGTTGCCAGCACGCGCTCGATGGCGCCGGTCAGCAGGTTTTCCAGTAACTCGGTGCGTTCGGCATCATCCAGCGCCTGCCCGGCCAGCCAGCTCGGCGCATTGTTCAGCAGCGTGGCGATCGCGTGGCCGGCCGCTTGCAGGGCGTGGACACTCAGCCGCCGCGGTCGCCCGAGCATTTGCAGCAGTCGGTGCTCGTATTGTTCGCGCAACTGCCGGACCCGTAGCTGCTGGTCTTCCGTGAGGCAGCCGCAATCACGCTCCACCAGGCGGAAGTGCCATGGCATCTCTCGATGCAAATTCAGGTGGGCGTGGATCAGCCGTTGCAGGTTGTCCTGGCGTGAGCGCGGCCGTTGCTCGACGCGCCCCAGGGTGGTCAGCAGTTCTTCGTAGAACTCTTCGATCCAATCCAGCAGCAGGTGCTGCTTGCTGGGGTAGTGGTGGTACAGCGAGCCCGGGGTCAACCCCAGGCTGCTGGCCAGCTCGCGCATGCCGACTTGACCGAAGCCTTTACTGGCGAGCAACTCCAGGGCCTTGTTGCGGTGTTCGCACAAGCGCGAGCGATACTCAGCCATAGGTATGGAAGCCGCGCCCGGTCTTGCGCCCCAGGTAACCGGCGGCCACCATTTCCTTGAGCAGCGGCGCGCTGCGGTATTTGCTGTCCTGGAAGCCCTCGTAGAACGCTTCGAGGATCGCCAGCAAGGTGTCCAGGCCGATCAGGTCGGCCAGGGCCAGCGGGCCGATCGGCTGGTTGCAGCCCAGGCACATGCCGGCGTCGATGTCTTCGGCGCTGGCCAGGCCTTCCTGGAACACCAGGATCGCTTCGTTGATCATCGGCACCAGAATCCGGTTGACCACGAAACCCGGGCGGTTGCCGGCGGTGATCGCAGTCTTGCCCAGGTGCTGCGCCAGCTCGATGGCCTGGGCGTGGGTCGTGTCGCTGGTCTGCAGGCCACGAATCACTTCGATCAGGCCCATCACCGGCACCGGGTTGAAAAAATGCAGGCCGATAAAGCGCTCCGGGGCGTTAACGCCGGCCGCCAGTTCGGTGATGGACAGCGAAGACGTATTGGAGGCAATCACGCATTGCTCATCGACATGAGCGGCGATCTGTTGCAGCACGCGCCGCTTCAGTTCGAGGTTTTCCGTGGCGGCCTCGATGACCCATTGGGCATTCGCCAGGCTGGCGTAGTCGGTGCTGGTGCGGATCTTGCCCAGCGCCGTATGCTTCTGGGGTTCGCTGAGGATGCCCTTGCTGACTTGGCGATCGAGGTTCTTGCCCACGGTGGCCAGGGCTTTTTCCAGGGCGCCGGCGGAGATGTCCAGCAAGGTCACGTTGATGCCGGCCACGGCGCAGATCTGGGCGATGCCGTTACCCATGGTGCCCGCGCCGATCACGCCGATATTCTGCAGATTCATCGTCAGTCTCTCTTCAATTGTGCGCTGCCGTCGCACGGCAGACATGCCTTGCAATACGGTCCATTGGGCGAGAGTCTAGGGCCCGACAATGTGGCGGCCTATGCCGAAACCTGTCAGTTGTATTGGCGTTTCTTACCATGTGTCCGCTACAGGAACTCAGAATGATGCCCACCCGGGAAAAGGATTCGGTTGCCGTCTACTTCGTGCAGGTCATGATCCATGCGCTGCGCGATCAGCCCGAGCGGCTCGCCGCGGTGCTGTGCGAAGCGGGCATCGCGCCGGCGTTGCTGACCCAGCCCGAGGCCCGGGTGCCGGCCAGCGCGTTTGCGGCGTTATGGCTGATTCAGATTCGGGAGTTGAACGACGAGTTCTTCCGCCTGGACTCCCACGGCATGCCGCCGGGCAGTTTCGCCCTGATCTGCCGTGGCCTGATCCAGGAGCCGAACCTGGGCAAGGCGCTCACCCAGTGCCTGGCCAGTTTCGCCCTGTTCCTGCGCGACTTTCGCGGCAGCCTCAGCGTGCATGGCAAACGCGCGGTACTCAGCCTGGAAGTTGGCGGCGGCGATGAGGACACCCGGCGTTACGGTGAGGAAACCTTCCTGGTGCTGATGATCAGCCTGCTGTGCTGGCTGGGCGGACGCCGCGTGCCCATCGATCGCGCCGACTTTCGCCATGTGCGTGCGCCGCTCAGCGACGATCAATTGCTGTGGGGCTACAACCTGACGTTTGGCGCGGCCCGCACCGAAATCGAGTTCGCCAGCAGCTACCTGCGTCTGGCCGTGGTGCAGGACTTGGCGTCGCTCAAGGTGTTTCTGCGCAGCGCGCCGCAATGGCTGGTGATCCGCTTTCGCAACCAGGACGGCATGGCGACCCAGGTCTACCAACGCCTGCGTGGCAGCCACTACAGCCAGTGGCCGGCGCTGGAGGATCTGGCCGTGGATTTGCACATGAGCCCCAGCACCTTGCGCCGCCGATTGGAGCGCGAAGGTTGCTCGTTTCAGGAGATCAAGGACGAAGTGCGCCGCAGCCTGGCGCTGGAACTGCTCTGCCAGACGCGCGCCAGCATCGGTGAAATCGCCGCGCAATGCGGTTTTCAGGAACCCAGCGCATTCCATCGCGCGTTCAAGAAGTGGACCGGCGAAAGCCCGGGGCGTTACCGCGAGCGGGTCCAGGGCAAAGTGTCGCGGCCTACGCGCCTGGACGCCTGAGTCATTTTCGGTTGAGCGCCGCGTCGCGGTAAGTCCTGGGTAACTCGCCGGTCCATTGGCGAAAGGCCCGGGTGAACGCCGAAGGGTCCGAGAACCCCAGCTGTTGCGAGGTCTGGTTGATCGACATCGACGTCTGGCTCAAGTAATGAATGGCCATGTCGCGGCGTACCCCGTCCTTGAGTTTCTGGAACTTGCTGCCTTCGGCCAGCAGCTTGCGCCGCAGCGTTCTTTCCGTCAGGTGCAGCTCACTGGCTGTGCTCTGGATGGTGGCCTTGGCGAGATCGCTGACGTTCTCCAGGTGGTCCAGCACCCGTCGCGTGTAAACCGGGTAATAGGCGGGGCGGGTGAACCAGTCCACCGGTGCGCGCTGCAGGTGGTAGGCCAGGGTTTCCGCGGTTTGTACCAGCGGCGCGGTGAGCATCCGGGCGTCGAACACCAGGCAGGTCTCGGGTTGGTCAAAATGCGTGGGGCACGGAAACATCAAGCGGTATTCCGCTGAATGGGCAGGCTCGGGATGGTCGAACGTCACCCGCTTGAGCGTGATCCGCTGGCCGATCAGCCAACTGGGGAAACGATGCCAGAGCAAGAGTAAAAACCCCCTCAACAGGTAACCGGGGTCCAGGCTCGGGTCGCTCAAGGCCATGGAAAACATGGCCTCATCACCGACGACTTTCAGCTCCAGGTGCAGGGAGTCGTTCATCACGTTGTAGAAATGGCTGAGCTTGTAATACACCGAATGCAGGTTGTGCGAGTGGATCACTTGCTTGGCCATTATCGCGAAGCAGCCCTTCGGGCAGCGCTGTGAACCCGCGCCGAAAAACTCATCATCACTCAAGCGCCACACGGCCTGCATCAAGCGACTGAACTGGTCGGGGGTGATGCGCAGGTGCAGGTTGTCCAGGCGCTTGCGGCTGATGCCGGCTTCCTTGAGCAATACCTCTTCGTCCAGCGCGAGGCGGCGCGCAGCCGTCATCAGGATGTGGGCGAAGTACATGGAGATGGAATAACGCTCGATGCCCATCGTTCAGGAGTCCGGCAGCAGGGGAGGTTAGTTTAGCCAAAAGTGACTGTCCGTTTATGTCTGTTTTTCGACTGATTTGGTAATTGCCACGCGGGGCTGGATCGGAGGAAGCTGAATAGAGCTTTGCGCTGCTGGCTCCGTCCCTGCTTGCTACCGACCCGGGTGTTTAAGGTAATGGCCGTTTTGGTCAATTACCCGGCATGGGGTAGCGGGCGAAGGGTGTAGCGGCCTGTCTAACGAGTGAATGAGGAAAGTAACAATGAGTGGTTATGCCCATCCGTACCGCGACACCGAATTCGTGCTGGAGGAACTGGTCGGATTTGAGCAGTTGTGCGCGAGCGCCCAGCTTCAGGATGTCAACAGCGAGTTGGTCAGCGCCATCTTGAGCGAGGCAGGCCGCTTGGGCTCCGGCGTGCTGGCGCCGCTCAACCGGGTCGGTGATACCCAAGGTACGCACCTGGGGGAACAGGGTGTGCAAGAGGCACCGGGTTTTGCCGAGGCATATCGGCAATTCCAGGAAGGCGGCTGGCCCTCGTTGACCGCTGCGGAGCAACACGGCGGGCAGAACCTGCCGAACGTGATCGGCACGGCCGTCAATGAGATCTGGCACTCAGCCAATATGGCGTTCGCCTTGTGCCCCATGTTGACCCAGGGCGCCATCGAAGCCATCGCCCATCACGGCTCGGCCGAACTGCAAGGCGCCTACCTGGAAAAACTGGTGAGCGGCGAGTGGACCGGGACGATGAACCTGACCGAGCCGGATGCCGGCTCCGATCTGGCGGCCATCAAGAGCCGCGCCGTGCCCCAGGGCGACCACTATCTGATCACCGGGCAGAAGATTTTCATCACCTGGGGCGATCACCAGATGACCGACAACGTCGTGCATTTGGTCCTGGCACGTTTGCCGGATGCGCCGGCGGGCGTCAAAGGCATTTCGCTGTTCGTGGTGCCCAAGTTCCTGCTCGATGCCCAGGGCCAGCCGGGTGTGCGCAACCGCGTGCAGTGCATCTCCCTGGAACACAAACTGGGCATTCATGGCAGCCCGACCTGCGTGATGAATTTCGGCGATCCCGAAGGGGCCGTCGGTTATCTGCTTGGCGAGCCGCACATGGGCCTGGCCTGCATGTTCACCATGATGAACCACGCCCGCCAGAGTGTCGGCCTGCAGGGGCTGTCGATTGCCGAGCGCGCTTACCAGCAGGCCCGTCAATACGCCAAGGACCGTCTGCAGGGCACGCGCAAGGATGGCAGCCGTTTCTCGATCATTCACTTTCCCGATGTGCGCCGGATGCTGTTGCAGATGAAAGCGTCCATCGAAGCGATGCGCGCGTTGTCGCTGGTGGCCGCCGCCGAAGTCGACCGTGCCGCGCATGCGCCCACGCCGGAGCTGGCGCGCCATCACCAGGGGCGGGTCGATGTGTTCACCCCGATCGTCAAAGGCTGGCTGACCGAACTGGCCCAGGAGGTCACCTCCCTCGGCGTGCAAATCCACGGCGGCATGGGCTTCATCGAAGAGACCGGCGCGGCGCAGCATTATCGCGATGCGCGCATCCTGACCATTTATGAAGGCACCACCGGCATTCAGGCGCTCGACCTGGTGGGGCGCAAGACCCTGCTGAACCAAGGCGCGTTACTGAACAGCCTGCTCGAGGAAATGGATGAAACCGTCGAGCAACTGCGTCACATCGACGCCCTCGACTATCAGGCCGTGGCACTGGCCGCTGCGCTCGGCGCCGGGCGCGAGGCCTTGTCGCGGTTACTCGACAACGCCAAGCACGATGCGGATTGGGCCGGCAGTGTCAGCGTCAACTTCCTGATGCTCTTCGGCTACCTGTCGGGCGGCTGGCTCATGGCGCGTTCTGCCCTGCAGGCGCATGCGCAGTTGGAAGCCGGCACGGGCGATGCGGCCTTCCTCAAGGCCAAGGGCGTCAGCGCACGCTTCTACGCGGAGCAATTGTTGCCGCGGGTACACGCATTGTTGGCGGCGGTCAGCGCTGGGAGCGCGAGCATCATGGCGTTGGATGAAGAACAGTTCTGACAGCGCGTTGGTTTTTGTGCCTAACTTTTTTGAGGTTCACCCCATGCATCACCAGCGCATCCGCCTGGATTCCTTGCACGAAAAAATCATGAGCGCGGCGCAGGCCGCCGCGTTCATTCAAGACGGCATGACCGTGGGCATGAGTGGTTTCGGTGGCGCAGGGGACGCCAAGGCCGTGCCGCTGGCGCTCATCGAACGAGCGCGGCAGGATCCGCTCAAGATCAACCTGATCACCGGCGCGAGCCTCGGTCGTGGCCTGGACGGGCAGATGGCCGAGGCCGGGCTGCTGGCGCGGCGCATGCCGTTTCAAGGCGACCCGGTGCTGCGCAAGGCGATCAACGAAGGCCGTGTGGTGTTTATCGACCAGCACCTGAGCGAAGTGGTCGAACAACTGCGTGACGGCAGCCTACCCAATCCGGATATTGCGGTGATTGAAGCGGTGGCGATCACCGAGCAGGGCCATATCGTGCCGACGTCTTCGGTCGGCAATTCGGCCAGTTTCGCCCAGACGGCACGGCAGGTCATCGTTGAGCTGAACCTGGCCAGCAGCCCCTATTTCGAAGGGATGCACGATATTTTCCTGCCCCACGGGCGCCCTGGCCGCGGGCCGATTCCGGTCATCCGCGCGGATGATCGCATCGGCACCCAGGCCATCGAAATTGACCCTGCCAAGATCGTCGCCATCGTGCTCTGCGACACGCCGGAATCTGCGATTCCGATGCTGCCGCCCGATCATGAGACCCAGGCGATTGCCGACCATCTGGTGGCTTTTTTCGAGCAGGAAGTGGAGCACAAACGCTTGGGCAGAAGCCTGGCGCCGTTGCAAGTCGGCGTCGGCTCCATTGCCAACGCTGTCATGTGCGGGCTGATCGATGCGCCATTCACCGACCTGGTGCAGTACTCGGAGGTGTTGCAGGATTCGACCTTCGAATTGCTCGACGCGGGCAAGCTGAAGTTTGCCTCCGGCTGTTCGATTACCTTGTCCGGCCCCTGCGGCCAGCGGGTGTTCGGCAACCTGGGAAAATATGCCGACCGCCTGGTGTTGCGGCCCCAGGAAATTTCCAATCACCCGGAAGTGATTCGACGCTTAGGCGTGATTGCCATCAACACCGCGCTGGAATTCGACCTGTACGGAAACGTCAATTCCACCCACGTCTGTGGCACGCAGATCATGAATGGCATCGGCGGTTCGGGAGATTTCGCCCGCAACGCGCTGCTGTCGATTTTCGTGACCAAGTCGATCGCCAAGGACGGTGCGATTTCCCGCGTGGTGCCGATGGTCAGCCATGTCGACCACACCGAGCATGACGTCGATATCCTGGTGACTGAGCAAGGGCTGGCCGACCTGCGCGGCCTGGCGCCGAAAGAACGGGCCGAGTTGATCATCAACCACTGCGTGCATCCGGATTATCGCGAGGCGTTGCGCAGCTACTTCAAGGCCGCGTGCGCCAAAGGTGGGCATACGCCGCATGTGTTGAGCAAGGCCTTGAGCTGGCACATCAACCTGCAGGAAACCGGTTCGATGCAGGCGGCCGCCGTCGGCGTCTAGGGTGTCTGCGCCAACTGAAACAAGCCCGCCATTGCGGCGGGCTCCTGCCGCATTCAGAGCTGCGGTAACTGACCGACCCGCGCCATCATTTCGGTGACGATTTGCAGGTCGAGGAGGAACTGCTCGACGGTCTTGAACTCATTGTCGGTGTGCCCGGTGTACTTCTCTTCCGGGCGTGCCAGGCCGAACTGCACGCCGTTGGGCAGTTCATGCACGGAGGTGGCGCCGGCCGAGGTGCCGAACGCGTGTTTCATGCCCAGGTTTTCCGTGGCCACCGCCAACAAGGCCTTGACCCACTCACCTTCCGGGTTGCGGTACATCGGTTCGGCGATCGAGTAGGTGAAGTTCACGTTGACCTTGGTTTTCTTGTCCCAGGCGCTGAGCTTGTCGGCAATTTGCGCTTTGAGTTTCTCCGGCGACTGACCCTTGGGCACGCGCAGGTTCACCGCCAGCTTGAAGCTCTTGTCATCGAGGTCGACGAACGTCAGCGAGGTGGTCAGCGGGCCCATGAAGTCATCGGCGAAGCCCACGCCCAATTTGCCGCCCAGGTAATCCAGGCCCCAATTGTCGGCGGCATAGCGCGCCGCGTCGGTGATGTGGTTGTGCTTGAGGGCGATCTTGCCGTCGACGCTGTGGATCAGCTCCAGCATGCGCGCGACCGGGTTCACCCCGGATTCCGGTTCGGACGAATGCGCCGAGACCCCGGTGACCGTCAACTGCACCTGTTTGCCGACCACCTTGGCGCTCACCTGGAAGTCACCGCCATTGCGCTCGGCGTATTGCGTACCGGCCTCTTGCAGGCTGGCCGCCAACTCGGCGGGTTTGTCGCTGAGCAACGTGGCGACCGACGCCGAGGGAATCTGGTTGGTGGCCTTGCCGCCGGTCATGGCGATGATCTCTGCGCCTTTGCCTTCGCCTTTGCGGCGTGGGAAGGTGGCCATGATCGTGCCGTAACCTTTTTCGGCAATGACCACCGGGTAGCCGCCATCCAGCGCCAGGTTGTACGGCGGCGTCGGGTTGCGTTCGAAGTAATAGGGGATCGCGTCGCCGGAGGTTTCCTCGGTGGTGTCCACCAGCAGCTTGAACGTGCGCGCCAGCGGCAGCTTCTCTTCCTTGATCACCTTCATGGCGTACATCGCCACCACGATGCCATTTTTGTCGTCTTCAGTCCCGCGGCCGTACATGCGGTCGCCAATCAGCGTGACCTTGAACGGATCGAGCCGGGTGCCGTCTTTCAACACCCAATTTTCCGGCGTCACCGGCACCACATCCGCATGCGCGTGGATGCCCACCACTTCATCGCCGCTGCCTTCCAGGGAGATTTCGTACACGCGGTTATCGATGTTACGGAAGTTCAGGTTGAAGGCTTTCGCCAGGCCCTGCAGCTTGTCGGCGATCTTGAGGAATTGCGGGTTTTTGTACTGCGGCACGCCGTCGACGTTGAACGTCGGAATTTCCACCAGCTCGCGCAGGGTCTCGGTGGCGGCCTTGGCGTATTTCAGCCGCGCATAAATGCCCAGCAGGCGATTGATTTCGTTCTGTTGCTCGGCGCTCAGGGGTTTGTGCTCGAGAAAGGCGCTGATCGCCGGCCCCGTATCGCTGGTTTTGCCCAGCTCGCCCTGGGCCAGGGTGCCGAGGAAACCGTTGAAGTCAGTGACCGAGGTTTGGCTGAAGTCCTTCAGAATCGCCGTGCTCTGCTGTGGGGTGATATTGGCGAAAGCCGGGCTGACGAGGGTCGAAAGGCTCGCGGCGAACACGCTGGCGGCAGCCAATTGCTTGAGTGGAAAGTACATGGCGGGACGCATTCCTTTGCTGGTAGTGAGTGGGGGATTTCTGATCATTAAGTCAGAAATATTTCCACACACTACCACCACAGGGACTGAGAATGGCAGACCTTGGCGTAGGAAATTTCTCAGTCAAACGCCCCCGCGTCGAAGGGTACATCCCTGTGCGCGCGGGCGTTGAATCGTGTTCAGGTCAAGGTTGGCCAGGGTGCGGCGCAGGGTAATCGGCCGTTACGTCCAGTGCTTTGGCGTAGGGCCCATCCCACAACTGCTCATGCAATTGGCCTATACGCTTGGCCATCGCTTCGCTGTGCATGACCACCTCCAGGTTGCGCGAATTATCCAGATAACCGCCCAGCCAATTGCTGGTGCCGACCCAGGCCACTCGCCCGTCGATCTCCAAGGTCTTGCTGTGGATCACCCGTGCGTAGGGGATAAACCCTTGCTTGGCCTGGGGCAGGGTGACGATCTTGATCTGCACGTTGGGCAGCACTGCGAGGCTTTTCAAATAGGGCAGTTCCAGCGCATCGGTGTTCCAGTTGGACACCATCAGCTTGATCGACACCCCGCGTGCGGCGGCGGCACGCACCGCGTTGTCGATCACCGCATAGTAGGGCCGGGTTTTATCCGGGCCGTAGGACAGCGGCGCGTAGTCCAGCAGTTGCACGCGCACTTCGTGCTTGGCTTCGCCGAGCAGGCGCGGCAGTTCGAGTTGGGAGTCGCCCACCCCGGGCGGGTTGTAGCGTTGCGGGCTGGCCACCAGGTAATTGCCGCTGCGCGCAGGCGCCTGGCCGGCCATCGGCAGCGGTACCGGGCTGTGTGCGCTCAGCGCCGCCTGGGCTTGCCAGTCCTGATCGAAAATCGCCTGGACCTGGCCGACCACCGTGGCGTCGGTGATGCGCAGCCCGGTTTCGTGGATATGTTCCAGGGACCGCCAGTCGAAATTCTGGCTGCCGACAAACGCCTGCTGCCCATCCACCACCATGTATTTGGCGTGGATGATGCCGCCACTCAGTTGCGCGTAGGGCAGCACGCGCAAGGTCAGGTTGGGAATCGCGCGCAGGCGTTCCAGGGTGGAGGCTTCTGATAGGCGAATGCCTTTTTCCTCCAGCAGGAAGCGAATTTTCACGCCGCGTTTACCGGCGGCCTCCAGGCGCTCGATCACCCGCTCCAGCACCGAGCCTGGATGGTCGGCGGCATAAAACTGGCCGATGTCGATCGCGCTTTTCGCGCCGTCGAACAGCTCGATCCATACCGGGCCCGGCTGGCGTAGATCGGCGCTCGCCAGGTCGGTGTCCAGCGGCACGGTGTGTACCAGTTCGAACCCCGGAATTGAAAAGTCCGCCTGGGCCAGCGGACTGAGCAGCAAGCCGGCGAGGCCGGCGATACGGCATTTCATCGATAGGGACATAGGCATCTCGTCAGGGAAAAAGACAGGGCGGGCGCCTCACGCGCCCGCCCTGACAGTCATGCCGTGCGGCTGTGCAACGAGGTCGGCACCAGGTGCGGCACTTCGCCTTGCACGCGGGCCCCGGTGGCAGCGCGGATCAGCAGGATCTTCAACTGATCGTTGATGCGTTCCAGGCTGTCCTGGAAGAAGTTGTGGAACACCACGCAGAACAGCGCGATGGCGATCCCCAGGCCCGTCGCGAACAACGCGGTGCCGATACCGCCGGAAATCTGCCCAGGGTCGGACACCCCCGCGCTGGCCAACGCCTTGAAGGTGTCGATGATGCCGAGGATGGTGCCGAGCAAGCCCAGCAACGGCGCGGCGGTGGTGATGGTTTCGATGATCCACAGGCTGCGGGCCAGTGGGGCGCGGGTGGTCAGGTACTGGGTTTCGATCACATCATCCAGGTCCTTGCGCGAACCCTGCGAGGCTTTCTGTGCCAGCACCGGCATCACCATGTTCAGCGGCAGGCTGTCGCGGCGGCTCAGGCTTTCCGGCAGGTCACGTTCGCTGTGTACGTGGGCGCCCAGCACCTCGGTCAAGGCACGGGCCTGGCGGCGCACATAGGCGAAGTAAATACCGCGCTCGATGGTGATAAAGATGGCGATGGCCATCGCGGCGTACATCACATAGAAGGTGATGTCGTGGAGCAGGTTCATGTTCATGTTCGATTACCTCGCCGTTAGAAATTGGCTTCCAGGGACACCGTCACGGTGCGTTCCAGGCCAACGATGTAGGCCGGGTCGCCGTCGCGGAAACCGCTGTAGCTGGCCGCGTTGGTCTTGGTGGTGTACACGCCGTCCAGGTACTTCTTGTCGAACAGGTTGTCGACGTTCAGGCGCAGGGTTGCATCCTTCACCACTTTCTTGTCCACCGGCAGGTAGATACCGGCGCCGGCGTTGAACACGGTGCGGCCGGAGATGGCTTCGTCGTTGGTCAGGTCACCGTAGAGCTTGCTGGTGTATTTGCCGCCGAAGGTGCCGTAGAAGCGTCCGTCGTCATACCCGATGTTGGCGGCCAGCATGTTTTTCGGCACGTTGGCGAACTGCTTGCCGCTGGTGGGCAACAGGATGGCTTTGCCCGCGTTGTACACGGTCAAGTCGTCCTGTTGCTCGGCCTTGGTATAGGTGTAGGAGGTGTAGTAGTTGAAGTGGTGGGGCAGCAGGCCGCTCCATTCCAGCTCCAGGCCGCTGTTGTTGACCGATCCGGCGTTGATGTCGGCGAAGTCGCCGTTGACGTCTTTGGACGAAACCTGGCGATCCTTGAACTGCATGTAGAACAAGGTGGCGGCCACGGTCATGTCGTCGCCGGTGAAGCGCCAGCCCAGCTCATGGTTCCAGCTGGTTTCCGGCTTGGAGTTGATCGAGTCCACGCCCTTGTCGTACAGCACGTAGTTCTGTGGGATACGCATGTTGCGCGACAGGCTGTAGAACAACTGGTCGCGTTCGTCGAGCTGGTACTTGAGGCCGGCGTTGGGCAGCAGCTTGTTGTAGGTCTGGTGACGTTTTTCCGGCTGCTCGGTGAGGCTGCCGTTGTTGGTGCCGTCGCGCTTGACGTTCATGTAGGCCAGGCCGGCCACCAGGGTCCAGTCCGGGTTGATGTACCAGGTGTCCTGGGCCCAGACTTTCTGCGCCGGCGTGACGGTGAAACGATCGCGGCCTTGCACGGTGTTGCCGTTGGCATCGACCACGGAAGTGCCGTCCGGCCAGGTATCGGTAGGCTTGCCGTTGCTCTTGAGCGCGATGAACGGTTGGGTCTGGCTTTGGCGCGCGCGCTCGTACCAGTAGCCGAATTGCAGGCTGTGATCGCCCAGGTCCCAGTTCAGTTTGGTGGTAATGCCGGGGCGCCAGGTCTGGGTGCGGGAGGGGCGGTAGTACACGCCGGTGGTCGAGGAACCGTCGGCATTGTATTGCGCGGCGGTGGGCAAGTTGCCCAGGTCGAAGACGCCGCCTGCGTTTGAGCCGCGGTTCAGCGCGTAGCTCGACGAGTTGACGCCGCTGCCGTTACCCCAGAAGTAATACGGGATCACCGACAGGGCCAGGTTGTCGGCCAGTTTGAACTGGGTATTGAGTACGCCGGTAAAGGTCTGGAACGGGTTCTGCGCGAGGGCGTAGTAGCTGTTGAGCTTGCCGTTGCTGCCGACCGTCGGTGTGGCGGGGTAGGGGTCGAACTTGCGGCCGTTCTGCTGGAACTGCGATTTGGTCAGTTGGCTGTAACTGTTGTTGTCCTGCTCGTGGTACTTGAGGATCAGGTTGGCGGTGTTGCCGTTGCCGGCGTCGAAGAAGCTGTTCCACTCGACCTTGTCCGCACGCACGGCGCCCGAGCCGCGCCACATCTGCCCTTCGGTATGGGACGCCGACAGCCAGTTGCTCAGGCCGTTGACCTCGCCGGTGTTGAGCCGGGCAAAGGTCTTGCGGGTGGCGTTGCTGCCGATGGTCTGTTTGACGAAGGCCCCGGTTTCCTTGGTGGGGCGAATGGTCACGATACCGATGTTGCCGCCGCTGGAACCGATGTGCGGGCCGTCGGCCTCCGACGAGCCTTGGGTGACGAAAATCTGGTCGATGTTTTCCGGGTCGCCCAACAGGTTGGAGTACAGCGCGTAGTTGCCGGAGTCGTTGATCGGCATGCCGTCCACCGACATCCCCACCTGGTCGGAGTTAAGCCCGCGCATGGTGAAGCGAAAACCCGACAGGCCGGTGGCATCTTCGCTGGAGATGTTCAGGCCCGGGGTGTACTTGAGCTTATCGATGGCGTTGCCGGTGGCGGTTTGTTTATCCAGCGCTTCCTTGGTTATCGTGGAGCGCCCCTTGATGCTTTCTTCCTGCACCATGTAGCCGCCACCGGCAGTGGCCTTGCCCTGTACGCCGATGGTGCCGACGTCGCTGTCGCCGGTGTCGGCCATGACCATGCCATGCCCCATGCTCGCGGCAACGAGTGCCAGATGAATCCGTGTGAACCTCATCAGTGTCGTCCTAGTGTCGGGTGCTTATTGCACGCTGTAGTTGAAGGTGGCGGTGAAGCGCTGCTCGTTGCGCCCCCCGAAGGCTTGCTCGGGGAACGGCTTGACCTGCTTGATACGCCGCAGGCTGTTGGCGGCGGCCCGGTTGAGCAACATGCTCGAGGCCGGGGTCTGCACGCCGGAGTCGAGTACCCGACCCTGGCGGTCCACCAGCAGCCAGACCACCACGTCGCCACTTGGGCGTTCGAGGGAGGCCTGGCGTCCGGTGGGGTATTGCTTGTAAGTGTCCAGCTCGTTACGCAAACCCTTGAGGTAACCGCCCTCCAGGGCCTGACCGTCGACCTTGGGCGGTGCGGGCGGGGCCGGAGTCGGCGCAGCCTGGGCGACCGCCGCCGGCGCGGGTTTGGCCGCCACCGGGGGCGGCGTCGGCGTGGGTTTGGCGACCACGGGCTTGGGCACCGGCTTGGGCTTGGGTTCAGGTTTCGGCACCGGCTTGGGCGGTGGCGGGGGCGGTGGTGGAGGGGCCGGCTCGGCCTCTTCATCCTCGATCACCGGCGGTGGCGGTGCTTGCTCCACCACGGGTGGCGGCACCACCTCGGGCTCCGGCTCGACCAATGCCAACTCGACCGCCGACTCGTCGTACACCGGTTCGACCTTCAACGTCTGGGACTGGATACCCAGTGCAATCAGCACCAGGGCGATCAGGGCCGGGACACTGCCCAGCAGCCGACGCGCACGAAACAGGACATACATGATCAGGACTTACGCGTGGCGATGGACACGGAGGTAAAGCCACCCAGACGCAGGGTGTCCATCACCTCCACCAGGCGCGAAACCTCCACGCCCTTGTCGCTGTTGACGATGATCGTCGACTTGGTATCCGGCTTTTCCGCCGCCTTCAGCGCCGGTACCAGAGCGTCGACCGTGAGGTCCTTGCCGTCCAGTTGCAACTGGCCTTCCAGGCCCAGGGTGAGGATGAATTTGTTCTGCGGCTTGAGCTGCTGCGAACTGCTGGCGCTGGGCAGTTGAGTCTTCATGCCGAGTGCCGGAATCACGTTCAGACTCACGAGTACGAAAAACACCAGGAGGAACATCATTACGTCGATCATCGGGATCAGTTCGATGTGTGCCTTGCGTTTTTTCGGTTCATCCCAGGTTCTCATTCCGCTACCCCGTTATTGAATTAGGGGCGACACGCTAACAACGAAAAATGACCGAACGGTTAACTTTAATTTACGTTTTGACGTGTCTAGGACGTGTCTTACAGATCGGTTTCCGGTCAATTTCACGACGTAATGAAACTGAAACGCCGGGGGTACATTCTCGAAAAATTTACACCGAGAGCCGTCTTGTATGAGTCAGTCATTGCCGCATTTGTTGACTTCGCGTTTGCTGTTGCGGGCGCTGGAAAGCGAGCAGGCCGCGGTACTTTCCAGCCTCGCCAACGGGCCGAAGATTGCTGACAACACGGCCAACATTCCATCGCCCTATACCCTGGAAACGGCCCGGACGTTTATTGACGGGATGCAAGACAAATACCGCGCCGGCAACCTGTTGAGCCTGGGCATGCACCTGCGCGAAACCGGCGAATTGATCGGCATCGTCAGCCTGCGTCTCAATGCGCGTCACCACTACGGGCACCTGGGCGGATGGGTGGCGGCGCACTGTCGCAACCAGGGCTATGCGGCCGAGGCAGCGCGTGCGGTGATGGACTTCGGGTTCGCCGAACTGGGCCTGTACCGAGTGGGCAGCCAATGCTTTGCCCGCAACAAGGAGTCGGCGCGGGTCATGGAGAAAATCGGCCTGCTGTACGAAGGCTGTATGCGCGCCGCGTTTCTCAAGAATGGGGTGTATGAGGACTTGCTCGGGTTTGCGACCGTGCGCAATGACTGGGAGCGCCTGGCGTGAGTCGCGCGGTTGACCATGATCGGCGCCGGGTGCTGGCCGGGCTGGCGCTGGCCACCACCTTTTCGATCCTCAGCCCGTTTGCCCGCAGTGCGGGGATCGATTATCCGTTCACGTTGGGCGTGGCCTCGGGTGATCCGTTGCCGGATGGTTTCGTGATCTGGACGCGCCTGGCGCCGTTGTTCAATGCGGCGGACGGTCGCGGCGGGTTGGCGCGTGCGGTGCCGGTGCGTTGGCGGGTCGCCAGCGATGCGGGGATGACGCGCATTGTGAGGCAGGGTGAGGTGATGGCGAGCGAGCGCTTTGCCCACTCCGTGCATGTGGAAGTCGCGGGGCTGGAAGCCGGCAGGCCGTATTGGTATCAGTTCGAAGGGCTGGGGGCGCAGAGCGCGGTCGGGCAGTCGCGTACCGCGCCGGCTTTGCATGCCCTGGCGACGGCGCGCTTGGGGTTCGTGTCGTGCTCCCACTGGGAACGCGGGTACTTCAGTGCCTATCGTCACCTGGCGGCGGAGCAGCCGGACCTGGTGTTTTTCCTCGGTGACTATATCTACGACAATTCCTACGCGGCAGATTCGGGAAAAGTCATTCGTTCCCACGGCAGCGGCAACGCGCTGACCCTGAGCGACTATCGCAACCGCTATGCGCTGTACAAGACCGATCCGGATCTCCAGGCCTTGCACGCGGCGGCGCCCAGCGTGGCGACCTGGGACGATCACGAGGTGCAGAACGACTATGCCAACCGCTGGTCCCAGGACCCGAAGGTTGCCGTGGCGCAGTTTCTCAAGCAGCGGGCGGCGGCGTATCAGGCCTATTACGAGCATATGCCGCTGCGCGTGAGCAGCCTGCCCAACGGGTCGGATATGCGCGTTTATCGGCGCCTGGACTACGGCCGCCTGGCACGTTTCCATGTGCTCGACGGTCGACAGTATCGCTCCGAGCAACCGTGCATTCAGGCCAACGGCAGCCATCAGGGCCACATCGCCGCCATCACCTGCAGCGACTTGCGCGACCCCGCTCGCACCATGCTCGGTTGGCAGCAGGAGGCCTGGCTGGACCAAGGGTTTGCCCAGTCGAAAGCGCAATGGAACGTGATCGCCCAGGACTTGCTGGTGGCACCGCTGCTGCAGCGCGACCTGACCCAGCACACGCTGGGCCATTGGACCGATGGTTGGGATGGCTACATGGCGAACCGTTCACGGATGCTCGCGTCCATCGCGCGCCACCAGGTCAACAACCCGGTGTTCTGGGGCGGCGATATACATTCATTCTGGGCCACCGATTTGCATGCCGATGCCAACAACCCGGACTCGCCCGTGCTCGCCACCGAGTTCGTCGGCACCTCGGTGACCTCCGATGGGCCGCCTTACGACGCCTTCACCCAGATGCTGCCGCAGAATCCCCATGTGAAGTTTTTCGACAGCCGCCAGCGCGGGTATGTATCGGTGGCGTTGGATAGCCAGCGCATGCTCACGGACTTTCGTGTGATTACCGATCCGCGTGACCCGGCCGCCACGGTGTCGACGCTCAAGTCGTTCGTGGTGGAACCGGGACGGGCCGGGGCGATCGCGGTTTAATCCAGGCTGTAGCGCACCGACAGCGTGCCCTTTTTCTCCGCCACGGCCAGGATCGTCACCTGGCCCAATTCGCCCAACGCCTGCACATGCGTGCCACCACAGGCATACGCGGGCAACTCGCCGAAGCCGACTTCGCGGATGCCGTCTTCCAGGCGCATCTGGCGCGGGTAGTCGGCGGCGATCCAGTGGTCGAGTTGTTGTTGAAGCGTGTCGGCCTCCATGGCTTGTGCGCTTTCGCCGCGGATAAAGGTGATCTTGCCTTCGCCCGGCCAGTGGTGAGCCTTGATCGGCATCCAGCCCAACGCCTCGCCGGCGTTGCCGATCAGGTGTCCGGCGGAATGCAGGCGGGTGTGCAAGGCACGGCGTGGTGCATCGACCCGTGCGTTGATCGGGCCCGGTTCTACGGGCTGGTCGAGGTAATGCACCACGCGCTCCGCCTCCTGGGTCACCCGCAGCACCCGGCTGTCGCCCAGCCAGCCGGTGTCGAATGGCTGGCCGCCGCCCTGGGGGTGGAAAATCGTCGACTGCAGCGTGACCGCAAACTGCTCTTCGTGGGCGGTGCAGCTCAGCACTTCAAGCTCGGCGGTCAGGTGGTCGTGGGTGAAAAACAGGCGCTCGGTCATCGTCTACATCCGCATCAAGGTTCTGCGGGCAGTATAAATAGTGCGCAGATGGGTGATAATCCGTTCAATTATCAATGGACTTGTGCGTCATGAGCATCAATCTTCCTTTGCCGCTGCTGGGTGAAATGGCGATTTTCGTCAAAGTGGTGGAAGCCGGCAGTTTTTCTGCGGCAGCGCGACAACTGAGCGTGTCGCCTTCGGCGGTGAGCCGCAGCATCTCGCGTCTCGAACAGGCGTTGGCCACGCGCCTGCTGCAACGCACCACGCGCAAACTGCGTTTGAGCGAGGGCGGCGAGGAGGTGTTCAAGCGTTGCCAGGAGATGGTCAACGCGGCGCGCTCGGTGATGGAAATCAGCGGCCAGTTCACCCACGAGGCCGAGGGCCTGGTGCGGGTCAGCGTGCCCAAGGCGGTGGGGCGGTTCGTGGTGCATCCGTATATGCCGGAATTTCTGCGGCGCTATCCCAAGGTCGATGTGCAACTGATCCTCGAGGACCGGCAGGTGGACCTGATCGATGACAACGTCGACCTGAGTATCCGTATCACCGACAGCCCGCCGCCGGGCCTGGTGGGGCGGCAATTACTGCCCATCGAACACGTGTTGTGCGCGACGCCGCAGTACCTGGCCGAGCATGGCACGCCGAGTCATCCCCATGATCTGCTGGCGCACAGCTGCATCTACCTGGGCGAAACCCCGGGGGACTCGCGCTGGAAGTTTCGCCGGGCGGGTAAGGCGGTCACGGTGGGCGTGCGGGGGCGGTATGCGGCGAACCACACCGGCGTGCGCCTGGATGCGGTGTTGCAGCATGTGGGGATTGGCAGCTTGCCGTATTTCACGGCGCGGCATGCGTTGGATGAGGGGCGCCTGGTGCAGGTGTTGCCGGCGTGGGACTTTATTGCGTCCTACCATGGCGAGGCCTGGCTGCTGCACTCGCCGACGCGGTACCTGCCGCCGAAGGTGCGGGTGTTCATTGATTACCTGGTGGCGTGCATGGCCACCGAGCCGACGCTGCGCCGACGGTAGTGTGGGAGGGGGCTTGCCCCCGATAGCGGTGGATCAGTCATGCATGTATTGGCTGACACACCGCCATCGGGGGCAAGCCCCCTCCCACATTGAATGATCAGTGCTTGCTCTGGTCCTGCGGCATCGCCAGCAGCTGTTTTTCCTGGTTCCAGTCGAACGGTTCGTCGTTCTGTTCGGCTTCAAAGCGACGCTCTTCCAGGGCCTGGTACAGGTCCAGTTCTTCATCGGGCATGAAGTGCAGGCAATCACCGCCGAAGAACCACAGCAGGTCGCGTGGCACCAGATGGGCGATTTGCGGGTAACGCAGAATGACCTGGCTCATCATGTCCTGGCCCAGGTACTGGCTCTCGATCGGATCGATCGGCAGCAGGGCGCGCAGTTCATCGAAACGCTCCAGGAACAGCAGGTGGCTTTCCTCGGGCACCTGTTCGGCTTCGCCGACGGCAACCAGGATGCTGCGCAGGTGGTCGAGCAAGACGAGATGATCGGCAACGACGTTGGACACGAGATAAGTCCTCAAAGCAAAAACGGGCGCGAGAGTATATAGCTCTCGCTAAAGTGGGGCAAGCGCCAATAAACACTGGGCCTACTGGCTTTGCAGCTAGATTTGCGTAGAATCTTGCGTAGAAATAGCCCGCAGGAACTGGCAATGAACAAGGCGCACAATTTACAGCTTCGGGGTGGCGTGTTCCACGTCAGATTCGACGTTCCGGTTGATGTACGTAGGGCATTTGGCGGCAAGCGCATTTTGTCGAGGTCTCTCAAGACGGGTTCGCTAACTGAGGCAATGCACCGTCGAAGCCGTTACCTAACTGCATGGTGGGAGCAGGTAGACGCTGCTCGTGATGGTATCCCCCTGGCGGAAGGCTGGCAGTATGGTGTCTTAGATACGATCACTGCTGTTGATGTGATGATGAAGGACAGCAAGCGCGGCCTGATCGGTGAGCCGGTGCCACAGGTAGAGATTGACCCTGCTGTTGAGGCTCGTATGCGGTCCAATCCTCGGTTTGTTGCAGCCTTTGAAGCCTGGGTCCGGGACCATTTAAAGGACGGCATGGATGGCAAGGTGCGTCTCTTTGACGAACTGGGAAAGGGTATCCAGTCGCTCATTCCAACAATCTTGACACGTTCCCAGAACATCCCATCAGAGCAGCTTCAAGAGCTGAAAGAACTGGTCTCTAATCCAGCAGCACACAAGCCAGCATCGCCCATCACGCCAGCAGCCCTGGAAGCGTTCAAGGCATTCAGGACCAAACAGGGGGTATCTGCTGCGAACATTGCCACGCAGCACACCCGATTGCACAAGCTGTCCGACTACATCGTAAAAACTGGCAAGACACTCGACTTCGATTGCGTTAGTCATTGGATCGATTCACTGGATGTGGCGGGTAAGACACGGCAGCAATACTTGCTCGCTGGTAGCGCTTTCTGGCAGTGGGCTTGTAAGTACGACCCTCGTTGGCGTGACGCTTTCAAGGGGGCGGCCAATCCATTTGAACGTCACAAGGTGGCGTTGCCTAAGGGCAAGGCGGCGCTGGATGTAAAGCGTAAAGACTTCACGCTGACGGATATGGCTCGCCTACATAAAGCAGCACTTGAGGGTGGCAATCAGCCTTTAGCAGACCTGATTGCGTTGGGTTATTTCACCGGCGCCCGGATCAGCGAACTGTGCCGCCTCCGTATTGAAAATGTCGTTTCTGTTGATGGTGTGACGATGCTCGACATTGCGGACAGCAAGACCGTGGCCGGAATCCGGTTAGTGCCTGTTCATCCAGCAATAACCGATCTTGTCACCCGTCTCGTGCAGGACTCAGCAGATGGGTTCCTCGTAGTAACTGCTTTTGTTGGCAGGCGTGGAGACAGGAGCGGGGCGCTGGGTAAGGCGTTCGGCGCCCTCAAGACATCCCTCGGCTACGGTGGGCAGCACGTCTTCCACTCGATCCGGGGGACCACCATCACCCAGCTTGCCCGCCACGACGTGTCGTATCCGATGATTTGCGAGCTGGTAGGCCATAAGACCAAGACGGTGATCTTTGATACATACAGCGCAGGTTTCGGCGGCCAGCAGAAGCTCGCCGCAATGTCGACGGTGCCTAGGCTGGAGATTGATCTTTGAATTGCTGTATATGCGACATATAATGTGCCATAAGCGACATATAAGCACTTATCGTGCCAATTAGCTTGACACTGGCTGGATCTGTGGTAATATATAGTTGAGGTAGAGGATTTTTTTAAGATCTTTTGGCCTTTCTGCAAGACCCCCCCATTTCTCCTGAGACTCATTAGAGTTTCAACCCGGCCTCGTGAAAACGGTTCCTGGCGCTTAGCAGTTGCGTTGGCCGAGAAACTGTCAGGCTAAGGTGAGGATCTTAGTCGGTCACGCCCTTGACTATCGAAATGGGCACAACTTCGTAACACCGGAACTTAGCATCGGCTACACAACTACGGCGGGCGCCTACAAGCTACCCGCCTTTTTTGTGCCTTCTATTCAATAACGAAACTTAAAGCAACAACTATCTAACCACCTTCATCGAAAGGAGTTGTACCCCTGTGTCAATCATAATCAAAAAGCCGTGCTTGCACTGTAACAAGCTATTCGACTCAAAGCGTAGTCACGGAGTTTATTGCAGCGCCAGTTGCAGGACTCTACACGGGCGAGCAAAGCGCGCCAGCACGAAAACAGTACGTATTGGGATTCTGTCTGTAGAGTTTCAGAACGTCGCTGATAAATCCTATGAAGAGTTACATGCTCTTGTAGCAAACGAACTTACCCCCGAAATGCTCGAAATCATCCATTCAGATCAACCAACACAAATCTCAGGAGAAACACACAATGCTTAAACAAGTAGACCAGCAAGAACTAAAAGCAAGAATCGAAGCCGCTCAAACACTTTACCGAGACCGGAAGAGCGGAATTGACCACTTCGCTGAAATTGACCCTGTATCCGGGCGCCCAATCGGTAAATACATTGATGGAGGCGTTGAAACGTTTCCTGTGCCAAGCGCCTTCGAGGTGTTGCCTGTTTACTTTGAGGCAATCGCCCTTGGAAACACACTACATCAGCTTGGACTTGTGCAAGTTGGCTTGGATTATCATGGCAACCCACAGTTTGAATTGTACACCTATCGCCCCGCCAAAGTTCAAAAGGCAGCACTGGACAAGATTGCAGCGGACGTAACAGCTCAGTACACACAAGAGGTAGAGTCTCACAACGCTGCATTCATCGAATCCGAAGTGCAGGCCCAACTCTCTATTGAGGCTCGCCGTCAAGAGCGCGAACTTGCAGAGGCCGCTTCTAAGCGTCGTGCAGAGATTGAGGCGGAAGTTCGTGCGGCTTATCAACCAGCCGAAGCTGTAGAAGTTCCACCAGCTAAAGGGAAGCGCTCTTAATGGATGGACTAACAAGGCTGTTGCTACGCCGATACGCTCCCAACGATCCAAGACTAACAGAGCCCTCAGGGGCTCTTGCAGTAATTGCAAAGACTACATCCTCATTGTCGCCTGTCCCAGGCATTAAAGTTGCTCCAGAAGCATTAGAGAAGGCTACAGGTATGACGGTTGTTATGTCAGCAAGTGACTACAGCGAGAGTGTAATCTTTGCCGCTGTCACACAGTTTAATCGAGAGCACCCAGAGTACATGTCGCATTCATTTACATTGCCAATGGCTACTAACGGTATTCCCGCTGGTAGTTGGGTACTAACCAGTATTGAGGATCTTCAATGACAGGACACGAAACACCGGAAACAACTCTGAATAAAGAGCAGCAGTACCACGGCATTGCTACACTCACAGACTCCCGCAACATTAGAGGCTTTGCCTGTGCCTTAGGCCAATATCTCAGAGGTTACATTGCTCAGGATATTGGGTTTAGTTACAAATGGGTCAAGCTCCCTGATGGCACTGTCCATTTTGCCATTGTTGGTTCAAGAGCCGTACAGGATGTGTTTGAACATTATCTGACACACAATCAAGGTGACTACTTCAATAGTTCCACCTTTACCCGCTACGGACGTAATTACAAGGCTTTTAACCGAGTGTTCAACGGGCACTTTGAACAGCGTCAGCTTCCGAATGGTTTCGCCAGTGGAGGTAGCCAATGAGCGACAAGCAATTTAAACTAACGCCTGCTCAGCTCGCATTCTTCAAGAGCTTTACACGTGACGCTGTTATCGCCGCACTATCAGAAACATCTCGGTCTGATGAAGTTGAAACGCTCCTCAAGGGAGTCGATTTAACGCCATTGACGCTGGAAATTGCCGAGGCAATGCTATCTAAGACAGATTTCACCGCCATTAAGCGTGTGGATCGCTTCATGCAGTCAGATGAATATGTCGAGGTGATGGGGGCTCTTGCAAGTGCATTGGCAAGCATCGTTGAGGCTGTTAAGTCATGAGCGGAATGTCTGAACAAACCATTGCCAGGCTTGTCGGTGTTTTAGACTTCAAGGTTAACACGGGTGGGCTTGAGAAGTTCCAACAGTACCTGCAACGAGTGTCTCGCCAAATGGCACAGGTGGGCTCTCAGGCTAACAAACTCCAAGAGCAGTTGAACCTAAAGCTCGGGATTAACCAGGGGCAGGCTGCAAAGCAGTGGAAAGCTACGCAAGCAATGACGAAACAGCAGTTTCAGGCCCAGATGCAAATGTCCAAGTTTACCCTCGCCACTGAGAAGGCAAAGACTCAATTGGCTGGTGAGCAAGTTCGGCAATCAACACTCCAAACTCGTCAAGCCCTGGCAAGAGCTAAGTTAGTTGAGCAGCATGGAAAGCTCAACGCCCAAACTAACAAAGCTGCCCAACAGCACAATATGCGTGCCGAGTTACATGCTCAGAAGATGGTACGCCAACAAGCCATGACAGCAGCCGCTGAGGCACGTTCTAGGACTGCAATCGGACGGGCTGAGGCTTGGGCCGAGGGACAACGCCAGAAGGCTCAGGCACGCACTGAACGAGCCTCACAGCGTGCTCAGTTCAGCGGTGGTGGCATGTCTGGATCGCGCCTTCCGCACCTGGGCGGAGCTGTTTCCGGTGGCGTGCGTGGGCTAGGTAGTTTTGCTGGTAGAGCGGCGTCCATGACTGGTGGTATGGCTGGCTTTGAAGGTCTGACCGCGTTCTCTGGCCTTGCTGGAGCTGCTGGTGGGGCAACGATGGCCCTGGGCGCTCTGGCTGTAGCCGTTGCCGCAGCAAGCGTTGCATTCGCTGGAGCTGCTGAACGCGCGTCTAACGTCCGTGACTTGCGCTTGGCGCAGATGAAGGCCATGACCGGTAGCGACGTTGGCGCTCAAAGAGCTGATCAACACTTCCGTGACTTGGCAGACAAGTTGGGTATTTCAGTTGACGACAACGGACGCGACTACGCGAAAGTTACCGGAAGTCTCGCCAAGAAAGTTGGTATTGATCGAGCTGAGGCTACAACAGGCGGAATCTTGAGCTATGGCAAAGCTCAGGGCATGTCATCCGTTGAAATCGGTAACATGACACGCGGTATCTTACAGGCACTTGGCAAGAATCAGTTATATGCCGAAGAGTGGACGGGCCAAATCGCCGAACACATGGGCGCTAATGCTAATTTGTTTGGTGCTGAGGCTTGGCAAAGAACTAAAGGTGGTCATGCCACTGGCGATAAAGCCATGCGAGAGTTTAGCGATGATCGTCAGAACAAGTTGATTGTAGGAACACGGCTTACTGCCTTCTTTGAGAACCTGGGCAAGATTCTACAACAACACGCCAATGACGGTGGTGCTCTTGATGTCGCAACTAACACTCAAGAGAGTCGTAAGAATCGCACTCAGAACCATGTTGATGCACTCTTGCAACATGCGTGGGACGCTGACGATGGAAAACTAAATAAGTCTGTCGCTCAGTATACCACTGCAAAGTTGGCTTTGTTGGATGCAATGGGGCCAGCATTCGATAAGTTTGGGTCTATGGCTGCAAGTACATTGGATCTCATCACTCGTGCAATGGATACATTTACAGAGTTTGTCCATGCTTTAAGTTCAACAGATAGTCGTTTCATGGAAAAGTTCTTTGATCCTGCTGTTATGAAGACTTTCAGGGCTGCATGGTCTGACTTGGGTGGTGATATGTCTCATCTGTTTGAGACATTGGATGGTGTATGGAAACGCATCTTTGGTGACACTTCTGGTGCTGATATTTTCTCAGCGGTTCTGACTGGGTTGACGAGTATCGTTACAGTGGTTGGCGACGTTGCCAGTTTGATTGATTCGATGATTACTCGGTTGATTTCGGTATTGAAAGCAGCCGGACTAATCAAGGCCGAACCAAGCGACGCGAAGACGCAAACTAATCAACAGGCTCGTGACCAGACAGCCGACCGCTATGGTGGTAGTGAGGATGTTCCTCAAACGTCAGATGGCTTGCAGAAGTACTTAAGTGGCATCCAGACCATTCAAACACTACCGAAACCAATGACTGCTGACTCTGTATATCGAAGTGCTTCGGATCGAGCTGCTCAACAAGCTAATCCGACAACTACGGCGCCTACTACAAGTAACGTCGTTAACAACAACATCGCACCTCCTCAAGTTAGCGTTGTGAACAACATTACAGTACCAACTGGAACAAGTACGGAAGGGTTGGCGGATCTAATTGACCAGAAGTCTCGCCAGAACGTCCGTGAAGAAGTTCACAAGGTGTTGTCTGAGTTCCAACCTAAAGAAGTGCATTGATATAACAAGCCTGCTAACTCCAGGCTTTCCCCTTACATAATCAGAAAGATCAAGGAGTCTCTGTGCGTGATCATTATAAACTGATGAAACGATTGCTTATAACAACCATTGTTGTTGTTCTATTGAATGTTGGTGTTACATCATTCGGAGTTGTCCGTAATGAGCGAATGTACACCCAGACAATAGAGCAATTAACAGACTACGCCGTTCAGCGAGAAAGCAAACTATCCGCCCAGCTACGAGACTACGTTGAACACCAAGCCAATAGCTTGCGAAACAACTGGTACGACTGGCAGCAGGAAGACTTAACCCGATCAAGGAAGTTTGCTGAGTTGGAAGTTGCACGACAGCTTCACGGACATACACGTAAAATATTTGGAGAAGATCGATGAAATACCATGACATTGCCGCTCAGGCGGATTATCACGCCGCTGCAACTCAATACGTAATCGAAATATACGGCGAGCAAGTTGCCCTCCAGTTCCCAGATGTCGCTGACACTGTTTGGCAATCTGTCCTGATGGACATGCCTGAGGGTCTTTGCTGGATATCCGTTCTTAGTGACCACCGACTACCACTTCCAGATAAGGAGAAAAACCAATGAACCAAGTATTTACAGATGCAAGTGCAGCGATGCATGCCGCTTATGAACTATCTAAGCGCTGCCACAAGACCACGTACCGGCATATGTGCCTTGATGATAGAGGCCGCACCTTATGGGTGGTTTCACTTGAGCGTGACGCTGCAATCGCTCTACAGGGGCTTGTGAGTTAGGCTCATACAATAACTTGTAAGTGTAAAGTATCTTGACAAAATAGGGGCATTAGGCGTATTGTCGCCAACTTTCTAAAACCCAACATCGAACGTTCTCGACTTGCCCTAGTGCAACGTCAGGCGTCGGTTTTGTGCTGTCTGGAATTCTTGTTAGTAGCTCACATAGGGCACGGCGCCCCCTGTACATAGGGCAATTTGCCCCCTGTGACAGAGGGCGTGCTGCCCCATTAGTAAGATAGAGATAACAAGAAAATAATAAGATTGATACAGCCCCAGCACCCTTCGGGATTTTTGCAAGGTAAAGCAGAAGAGCTTTCTGATTGCTCAATCATATGAATTGATCGTGCAAGGATCTTAGGTCGGCGGTGCTAGCACCCTAGTTAAGTTAGATAGAATCCACATGGGGCATCCTGCCCTCTGTGAAGTTTCACCGTGCAAGGAGAAAATTAAATGAACATTCAGTTCCGGCAACACAGTCGTGATTGGCTTAAGGCTGGTAGCGGCAATGGTGGACCAAGTGCAGCAGCTCGCGTTGCTCACATGATCGAAATGATAGCCCTATTCCGAACTGGGGCTATGGAAGAATCCAAGTTCCTAGAACATATCAAGAGTCTTTAAGAGTACATACGAGGAATACGATGACCGAGACATTTTGCAAGCTGACACACGAAATCATGAAGGCAACACACTGGACCAGCAGAACCACTGGCGAACAATTCAAGCTCACTGGCGATCAGAAAATAATGTGGGTATGGATGGAGAGCCGTTACCGGTTCTTCCAGTCTATCGGCAAGGATTGGTTTGATAACCAAGAGGACATTGCGGCGGCAACTGGATGTGACCCAAGTACAGTCAAACGCTTTATCGCCAAGCTAACTAAACATGGCTACATCGAAGTACAACAGCATAAAGGTAGAGGGTTCATTCGCTCTAACAACTACAAGATTCTAGCTTCGCTTCAAGTATGTACCGGCAAGGCGCCTACAGGCTCTTCTAGGGTGATTGGCGAGGTTCCTTTTCCTGGGGTGGCGGATGGCTATGGCGATCCTGTAATCGCCTCTCAGGTGCTTGTAGGCGACATGGTTCCTGTGTTTGAAGATATACCTCTTGAGGCATACATAGATACACTGCCACAAGCTCCTGTAATCGTCCATAAGCGATTGCAGTTGTTCGGGGATACATTGGATGAAGTATTGGATGATAAACCCCCAATACTAAAGCAGGGGGCTTCTGTTGAATATGTTAGCGATCCTTTGCCTTGGTAACGATAGACGAGGAGCAGTGGATTGACAAAAGGCTTAGATCACAATCAAAGATTGAAGCGGTTTTGCGGTGACTTCAATTTTTTATTCCTTTCTGATACGGATTACAATACTAAAAAGGGATATCCTCAAAGTCATCATCCGACTTCTTGAAATACTCAAGATTCACTTCATAGAGCTGGATAGGTTTTTCGCCATCTGTCTGCAATGTTGATTTCTTCAGGAACTCAATTCCACCTGCGTCAAGCTCTTCGATCAATTGCTGTTCAATAGTCTCAAGGCTCGTTGCTACTAGACGTTTTTGCTTCCCAAGCAATCCAACTAGGTTAATAGCCGTTCCTGTTTTATGGGATGACGCGCAAGTTTCAAGAAGCTTTATGAACTCAGGATAATTTTCTGCGATGGTTTCCAAGCCTTTTGCCCGGCTCTCAAGTATGAATACTGTATTAAGGAGGTGCTCGACAATTTCCAGAGCGATGCGTATATCGTATGTCTTCGGTTGTTTTATCTCGTGAGCTGCATCGTTACCCAAAAAGCGTATCGCATGTAATCGTTTCTTGTCACCGTTCGACACATACCCCGCCTTGAATAAAAGATCTATCCGTCTCTGGAGATTGGTGCCTGATATTTCAAGATGATTGCAAACAGCTTCGATGGTTGCGCGTAGCCCAATACTTGCGAGGACATTTGCGTGTTGACTCAACGCTGTTAAAGTTTGCTGGTAGATCGTTCTAATCAGTTGCGGAACGTGATGTATGGGGCTCAATGGGCGGTGATTTTTTATCACGCTCGGATACACTTGAAGCTTGACGGCGTGGATCAATTCGCCATCAAAATCCTCTTCTACTTGATCGAAGTCGTCATGCCTGAAGAGAAACGCATACGTCAAACATCCAAGGCACCTGACCACCGCCCAAGTTTCACGTTCATCCGCGAACCACTCGTTAACCTTCTGAGATGCGGCGGCCACGATTTCATGGCGAGTGTTGCTGTTGCATTTTCTACAATCAACGATAGTGATATCGCCTTTAGATACTTCTGGATTACTCATTGTAAAATTCCATTCGCCGCTTCTCCTTGGTTATAGGAGTGATTATCCATGATGGCGATGTGGCGGTATATCCCTACCGGAAACCTCTCAATAACCCCTTGAAAACCCCACGGAAACCTCCTGCTCGAATGGCCCCCCAAGAACGGAGTTCTAAGGCAATAGGGCTGTAGCCCAGTGTTTCCGTGGCATATGGGAGGGCGTGGCTAAGCTTTTTCCCGTGGCTGCGTACAAATCGAGGTTTTCGCACCAGAATGCCAATTCTGGACCAGAATCATCATATTTCCACAGCGCGGCAGCGCCTAGGACCGTCCAGATCCTGGGCGAGCTACGCTCCCTGCGCCACGCCATCAAGGAGGACCGCCATGTCAGATTCAAGTGAAGTAATCGCCGATACGTTGGAACTGCTACAGATGAACCAGAACGCCTTGGGCGCTGCTGTTGAGGAAATATCGCTTTGGGTACGCTCACGCGGCGAACCGGGGGTCCATGCCAATGTCATGGGAGCGTTGCGAACCCTTGACCAGAACGCCGAAAACATAACCGCAGCAATCAAATCCCTTCGTCGGGAAGACCATTAACATATCGTTGTCGACCGTCAGCAATATGTTATGATTGCCTCTCGATGGATTTGGGGGAGGCGAGTCAATGAAACAGGTAGTGGCTTACGCGAGGATGTCGACCGATGACCAATGCCTCTCGGTGGGTGGTCAGTTCGCCGCTATCAGGATCGCCGCTGAGGCAAATGGATGGGAGATCGTTGCTCAGTTCACGGACGAAGGCGTATCCGGTAGCGTAGATCCCCAGGAGCGCCCTCAGTGTCGTCTCGCTCTTGCGATGGCAAAAGGATTGGCTTGCCCGGTCGTTGTGCATCGAGTGGATAGGCTTACCCGTGATCACGCGCACTTCGTCACCCTGCAAAAGAAATACACGTTCATCGAGGCTGAGGATGTTCACAGCAGTGGCTTGGTACGCAACATTAAGTCGCTCCTGGCCGAGGAAGAGCTGGTAAAGATTCGAAAGCGTACAAAGGATGGTCTGGACGAGTTAAAACAACTCGCACTCACTGATACATCCAAGGGTGAGGAGGCTCGCCAGAAAATCGCCCGGCGTGACGCTGGCCGTAGCAAAGCATGGGCTGTGGGCAATGGTGCTGCTGTGGCTGCAAAGGCGCTGAATGCCAATGCTCGTGCAAAGGCTCTGGAGGCTGAGCTAAAGGCATGCTTGTACGATGGGCAACCCACCTTCGCAGCTATCGCGAAGTGCTTGAATGCCAAAGGCATCACCACCGAGCGGGGTAGTGCTTTCCAGCCCATGACAGTTAAGCGTCTGATGTCCCGTCTAGGTGTTCCACTTCCAATGAAATAGCGTGATGTAACGCCCCACAGAGCCCGCCTTGAGCGGGTTTCGTTGCATTTGATACCAAGTGACAGCACTCAGCTCAACGCCTGTCAGGAGCGTGCTCAGGTGCGTCTTATTTTTGCTTTAGTCAGCTTTACCTGCCCTGTCCTCGCAGCCTATTTAACAGCTCAGGCAAGTCGCCGCGTCATGGCTTATTTTTCCTGACTGAAAACTCAAGCTCCACTGCGTAGCACATGTTTCTCAGGCGGCGGCGCATGGTTTGACGGTATTCAACCGCCAGCAACGTCCTTATCAGCAATCGGCCATATTCCGTAACCCCATCCAACAATATGCGATTGCCCACAACTCCAGCAGTCCTTCAACGCCCCATGCTCAACTGACTCAATTGAGAAATCTTCTCCGCATGCTTTACAAGGTACGGTTTTGAAGCCGATACGATTAGCCGTGAACCGATCTTCATCAATCTTCACTAGGTTGTGCTTTGCTCCGCAGGACTCTTTGTAGCATTCAACTACTGATCCCTCCTCAATCTGAGAGTGACTTACGTACATGTCTGTCCCGCACACCGCGCAGGTCACGACCGTTATTGAGTTCATCGTCAGAACAAGGCTGGCTGAGGACACACGCTCGATTTCATCGTAGATTTCTTGTAAGTCGACCGGATTGATTTGAGGCGGAGTCTCCTCTTCGGCCAGCGAGGTGAGGTGCAGGAACTTCCCAAGCTTGTTGTAGGACTTGTTCAGCCACTTCACGGAGAACATTTTGTAATCGCCGATACGTTTCCAGTCGCCGGAAGGCTTACCGTCTACAGTATCGATGCAGATGTCGAGCGTTACATCCTGATCAGCACGCGGCTCAAAGCTGAGTAGAAGCTTGAGCGCCTTTTGAGGCTGCCAAGACTTGTAGACTGACCTTGGTAGCTTATCGCCTATCTTCCGGAGTCTCTGGTAAACGATGCTCTCAAGGCAAAACCTCAGCTCAAGGCAGGCATGCCTCAAAGAGTTCTCGTCTCCGGCAGCAATGAAAGTCTTCGCTCGTGCTAGGTACTCTTCGACACCGTAGATGCTCATTGTCTGTCCTTGATTGCGAGAAGGAATTAGCAGGTTACTCCCCGCGTTGGCACTGTGCTATCGCGTTCCGTTCCTGCGTAGCGCTAACCAATTGATTTTATTGGGGTATGCGTGCATACAAGTGGATGTAATTATAAGTACCTACATAACGTTGCAATATATAAAGCACACAGCGCAGCCACTGCCATAGCCCTACCCGAAAGCGTGAGCTTTCAAGTTGATATCCTCCCGACGTTCCGTCGCCAGTTAATCCTTAGATAGCGCTTCGCTATCAATCTTGCCAATCCAATAGATCAAGAGCCAACAGCTAGATTTGTGTGGCTGTGGATTTATCCGAGGTACATCCGGGAGGATGGTGGCGTTCTCACTGTTGGGCTAGTTGACCTTCGGTCGAGCGTGATCGCTTGTCAGCGGCGCGCTGACGATCTACACATTGAAGGGGTGCCGGAATGGAAGAAATTTTGCGTAGGATCTTGCGTAGAAAAATCCAGTTAAGGTTTTGACTAAGCTATTGATTTTAAAGGAAATTTAAAACGGGCGCGAGAGTATATAGCTCAAGCGCCCGTAATTATATGGCCTGGGGGATCAGCGGACTTTACCCGCGGCCTGGGCCAGTTCTTCCTTGCTGAAATCATCCACGTCGATCACCTTGCGCCGTGCCGCTTCGGCTTCACGCAGGGTTTGCGCCTCGGCCGGTTGCAGCACCCCGGCGTGCAGTGCGGCGTCGATGGCCGGTTCGCCGGCAGCCGGTTTGACCTGGCCGCTTTTGAGGGCCGCATGCAGTTTTTTCTGCAGCGGATGGCTGGCGGCGAGCAGGTCGCAGGCATGTTGCAGGGCGCCCACCGGGTCTTGCGCCGATTGCGGGCGGTAGCAGCCAGCCAGCAGTTCTTCGAGGGTCGGATCGCCCTTGGCGCGACCGATCACCGCGGCCACTTCGGCATCCAGCGCATCGGACGGGCCGGTATGGCGACGGCCGAACGGGAACACGATGACCCGCAGCAGGCAACCGAGCAGCTTGTTCGGGAAGTTGCTCAGCAGTTCATCCAGCGCGCGTTCGGCTTCGCCCAGGCTTTCTTCCATGGCCCAGGTGAACAGCGGTTCCAGGTGGTCCGGCGAATCCAGGTCGTGATAACGCTTGAGCGCCGCCGAAGCCAGGTACATATGGCTCAGCACATCGCCCAGGCGTGCCGACAGGCGTTCGCGGCGTTTCAACTCGCCGCCCAGCAGCATCATGCTCAGGTCGGCGAGCAGGGCGAACGCCGCAGCTTGGCGGTTCAGCGCGCGGAAGTAAGCCTGGCTCAAGCGGTTGCCGGGGGCTTTTTCGAAGTGGCCGAGACCCAGGTTGAGCACCAGGGTGCTGGCGGCGTTGCTCACGGCAAAGCCGATGTGCTGCATCAGCAGGCCATCGAATTCCTTGAGCGCCTGGTCGTGGTCTTCGCGGCCGGCCAGGGCCATTTCCTTGAGTACGAAGGGGTGGCAACGGATCGCGCCCTGGCCAAAGATCATCAGGTTGCGCGACAGGATGTTCGCGCCCTCCACCGTGATGAAGATCGGCGCGCCTTGCCAACTGCGGCCCAGGTAGTTGTTCGGGCCCATGATGATGCCCTTGCCGCCGTGGACATCCATGGCGTGGCTGATGCATTCGCGGCCGCGCTCGGTCAGGTGGTACTTGAGGATCGCCGACAGCACCGAGGGTTTTTCGCCGAGGTCCACCGCGTTGGCGGTGAGCATGCGCGCGCTGTCCATCAGCCAGGCGTTGCCGCCGATGCGGGCGAGGGCCTCCTGGATACCTTCGAAGGCCGCCAGCGGCACGTTGAACTGCTCGCGTACCTGGGCGTATTGGCCGGTCACCAGGCTGGTGAACTTGGCTGCGCCGGTGCCGACCGCCGGCAGGGAAATCGAGCGGCCCACCGACAGGCAGTTCATCAGCATCATCCAGCCCTTGCCGAGCATGTCCTGGCCACCGATCAGGTAGTCCAGGGGGATGAACACGTCCTTGCCGGAGTTGGGCCCGTTCATGAACGCGGCGCCCAGCGGCAGGTGACGACGGCCGATGTCAACGCCCGGCGTATCGGTGGGAATCAACGCGAGGCTGATGCCCAGGTCTTCTTCTTCGCCCAGCAAGTGGTCCGGGTCATGTGCCTTGAACGCCAGGCCGAGCAGGGTCGCGACCGGGCCCAGGGTGATGTAGCGTTTTTCCCAGTTCAGGCGCAGGCCGAGGGTTTCCTCGCCTTGCCATTGACCTTTGCAGATCACCCCGGTGTCGGGCATGGCGCCGGCGTCGGAGCCGGCCAGCGGGCCGGTCAGGGCGAAGCAGGGAATATCGTCGCCACGGGCCAGGCGCGGCAGGTAGTGGTTGCGTTGTTCATCGGTGCCGTAATGCAGCAGCAGCTCGGCCGGGCCGAGGGAGTTGGGGACCATCACGGTGGACGCCAGGTCGCCGCTGCGGGTCGCGAGTTTCATTGCCACCTGGGAGTGGGCATAGGCGGAGAAGCCTTTGCCGCCGTACTCCTTGGGAATGATCAGGGCGAAGAAACCATGGGTCTTGATGTGTTCCCAGGCGGCGGGCGGCAGGTCCATGGCCTGGCCGATTTGCCAGTCGCTGACCATCGCGCACAGTTCTTCGGTCGGCCCATCGATGAACGCCTGCTCTTCTTCGGTCAGGCGTGCCTTGGGGTAGGCGAGCAACGTGTTCCAGTCGGGGCGGCCGCTGAACAGCTCGCCGTCCCACCAGACGGTGCCGGCGTCGATGGCATCGCGCTCGGTCTCGGACATTGGCGGCAAGACCTTCTGAAACCAACTGAACAGCGGCTTGGTGACGTATTCGCGGCGCAGGTCGGGCAGCAGCAGCGGCGCGGCGACGATGGCAATCAACACCCAGCAGATCAGCAGCAGCCAACCCGGTGCGTGGCTCCAGGCGCCCATCGCCAGCAGGTAAACGGCGACCACGCCCAGGGCGGGCAGGGGCGCGGTGCGGCGGTGTGCCAGGTAGGCAATACCGACCACCAGAACCAGTATCCACAACAACAACATATTCAATCCTCCGTGAAACCAGGGGCGAAACCACCGTTGAGCTTAGTCGGCATCCGAGAAAGCGCGGTGATCAGGGTGTGGCGAGTTGTACTGGAAGCACCTTGGGATCACCGATCACCAGGCGCCGACATTTGGCCGAATCGTCGTTATCGCTGTGGCGGACCTGTCGTTAGACTCCAGGCTTCCCCCGGAGATCAAACCCATGGAAACGTACCTGAATCCCAGCCGCTTCATCGATAGTGACCACCCTGCGGTGGTGGAGTTCGCCGAAAAACATCGCGGTTCCAGCGCGGATTCAGGTGACCAGGCAGTCAGTCTTTATTACGCCGTGCGTGAGGCGGTGCGCTACAACCCCTATACCTTCAGCCGCGACCCCAACACCCTGAACGCCAGCTTCGCCCTGGCTGCCGGCCAGAGCTACTGCGTGCCCAAGGCCACCTTGCTCGCCGCCTGCGCACGGCACTGCGGGATTGCGGCGCGCATCGGCCTGGCGGATGTGCGCAATCACCTGTCGACGCCACGCCTGATCGCGCTGCTCAAAAGCGATGTGTTCGCCATGCACGGTTATACCGAGCTGTACCTGAACGGGCGCTGGGTCAAAGCCACGCCGGCGTTCAACCAGCAATTGTGCGAGCTGTTCGATGTGCCGCCGCTGGCGTTCGATGGGATCAACGACAGTGTGTTCCACGCCTTCAATCGCCAGGGCAAGCGCTCGATGGAGTACGTGGTGGACCATGGGCAATTTGCGGATGTGCCCGAAGATTTCTTCTTTGCCCACCTGGAGAAATGTTACCCGCACCTGTTTGGCGAGCAGATGCCGAGCGTGCTGGGTGACATGCAGGACGATTTAAGCCGCCCGTGAACCGGCGTATGCTGCTGCGTTCATCAAGCCATGTTCATCAACAATAAGGCGCGGTCATGCTGAAGATCTGGGGGCGTAAAAATTCATCGAACGTCAGGAAAGTCCTGTGGTGCGCCGAGGAACTCGGCCTGGACTATGAGGCCATCGATGCGGGCGGGGCGTTTGGCGTGGTGGACACGCCGCAATACCGCGCATTGAACCCGAACGGCCGGGTGCCGATGATCGAAGACGGCGACTTCGTGCTGTGGGAATCCAACACCATCGTGCGTTACCTCTGCGCCAAGCAGGCGTCGAACTGGTACCCGAGCGACGTGAAGGCGCGGGCCAGTGCCGAAAAATGGATGGACTGGACCACCTCGACCCTCGCCGAGCCGTTCAAGGCGGTGTTCTGGGGCGTGGTACGCACCCCGGCGGAAAAACAGAACTGGGACAGCATCAACGCCGGGCGCCAGGCCTGCATCGATGCACTCGGCACCGTGGAGAAGGCGCTCGCCGAACAGCCCTACCTGTCGGGCGACGCCATCGGCATGGGCGATATCCCCTTGGGCTGCTTTGTTTACGCCTGGTTTGAAATGCCCATCGAACGCCCGGCCATGCCCCACCTGGAGGCTTGGTACCAACGCCTGCAACAGCGCCCGGCGTACCGCAAAGCGGTGATGACCGCGTTGACCTGATACTGACTATTAATACAGGTGACTGTACTTGTGCGGCGCGGGCAAGCACCATGTTTGTCATGCGCCGCCGTTGAACGATGCACGGTGTGCCCTCATCTATTGTCCCTATTCCCTTCTTTGGTGCGTATTCCGCTATGAGTTCCGCTCTGTCCATCCGGCAGCTAACCAAAACCTACGGCAACGGTTTCCAGGCCCTGAGTGGTATCGATCTGGACGTTGCCGAAGGTGATTTCTTCGCCTTGCTCGGCCCCAATGGCGCCGGCAAATCCACCACCATTGGCATTCTCTCGACCCTGGTCAACAAGACCAGCGGCACGGTGAATATCTTCGGCCATGACCTGGACAAATCCCCGGCGGCGCTCAAGCGTTGCATCGGCGTGGTGCCCCAGGAATTCAACTTCAACCAGTTCGAAAAGACCTTCGACATCGTCGTGACCCAGGCCGGCTACTACGGCATCCCGTCGAAAGTCGCCAAGGAACGCGCCGAGCAGTACCTGACCCAACTGGGCCTGTGGGACAAGCGCGACGTGCCTTCGCGTTCGCTCTCCGGCGGCATGAAGCGACGCTTGATGATCGCCCGCGCGCTGGTCCACGAACCGCGCCTGCTGATCCTCGATGAGCCCACCGCGGGGGTGGACATTGAACTGCGTCGCTCGATGTGGACCTTCCTCACCGAGCTGAACCAGAAAGGCATCACCATCATCCTCACCACCCATTACCTGGAAGAGGCTGAGCAACTGTGCCGCAACATCGGCATCATCGACCACGGCACCATTGTCGAGAACACCAGCATGCGCAACCTGCTGGGCCAGTTGCATGTGGAAACCTTCCTGCTCGACCTGAAGACCGAACGGTCGGCGCCGCCGCAATTGCTCGGCTACCCATGCCGCCTGGTGGACAGCCGCACCCTGGAAGTCCAGGTGGATAAAGCCATGGGCATCACCGCGCTGTTCGGCCAATTGGCGACCCAGCACATCGAAGTGCTGAGCCTGCGTAACAAAACCAATCGCCTTGAGGAGTTGTTCGTGTCCCTGGTGGAAAAAAACCTGGCGAAGGTGGCGGTATGAATTCTGAACTGCAACCCAACCTCATCGCCCTGCAAACCATCGTCTACCGCGAAGTGAAACGCTTTACCCGGATCTGGCCGCAGACCCTGCTGCCGCCGGCGATCACCATGGTCCTGTACTTCGTGATCTTCGGTAACCTGATCGGCCGGCAGATCGGCGGCATGGGCGGTTTCACCTACATGGAGTACATCGTGCCGGGCCTGATCATGATGTCGGTGATCACCAACTCCTACGGCAACGTGGTGTCGAGTTTCTTCGGCAGCAAGTTCCAGCGCTCCATCGAAGAACTGATGGTTTCGCCGGTGTCGCCGCACACCATTCTGATCGGCTACACCTTGGGCGGCGTGCTGCGTGGCTTGATGGTCGGCGTGATCGTGACCTTGTTGTCGTTGTTCTTCACCCAACTGCAAGTGCATCACCTCGGCATCACCCTGGTGGTGGTGGTGCTGACGGCGACGATCTTCTCGCTGCTGGGCTTCATCAACGCGGTGTTTGCCCGCAACTTCGATGACATTTCGATCATCCCGACCTTCGTGCTGACGCCGCTGACCTACCTGGGCGGGGTGTTCTACTCCATTACCTTGCTGCCGCCGTTCTGGCAGACCGTGTCGCTGGCCAACCCGGTGCTGCACATGGTCAACGCCTTCCGCTACGGCATCCTGGGCGTGTCGGATATCCGGATCAGCGTGGCGATCACCTTCATGGTCGTGGCCACGGCGGTGTTGTACATCGGTTGCGCGCGGTTGCTGGTGAGCGGGCGCGGGATGCGGACGTAACGCCGGATTACACGCCGTAAAAAATGTGGGAGCGGGCAAGCCCGTTCCCACATTGGTTTCTGAATAACGTCTTTACCCTTGCAGCGCCAACTCGATCAGCGCGTGCAGCTCATCCACCGCCAGTGGCGCGGGGGAGAACAGAATGCGAAACACCGTCGGCGCCGCCAGCAGGTTGATCAGGCGGTCCGCGCTCGGCGGTGGCGGCGTGGCGTTCGGGTAGCGCTCGACGATCGTTTGAAGCTGCCCGCTCAGGATGCTCACGCAATACCCTGGCGTCTGGCTGGATTGCACATCGCGCATCATGTTGCGCCCCGGCTCCGAACTCATCTCATCCAGGTATTGCTCGGCCCACGCCCGCAGGTCGCCGCGCAGGCTGCCGGTGTTGGCCGGCGCGCTGTCCGGGCGCATGCGCGCCAGGGCCACATCGGCGAGCAACACCGAGAGGTCGCCCCAGCGGCGGTAGATGGTCGACGGCGTGACGCCCGCGCGCGCCGCGATCATCGGTACGGTGACGCTGGACCGCTCATGGGTTTCCAGCAGTTCGCGCACCGCCGAATGGACGGATTCTTGTACCCGGGCACTACGGCCCCCCGGGCGGAGGCCTTCTTTTATCGCCATGCCTGTGACCTTAACACAAAGAATTTGCTTTAAGCGGCGAGCAGTAGCACACTCGACAAAAGCAAAATATTAGCTTTAGCGGAGCGTGCCCATGTCCAGCCTCACTTCTCATCGTTCCAGCCTGGTGTTCCTGGCGATCACCTTGCTGACGTTCCTGGCGGCCTCCAGCGCGCCGACGCCGTTGTATCACCTGTACCAGGAGGGCCTGCATTTTTCCTCGGGCATGCTCACACTGATCTTCGGGGTCTACGCCTTGAGCTTGCTGGCCGCGCTGTTGACCGTGGGCTCGCTGTCGGATCACCTGGGGCGCAAGCCGGTGATTTTTGCCGCACTGGCCCTGAATATGCTGGCGATGCTGCTGTTTATCAATGAGAGCAGCGTGGCCTGGCTGATCGCCGCACGGACGCTGCAGGGTTTCGCCACCGGCATGGCCACCGCGGTATTGGGCGCGGCCCTGCTCGACACCGACCGCCAACAGGGGCCGCTGGTCAATAGCGTCGCGCCCTTGCTGGGCATGGCTTGTGGCGCGATGGGCAGCAGCCTGCTGGTGGAATTCGCGCCGCTGCCCACCCAGTTGATCTACTGGACACTGCTCGCGTTGATGCTCGGGCAGGCCATGTATGTGTGGCGTTTACCGGAAACCGTCAGCCGCATCCCCGGCGCGCTGGCGTCATTGCGCCCGACCCTGCACGTGCCGCCGCAAGCGCGCCGGGCGTTATGGCTGTCGTTGCCGGTGGACGTGGCGGTGTGGGCCATGGGCGGCTTCTATTTGTCCCTGGCGCCGTCGCTGGTACGGGCGGCGACCGGCTCGACCTCCAACCTGATCGGTGGCGGCCTAGTCGCGGTGTTGACCTTGAGCGGCGCGCTGATGATTTTCAGCCTGCGCAATCGCCCGGCCCACAAGGTCCTGCGGTTGGGCGCCAGCCTGCTGGCCGTTGGCGTGGCACTGATCCTCGCGGCGGTCCACAGCGCCAGCCTGCCGCTGTTTTTCATCGCCACGTTGATCGCCGGCAGTGGTTTTGGCGCGGGCTTTCTCGGGGCCTTGCGCAGTGTGGTGCCGCTGGCCTTGCCCCATGAGCGGGCGGGGTTGATGTCGGCGTTTTACGTGCTGAGCTACCTGGCGTTCTGCCTGCCGTCTTTGCTGGCGGGCAATCTGATCCGCAGTTTTGGCCTCATCGCCACCACGGACGGCTATGGTGTCGTGCTGATCATGCTGACCCTCGGCGCCCTGGCCGGGTTGCTGCGCCAGGATGCATTGCGGGTCGGGTGCAAGGGCAGCGTCTGACGCTATATTGGTAAAATAGATAACAGTTAGAGATATTACCCGTTATATAGATATGCGCTCAGGTTCTACCATGGCCCCAACCTCCTACGAGGAAGAGGATTGCCATCATGACCTGCTCGACCACCCTGAACTACAAACCCTTCAGCCACCTGGCCCGTCCTCGGGAAGTGATCCGCCAGTTCACCCCGAACTGGTTCGCCGCCACCATGGGCACCGGGGTGTTGGCGCTGGCGCTGGCGCAACTGCCGGTCAATCTGCCCGGCATGTACGCCATCGCCGAAGGGTTGTGGCTGTTCACCATCGGCCTGTTCATCCTGTTCAGCGCCTTGTATGCGGCGCGCTGGGTGATGTTTTTCGACGAAGCGCGACGGATCTTCGGGCACTCCACGGTATCGATGTTCTTCGGCACCATTCCCATGGGCCTGGCTACGCTGCTCAACGGTTTGCTGCTGTTCGGCCTGCCGCGCTGGGGTGCTGGCGTGGTGCCGCTGGCCGAAGCGCTGTGGTGGCTGGACGTGGCGATGGCAGTGGCCTGCGGTGTGCTGATTCCGTTCATGATGTTCACGCGCCAGGAACACAGCATCGACCAGATGACCGCCGTCTGGCTGTTGCCGGTGGTCGCCGCTGAAGTCGCCGCTGCCAGCGGTGGCTTGTTGGCGACGCACCTGGCGGATGCCCACGGGCAACTGGTGATGCTGGTGACCAGCTACGTGCTGTGGGCATTTTCCCTGCCGGTGGCGTTCAGCATTCTGACCATCCTGATGCTGCGCATGGCCCTGCATAAGCTGCCCCACGCCAACATGGCCGCGTCGAGCTGGCTGGCACTTGGCCCGATCGGCACCGGCGCCCTCGGTATGCTGCTGCTGGGCGGCGATGCACCGGCGATCTTCGCCGCCAATGGCTTGCCCACTGTCGGTGAAATCGCCTACGGCCTGGGCCTGATCGCCGGGATTACCCTGTGGGGCTTCGGTTTGTGGTGGATGCTGATCGCAGTGCTGATCACCCTGCGTTACCTGCGCGCCGGTATCCCGTTCAACCTGGGCTGGTGGGGCTTCACCTTTCCGTTGGGGGTCTACGCCCTGGCCACGTTGAAGCTGGCGAATGTGTTGCACCTGGGGTTCTTCAGCGTAGTGGGCGGTATGCTGGTGCTGGCGTTGGCGCTGATGTGGCTGGTCGTCGCCAAGCGCACCGTGCAGGGGGCCTATAAAGGTGAGCTTTTTGTTTCGCCGTGTATTGCAGGATTAGGGAATAAGTAAGCGGGATTAGGTAAAGTCGTGGCCTGAAAAAAAACCAGGCCACGCAGGAACACGGACGATGAGCGACCCCTCACAATTCACCTTGCTGCGCACACGGCGCTTTCTGCCGTTCTTCATTACCCAATTACTGGGTGCCTTCAACGACAACATCTTCAAGCAATCGCTGATCCTGGCGATTCTCTACAAGTTGAGCATCGACGGTGACCGCGCCATCTGGGTCAACCTGTGCGCTTTGTTGTTTATCCTGCCGTTCTTCCTGTTCTCGGCGCTGGCCGGGCAGTTTGGCGAGAAATTCAACAAGGACGCGTTGATCCGCGCGATCAAGGTCGGCGAGATCGTGATCATGGCCGTCGGCGCCACCGGCTTTTTGTTCAATCATCTGGAACTGATGCTGCTGGCGTTGTTTGCCATGGGCACCCATTCCGCGCTGTTCGGCCCGGTGAAGTACTCGATCATGCCTCAGGCCCTGCGTGAGGATGAGCTGGTGGGCGGCAACGGCCTGGTGGAAATGGGCACGTTCCTGGCGATCCTGGCCGGCACCATTGGCGCCGGGATCATGATGTCGTCCGCCCATTACGCGCCGGTGGTGGCGGTGGCGATTGTCGGCGTGGCGCTGCTGGGTTACCTGGCCAGCCGCGGCATTCCGCGGGCGGCGGCGTCTTCGCCGCAACTGCGGCTGGACTGGAACATCTTCAGCCAGTCCTGGGCCACCTTGCGCCTGGGCCTGGGGCAGACCCCGGCGGTGTCGCGCTCGATCGTCGGCAACTCGTGGTTCTGGTTTGTCGGCGCGATCTACCTGACGCAGATCCCGGCCTACGCCAAGGAATGGTTGTACGGCGACGAAACCGTGGTGACCCTGATCCTCACGGTGTTCTCGGTGGGCATCGCGCTGGGCTCGATGCTCTGCGAAAAACTCTCCGGGCGTAAAGTGGAAATCGGCCTGGTGCCGTTTGGCTCCTTCGGCCTGACGGTGTTCGGCCTGCTGCTGTGGTGGCATTCCGGCGGCATGCCGCAGAACGTGCAGGCCAACGACTGGCTGGCGGTGCTCGGGTACGGCCAGGCCTGGTGGGTGTTGTTCGATATCCTCGGCCTGGGTGTGTTCGGCGGCTTCTATATCGTGCCGTTGTACGCACTGATCCAGTCGCGCACCGCCGAGAACGAACGGGCGCGGGTGATCGCCGCCAACAACATCCTCAACGCGCTGTTCATGGTGGTCTCGGCGATTGTGTCGATCCTGCTGCTGAGCGTGGCCAAGCTGTCGATTCCCGAGCTGTTCCTGGTGGTGTCGCTGCTCAACGTGGCGGTCAACGCCTACATCTTCAAGATCGTCCCCGAGTTCACCATGCGTTTCATGATCTGGCTGCTCAGCCATTCCATGTACCGCGTCGAGCATCGCAACCTGGAACTGATCCCGGACGAAGGCGCGGCCTTGCTGGTGTGCAACCACGTCTCGTTCGTCGATGCGCTGTTGATTGGTGGCGCGGTGCGTCGGCCAATTCGCTTTGTCATGTACTACAAGATCTACCGCTTGCCGGTGCTCAACTTCATCTTTCGCACCGCCGGGACGATTCCGATTGCCGGGCGTAATGAAGACATCCAGATCTACGAAAAAGCCTTCACACGAATTGCGCAGTACCTGAAGGACGGCGAGTTGGTGTGCATCTTCCCGGAAGGCAAGTTGACCAGTGATGGCGAGATGAACGAGTTCCGCGGTGGTGTGACGCGCATTCTGGAAGAGACGCCGGTGCCGGTGATTCCATTGGCGTTGCAGGGCTTGTGGGGGAGTTTTTTCAGCCGCGACCCTAACAAGGGCTTCTTTCATCGCATTTGGTCGCGCGTGACACTGGTGGTCGGCCAGCCGGTAACGGCGCAGGCAGCGACACCGTCGCACTTGCAGGGTTTGGTCGGGGAACTGCGGGGGGCGGTGAAGTAGCGAGCCGGGTTTACTCGGCATGCGTGCTGCTGGCGAGCGGTGTGGCGCCAGGATGTTCCGGCGTGACGCGGCTCCTTCATGCCCAGTCCGGTAATTTTTCACTCTATTGGAGGAACGTTTTCGGTCAGCACGCCACAGAGTTATCGTCTTCCTCTGCGTATGACGGGAGCTAACGATGGACTCAACTTCTACTTCTGCTTCTGCTGCTTCACCGCAGCCGCAGCTGGCTTACTCCGGCGAAGATCAAAAAGCCAACTCGGCCTATCGCGCGGCGAGTGATCCCGTCAGACAGGCCGCCCATGCGGCTCCGATCACTGCCAATGTGCCGTTTATGTACAACAATACTCATGGGCCATCCAGGGTGGAGATTGGTTCAGTCGAGGCTGGCCCGGTGACTTATGGTAGTGACTCCGATCTCCAGCGGCGTGCAAGGCAATCTGATGCTGCGCCGGCCGATTCATACTTCCAGAGCGCGCCCAGTCGTGAACAGGTTCGCGCCAAGGCCGAGGGCCAGCAAGGCAGTATTGATTTTGGCAGCCCTTCATCACCGTCTGCGCCGACCAAGGTCGACCCGAGTCGGGGATACCATGATGGCAATGTCAGCATTACTCGCGAACGTGGCACCTCGTCTCGAGCACAACGGAATCATGAGACCCTTCGCATCAAAACCGGCAATGGTGATGATTCTATCCATATCGAAGAAAGCCGGGACGGTGGGCTCCTCGCGCAGATCAATGGGAAATCCTACGACATTCAACATCATGAAAATCCCGCAATCAAACAGGGCGTTGTGGTCGAAACCGGCGGGGGGAATGATGGCGTCAGCATCGGTTACGGGGGCAGTCGGGAAACGTTTATCTATGCCGGCGCGGGTAACGATACGGTTTACGCCGGGTCGGGCAAGACGAATGTGTTTGGCGGGGAGGGTTCTGACGTGATTAACCTGGGCAGCGGTGAAAGCTACGCCGAAGGTAATGATGGAAATGACTTTATCACCGGGGGCAGTGGCAATGCTGTGATTTACGGTGGCAAAGGCAGCGATGAATTGCGTGCAGGCGGAGGGCCAGATACCAAAACCAACTACGTGGATGGCGGGGAGGATAACGATCTGATTTATGGCGGAAGGGGGCACAACATTCTGCATGGCGGACCGGGCGATGACCATATCGTCGGGGGAGACAGCAATACTATTTATACCGGGAGGGGGCGGGATACTGTCCAGACAACCAATGAAAATGATCGTGTCTTCGGACGGCGAGGGGTCGACGATCTGAGCCAGCTCCGTTCCCAGTCAGGCTTTCGGGAAGTCGCCCCCCTTGACGTCGGTCATCAAGGGATCAAAGTCGAAGGAAGCCCGGAGTTCCGCCAGCGTGTAAATGATGACCTTGAGTTTCTCAGAGGTTCGCCGGTGGGGCAGAGGGTGCTTGCAAAAATCGATTCGCTTGAAGCGCCTGTCAAGATCCGACAAGGGGCCGATGGTAGTTTCTATGACTACAGTGATCCAGGTCTTGGAGTTACGCGCAGCGATGAAGGCCGCCGTGCTGATTATGGCGACGGTTTTGTCAAAGACGGCGTTGCGGGCATACCTGCAACAGATCCGGTCCTGACGTATCAACCTAACTTCATTGTGCCGGGGGACCAACGGCCTCCGATCGTTGTTCTGCAACATGAGCTCGCCCATGCGATCAATTTTGGTGAAGGCTCTGCGCTGACAGGTACGACTTTTTCAGGCACCAAAATGGTGGGCTACGACTCAAATGGCCGACCCCGGTTTATGCCGGTGTACGAGGATAATTTTGAGCGCCAGGCGGTCGGACTCTTCACCAGCCACGCCCCCTATAAATTCGACCCGAATCTGCCGGCCTCCACCTACAACGTCTGGCCCTTCACCGAAAACGCGCTGCTCTACGAGCTTGGTTTGCCATTACGCCAACGCTATACGTAACCATGCGTCGATCGTTGCTGCGGGGGGAATTATGTAGGTGGGGGGCGAGACTGCGTGCCGGCAGAGGCTACGCGCTGATCTTGAGCCCCACCAACCCGGCGATGATCAACGCCACACTGGCCAGCCGGAACAGCGCCATGGATTCCCCGAACAGGATAATCCCGGCGATCACCGTGCCCACTGCACCCACGCCGGTCCAGATGGCGTAGGCGGTGCCCAGCGGCAATTCCTTCATGGCCAGCCCCAGCAGGCCGAGGCTGATGGCCATGGCGGCAATCGTCAGGGCGGTGGGCAGCGGCTTGCTAAAGCCGTCGGTGTATTTCAAGCCGACGGCCCAGCCGACTTCGAACAGCCCGGCGAAAACCAGAATGATCCAGGACATGATGACCTCCCTCTATAAAAGCGGGGTCGTCCCCTGATGTGTACGCGATAGCGTCGTGGGGTCGTCCCCGCGGCGTTCGGTAGAGTGCCGAAGATTGATCAAACGATCAAGTTTTCGCAGTGGCTTCCAGGGTGCGGCGGTCTTCCTTTTCGCTCATGCGGCGGAAGTACGTCGACAGCAGCGCCCCGGAAATATTGTGCCAGACACTGAACAGCGCACTCGGCACTGCGGCCAGCGGCGAAAAATGCGCGCTGGCCAGCGCGGCACCCAGCCCGGAGTTCTGCATGCCCACTTCCAATGCCAGCGACTTGCGTTGCGCCAACGGCAGCTTGAACAGGCGGCCGGTGAAATAGCCCAGCACGTAACCGAAGCTGTTGTGCAGCATCACCACGGCCATGATCAGCAGGCCCGACTCGGCGATCTTGGCCTGGCTGGCGGCCACCACGGCGGCGACGATGATCACGATGCTCACCACCGATACCAGCGGCAGCACCTCCACCGCATGGCGGACCCGCTCGCCGAGCACACGTTGCGCCACCACGCCAAGCACGATCGGCAACAGCACCACTTGCAGGATCGACCAGAATAATTCCATGAACGACACCGGCAGCCAGGCCGAAGCCAGCAGCCAGATCAGCGCCGGGGTCAGCAGTGGCGCGAGGAGGGTGGTGACGGCGGCGATCGCCACCGACAACGCCAGGTCGCCACGGGCCAGCCAGGTCATCACGTTGGACGAGGTGCCGCTTGGGCAGCAGCCGACGAGGATCACGCCGACGGCGATTTCGGGCGGCAGGTTGAAGGCCCGGCACAGCAACCAGGCCACGCCCGGCATGATCACAAAGTGCGCGACCACGCCCAGGGCCACGCGCCACGGATGGCGGGCGACTTCGGCGAAGTCTTCGAGTTTGAGGGTCAGCCCCATGCCGAACATCACCAGGCCCAGCAGCGGGACGATGGCGCTTTTCAAGCCGATGAACCAGCCGGGTTCGACGAAGGCCAGCACAGCAAAGATCAACACCCAGTAGGCGAAGGTATTGCCGACGAAGCGACTCAAGGCGGCGAGTGCGCGCATGGGGAAGTCCTTATTATTAGGTGTACGGAAAAACCATTGTAGGAGCGAGCTTGTTCGCGAAAATCGTCAACGATGACGCGGGCATTTTGAATGCACGCGGCGCGCTCAGGTTTTTCGCGAGCAAGCTCGCTCCTACAGTAAGGCGATAGTGCGCTTAGATACCCTGTGGGGTTTCTTCGCCGCCCAGTGCTTCGATCAGCGCCGGCAGGAATTCGCCGAAGGTCAGCATCATCAGGGTAAAGCTGGCGTCCAGTTGGCCCAGCGCTTCGTCGCCGCCGTCCTGTTCAGCCTGGTCCTGCAGCAGGTCTTCGAACTTCAGGCGCTTGACGGTCATCTTGTCGTCGAGCATGAAGGACAGCTTGTCCTGCCAGGCCAGCGACAGTTGGGTCACCACTTTGCCGGTGCTCAGGTGCAGCTGGATTTCTTCGCTGGTCAGGTCCTGGCGCTTGCAGCGCACGATGCCGCCGTCTTCGTGGGTGTCGCGCAGTTCGCATTCGTCGAGGACGAAGAAGTCATCGGCCGGTTTCTGGGTGGTGACCCAGTCGGTCATGACCGCGGTTGGCGCGGTTTTCACGGTGAGTGGGCGCACCGGCAGGGTGCCGATCACTTCACGCAGGGTCGACAGCAGGTCTTCGGCGCGTTTCGGGCTGGCCGAGTTGACCAGGATCAGGCCCTGTTTCGGCGCGATCGCGGCGAAGGTCGACGAACGACGGATAAACGCGCGCGGCAGGAAGGCCTGGATGATTTCATCCTTGATCTGGTCCCGTTCCTTTTTATAGACCTTGCGCATTTGCTCGGCTTCGATCTCTTCGACTTTCTCTTTCAGTGCATCACGCACCACGCTACCCGGCAGGATGCGTTCTTCCTTGCGCGCAGCGATCAGCAGGAAGTCACCGCTGACGTGGACCAGGGGAGCGTCTTCACCTTTACCGAAAGGCGCGACGAAACCGTAAGTGGTCAACTCCTGGCTTGCACAAGGGCGCGCCAGTTTGGTGGCCATTGCAGTTTCCAACGCCTCGGCATCAACAGGCAGATCTTGGGTCAGGCGATAGATAAGCAGGTTCTTGAACCACATGGGGTGAGTCTCTCCTTTATACAAAGGGGGGCATTATTGTCTTGATAGCGGCTGAGGCCAACCCTGCCTAAGCCATTGGAAGGGCTGAAAAAAAAGATTTAAGAAAGTGCTTGCCAGACCTTGGGTCGCTCCGTAGAATGCGCGCCACACCGAAACGAAGGGTGATTAGCTCAGCTGGGAGAGCATCTGCCTTACAAGCAGAGGGTCGGCGGTTCGATCCCGTCATCACCCACCATTCGCTTCAAGTGTTACGCGCAGCGGTAGTTCAGTCGGTTAGAATACCGGC
>Ga0067045_1027905_pt1 | contig 51743 bp, 45 predicted proteins | sample TerdegcTABiofilm_FD_59184 | JGI IMG/M metagenome (GOLD analysis project Ga0067045, IMG submission 59184) | Combined Assembly of (Gp0054472, Gp0054536) Wastewater bioreactor microbial communities from Singapore -Terephthalate degrading...
ATGCTAAAGTATTGAAACTATCGTTGGCCATGAAAAAACGAGCATGGTTTAATGGCCTTTGGGATCGATCAAATGATGTTTCTTCACCCTATAGTTTTTCAACCTAATTTTCTAATGACAAATCTGGGTTCAAATATATTTTTACGGAAGATTTTGCATTATTTCATGTAATAACTGTCACTGCCGATAAAGGCATGAAACCGGGATGTATAGCCCGTGAACGCCATGGATGAGGATATATCTTAATGGTCGCCAATATCTTTAAAAGGTTGCTGCTGAGTTTGATATTTCAATCAATTATTATTTTTACAACAGTCAGTCAAACCACCGACTTTCCAAATCAAACGGGCTGGAAATGGTTGTTCCGGCCGATACGGACACCGCAAAATATGGCAAGCGTGAGCGGATATGTAATTTCGTGCTATGAGGCCCATAACGGCGATGTCTTGCTGCATATCGCCTGTAGCGCTGCGGCCCTGGAACATCAGCATGCTCTAAATGCGGTTGCCTTCGACAGTCTGGGTCATCGTTACGATTTCATTCTGAATAACGCCGCAAACACCAATGATGTATTAATGGAGTCCTTCATGCTCTCGTCCGCCATGCTGTCCCTCCGACAGGTAAAATATATCGGACTGGAAGCGCTTTCCCTTGATAGTTTAAAAACTCGAGTCTCGCCGTCAGCCCGTTTAAAATTACTAGACTCAGGACATCGCGCGTTTCCCTTCCCGGAAATCGGTCAGCCGTACGCGTTTGAGGTTATTTCAATCGACAGCCAAAAACTGACGTCTAAAGACTTTCATGGGCACGTCTTGTTATTGGACTTCTGGGCAAGCTGGTGTTCTCCGTGTATGGCAAAAATGAGCGATTTGAAAACCTTATACGCCAAGTACCGGCCAAAGGGATTTTCCATTATCGGAATCAATTACGACCAGTCTATGGAAACGGCTATTCAATATATATCCCGCGACAATTTATCCTGGCCGCACGTGTACGTACCGGCGGAGGATGCATTAAGAAAGTTATGGGAATTATCCTGCGGCGTGACGACCCTGCCGCGCCTTCTGATTATCGACCGTAACGGCGTATTACGCGCCGATGTGAAGCCGCATGAGCTGGAAAGCGAGATTGAAAAGTATATTAAAGAATGATTATTGCAACCGCACCAATCCAACCCATGCGCTTCCCGTCGTTCGGTGATCGCGCATAATATTTACGATCATCAGAATATCCGTCTGCGAAACCGCGATGGACGGGCATTTTCGGAGGCGTGACGAAGCGGCTCGGGCCAAAGAACGCGGCAGAGGCCGTTAACGCCGAATTTTTCGAGGCTTACGGGGAGAACGGCTTAAAAAAAACCGACTCACGAACTGAACGTGTCGTTGGGACGTTATATAAAAAGCGATGCGGCCCGTAACTTTTAACCATTTACCCGATCTGCAGTTTCATGCCGTCATCGGTAGTGACGCGGGCCTGTTCGTATTCATCGGACGGTTTGATGATCGCGCTGCCGATAGTTATCAGTCCTACGCGGCCGACAAACATGGTGACAATAAGAACCACTTTAGACATACCGGTTAGAGCGAACGTGATGCCGGTGGATAATCCGACGGTGCCGAACGCGCTGACCACTTCAAAAACCATTTGCATCAGCGAAAACTGTTTTTCAAACAAGGTGATCAGGATGATTGCGGTAACGACGAACGTGGAACTCATGACGTACAGTTTCACCGCATTTCCGACGGAGACCTTGGACACAACGAAATTAAATATATTTACACGGGGGCGTCCGCGGAATGACGAGCGGATATACGCCAGCAGGGTTACGAAAGTCGGTATTTTAATGCCGCCGGCTGTGCCCTGGGGACCGGCGCCGACGAACATTAGGATAATATAAAACATCAGCGTCCGGATGTGCCAGAAACCAAGGTCCACGGTGTTAAAACCGGCTGTACGCGCCGTTACCGAATGAAATAAGGATACCAGAATTTTCTGATCCAGCGGCAGGGGACCCAGCGTGTTTTCATTGGACCATTCCGCAAGCAGAGTGAATACGGCCCCCGTGACCAGCAGCGTGATGGTGCCGTAAATCACCACTTTCATCTGCAGCGGTGTGGCAACCCCGGCCAGTTCCTTCTGGATATTTTTTGAGCGCAGTAAAAGCCGGTCCACAAAAGTATAAAACGGTTCCACGAGGCTGATGCGTTCCGGTTTACGCAGGACGATACGTTCGATAAATACTTCGATGAACATCAGTAGTTTATGCAGCAGGATGAGGCCGATGCGTTCAATTCCCAGAATAACGGGGTAGCCGATACCGCCCATGATGATAAGGCCGGCCAGCAATCCATTAAGAAATAGATCGTCCCGGAAACGCATTAAGTTATCGGCGTAAAGCCCGAAGCCGGCGTTATTGAACGCGGATATCGTATGGAACAACGAGAACCATGCCGGAGACATATCCTCGATGCGTCCGCTCAGATACCAGTACATGATAAGAAAACCGGTCAATTCAATCGTAATGGTAATCTTGGCTGTGGAGGCAAGGATCTGGAAAATAGTCTGCCGGCGTTCCAAATCACTGCAATCGAGCACGGAACCCAGCGTCAGAGTTGAATTGGGCGATAGAATCGACGTCCGTCCAATCCACAACAACCGGAACGCAGTAATGACGCCAAAGCCGCCAACCTGGATGAGGATCATCGTAATAATCTGACCGGCGAGTGTGAACCGGCTGAAGTCCACCGAAGTTAAGCCGGTTACGCAGATGGCCGAGGTGGACATGAACAGGGCATCCAATAGCGCCAGCCCTTTACCGTGATAGTTCTCGACCAGGTACAACAGGCCGGTTCCGATAAGAATAGCGGTTAGAAAACTGAATATCGTTATTTCGGCGGCTGAATACTTACGGATTTGTTTTTCGATACGGTCTTCAAGCCGTATAAACTCATCCTGCAGCGTTTTAGGAGCGGAGTGTGTTTTAGGAGAAATCTCTTCGTTTTTTTGAAGAGGTTTTTCGGAATGGGTTTCGGATGTAGTCGGATCTTCCATGCATCAGCGCATCAGCAGTAATATCTCCTTTCGGTATCCGTCTGCTGAAATCCCGGAAAGCGTAACTAGCTGCTTTCCGGAACGGCTGATAGTTTAAGCGATGGCCGTATGATTGTCAAGAAAAATCCGTTATTCGGTTACGGGCGCCGCTAAGGGGATTTCAGCGGTTTTAACCGGTTCGGCGGCCCGGCCGTTAACCACGTTCACAACCGCCGCAAAAAGCTGAACGCGCGCCATGCCGCGGAAGAATACGAATACTTGCTGGAGACTGAAAAGGAGGAATATTTTGAAACCGGTATCTGCGATCAAGGCCCCGTCGATGACCGAATAGATGATAAATCCGATGGCTAAAACGCCCGCAGTCACGGCGTAGTGCGGTATCAGGCGATGAATATGGCGTGCAACCCACGGCAGGGATTTCAGAAACGTAATGAAAGCCCGTCGCGAACCGTCCCGCACGAGAAGGATTTTAGTTACGTCCGACGTCAGAATCCAAAGAAGGATCATGCCGATCCCGATTACGATGCCGGCCGTACCAAAGAAAAAGAAGATTACCGCGAGCAGCGACAGCGACAAGGTAATCATCGAGGTTCGCAGAATCGGGCCGAAATATTTACCGCCGGCGTGCGAGAAACGGGAAAAAAAGCGTTCGTTAACGGAAACGCCGGGCGGTATCGGTTCCGCCAGCCACCCGATGGTGCCGGCTGTGGCCCACACGCTGAGCAGTCCGTAAATCATCAGCACAGCGATAAAAACCGCCGAAATCAGCGATAAAAAGGGGGTTTTACCCGAGATAATCTCCAGTAAAAAGGATGCATCGAATTGCCTCAGCCAGATTTCGGTGACTAAAGTGCCTCCAAATACGCTATACAGATACCGATGCACCAACCGCATCACGGGGAACCCGCATATCAGCGTAATCAGCCATAGCAAGCCTGCGATTTTTTTATTGGTGAATGCGGTTATCCAGGCGTCTTTTTGTATGTTTAACCAGTTCATGGTTTACTCCGTGGATTAAATAAATAGGGATAATTTCTGGAAAATAGATTGTATCCAGAAATACAGTCGTGTGGTATAGCGCCAGATACCGGCCGATTGCGGCGCAATTGTAATAGAGTTATTGGCCCAATTCAGGTCCAGCAGGTTTTTCCGGTAAGGGTCGATGTGAACCGATTGCACCGGTGAAGCGCCATGGAAATGAAATTCCATATACAAATCACGGCCGTCCCAGCGGCGCCATACGGTGTCCTGATTTTTAAATGTAATTAAAATGTCCACCGGGAAATATGCGTCGCCGTTATTGCGCACCCGCACGACGGACCTGTATTTACGCTCCGATGCCGCGGTATCCGCGCTTTCCGGCTCGGCATGGCCTGCCGAAAATTTTTTTTCATCACGGTGGCCAAACCATCCGTACGGTTTTATAGTTTCATCGTTATTGGTGATCTGCGAAGCCACATAATCGACGGTCTTGGCACTGAACAGGAACTGGTCGGTAAACCAGCGCATATCTTTGCCGGATACCTCATTCAGGACGGACAGAAAATCATGGGTTCGCGGGTGTTTAAAACTCCAGCGTTTGAAATACTCGCGAATTACAAGATTCATCGTGTCTTCGCCGAGGTAATTCTGGAGCGTTCTCAGCATCAAAACGGGCTTGCTGTAGGATGCCGTAGCGTAAAAATTGTCGTTAGCCCAAGCGTTCTGTGTGATTACGCCGGACCGGGCGCCGGAAAGGTAGGCGAAGCGGTGAAAATCCACGCTGTTAATAACAGCGCCAAGAATATATCCGTAATCCCCAGCAAGGTTTTGTTCCCTGAAATAGCGTTCCAGAAAGCGGCTTTCCATAAAACTGGTGAAGCCCTCGTCCAGCCACGGTTCCTCAAATTCATTGGAGGCCACCATACTCTGGAAATAGTTATGCAGGAATTCATGGAATGTGACCAGCTCCAGCCAGTTAACGCGGCCGATCAGTTCAAAACCGGGTATATCGATATTCTGGCCTGTGGTGAATAACGTCGGATATTCCATACCGCCGGCAGTCATGCCTTCGCCGGAGGGCGTTTCCACGATACACAGATTCCGGTAGGGATACGGGCTGATCCATTCCTCAGCGTATTGTAACATTGAAGGTACAATCCGGCGGTAGGCCCCGGCGTGAGACGTCTTGTCCTTTTCCAGAAAATACGTGACCTCAACGTTTCGCGCGGTTTTTCCAACCGGAACGATATCCGTGATGCGGGTATAGTTTTCCGAGGCGGCCCACACGGCGTCGATTACATCTTCCTGGTAGAAATGATACGTGGTTTTCCCTCCGTCGGTTTGAGTTTCGGTAAGAATGCCGTTGGCGGCGACGGCATAGCCCTCGGGCACGGTGATGGTCAAATCATAGACGCCAAAGTCGGCGTAAAATTCGGAGTTGGAATGATACTGGTGGCAGTTCCATTTTCCGTTTTCGAATACGCCGATTTTAGGAAACCACTGGCCGACCATAAAAAAGCCGTCTTCCGTAAAGCCGCTCCGGGCAAAGACCCGCGGCAGTTTAGAGTAAAACGTACACAGGATGCGAACCGAACTACCGGGAAATACGGGTTTATCGAGCGGAACGCGGATTACCGTCTGATCTTCCGGGTTGCCGTCATCCGGCTGGATATACTGAATGCGTCCGGTCAGGTCGGCGCCATCCGGAATTGTCAGCGATACAATATCGATAAAGCCCCAGCCGTCCTGATCCCGGTTACTGACGCCGGAACGGTGACGGCCGCCGCTTTCTTTCATAAACGTCGTTCGGTTATTCTTAAACGCGTTAAGGTACAAATGGAACTGTAAGTCCCTGACCGTATCGGCCGTGGTGTTTTTCCACACAAGCACATATTCCGCCCGGACGGCCTTCTCGTCAGGAAGCAATGCCGCTTTCATCGTGTAATTGGCGATGCGCGGACTTAGCGGCGGGTCAAAAATTTTGTCCTGGCTGAAACCCAATGCCGGAAACAATGATAAAAACAGGAATACTTTATTCATAGTGACTCCATATAAGTTCAATTAAGGTTAAGATACGATAATTTTTATATAAAGTTACTTTTTTTATTAGTGGCTCCAGCATGGAATAGTCGGGATGCGGCGCCGTCGGTTACCGGGTTGCCGGCGGAATTTGTTATCCGGTTTTCGACAGACAAAATTAAAACAACCGCGCCATACTGATGCCGTAATAAGTTCCGCGGCGGTCCAGTCGCCGGGCGATGTCTAAGCGCAGTAAGTCAAAAATCCCGCTGATGGATGCGCCGATCTCATGGTGGATGTGATGGGTGTATTTCGGCGTGTAATCAAGTTCTGCAAACCGCTTACCGGAAATCCATGTGCGGCCGGCGCCGCCAAAGACAATAAAACTGATATTCTTTTTCACCAGCGGATTCAGTCCGAGTATTTCAAACGGTACTGTGCGGAAATTATGTTCCCAGAAGAAAGAAGCGTATCGCTCGCCTTCATACGGGTAATCCTGATTGGTGCGCAGTGTGCCGAAAGGCATGTACCAGCTCTGGCTGGATTCGACAATACCGAAGCGCTGTACGGGCAGCTTGCCAGAATACGTGCCGGCCGTCGCGCGGAGATACAGCGCATTGGATAGGAACCGGCGCCGGAAAAACGTCGGGACAAACCAGTCTCCGTCGAAGCGGTAGGCCGTGAAGTCAAAACCGCTTCGGAAGAGCGCTCTGGAGCTGTGTTCCACCGTAACCGCGGCGCGGCGCAGGCCTACCACTGCCAGCGGGATGTACGCGTCGCCGTATTCGATTTTTAAAACGGCCGAGCGCAGCATGCCCGCCTGAACCGCCGGATTCGGACGCTGGTGACGGTCGGTTCCCAGAAGAGCATAATCGGTCGTTTTTAACAGCGACCGATGCTGTTCATTGTTTAATTGCAGCTGAAGACGCGTTTCAATTTTACGGAACTCGTAAGCGGCCGATAGATACATTTTGCGGTTCCAGAAGTAATCAAAATAATCCTGATCACCGAAGAAGCTGGATAGGCCTGCGGAAAATTTAGAATGAATATCCGACGGGTAACGCAAGTCGGCAACCGAAGCATAACCGGCTTTCAGCGTTCCCGGCTTCGCGCCATGCCGGGGCTTCTTTCCGAAGGACCATTTCATTTCGCCGCCAAACGACCACCGGTTGAGCGCAGTGGTATATCCTATACGCGGAGTCAGTTCAAAATACTTCGTGAGGTTGATTTCATAGCCCATACCTAAATGGCCGCCCTCGACGCGGTTGTACCACAGGTCGGGCGAAACAGGCCTCATGATTTTACTGAATAGGCCGGAACTGTCGGGTTTGTTTCTCTCGCGCTGGTTTCGAGAAGAAACCTTGGCCATCTTCGCGAGAAAGCCTTTCGGTTCAAACACTTTATCCATCGTCAGATCGCTGTCAATCGTTTGGTAGGCCTCTATTTCCTTCAGCGTCAGCGGGATGAGGGCGGCGCTGCGGGCGAACATCGAATCGTTAAACAAATGCGTGGAATCCACAAAGCGTTTGTTCTTGGACTGATACAGCGAATCGGGCAGGGTGGCGTTGACCTTATAATCGTTCATCCCGGTGATCATCTGGTAATGGAAATAAGGGAACTCGAGGCCGATAATCCCGATTTTGATTTTGCCTTCCTGCCGGTTATCGACGGGCAGCCAGAAAGATTGTCCGAAACTGCTGAACTGCTGTTTATACGTGACTGCCCATTCCTGAATCGGCGGCGGGAATAAGACGCGCTCATGCGGCTTCAGATTGACGTCGATCATCGCGGAATCCTCGTCGAGGACGGACAGCGTTCCCGTAAACGACGGCTGGTACATGGATTTTGGTTTTACCGATACGTCGTACACCGTTTTGCCGTCCATCGCGCGTTTCCTGATGATAACAAACCGGTAATAATCGAGCGCGTCGGGATGCGTTGGACCGATAAATTTCGATCCCTGAATGCTAATATCGTCATCATAAAAATTAACCATGCCATCCTCTCCGGAAGTCACGGAAAAAAGAGATCCGGTATCGATGTTCGCCGTCTGCCGCTTGGAACGCACGATTTCTTTGAGGCCCTTTTTTTTGTCCCAAAACACGCTGGAAACGCTCTCCATCATCATGGCGATCATCGTGTCGTTGGACAGCGTAACGCGTGCATACGCGTCGGCCTCAAATGTCTGCAGCGCCTTCCGCCAGCGTTTTTTCTTCTCGATGACGCCGCGCATCAGCCGCATGCCCGGATCTTCACCGGTGATGATAATTTCTGCCATCTGCACGGGGCTCGGTTCCAGAAGGAGATTCATTTCCGAAGCCGTTTCACCGGTAACGGTAAACCGCGCGGTGTTGTAGCCGATGTATCTTACGATCAATATGGACGGCAGGGATTCGATTTTGATTTCGTACCGGCCTTCCCGGTTGCTTACCGTGCCTTTATAAGTGCCCTCGATCTGGATATTGGCCAGCGGCAGGCGTTCCTTCGTGGCGGCGTCTATGACATAACCGTGAATTATTTTATTCTGAGCGAAAAGGCTCAGGTTGAGAAACAACCACAAGCCGGAAAGGATAATTGGTTTCACAAATGTTTTTCCATAATGAATCGTACTGACTATAAGACCCGTTAAATACAATAAAGTTACAGCGATAAATACTTTAGAATAAATTTATTTTTAGCGTAACTGTTTTAGCGTAATTGTACGGAATACCGGTCCTGAAGTTTCAGAATAAAATTCCGTATCCCTATCGAAATCATTGGCGTTGTAATTGTCGGAACGCGTAAAATGCGGAAGCGTTGGCCTACAGTTCATTAATCATTTCAGCGGCCGCATACACTACGGCTTCGCTGGCGGGGTCTGAATAGCAATTGGTCAACACCACGCCGGCTTTTTTCCAATTCGGAAGAATAATCACAATAGAATAAAAAGTGCCGTCCGAACCGTCATGAATGAGGTATGGCTGGCCGTTTCCCGAATGGATGCCGGTTTCCCACCCGAACGCGTAAGTGCCGGCCGGCGCCCGGTGCAGCAATTTAAAGGTTTCCTTTGAAAGCAGGGGGCACAGTCCTTCAACACCGTCGATATGCGCCTTGACAAATTTCATATAGTTTTCGAGGTTTAAGCTGAGATTGCCGGCCGGGTTAAAGATGACCGGAAATTGCAGAGCACTGTCCGGATTAAACGGGATAAAACGGTTATTTTCATACGTATGTCCCCAGGGTTCATCGCGACCGTTCTCCGCCGGCCAGTCAAAATAAAAATCTGTGATTTCGAGCGGATGAAACAGGCGATTGGTCATCAGTGTTTCCCAGCTCTGCCCCGTGACTTTTTCAGCCATGCTAGCGGCGATAACGTATCCGGCGTTAGAATATTCATACTTTCCGATTTTCGATGAATCCGATTGATCGATCACCCATTCTGAAAATGAAACGCGCTGTTCGGTGATGGTTCCGCTGAATTCCGGCACGGACAGAAAATGCTCCAGTTCCGTGAAAGGCGCGATGCCGCCGCGGTGCGTGAGCAGTTGCGTGAGCGTGACCGTCCCGAATTTCGAAGGAATATGTCCCTGCATTTCAGGAAACACCGATAGAATCGAGCTGTTCCAGCTCAGCAGGCCGTCTTCAACGATGGTTGCTATCATGGTCGCCGTCATCGCTTTGGTCATGGAGCCGATGTGATACGCGCTGTTTTCATTAACCGTATCCGATTGGCCCTCTTTTTTTACTCCGGTCGCATACCGTTGGATGGTTCCTTTATGATATACCGCGCCGGCCAGAGACGGATGCCGGCCCGTATTTTTGCATGCGTGGATAATCCCTTCGAGGTTTTTACTGGTATCGTCGCCGTCGCAGGCGCAAAGAAGTAACAGAATGACGGATATACAAATTCCGGGAAAAACAGGGCGCATAGTAGGGTCCTTTTTTTGTGAGTTTAATTCATTTGAATTTCAAATACAATGCTTTATTCGGTTTACGGGATGATAGGGACGTATGTTTCGTGTCACGGGGACCGGTAATCACAAAAGGTTGGTCGAACGTCGAATATCGAATATAAATAACCCGTTGCGTCATAAGCCAAAAATTTTAATTTGCCTGATACGCGGATTTCGTTATATTAAAAAAACCACCAAGATAGGAATCCGGCTATGACCGACCATTCGTTCGATATTGTATCTAAATTTGATCACCAGGAACTATCCAACGCCGTGCAGCAGGTCATCAAAGAGATGCACACGCGATTTGATTTTAAAGGCAGCAAAAGCACGGTGGAACTCGGGAAAGAAGAAATTACCATTACCGGTGATGATGATTTCAAAATCCGTTCGATTGTCGATATACTGGAAACCAAAGCGGTGACGCGGGGGATTTCGCTGAAAGTGTTCCAGCACGGAAAAATCGAAGAGGCGGCCGGCGGCATGGCCCGCCTGCGTATCCGGTTGCGGCAGGGTATTGAGACGGAAGCCGCGAAAAAAATCGTCGCGCTGATCAAGTCAAGAAAAATGAAAGTCCAGGCGGCGATCCAGTCGGATCAGGTGCGCGTAACCGCCAAGAAAATAGATGATCTGCAGGCTGTCATCGCGCTCATCAAGGAACAGGATTACGATTTTCCGGTGCAGTTCGTGAATTACCGGTAAACGGAAACAACATTCGCCGCCTGTGTTTCTGCGCAGGTTAATTTTATGATAAAAGTTCGTCAACCCACACTGCTGGCGGATGAAGCGAAATGCCGCCGTCATATCCGGCGCATGGCCGAAACGATCCGCAACAGCGGCCGCCGATTCCGTCCGCATTTCAAGACCCATCAGTCCGCGACGATCGGCGAATGGTTCCGTGACGAGGGCGTGGATGCAATAACGGTTTCCTCCGTCCGCATGGCGGAGTATTTCGCGGATCATGGCTGGCGGGACATTACCATCGCATTTCCGGTCAATTGGCGGGAGATACAGGCCATCAATAATCTATCCGCACGGTGCCGGCTGAACCTGCTGGTTACCTCGCCCGAAGCGGCCGCATTTTTATCCGAAAACATTCAGCAGGAGACCGGCGTGCTAATAGAAATTGACGCCGGCTATCCCCGCAGCGGCATCGATTCGGACGACAGCGGGGAAATAGAATCCGTTATCGCTGCACTGCGGTCCAATCGGCAAACGGTTTGGAAGGGTTTCCTGTCTCATTTCGGGAACACCTACTCGGCCCGCGGACGGGAGGAAATTATGGCCATATATAATTATTCCATAAAAAAATTAGCCGCGTTAAAAGAACGCTACCGCGCGGATTATCCGGACATCATGATTACCGTCGGCGACACGCCGTCGTGTTCGGTAGTAACGGATTTCGCGGACGCGGACGAGCTCCGGCCGGGTAACTTCGTTTTTTACGACCTGATGCAGGCGCATATCGGTTCCTGCGGTTATGACGATATAGCGGTTGCGATGGCCTGTCCTGTTGTGGATAAAAGGGCGTCGAGAAGCGAGCTGATTATTTCCGGCGGCGCGGTGCATTTGTCCAAGGACAGCCTTATGATAGACGGTAAGCCCGTTTACGGAGAGTTGGTTTTACCAGAACAAGACGGCTGGCGTTGGCCGGCCGCGCATGGCTATGTCCGCGCGTTATCGCAGGAACATGGCATCATTCCGGTAACGGAAGCGGTTTATCGGCAAGTTTCCATCGGCGACGTGATTGGCGTCATTCCGGTACATGCCTGCCTGGCCGTGAGCGCTATGCGGTCGTTAATGACTTTGGAGGGCAAATTTATTGAATGTATGAAGCACTAACTGTCTATGCGACATTCCGGTACGCCCGTATTCTTTAATTGATTACCGAATGGATATACCGAACTTCCTTACCGCCTTCATGCGCGATGCAAACGGCATGCAGTTATTACAAAGCGTGTGAAATTATTTCACGCTGTCTTTTTTAACGGCCGCCGAATCCGTCATCGGTTTGTACTGCATCAGGTATTCTACCTGCCAGAACGTGACCTTGCCGTCGCCGCCGGCGGAAGCGACGTATTGGCCGTCCGGCGACACCGCCAGCGACCAGATGCCCCGCTGATGCGCGTTTTTGATGTTGCTGATCATGGCCAATGACGGGAATTGCCACAGCGTAAGGTTTCCCTTTTCATCGCCGGTGATAACGTAGCCGCCGTTGCGCACGGAGACCATCGCCTGAATATCGCCTTCCACGGTGAGCATGGTGTCTGTGAGGTTCGTCTCACGGTTCCAGACGTGCAGGCCGCCGTTGCTTCCGGTGATGATTTGACGCCCATCCGCGGATAGGATGCAGGTGTTAATCGGGTCGCCTTCCGGAAACGTCTTAATCTCATGTCCGATTTCGATATCCCATATTTTGACGTTCTTATCCCAGCCGACGGTGATAAATTTCAGCGGATCGGCGGTGAACTCGATATCCGTGACGGCATCCACATGACCCCACGGCGCCGCGACGTCCATGCCGTGACCGGAGAAAAATTTAGTCTGATTGCCGGTCAGGGCGTCGTACAGAATGATGTTGAAATAATGCAGAACCGCCAGCGTTTTACCGTCCGGCGAGAATTTAACATATTGTACGTCGTTGGTCAATCCTTTTTTGCCCCATAGTTCTTTCTTGGTGTCCATGGAATACATCACAACTTCGGCGGTGTTCTGGGTATTGTCGCCGCAGGTGGCCGCAAAATACTTCCCGTCCGGGGATATCGCGACCGAAAGCAGTCCGTCCGGCCGTTCGGCGGATTCCCAGATTAAGGCGCCATTCTCCGTATTCATGAAGCGGATTTTTTTGTCCTGGCCCGCAATCAGCAGGGTTTTACCGTCGGGGGTATAAACGATACTTTTGATAATTTTGTCCGGAGCGACGTCATAGCTCCGCGGAGGCAGGGTTACGGTTTTTTTTTCGCCGGCTCCGGAACATCCGATAATCCATGCCAGTACCGGAAGCAATAATACATAGGCTTTCATTTTTATTTAACTCCCTTGTGCGGAAAAGTTTATATTGGCTTTTGCGTCTAATTTTATATAAATTAAAACCAATAAAAGGTTTTTTTCAAGACTTATTATCATGCCTTAACGGGAATGGCTATGGCCGCCAGAAAAACCATCCGACGGGTAACGAAACCCGAACCATCAACCAAGCAAAGGTTGACCGCCGAAAGTCTGAACATTGCCCAGCCGGAATTGCTGCTGAGCGAAAAAGAGTACGCCGACGGGCTGGCGGAGTATTTTGATCTGCTCTTTCCGGATTCCATCGTGGAGCGGATGTACAAGCCGTTTTTCAGAATGATGGTTGAAAAACACGGCGTTACTTCCGTGTGCGATCTGGCCTGCCGCTCGGGCCAGTCGCTGAAAATGCTTTCGGCGCTGGGCGTGAAGAAATTATGCGGCATGGATATCAGCGCCAAGATGTTACAACTGGCGAAAAAGAAAACGCCGAAAAACGTAAAATACATTATCGCTGACCTGGCTTCGGCGCCCCGATCGGCCGGTAAAAATAAATATGATCTTGTCATCTGCACGAAGGATGCCCTGCCGGTGGTGCTGGACGATGAGGCGCTGATTAATTTTTTCAAAGATAGCCGCGCGTTGCTGACCGATAAAGGCATTATGGTCATCGAAATGATGAATTACGAGAAAGTCTGGCGCAACAAGGAACGGTTCATGCCGGTTATGGACCGCTCGCTTGCCAAAACCGGACGCCTGTTCTTCTTTATGAACGATTTCCATGAGGAACTCATCGTCCGCAACCTCATGCACTTGCAGAAGGACAAGCAGGAATGGTTCCTGAAGCCCTTGTCTGTTCCGGCCCGGCCCATCGTTCCCGCGGAAGTGGAATTTTTCCTGCAAGAGGCGCAGTTCTCCCGGTGGACGTTTCTCGGTAGTTATACCGGCAAGCCGTTTATAGAGATGGAATCGACGCATCTTATCGTTGTGGCAAGAAAATAAAACTTCCGCACGGCAAACCCCCGAATACTATTTGCAAATACCCTGTGGTTTCCCCTAAGCGGGAACCCCGCCGAACCGTCGTAAATCAACAAAAGCGTTACGGCAAAAAAATAACGATATCTGCAGGGAACAAGCCATGGATTACATCATGAAACCCATCGGGACTATTTTATCGTCGGGAGGAACGAAGTGTCCACATAATATTTTTTGGGATTTCCCGGATCGATAAAAACCCGTAACGTTTTACTGGTAATATATTTCTCCGGGTCAAACCAGATGTACTCGCTTTTGAATATCATGGTTTCACTGTTGTAGGGGTTAATCCAGCGGCACCGGATCCGGTAGGGTGATTTATTATTGACTTTATAGCTGGTATCGTAGAATACGGAGTCAAACTCCGCCTCGACCGCGGTGCCGTTTTGTTTCAGCCATTCGATTTCCCGGAGCCTCCGGATGTATAAAATAATAACAATCCCGCCGATCGAACAGAATATAAGCCCGATGCCGCCGAAAATCAGGCCCATAAGCAGTAATTCGGTCATCCCCTCGATTTGCGCTTCGGCGGGTTCCGCCGGATTATAATAAACGGTTACGGTTTGACCGATTTGATATTCCGGTTCGGCGGCGGAATGGTTGGATTTGAAAGTGTAGAGGCGGCCGTCCTCGGAGCGGAATTCCACGACAGGATAATACTGCTTGCCGCTTTTGGATCCGGTATAAGAAGCGATTTCCTTAACCGTTCCCGCGGTTTCGACGGCTGTATGCAGAAAGTTGATTTCCTGATACGTTAAGATCCCTCCCATCAACAGAAAGGGCAGTCCGACTCCGGTAAGGATAAGTCCAATAAGTTTCATAAAGCCTCCGCGATATAATATTTAAAGTGATAATGTATTAGCCGCCATGGACAAAAACGGCGACGCGGGATCCCAGTGGGTAATCACGCCCGGTATTGGGGCGGCATTCGTTTGGGCGTAGCAATACAAACAACCGTGAGCGCAGGTGTTGTAGGCGCCGATATCGGTGCTTACAGAACAGCCGCAGGCGGGCCGCTGGTGCCGGTCTTTTCTGTGGATGAGCGGTTTATTCAAGATGCGCGCTAAGCGTTCTGCGTCCACACAGCGCGCGCGTTCAACGCCGGCCGCGCGAAGATCCGCCGGTTCCGCACAGGCCGTCAAACGGATGCCGTGCGTTTCGGCGATACGTTGCAGGGAAGCGGCAAAACCGATTTTCTCTTCCTCCGCAACGACGGTATAACGGATGGCGCGCAGGTTCCGACGGCATTTTTGATACTCTTGAAGGAAGCTAATAGTACATTGGTTCGTATAACCGCTCAGCTGGCCAGCGATTGTATCGAACGCTTTCCGGTGTGCCGTCCGGTCCAGGCCGGCCGGAAAAAAAACCGGATCATACCGCCAGATTAAACGATCCGCTCCCACAAGACGGGATAACTCTCTGAATGTTTCTATCCGGATTGCCAGCGGCGGTACTTTGCGTTCCACGCTTGCATTATAAGGCGTAATGGTGTACTGGAAGTAGTACGGGTAGGCGGCCAGATCGTCCAGGACCGGAAAAAAATTTCTTGGATGCTTGCTCCAAAAGACGAAACCGTCCACTACGGACGGGTGGATTTCAATCCGCCGGATTTGATTAGGATTGAAAGGATTGCGGATCATGACATAACCTTCCCGCAAACGGTTGCGGAACCATTCGCTGAAAAATGCGGGTATATCGGTACGGCGGCTGACGCTGAGTATCATAGAAGTTCCTGAAGTTGGGGGTATATTAACAAAAATTTTTATTAAAACAAATTTCCGGTTTCGGAAAAGTTGCATAAAACCTTAAAAGTTTCCGTGGATACGGTTGGTCGTACAACGAAGTCATACCTGCATTTTTCTTTCACTTCCTCTCTTGACATTCGTCTGGGATTATCCTATATTAGCCCCGCTTTTGGCGCATTCGTCTAACGGTTAGGACGCAGCCCTCTCAAGGCTGAAATACGGGTTCGATTCCCGTATGCGCTACCCCCGTCAGGATTATTTTTCCGAAAAACCGCAACGATTTATTGAGGCGTCCGTGCTTGACAAACACCGGTTTTTTTCTTATTATACGGCGGCATCGGCACAGACCGTCCGATGAAGCGCAGGAAAGAATTGATAATGTTGAATCAGGAACGCGAAAAAATAGTATTAAAATACATCATCGAGCGTCACATTGAGACCGGCGCACCGGTGGGTTCCGGGGCGTTGGCGCAGACGCTTCCAATTCCGCTCAGCGCGGCATCGGTGCGGAATATCATGGCGGAACTTGAAAAACAAGGCTATCTGCACCAGCCCTATCCTTCCGCCGGCCGCGTTCCTACCGACTCAGGCTACCGGCTGTATGTCAACGAAATGATTGATTTTGAATCGCTTCAAGAAACCGAACAGCAACAAATCGCTTCGGCCATTACGGAATTAACCGGACGTATCCGGCGCATGGCCGATGCGATGGAAGAAATCCTTCTGGTATCCAGCAGAACTTTAGCCCAGGTGTCGCAGGAACTGGGTATGGCGCTGGCGCCGCGATTTAATTTTTCAATATTCGACCGTATTAATCTCTACCGGCTGAATGAAGAACGGGTGCTGGTCGAACTGAGCCTTGCTTCCGGCATCGTCAAGACCGTCATCTGGGACATGGATCTACGGTTATCCGCCGAAGAGCTTCAACAAATCAGCCGGAGTCTTAACGAAAGGCTGAACGGCCTGAGTGTTGAGGAAATTCGCAGGACGTTGCGCGAACGGCTGGGCGATTTGCCTGACCGTTTCCGGCGGGCTCAGGCGGGTTTCGTACAACTGGTGCTCCAGAAGGCGGATGAATTATTTAATTTCGAGCAATCCCGGGCTGTGAATGTATTCGGCGCCGATAACATACTGGCCAAACCGGATTTTACCGACCAGCAGGAAGTCCGCGCGCTGATCACGTTTATTGAAAACGCGCAGCAGGTCCAGAAACTGCTGCATCCCAGCGGATCCGGAATCCGCGTTACCATCGGGCGTGAAAACCCTTTCCGTGAGATGAGTAATTGCGCCGTGATTACGGCGAACTATCAATGTGAAGGTGTGACCGGCACCGTAGGCATTTTGGGTCCCAAACGCATGGCCTACGCCCGCCTTATTCCGTTGGTGCTTTATACGGCAAACACATTAGACCAAACCTTGAATACGCCATGACAGACGAAACCATCAAACAGGAAACCAACCGTAACGGAGCCGAAACTGCCTCCAGCACTTCCGATAATGGAGTTCTGGCCGACGACACCGTTAACGGATTTGACTCAGAAGATCTGGACGCCATAACCGAAACGCCGGCGACAGAAGAACCCGAAAAAGGTTCTGCTGCAGATGCCCGTAAAGAGGCAGAAGATTATAAAGAACAGCTTTTACGAACGCTGGCCGAATTTGAGAATTACAAGAAGCGCACCCAGCGGGAGATCCACCAGATTCTGAATAACGCTAATGAAAAACTGATCATCGAACTGCTGCCGGTGATTGACGACCTGGAGCGGTCGCTGAAAGCCGCGGCTGCTGTAAATACCGACGAGGGGGCCGTTCGGCAGGTGGTGCAGGGTTTTGAGATGATTTACACCAAATTTTTGCAGATACTGCAGCGGCGGGGTCTGCGGGCAATGGAATCCGTCGGCCAGGAACTTAACGTGGATTACCATGACGCATTAATGCAGGCGGAGAAAGCCGACACGCCGCCGAATATTATTCTGGAAGAATTTGAAAAGGGTTATTTTCTCAATGATAAAGTCATCCGTCACGCCAAAGTCATCGTCAGCAAATAACCGGTAAGCGAAATATCGGATACGAAAAACGCCGGCTCTATGCGCCGGCGTTTTTTAAATAAAACATCGAACGTTACGGCGCGATTTATTCGGCGTAGAGTTGAATGACTTTTTCAATCGCCGCGCGGCATGCCCTGCAGAACGGTACATCGTTGCGCGTAAACATAATGCAATCCAGTTCGGAACGGTACATGCCCTTCGACGTGTAGGCGGCGCCTTCAAACAAGCCGGCTTTACCGTAATATTTTTCTTTTTTCAGAAGGGCGGTGGTGGAATCCTTGACTTCTTTAAAGAGCGCTTCCAGCGTTTCCTCAGACGCTTTCGCGTCGATAAGCTGGGCGCGTTTCTTTTGCATCTTAATTTCGAAGCGATCGAACACGTCCTTATTCCACGGCGTCGGAACGGGAACGCCGGTTTCAATCAGGGATTTCCATTTAAAATTTTCCTTATCTAAATACGCGGTGACGTTGGGTTCCCAGGGCTCCACGCCAGGCGCGGTATAATCCTCATACGAGGTCGGTGACGTGTAGTATTCGTCGGCCAGTCCCGCGAAGGAATGGCCGAATTCATGCACAAAGATATAAGCCGAGGGTTCGGTGCCGGCGGAAACCGTGGAATAAAGGTTAAAAATCCCGCCGCCGCCGTATTTGCGGTCATTAAACAGGATGTACAGGGCGTCGTAATCCGCCTGAGCGGCGATTTCACGGATAGTCTTATTTTCGTAGGATAGTACATAGCGGTCGGAATCGAACGCATTGAAGCTGCAGCCGAGCACGGATTTTTTCCAGATGCCTTTGCGCGGATTGCTGATGCCGGATTCCGCCGCCGTCAGATCGATCGCGCGGACGTTAAAATCTTTTTTGCGGGACTTGAACGGTTCCGTATTGAACAGCGCCCCGGTCAGCCGGATGACATCTTTATGAAACTGTTCTTTTTCGCCGGCCGTATAACCTTCGCTGAGAATGAGAATATCCACTTTTTTTGAGGCCTCGCCATTCTCAAATACCGTCCACACGGAACCGGCCGGAGCAACCGGCGCCCGGTTGACAAAGCGGCTTTTTGGATCAATCACGGTCGAATAAAACATCCTAAACGAATTGTCATCGAGGCGCTTTTTCAGCACGAGCTGGCATGGATAACGCGGTTCCGGGAAGCGCTGTGATTCGTGAAATGTCCGCCAGACGCCTTTGGACGCTTCGCCGGTTGTCTCCCATTCTCCGTAAATGCTGCAGAATCCGCGTGAATAAATCACACGGTTGGTTTTCATGTCCACAACTTCAAAGAGGTATTTACCCAGGTTGGTATCGTCGATTAGGCGCATCCGACTGCCTGGCCACCGGCCTTCCAGCCGTATTTCATCGGGGCTGATATGCTCCTCCGTGGCAATGCCGGAATGGTAGTAATCAAACCGAAGCGTTTGGCCTGTAAAATGCGCATCAAAATCCGTTTCAGCGGCAGCCAGCATGGATACCATAAATAAGAGGTACAGCATAGGCGCTTTCCTTTCATGAGTTTCAGTTACTGAGAACATAATCAAGCGGCATCTGTTAATCAAGAGCTATCCGGCAACCGGAAAAAATTATCAAGGACGTTGCAATTGTGAAAGATAAATAGTACATTTTAATGATTTATATTTCATACAGTCTAAAGGGTATGGCGTGAAATCCGACCAGCTTCATTCGATTAAGCACAGAAGTTACTTTAAACGTCAGTCGGTTATACTCCGCCGATTTCTCCGGCAGCGTAATTATCTGGCGCTGCGGCTCATCATTTTGTTTATGCTGATTCTGGTTCCGGTGTTATTATTTCCGGATACGGAATTTACACGCTATTCCGAATATAAGGTCGGGGCCATTTCTCCGAATGAGGTACGGGCGCCGTTTACGTTTCCCGTGTATAAAAGCGGTACGCAGTTAGCCGCCGAAAGGAAGGAAGCGGAAAACCTCATCGCTCCCGTTTTTGACCGCGTGCAGGATGCCGCCCGCTCGGAACTGGCGAACCTTGACGAACTCTTTTCGTATTTCGTACAACTGCGCCTTTCACCCAAGCCCATACAATACACCGATAATGAAGGCAAAATTCAGACGTTCGTGCCACAGCAGTTTGATTCGCTGAAGAATCATCTGAATAAGAGTTTCGGCATTAACATCGTGGAGACACGTTGGCAGTTGCTGATAGGTGAGGAACCGCTGCGGGCCGTCAAATTTTCGAAACCGGTAAAAAAGGATTCCTCGGAACGAAAACTGCGTAAAGCGGAAATCGGCAAGTATCTCTCGGCCAGCCAGATGGAAGAATTCAAGGAAGATTTGTCCGTCATTCTCAGCGATTTGTACGCGCTGGGCATCATTAACATGGATAAAAACAATTTCAAGAGCCCTATTTCGCCGATTACTATCCGTGCCGGCCAGCAGGAAACCACCGAATTCATAAAAAACGTGAATGACATTGACGAAGCGCGCTACCGCGCTCAGGATTTACTCCGGAATTATTATAAAGACGGGCGCCTGATTAATATCGGCTATGAAATCCTTTCGCTGTTTATTACCCCGAACATTGTGTATAACGAAAAAGAAACCAAAAGGCGGCGTGAGGAAGCGGTTAACAGCGTGCCGCAAACGTACGGATTTGTGCTGGCCGGCGACGTTATTGTCCAGAAAAACGAAACCGTTACACCGGCCATTCATCAGCAACTGCTCTCGCTGGAAACCGCCTGGCTGGAAAAGCGTACGCGGGAAGGCGGCATGAGCTGGCTGTTGCCGTATCTGGGCCGCGGTCTGCTGGTGTTTGCGCTGATGTTTTTTCTTCTGGGTTATCTCTACCTGTTCCGACGGGATATATTCGAGAATGTCAAACTGCTGACGCTGGCGGTGTCGGTCATCGTTATAGAGATTCTTTTCTATTATTGGTTCGTTTATATTTTTGATTTTCCGGTGCTCACGGTGCCTATCGTGCTCTCGGCCGTTCTGCTGACAACGCTTTTTGACATCCGCGTGGGCGTGATTGCCACGATATCCATCGCCTACCTGGTCGGCGCGATGCAGGGCAACGAGTACACCAGCACGATGGTTCTGAGCTTTGTCGGTTCGGTAGCCTGTTTTGCCGTACACAAATTTTCCAGGCGCCGGCACGTTTTTACCTCCATCTTATGGGTATCGCTGGCGTATATATTCATCATCATCACGATTAGCTTTGTGCAGTACACGGACTTGTCGGTTGTGCTGCGCAACCAGTTGCCTTATGCGCTGATCAGCGGCATTCTCTCGCTGCTTGTGGCGTTCGGCTGCCTGGTGCTGTTTGAAACCATCTTTGACATTTGCACGACGTTTACCCTGCTCGAATTGTCGGATTCCAACCATCCGCTTCTGCAACAGCTGGCCATGAAGGCGCCCGGTACCTACCATCACAGCATCATCGTGGGCAACTTAGCCAAAGCCGCCGCGGAGGCCATCGGCGGGAACGCGCTGCTGGCGAGGGTCGGCGCCATGTACCATGACATCGGCAAAATGGACATGTCGGAGTATTTCGTGGAAAACCAGACCGGCGGCGTCAACAAACACGATACGCTGGCGCCGAGGATGAGCGCCCTCATTCTGGCCTCGCATATCAAGGCGGGACTGGAACTGGCCGAAAAATACCGTCTGCCGCGTCTTATCCGCAGTTACATTCCCGAGCATCACGGCAACCAGCTGATGGCGTTTTTCTATCATAAAGCAACCGAGAAAAAAAACGACGATGAAACGATCGCGGAGTGGGATTTCCGATATCCCGGACCGAAACCTAAAACCAAAGAATCCGGAATCATTATGCTGGCAGACGGTGTGGAAGCCGCGACGCACTCGCTCAAGGAACCGAACGCCAACCGCATTCGCGCCATGGTGTATTCGATTATCGAAAACCGTCTGCAGGACGGCGAATTGGACGAATGCGAGCTGACAGTCGGCGATTTGAAAACCGTGGCCGAGGCCTTCATTCCGATATTGCTCAGTATATATCATGTCCGGCCTGAATATCCCGGACAGGAAGAAAAACTGTCCTTAGCCGCTGAAGAAACTGAAACCGTCACGAACTGATGCAAACCGTTACGTTTATCAATGACCTACCCGGGCGCCGTATTCCGCGCCGAAAACTCCTGAGATTGGCGGATGCGATCATGAAAAACGAGTTTAAGACAGGGAAGGATTATCAGCTTTCTCTGGTGTTTGTCAGCGACCGCGTCATAAAAAAAATTAACGCGCGTCATCTTCGCCATCCTTACGTAACCGATGTCATTGCGTTTACACTTTCCGAACCGCCGAAAGAACCGCTGGAAGGGGAAATCTACATTGGTCTGGAGCAAGCCGCCCGTCAGGCTAAAGCGTACCGGGTTTCACTGACGAATGAAATTCTGAGACTGGCGGCGCATGGACTGCTTCATGTTCTGGGTTATGATGACCGTACCGCCCCGGCGCGCACCCGCATGCTGGACCTCGGCGAATATTATGTGAGTAAAATAAAATGAGAATGCTGCTGAACATCACCGATTCCATGCAGCATTTATTGCGGCTATCCCTGCAGGAGGACATCGGCACGGGCGATATCACTTCCGCGGCTACGGTGGATTATGAAGTCCGGGGCGGCGGTTACGTGGTGGCCAAAGCGGAGGGCGTCTTCGCAGGCCGAACGATTTTTGAAATGATTTTCCACATGGTCGATCCGGAGATTGAGTTTGTCTGGCATATTCAGGACGGCGAGTCCCTGCAACCCGGCCGGCGCTGCGTTTCTTTTGAGGGCCGCCTGCATAACATTTTGATTGCCGAACGCACGGGATTAAATTTTCTGCAGCGCATGAGCGGCATTGCCTCGCTGGCCCATGCTTATAGGGAACGCATCCGTCATACCCGGGCGCAGATTATTGACACACGCAAAACAACGCCCCTGTGGCGGGAAATAGAGAAATACGCGGTTCGCTGCGGCGGCGGCGCCAATCACCGCATGGGTCTGTATGATATGTTTCTGATTAAGGAAAATCATATCGCCTCCGCAGGCGGCATTGCCGTGGCAATAGAGAAAGCCCTCGCTTACAACGTCAAGCATCCACCGGACAGGCCCGTTGAAGTGGAAACGCGCAACCTGGATGAAGTCCGTGAAGCCATGCGGTATCCGATTCAGCGGATCATGTTAGACAACATGCCGGTTCCTGAAATGCAGCAGGCCGTGCAGTTAGTCGGCGGTCGTTGCGAAGTGGAAGCTTCCGGAGGCGTCACGCTCGAGAGCGTTCGGGCCATCGCCGAAACCGGCGTCGATTTTATTTCTGTCGGCGCGCTGACCCACTCCGCGCCCGCGCTCGATTTATCCCTGTTGATTGAATCCAAAAAATAATTTATATTACCGCTATGAAAAAGACGTTAATCACCGACCGCATGGTTAAAGAACTCGCACGGCACCAGAAAACGATTCAGATTCCCAAAGACGCTCTCATCACGGCGCTGGCGCGGGATACTGCTAAAAAACTGGGCGTATCGTTTTCAATTATTAAAGAGGGCGCACCGCCGCCTTCCCAATTGGCCTTACCGCTGAATAACACGGTTGCCGTCGGCTGCGACCATGGAGGCTACGCGTTAAAACAGCACATCCTCAAGACACTGCAATCCATGAATTATACCGTTATGGATGTCGGCACCCACTCGGCAGAAGCGGTGGATTATCCGGATTTCGCTTTGGCCGTGGCCCGTCTGGTAGCGGAAGGTCAATGCTTCCGGGGTATTATGATTGACGGTGCCGGTATCGGTTCCTGCATGGTGGTTAATAAAGTGAAAGGCGTGCGGGGCGCGTTGTGCTATGATATTACCTCAGCCATTAACAGCAGGGAACATAATGACGCCAATGTGCTGACGCTGGGTTCCAAAATGATCGGCGAAACCGTGGCGGAACACATCGTGCGCGTCTGGCTGAAAACGGAATTCGGCGGCGGCCGTCACCAGAAACGCATCGACAAAATCGTGGCTATTGAAACGGAGCATCTGAAATAAAGGTTACCACCGGTTACGGTGGATTTTCCGTGCGTCCCACCGGGCGGACGGTTCTTTTTTTTCAGCCGGATAGCCCAGCGCAATAATCGCCAGCGGCAAGACGGCTTCCGGTAAACCCAGCAACGCCTTGGTTTGTGCCACACGGTTATCACGCGGATAGATTCCCAGCCAGACCGCTCCCAGCCCCATGGCGTGGGCCGCCAATAAAATGTTTTCTGTAGCGGCCGAACAGTCCTGTACCCAATAGCCTTTGTATTTTTCCGATAGCGGATCGCCGCAGATGACGATAGCGGCTGGCGCTTCCTTCAGCATCTGCGCGTTTTCGTGATAGTGTGTGACGGCATTGAGTATCTTACGGTCATCGATAATGATAAAATGCCACGGCTGCTGGTTGCCGGCCGAAGGCGCGGCAAATCCGGCTTTAAGGAGTTCGTTAAGCCTGTCGTCGGGTATGGCTTGATCCGTGAATTTTCTAATGCTTCTTCGGGATACAATACAATCGAAAGCGTCCATCTTCATCCCTTCTATTCAATGATGTTCTTTTCGTAGATCGCATAGACGCGGCTGCGTTTGCCGCCCATAAAATCCGCCATTTTTATTACCAGGTCATTGTCTTCCAGTACCCAGCCGATATCGCACGCCGTGTATCCATGCGATTGGGTGTATCGTTTGGCCTCCGATATCAGCACCGCGTCCAGGCCAATTTTGCGGAACTTAGGCTTGATGCCGAAATAACCCTGACGAAAACTGCGGATACGCTTTTTTAGAAGGAGCATCTTGACCGCCCGTAACAATTCGCAACGACGAAAACCCGGCACCGGATTCAACACTTCCAGGATGTTGGGAACTGACCCGAAAAAGGCCGCCGGTTCGCCGTCCACGTAGGCGAAATGAAACATCTTCGGATCCCAGACCACTTTGACCGAATGGAGATTATGATAAAATTCCTCGCGGCTCATCGGGACAAAACCCCAGTTGTCATTCCATGCGTCGTTGTAAATGTCAAACATCTGCTCGCGCAGGATAGGATAGCGTTTGCGTGTAAAAGATTCGAGGGTTATTTTATACCTTTTTTTGGTAAGTTCCGTGACGCGTAACAGTCTTTCTTCAATAGGCGTCTGAACGGGAACATCCATACCGACCACTTTTTTGACGACGCGCATGCCGTAGGCGGCGAGCAGATCGGCGTAATACGGGTAATTATAATGATAATAGACATAGGGTTTGGAGTCGAACCCTTCAATCATAATGCCCGGCGTGGCTTCGTTTACCGGAAAGTTCTGCGGGCCTCTCATGGTCGTCATTCCCCGGGAACGTAAATATTCTGCGGCGCGTTCCAGCAAGGCGGCGCTTACCTCCGGATCGTTAACCGACTCGAACAGGCCAAAAAAACCGGTTTTATCGTTGGCATGCTCGTTATGATGATGATTGACAAACGCATCCGTGCGGCCGACAATCTTACCGTTTCTGACGGCCAGAAAAAAGTTTGCTTCCGCGTGCTTAAAAAATACATGCCGCGCTTCCAGCCAACCGGTGATACCAAGCATACGAAAACCTAAATATTCATAATTCAGCAGCGGAATGAATTGCGGAATGCCCTGATAATGCGTCCAGTGAAACATCAGGAACGGTTTCAGTAATTTTCGCCCTTCCTTCGTGTCATTGGAAAACTGCAGGATCTCAATTTTTTCTTTGGACATAAAAGCCTTAAATGGACATAAAAGCCTTAAAATTTTAAAAAGAAAAAACTAATTTTCATCCTCGTCACGGCTCATATAAGCGGGCGCCTCCACACCCAGGATACCAAGCCCCCGGGCTACTGTAATACGTACGGCGCGGCATAGAGCCAGTCTTGAGGCCGAAAGCGCCTTGTCCGAGGTTATGACGCGCAGGCGTTCGTCTTTTTTGCCGGCCGTCTGGTAATAATGATACAATCCGGCCAGTTCCTCCAGGTAGGTTGTCAGCGGATGGACCTCCAGCGCCTGCACGAGCCGAAGCGTGAGTTCCGGAAACTCAAGCAGTTTGTGGATAATCTGAATTTCCTCGTCGGCTTTCAGCAGCGTCAGGTCGGCGTCATGAATGGAAGAATCCACATCCATACCTTTTTCCGCCGCTTTCTTCTCGATGGAGCAAATGCGGGCATGCGCGTTCTGTACGTAATAAACCGGGTTTTCCATGGTGTGCTTGACAGCGAGTTCCAGGTCGAAATTCAGATGGGAGTTATGGCTGCGCATGACGAGGAAATACCGGAATACGTCGGCGCCAAGCAGATCCACGAGCTCCGCGATGGTTACAAAGTTAGCTTTGCGTTTCGACATTTTCAGCAATTCGCCTTCTTTCATCAGTGTGACAAACTGATGAATAAGCACCCGGATCCGGGACGTATCGTAACCGAGCGTTTTGAGAGCGGCCAGCACGTCGGGATACTCCGCGATATGGTCGGCGCCGAAGATGTCGATTATTATGTCAAAGCCGCGCTCGAACTTGGTGATATGATACGCCATATCCGGCAGGCGGTAGGTCGGTTCGCCGCTCGACTTGACGATGACCTTATCGGCTTCCGGCTGATGGGATTTATCGTATTCAAAGAGCGAGGTCTTCATCCACAGAGCGTTTTCTTTTTCATACACAAGACCCTGGTTCCTGAAAGCGCCGATCAGCCGATCGATACGGCCTTCTTTATACAGCGTGTCCTCGTTGAAGAAAACGTCAAATTCCAGCCGGATGTTTTTAAGGTCGCGCTGGATGTTGGCAAAAAGAATTGATTCGGCGTAATTTCTGAAAAAGGAAACATCTTCCTGTTTTTTATCATCACCGAATTCTTCACGGATTTTAGCGGCGATATCGGTAATATACTCGCCCTCATACAGTCCTTCCGGAAAAGCGACGGGTTCGCCGGTTTGTTCCAGATAGCGCAGCCGCACCGATTCGCCGAGGCGTTTCATTTGCAGGCCGGCATTGTTAAAATAATATTCCCGCGTTACGTCATAGCCTGCGTTTTCAAAAAGGCGGCACAAAACGTCGCCCAGCACGGCCTGCCGTCCATGCCCGATGCTCAGCGGTCCGGTGGGATTCGCGCTGACAAATTCCACATTTACTCGTTTGCCGAAACCGGCCGTATGCTGGCCGTAGGTATTCTGCTGATCCAGAATGGCGCGAAGCTGTTCCTGAAGGTAATTTACGTTGAAAAAGAAATTAATGAACCCGGCCCCGGCAATTTCGGCCTTTGAAAGCAAACGGGAATCATAATCCAACCCGTCGCAAATCTGTTGTGCCAGATCGCGCGGGTTTTTCCTGCATGTCCGGGCCAGCAGCATCGCCAGGTTGGTTGACAGATCGCCGTTGTCCTTGGACTTGGGTTTATTAAACTGGATGGGCTCCTCATACGTCATGTTCATTTTATGCAGCGAATCAATCAGAATTCGGGACAGGTAGTTTTTCATAATCAGGAAACTCCGGATGCGGTGAGAATAGGGGGTCTTATACGGCTTTATTTTTAAGACAGGCTTCGATGAACCGGTCAATATCGCCGTCCATAACCGCCTGCACGTTGCTGGTTTCGGTATCCGTGCGGTGATCCTTTACGAGATTATAAGGATGAAAGACATAGGAGCGAATCTGATTGCCCCACGCGATATCGGTTTTAGCATCTTCGATTTTATCCAGGCGCTCGCGTTCCGCTTTTTTTTGTAGCTGATACAGTTTAGATATCAGCAGTTTCATCGCGATTTCCCGGTTCTTGAACTGCGAACGTTCGCTCTGGCAGGCGACCACGATGCCCGTGGGAATATGGGTTAAGCGCACGGCGGTTTCGACTTTATTGACGTTTTGTCCGCCTTTACCGCCTGACCGGTAGGTGTCCATCTTTATCTCGCTGGCGGCGATTTCGATTTTGGCTTCGGTTTCATCCACTTCCGGTATGGCAAACACGGAAGCAAACGAGGTGTGGCGGCGGGCGTTCGAGTCGAACGGTGAAATCCGCACCAGCCGGTGCACGCCGCTTTCGCATTTAAGGTAGCCGTAGGCGTATTCGCCGGCAATTTCCATGGTTACGCTCTTGATACCGGCGCCTTCGCCGTCGAGGATGTCCAGTATGGTACAGCGAAAGCCCCTGTTGACGGCCCAGCGCTGATACATCCGCATGAGCATTTCTGCCCAATCCTGCGATTCGGTGCCGCCCGCTCCGGGATGAATGGTTACGATGGCGGTCTTCTTGTCTTCGGGGTTCGTAAACATGGCGCGCAGTTCCAGGCGCGAAATTTCGGATTCCAGATCCGTCATTTCTTTACCGATGGACTGGATGGTTGGTTCGTCGTTTTCTTCCTGCGCGATTTCCAGCAACATCTGCAGATCCTGTGCCTGCTGGTCGATTTTTTTCCAGGTATCCACCCAGTTACGCTCCGAAGCGATATCCTGCATGATCTTCTGGGCGCGGAGGTTATCCTGCCAGAAATTTTCCTCGGCGCTTAAACGTTCCAGTTCAGCGATGGTTTTTTCACGCTGGTCAACGTCAAAGATACCTCCGCATATCAACGATTCTTGCGCTCAGATGCTCCAGCTTGGAAACAATGTCCGATACTTCAATCATAGGCTTTCAATCGAAATAATTAATTTTTCGCGGGAATAGTATTAATAAAATTTATAAAAGTCAAAAACAAAAACGAGACCGGCGGGGTCTCGTTTTTGTGTAAGACTTAATTCGGGTATGCTTACTTTTCTTCGCCGCCGGAACCTTGCTCAAGTTCTTTACGGATTTTCTCGAGTTCTTTTTCCGCGTTGATGCGGACGTTCTTCAGTTTTTCCAGCTGGCTGGCCGCTTTAGCTGAACCGCGTTCTTCGTCCAGTAACTGATTAAGAAAACGTTTGCGCCGGGAATCGGTTGCCCCGGAAGAGAAACTAACGGGTAAAATATTAATACCCATCGTTACGCCCAGCCGCCAGGTTGCATAATTGGCGAGGGACTTGGTGCTGGAAGTATTGGATGCGGGGACACCGGGAGCCAAAACGCCATAAGCATTATTATAAATGGTTTTATCATTGGTTCCGACGATAAGAACATCCATATACGTACCGATGTTAATCCATGGACGGATGTTATACTTGAGACCCGGTGTTACGTAAATAAAAGGCTCGCGGCTGTACACGCCTTTAACGGGTTCGGTAATGTAATTAATTCCGTAAAGATCAAGCATCAGGTTGATTTTACTCATCGGTATAATCGCGCCTAAACCGTATTGTACGTGCATGGCGTTGACATTGCTTTTGCCGCCGATATTTTCGCCGTTTTTGATCGGGCTGATCCAGCGTCCGTTATCGTTGTGGTTCCAGAAACCGATGTTAAAATTTATAATGTAAGACTGGTCTTTATAATACGGGTTACCGTAAAAACTGGCCATTCCCAGAAAACCGAATTCAAAGGTTTCGCTCCGGTACACTTCAAATGGAATATTATAATATTTTCCGGTTGGGATTTTTAAAGGAACCGCTGCCGCTAAAGCTACTTTGCCATCAGCCATTTCATAGCCGCCGGTTCTTACGACCATGTAAATATCCCCAAGAATTCTGTTCCGGGTATCCCTCACGTTCCGTATGTTCAGGTCCTGATAGGTGCTCACACTTAACAACAAATCTAAATGTCTTACGATACCGTAGGCAAATGTCATTTTGTTGGAAGCGTCCCAAAGGTTAACGCCGCGGATGTTGGCATAGCCGGATTTGCCCGCAAGCCCGAAAACCCTGCCCTGATTGTAAAATTGCAGATAACCAGGCTCAAGACTGTGCGCGGAATACACGTTAAAAGTGCCGTATTTTCCGGTTGACAGTCCGGCTCCAATCTGCGCGTTAAGCGATATCGTCATGGCCGTTACGGCAAAAACTGAAACAAGGGCAAACCGTAACATATTTACACGCATATAATCCTCCAGCGGTTATATAATCATATAAAAACAATTAATCCTATTTTAATAGCTGTAAAATAAATATTTAGAGTTTCAATGTCAAGCTATATTTATTTTACTCCTTAGCACACAACAGCTTGTACAAACGCACTTTATTCATGGTCATAAAAAAAGCCGGATTCAAAAAAATCCGGCTTTTGCGGGCTCATTATTTTACTTATTCATAACGCAGAGATTCTATGGGGTCCAGTTTGGAGGCCTTGGATGCCGGCCACATGCCGAATACAATACCAATAATACTGCAGAAAATGAGGCCTCCGAATGCCCAGCCCCAGGGTATCGTAACGTTGACATCCAGGAGAGCGCTGACAATGTTACCCAAAGCCACCCCGATACCGATTCCGATAAAACCGCCAATCTGGCAAAGAACGATTGCTTCAATAAGGAATTGAGTCAGAATGTCTCTGCGCTTGGCCCCGATAGCTTTACGAATGCCGATTTCTTTGGTGCGTTCCGTTACGGAAACCAGCATGATATTCATGATGCCGATACCGGCCACCAGCAGAGCAATAGCGCCCATGATAATCGCCACCAATCGGATAATAATGGTCATGTCACCGAAGGTGCGGATAAGGCTGTCATTGGAATAGATATCAAAATCATCCTCGTCCAGAGGCCTGACATTGCGGGCAAGCCGCATGACACCCCGCACTTCCTCCATGACATTTTCCATCATAAAACCGTCGCGAACCTTAACCGTGATATTTACGGACCGGTCGAATCCCCGGTTGTCTTTAAGACCGAACTGCTGGATGAAGGCGCTAATCGGGATGCAGGCGACATTGTCTCTGGAACCGCCGATGGTTAAATCACCGAGTTCTTCAAAAACGCCAATGACTGTGTATTTCTGTCCGCCGATACGGACGACCTGGTCCAACGGATCTTTGAAGGGAAATAACTTATTGACGACTTTCATGCCGAGAACGATAACTTTGCGCCCGACCTTGACGTCCTCTTCGGTGATAAAACGCCCCATGCTTACCATCTGGTTGTTGTTATACTGGAATTCCGGAGTGGCGCCGGCCAGTGAAACATTCGGATTCGTGCGTATATCTTCATGCGCAATCGAGACGGCTTGATCCCAAAGCTCCGAGCCGACCAATTCGGCGCCGGCGACCCGCTCACGGATTAAAGCGGCGTTTTCTATAGTCAGCGGTTTGCGTTTCATGATTTTGCGCCAGTTACTGCCGCCGCCCATTGCCGGCCATTTCTGAACCTGAAAGGTATTGGTGCCCAGCTGGCTCATATCCTTTTCAAGGCGGGTTTTCAGTATCTCAATCCCGGTCATGACGGCAATAATGGAAGCCACCCCGGCGACAATACCGACCAGAGTCAGAAACGATCGTAATTTATTGGTAAAAACGGCAACCAATGCCATTTTGATATTTTCCGTCCATTCGATTTTCATGTTCTTCTATCCGTCGTTTGACTTTTATTATTCATACCGCAGGGCGTCAATCGGATTAAGTCGCGCCGCTTTCAGGGCCGGGAAAAATCCCGACAGGACGCCAACAAGCACCGCGATGAAAATCGCAAATAATACCACGCCGGGCGACAGGGTAGCCGCGAAGAATATATCGATGATCCAGCTCAGCCCATAAGACAATACCAGCGCAATCAAACAGCCGATGAGACAGATCATCGCCGCTTCCAGCAGGAACTGGATAAGTATCGTGCGGCGTTTGGCGCCGATGGCTTTACGGATGCCGATTTCATGCGTGCGCTCGGTAACGGATACAAACATAATATTCATGACGCCGATACCGCCCACGAATAAAGAAATTCCCGTGATGAGAAATCCGATAATTCCGACGACGCCCATAATGCTGTCATACAGTTGGGTGAAGGCGTCTTGTTTATTAATAGAAAAGTTATCGGGAGTAACGGGCGACAACTTTCGGATTTTCCTCATGGCGCCAATGACTTCTTCCTGGGTTTCGTCCATAAGAGAAGGATCCGCCGCTTTAACGGCAATGGAGAGGCCGTGCTGCTTTCCGAAACAGCGCTGAAAAGTGGTGATGGGAACATAAACCTGAATATCAAGATTGGGGCCGCCCAAACTGCCGAGGAACTGTCCCTGCTTTTCCATCACGCCAATGACGCGGAAATTGTAACTGCCAATTCGAAGGCGCTTGCCGATGGGGTCGGTGTTTTTGTACAGGCGGGTTTTGATTTCATAGCCGATAACACAGACATATCGGGCGCTGATTTCATCCAGGCGGTTCAGGAAGCGTCCGTCTTCAGGAAGTCCGGAAGAGGTTTTAAGGTATTTTTCTGTCGTGCCGGTGATAAAGACGTCTTCGATAGTTTCGGACTCATACTTGATATTTTTCATCGTGCCGGTGCTGGGATTGACCGCGGTGACTTTGTCGCCGAGCATTTTTTCCAGCCGTTCGGCTTCGTCGAGTTTTACCTGGGGGCGGTTGCGGTATTTCCACCAGTCATCCATTTGTAACCACGGCGAACGCTGGACATAAAGCACATCCGCGCCCAGCATGGACAATTGGGACTGAAAGGAATCCTTCATGCCCACCATGACCGTCATGGTGGTGGATATGGCGGTGATGCCGATCACGATGCCGAGCGTCGTCAGGATACCCCGCGCCTTATTGCTTTGAATGGCCTGCAGGGCTATCTTAAAAGCTTCAAATAATTCATATAAAAAACGTCGCATAAGATCCTATCCGGTTAACTGGAATCAGGCTTCGGCCTGGTCAACCAGCACTTTTTTGTAAACTTTCCGGCCGTTGACTTTTTCATCAATTTCCACGCAACCGTCCTTCAGGCGCACGATGCGGCGCGCGTGGGAGGCGATGTCCTCTTCATGCGTAACCAGAATAATTGTGTTGCCGGCTTTGTAGAGGTCTTCAAATACCGCCATGATTTCTTCGCCGGTTTTGGAATCCAGGTTGCCGGTGGGCTCGTCGGCAAGGATGATCGATGGGTTGTTGACCAGCGCGCGCGCGATGGCCACCCGCTGACGCTGGCCGCCGGAAAGTTCGTTGGGCTTATGATGAATGCGGTCAGCCAGGCCGACTTTTTCAATGGCTTCGTGCGCTCTTTTCCGACGCTCGGATGCCGGCACGCCGGCGTAGATCATCGGCAGTTCGACGTTATGGAATACATTCGAACGGGGAATCAGATTGAAATTCTGGAACACAAAACCGATTTTACGGTTCCGGATGGTCGCCAGCTCGTCGTCGGTCAGGTGCGATACGTCATCCTGGCCGAAGAGGTAGGTGCCGGAAGTCGGGGTATCCAGGCAGCCGATGATGTTCATCAAAGTGGACTTGCCGGATCCCGAGGGCCCCATCAGCGCGATGTATTCGTTCTTGTCCACCGTCAGCGTCACCCCCCGGAGGGCGTGTACCTGCTCGGTGCCGATCTGATAGATTTTGGTGATATTCTGAAAATTGATTAACATGGCTTTTTCCTGTTGACCGTTGGGTTATCGGCTTTCGTCTTCACCCTTGCGGCTGTATTTGATTTTTTTATCGTTATTCACGGTGACCAGTGAACCGTTTTCGAGCAGTTTACTGATGGCGCGGTAACTGCCGGTGACCACTTCCTCGTCTCCGCGGAGACCTTCGAGAATTTCGATATGCGACTCGCTCTGGATGCCGGTTTTTACGGCGCGGGCAATTGACATGCCGTTCTCGACAACGAAGACTATTTCCACCACGCCGTCCTTGTTAACTTTGAATTCCGTATTCGTATCGTTGGCGATGGCGGCGTCTTTTTCAATGCCGGGTTTGCGTTTCAGTTTGTCGGGTTCGCGCACGGTGACGCACTGGATCGGCACGTTGAGCGTATTGGGACGCACGTCCGTGGTGATATCGGCCGTGGTGGACATACCGGGCCGCAGTTCGGTGACAGTCTCGCTCAGCGCGATCTTCACCTCAAACTCGGTTTTTTCCTCAAGGGTGCCGGCGCTCTTGATATTGGCGGAATTCGCAATCTCGGTGACAACGCCTTTGATTTTACGGTTTCGCAGCGCATCCACTTCGATTTCCGCCGAATCGCCGAGACTAACGGCAATCACGTCATTTTCATCCACGTTCACGCGCGCTTCCATGCTCGACAGGTTCGCGATAATCATGATGACATCCTGCGAAAATGCCGAACCGAGAGCGATTTCGCCGATTTCCTTGTTCAGCTTGCTCACCGTACCGTCAATCGGGGAATATATTTCCGTCTTGCTCAGGTTATCCATGTTTTGGTCAAGAATGGCGCTGGCGGCCAGCACCTGGCTTTCGGCTGAGGCCACGGCGGATTGGCTCGTCTTGAGGTTGGCTTCATAGGTCTGAAACTCCGCTTCCGACGCGAGCTGCTTTTCAAACAACTCCTTGACGCGATTGTAATCGAGCTGGGCTTTTTCAAGATTCGTCTTGGCGGTCATCAGCTGGGCTTTGGCCCGCAGTTGCTCCGCTTTAGCCTGATTGACGCCGGCTTCGTAGTTGGTGCGGTCCAGCGAGACCAGCAATTGCCCCTTCTTAACACGATCACCTTCTTTCACAAGCAGTTTGATGATTTTGGCGCTGACGTTGGAACTGATCTTGACGTCCGTCACCGGCTGGATTTTGCCCGAGGCAGTTACGGTGCGGACGAGATGGCTTCGCTTGACTTTCTCGGTCTGCACCTCAATCGGTTTGCCGCCATTCCCTTTAAGATTGAACAGGACAAACACGATGATCAGCGAACCGATGATGCCGCCGATGAGGATTTTTTTCTTCTTGGACATATGACAAACTCCCGGTAAAATGATTCTATTCTTTGCTCTGGATTTTTCCCGTTGCGAGATGATACTGTTCCTTGGCATACAGGAAATCGTACACCGCCTGCGTATAGTTGGCTTCCGCGGTGGCGTAGTTCGTGTTGGCCGTGATCTGGTCCAGGATGGTGCCGGCGCCAAGATTGTAACGCTCCGTGGCCAGGCGCAGGTCTTCCTTGGCGGACTTCACGTTCTCCTCAGACAACCGAACGTTCTCATAAGACGTCTGCAGGTTAAGCAGCGCAATTTTGATGTCCAGCGCAATCTGGCGCCGGATATTTTCCAGATTGCTTTTGGATGTCTGCAAACTCTGGTCGGCCTGAATCACGGCGGCGCTGGTCTGGAATCCGTTGAAAATCGGAACCGAAAGCTGCAGCCCCACACGCATATTATCGTTATTGCTGTAGTTTTTCATGCTCATCGACGTATTGGCCCAGCTGTAGTCGGCGAAGGCGCTGAGCGTGGGATAATAACCGCTTTGGGCATTGCGAACGGTCCGCTGGGTGCTTTCCACGCGTTTCTGGGCCGCGCGATAATCCCGGCGCTGATCGAGTGCATCCGCATAAGCCCGGTTAAAATCGTAGGCGGCTTTGTCATACTGAACGTTGGTGTCGAGTTCCTTCAGCTCAATGGGTGTGTTGACGTCAATACCGATCAGACTGTTCAGCGAGGCCTTGGAGGTGTTCAGGCTGTTTCTGGCTTTGTTCACGGCCAGCTTATCGGCGCCTACCTGGACCCGCTGGCGGTACACATCGGACATAATCTGCGCGCCGAGACGATTGCGTTCTTCCAGTTTTTTCAGTTGCTCTTCGCTTCGTTTCAGGTTTTCCTCGCTGATTTTCAGCAACTGCTTGTTCTTCAGCACGTTGATATAAGCCTGATAAACCTGGAGCGTGACCTGCTGGCGGGTATTCTCCACGTCCAACCATGCGGAGTTTTCATTCAGGCGCGCCTGCGACATATCGTTAAATTTTTTAAACCCGTCAAATAGAATGTAATTAGCGTTCAGCGAATAGCTGTACGAATTATCCGATGGAGTATAGGAGGTCGGTAGGCCGGTTGGGGTCGTTGCGCTTACGGTGGACCAGTAACGACGGGCATACGAAGCGTTGGCGGTAACCGTCGGCAGGTTCGTTCCAAGCGTTTTAGGCAATACGGACGCGGCCGTGGAGTTGTAATTGTTCTGCGCGGTTATAACCTGAATGTTATTGCTCATCGCGACGTCAATCGCCTCTTTAATGTCCATGATGCGGGTTTCCTGAGCGAGGGTCACGCCGGTAAAAAACATAACAGCTAATAGGACAGATACATATTTCATGCGTTTTCTCCTAAATAATTCCATCACTTTTTAAGTGACAATGTTGTATTCGTAATTTGTGATTAAATGTTTCACTATTTGTTTGTGTTTATAACTAAAAATACTACCTTTTATTCATAAATCAAAAGGTTATATGGGCGCCTTATTAGACGGCTTATGTCTAAAAAAGTTAAAGCCTTCCGGAAAAATCCGAAAGGCTTTAAGCGCTGAAAAGATGAGGAACGTTAACTGAAAAGCTTGCCCAAAGCCGTAAAACCGACTTTAATCAGAACAATAATAAACCACAAGGCGAACACCATACCGGCTGTTTTTCCCTTCGAGGCTTTATAAAGCATGGCTAAACCGATCGTCAGCAGTGCCAATTCCCAGAATGTAAACAAATCAAATGAACTCAGAAAAGAATAAAGCGCCGAGCGGGATTCTTCTTTGCTAACCAGAATGCCGAGCCCGGTGTCCATGCGAATCGTCTGGTTTTTGACCATCAGCGGAATTTTTATAATCATGGCCAGGATGTCAATCAGCATGGCGTATCCGTAAACCGACAGCGCCTGCAGGTATTTGGGGCCTTTCCCCAGGATGATGTTGCCGGCGATCCAGAGTCCAAGGCCGGCCAGGAAATACAATGCGACAGCGGCGACATATCCGATAATTACGCCCACAAACCAGAAGTTTTTCATCATTTTAATCTGCTGTTCAGCGATCTCTTCTTTCTGGCTATCGGCGATACGCGTACTCTTCATGATGGCATCGCGGGTTGCCGCGGCTTGTTCACTTTGAATCACATCGTTGAGAAAAATCATAAAAGCCGTCATCAAAAGGAGGGTCACAATCAGCGGCGTAATCCAGTCGGGCTTTTGTATAAGGCTCGCAAAGGTCTTTGAAGGCGTGAAAAATACGTTTATTATCCGGCTGAACAGTCCTGGTCGGGGCTCTTGCTGAGCTATTGTCGGTTGATCCGTCATCGCGCTTCTCCTGTTAAAAATTAAATATAAAGGTTTTGCGGATTCAATACGAATAAAAACTCATAAAGTTCCATCATTTGCCTTCCCATTTTATTGTTAATTTTCCTTGCTGGAGGCCCTGATCCATTTTTTCAAAAGCGCGCGCTATATCCGAAGGAGTAAACACCTGGTCAACCACCGGCCGTATTTTGCGTGACTGTATCAGCGCGCACATGCGTTCAAACTCGGCGGGACGGCCCATGGTGGAACCCTGTAAGGTAATCTGCTTCCAAAAAATTTTCCTCAAATCGAGTTGTTCCGGTTTTCCCGCGGTGACGCCGTAGTTTACGATCCGGCCGCCGGGTTTAACGGCGTCTATCCCTATCTCGAATAATTTACCGCCGGCGCCGTCGACAATCAGATCAATACCGCCGAAAGGCAGAGCCGCTTGCTGAATGTGTTTGCGCAGATCCGGGTGATTGTGATTGACGCCGGCATGGGCGCCCAGGCTAAGACTCCGCTCAATTTTTTCATCACTGCCGGAAGTAACGATGACCCGAGCGCCCGCCTGAACGGCCATCAGCATGGCCATTGTAGCGACACCTCCGCCGATGCCGGTGATCAGAACTGTTTCTCCCGGAAGCAAACGACCCTGCGTAAACAGCGCGCGGTATGCCGTGAGACCTGCCAGGGGCAGCGCCGCGGCTTCTTCCCAGCTCAGGTGCTCGGGTTTGGGATACAAATTGATAACCGGCACGGCGACATATTCCGCAAAGGTGCCGTTGTCCGGCATGCCGAGTATCCGGAAAGCCGGCTGCTGAACGCGCTCATTCTCGCCCCAATACAGGCCGGGGTTTATCACAACCGCTCTGCCGACCCATGCTTGATGCATTTCATTTCCGACGGAATGCACGATACCCGCTCCGTCCGAACCAAGAATCACCGGCAGTTTAATATCCGCGTATAGTCCTTTCACAATCCAAAGGTCTCTGTGATTCAGCGCTGACGCTTTCATCCTGACCAGCGCCTCTGTGCCGGATAATACGGGAAATTCAACATCTTCCGGCTTAAGCGATCGATAATTGCCGGTTTCTCTTAATACAATGGCTTTCATCAGTTTCATGGTAATATCCTTTAAGGAAAAATTGTTTATTTCAAAGTAATAAAAGAAACCCTAAAAAATCAAATACAATTTTAATACGTCTAATTGCAGTAAAAACAATATATAACACAATTTTTATAAAGATCTTTAATATTCACATTGATTATGTGTAAACAGTCCGAATATGTTTCAATATGATACTATGCGAGCATAAACAAAAGATGCTGAAACATTGTATATACAAGCTTGCTGAATAATAAATTCTAACCATAATAAATACAATTAATTACAAAACGAAAATTATTTGGTAAGGATTTTGCTCACACATAAGGCTGTCTTTTTATCAGATGGGGAAAAACGAAAGGAATCGGATGATGAAAGTTAAATATCAGGAGCCAAAGACTCAAAAAGGAGACAGAAAATATTTGCGGCTTGAACAAGAAATACTGATGTTTGGGCTGACTTCAGATCCGACCTCGGCTAATGTGGTGGCCAAACGATTGCATATGAAAGAAAGCCCGAGAAATATTGCCGCCATAAAGGCAATATTAGACCGGCTGGTGGATGAGGAAAAAGTATACCGGAGCGGCAGCCGTTACGCCATAGATTTCCGCGGCGGATTGGACTTAATGAAAGCGTTTTGTTTTAAGGTTTCCAAAGAAAATTATAAAATCAATAATTTTGTTTTCGAGAATATTTTCTCCAAACAACCGTTATAGTAAGACCATAATCCCCCTCCTCTCTTATACGAAAAAAGCGGTGTGATTTTTTCCACCGCTTTTTTCTATTCATATATTAAACCATCCGATTATTTCAGCGTAGCGCTGAATGCCCGGGCTTCAGGAAAATATTTCAGGGCCTGAATAACGATTCTGTCGGTTTGTGCGCGGACGTGGGCGGCTTCGTTGGACCCCCATAAGTAGCGGGCTACTTCGGCTTTAATCATATTCTTCATATCTTCCTTGTCCTGTTCAAGAGATTTTTCGACCACCGGTACGCCCTTGGCGACGCCGAGGCTGACGATATCCTGTATGTCAGATTCCGACAGGTTGTAACTGCTCAGGAATTTATTCAGGTTATTTTTATATTGCTCGCGCAGTCGGGTGCCGTTTTTTTCAAGGTACTGGTTTTTGTAATCGTTAAAAACGCCCTTATTCCAGAGCCGTACGTAATAGGCTGAAACGCTGTCGCCATCGAGGTGATGGTCAGGGACGATGCCGCCGCCGCCGTAGACTTTGCGGCCGTTGGCCGTATAATAAATTTTGGATGAATCCGTTTTCAGTGTATCATTCAGGCGGCCTTCCATATAATAGTCCTCGAGGGACTTATTGTCATAAGGTCTCTGGATGAGCCGGCCGCTCGGCGTATAATAGCGGGCCGTGGTGACGCGCACGGCTGAGCCGTCGCCTAATTCGTACTGGGACTGCACTAATCCTTTGCCGAAACTGCGTTCGCCGAGCACCAGCCCGCGGTCCAGATCCTGAATGGCGCCGGCGACAATCTCGGAGGCCGAGGCCGATCCGCGGTTAATCAGCACAATTAAGGGATATTTCCGGTAGTTGATTTTATTGGACGAATAATAATCCCGGGAAGCATTGGGGATGCGGCCCTGGGTGTATACCACTTTCTTTCCGCCGGCAACGAATTTATCCACCACCAGATGGGCTTGCTCAAGGTAGCCGCCGCTGTTGTTGCGCAGGTCGAAGATCAACTGCTTCATGCCCTGAGCTTCCAGTTCCTGGAGGGCCTGTTCCACTTCATCGGACGTGGTTTCCGAGAAACGGTTGAGCCGCACGTAGCCTGTTTCCTTGTCGATCATGAACTTGGCGTCCACGCAGAAAAGCGGTATTTTGTCGCGCACGATTTCATATTCCAGGATATCCTCCAGGCCAGGCCTTTCGATGGTGACGCGCACCGTAGTGCCCCGCGGGCCGCGCAGTTTGGAGAAGACGCCTTCGTTGGTGATGCCTTTTGTAGGAACGCCGTCAATCTTGATAATACGGTCGCCGGCCTGCAGGCCTTTTTGATCCGCGGGCGTACCGGGTATGGGCGTGATCACGGTTAATACGCCATTGACAATCTCGAATTGGATGCCGATGCCGTCGAAATTGCCCTGAAAATCCTCCTTGACTTTGGCCATTTCCTTGGCGTTGATGTAAACCGAGTGCGGGTCCAATCCCTTCAGCGCACCGGAAATGGCATCTTCGATGATTTTGTCCTGGTTGACTTCTTCCACATACGTCTGCGATACCAGCGACAGGACATACTGGAATTTCTGCAGGTTTTTGTAAACATTTTGTCCGATACCCGTGAAACCGGTGATGACGGCGACCGCTATCACCAGCAGCAGCGCGGGCAGAATTATTTTATTTCGTAACATAAAAAACACCTCCGTGATTAAACGTTTCGTTTGATATGTAAAACTAATTGTACGTTCCAACGCTGATTGGGTTTCAAATAGATATTCCAGTGCGGAAAGATGCAGGAGTTCTGGTACACGCGCTCGAAACCTTCTTCGGACAAGGAGATGGTTTCCACGGGGAAACGCCAGAATGTGGTGCGGCGGTCGCTGCGGAGGCTGAGATTGATATTTAGCCATTCGTCGATCATGCCGATGAAACGGGCGTCGGCAGTCTCGCCGAAGCTGTTCAGTTTGCGGTCGGCGATACCGGGGCCGTCGGCATAGTAATAGCGGTTGTCGGCGTTGCCGGCCAGCAGGGTGAGATTGAATTCGGTGCCGAAGCAAAACCGCAGCGGTTCGGCGCTTTTATTGATCAATTCGTAGGCGATGGTCATTTCCGTCTGGCCCGGCGTCAGGGAAACGGTTTTCTGTAATAGAATCGGTATCGGACCCGTTTTGATATCATGCGTGAGCCGCCAGGACACGTGGCCGTTTTTAGAGAGGTCTTCGGCGTCGTAATCGGCTTTTCCCAGAGGGTAGTATTCCCGGTACTGCTCGCGGTAGAATTCATCGAGGGTAGTGGCTTCGGGAATCAGCCGGTCGGTCAGCGAATTACGAAGGTGGCGGTCGTAAATCAGAAACCGATCGAGATTTTCTTCTTTAGACTGTACGAGATCGTGAATGCTGGGAATTTCTTTTTCGCCGGTTCCGCCGCCGGCCGCCGCGTGGCGGGGTTGGTTTTTCATCCGGTTGAACTCGATCAGCCGCTGATGGTAGCCTTCCTCGCGGCGGGTCATGGTGTCGCCGAGGTTAATGGGGGCCACTTTATAATCAATGGCGAACAGCGTGCCGCCCCGGTGTATGTCCAGATATAAATTCATATGTTTCGTTTCGATGATGACTTCATCGTAGCCGTCCTGGTTAAAATCGCCGACTGTCGTGTGCTGCCAGGAAGTGTCGTCGCCGTATTCCACCGTATCGAGTAGCTTTTCAGCCAGCAGCAGTTGCCTGTAGATGGCATAACGGATATGGTTCAGATAAATTCCGCCGAAAACGCCGTGCCAGTAAGGACAGTTGCACTGAGCGGCCCACAGGTGATCCTGGGCCATTTCGAGCATGCGTCCGTTTTCGGGGTTCTGGATGCCGCCGCCAGCGGTTACTACGGCCTGAAGCATCTGGACACGGTGGCTGATGTGACGCATTTTCTTGTGCATGCGGTTGGCCTCATCGTATTTAACCATGAAATTGCGCCAGAAACCGCCCCGCACATAAATGGTATAGTCATCATACAGATTCAGGTGCTTCAGCTTGTTCTCAAAGGTTTCGTATTCCTGATAGCCTCTGACCGGTAAGGCCCAGTGCTGCATTTCGGCATAGGAAGCCGTCGGCAGGTAAATGCGTCCGAGCGGGCCCGTGGTTTTGAGGGCTTCGCGGAAGTGGATGATCCGGATCCAGTCGCTGTTTTCCGTGAGCAATTTGAAAAAGCGTTCCAGCCACCCTTCGACATAGCAGTGTTTGAACGTACCCGGCCAGATGCCGAATTTCTCGCCGTCGTCGGCAAACGTGGCAATACGGTCGCCCGATTCGGTGGCCAGACTGCGAAGATATTCGATGGTTTTCTCGGGTTCCTGAAAGGGAATGGTGTACCGCAGTTTCTTGCTGATCGGAAAAAGATTGACCGCATAGCCGTCTTCCTCGGTGATATAATAGCCCTGCAGTTCGTCTTCCTTGAGCCCGACATACTGAAAATGGGTATCGTCCAGGATGGTGTATTTCATGCCCGCCTGAGCGAGGATTTTCGGTAAGTGCGGTTCCCAGATGCGCTCGGCCATCCACATGCCCACGGGCTCGGCATCGATGGTTTCTTTAAGATAACGGCTCAGCTTGTTAATTTGGCCCAGCTTGTCATGATCGGGAATCACGGATAATATCGGTTCATAAAATCCTCCGCCCATCATCTCAATCTGACCCGACTGGGTCATCGCCTGTAGGGACTGGATTAATTCCGGATAGCGGTTATAGATCCAGTCCAGCACAATTCCCGTATAGTGCATGGATACCTTGACCGCGGGGAATTGCTGGAGCAGTTCCAGAAACGGCTGATACGCCTTACGGTAAGCCTCCTCAAAGACAAAATCGAAATTGCCGACCGGTTGATGGTTGTGGATGCCGATGATGAGATGAATTTTTTTCAAGGGGACCTCGCTGCGGTAGATAGTTATTCGACTATAGCGGTAATAAAATCATGCGGATTAAAATCAACCAGGTCGTCGATGGCTTCGCCGATGCCGATGAGCACGACGGGCAGGTTGAGGGCTTGCTGGATGGCCAGCACCACGCCGCCTTTGGCCGTACCGTCCAGTTTGGTCAGAATCAGTCCCGTCAGACGCACGGACTGCGCAAATTGCCTGGCCTGCTGAATCGCGTTCTGGCCGGTGGTGGCGTCAAGGACGAGCCAGGTATCGTGCGGCGCGTCCGCTATCTGTTTTTTGATGACGCGATCGATTTTTTTCAGTTCTTCCATCAGGTTGGTTTTGGTATGCAGACGGCCGGCGGTGTCGACCAGTACGACGTCGTAGCCTTTGGCCCTGGCCGAACTCATCGCGTCATAAATCACCGCGGAAGGATCGGCGCCTTCCGTCTGCCGCACAATATCCGCTTGGGCCCGCTTGGCCCATATTTCCAGCTGTCCGGATGCCGCCGCACGAAAAGTGTCGCCGGCAGCCATCAGGACTTTTTTATGGTTCCGCGCCAGACGGTAAGCCAGTTTGCCGATGGTGGTGGTTTTGCCGGTGCCGTTCACGCCAACCATGAGAATGACGTAGGGTTTATGACCGGCAGTTCTTTTTTCTATCGGTTCGGCCGGTGGTGCCGTAACCAATTGCTCTAATTCCTCCCGAAGGATTTGATTCAGATGATCCGGAGACAGAAGGGGTTCCTTTTTCAAACGCAGTTTAACGGACTGGAGAATTTTATTCGATGTTTTTACGCCGATGTCCGCGCCAATAAGTATTTCCTCAATGGAATCCAGCGTGGCGTCATCGATACGCCCGGACAGGCGTAACATCTGGCTCAACCGTCCGAAAATATTTTCGCGCGTTTTAAAAAGCCGTTCTTTTAAGCGGTTCAATCCGAGCATAAATAAACTTTCTTATTTTGCCAAACGGCGGTAGATTTAATCCGTAGGATACGCCAACTATCGTTATGCCGATGGTATCGGCCCAGAAATCCAGCCATTCGCAGGAGCGGTTGGGCACATACCACTGATGCCATTCGTCGGTGGCGGCGTACAGAATGCAGATACTAATAACCCAAACGATCACCCAATATTTAGTCCGGTTATAGTAAGATGCCGCCGCTTCAAAGCCGATGATTGCCAAAAAGGCCAGCAGGCCGAATACGCTGACGTGCACCCATTTATCCCACGACCAGATGGAAATATCCGGCAGGGCATAACCCGGAATCGATGAAGTGATGAAAATGGTTACCGACCACACGATGGCCGGAATAAAAAATTTCCATAGTTTTCTCTTATGTACAACATTACCGTTATTCATCGGTTTAAAAGGCCTGACCCAGTGTAATCTGAATGGCCCAGGTCGAAACCTTGTCAGCCGCGTTCTTGCTGATGGTCTGCACCGCGCCGTTGTTGATGACTTTCATGGAACGGATATCCATCAGCTTGTAACCGAAGTCCACGCGGATCGGCCCGATTAATGAGCGTATGCGGACGCCCGAACCGAGAGAAACCAGCGGGACGGCCGGCAATTCCTTAGGGACATTTCTGAAATTGTATTCCGTCCACACATTGCCGGCGTCGGCAAAAACAGCCCAGTCCATACCGGTGATTGCATCGTTGGGATTTTTTGAAAGGAAAAGATTATAGCGGAGTTCCGCGCCGGTTTCTAAAATGCTGTTGCCGCCGCCGTAAGTAACCGACCCATTGGACTCCACGGGAATGCCCATCTCCTTGATGCCCCAGCCACGGATGCTGTTCGGGCCGCCGGCGTAATATTTTTCAGGGACCGGGATTTCGCTTTTGTTTCCATTCTTGTCGGTATAGGGGATCGCCGTGCCGGCCCGCACGCGCAATGCTAAAACCATCTTGCCGGACAACTGGAGATATTTTCGGTTGTCTAAACTGAGCTTTAAATACTTCAGGTCCGATGGCAGTATCAACCCGGCGTAATCGCTGGTGAGGCTGATCAGAAATCCCTCGGACGGATAGAAGAAATCATTGGTGTTGTTGAACGTGAGCCCGATAAGCGTGTTTGTCGTAAAAACCTGACGTACGGAATTGGTATCCACGACAGCCCGTATCGCGCGGATATTCTGCTTCTTGAAAGAAAACGGCGTAAAGTTGAGGCTGATCGTCCGGGTGAGCTGACGAATCAGAGTGGGCGACGCTTCATACATCACGACATCATAAGCAAACGTGTTGTTGCGTTCGCCGGACAGCGTCAGCAGCAGGTCGTTGTTCACGTCTTTGGTGAAGGGGATGCGAAAGGATGGCTGACGGAACGTGGTTTTAAGCTGCATGTAATTGGCGAAAAACTTGTCATTCTGAAATCCCCGGCTCACTTGCCCCGCGATCTGGAGTTTCCGCGCGCCCCCGAAGAAATTTTTGCTTTGCCAGGAAAGCTGCAGCGACAGAAACGGAAGCGTGGAAAGCCCTTTGTCCCTCTCTTTCTGTGGCAGGTCGCGGAAATCCGTCGTGAAGCCTACGCCCGGCTTAATCGTCCGCTCCTTGCGGTCCGAAACATCAATTGTAATATTCATCGTATCGACGGGTATGCCCCACTCGGCCAGATTCGTTTTTTTAGCCGTCAGACGGTTACCGCTGAATTGCCGCAGCGAATCCAGCCGGCGTTGAAACGAGGCATCATTATAAAGCGATGAATCCGTTACGCCCTTGACCTTATACAGAATCGGCTTAACGGAACGAAATACGCCCAAAGCGTTGATCTGGCCGATGCTCATGTTCAGCAGATCCGGATTGTACGTTCGGCCGGCTTTGTAGCGGATTTTCTTCAGAATTACATCATTGGAGACGATGGGCTGGGTCGTGTCCGGTTGATTGTTCTTTAAGCGCTGCGTGCGATAGTAGTTTCCCGTCACGGTGGTTTTTCCAAAGACCGAATACCGTCCCGGGTTGATGATGTAGGCAATGCGCGCTTTGTATCTACCCAGGGAAGTCGTATCCAGTTTCTCGCTGACTACGGCGGATGGATAACCGTTTTGCTGGAAGGTTTTCTGCAGGACCGATTTCGCAACGCCGATATTCTCTTCTATAAGCACGTCTCCTTTCTGCGTCGGCACGCTCTCGGCGAGCTTGGCAGTATCCAGCGTCTTATTCCGGTCGAACAACGGTTTTGAAGAAAGAATGCTGATATGCGGGTTTTCGTCATAGATGGTGGGTTTGCCTTCCTGAATATAAACTTTGAGCGTAATATATTTCTGATCTTCCGACATGACGGCTTCATATTTAATGATCTTGGCGTCAAAATACCCCTGTGTGGCATACGAGCGCAAAATGCGTCGCATATCCGTTTTGAAAACCGTTTGATCAAAATATATGCGGTTTTCGCCCCAATGGGGATTAATGAATGTCAGGGTGGCAAGGCGCACCATAAAATTACCGAACCAGTAAAAGGCGCGGGTTACGCCGCCTAACTCGCGTTCCTCTTCTTCGCCGACTTGCAGCGTCAGGTTCAAATCCAGGTCTGAGAACACCTTGATGCCGCCGTCCGGTTTTCCTTTTTTATCGACTTTATAAAACTCATACCCGCGTCCCTTGACGAATACGCTGTCGTCGAGTGTTGGCAGGGAATCCAGCTTGCCGCCGGTGGAATCTGAAAGAAAGGGGCGGAATTTTTTTATTGGATGATGGGATTGGGCGAATCCGTCCGCACGGACAGTGATAAGCAGCAACAGAATCAGAAACCCGGTGCGCAGGATATTTCTTCCGGTTCGGCTCATTTCTTTTTCACCGGAAGTTTGGGGTATTCGCTTTCCAGCTGTTCGGCGTTCAGCCCCTTCAGGAGCGCTTCGTCCACTTCGATTTCATCGACGATGCCAATAACCGCGGCTTCGATGGACAAGTCGTTCGGCTGGTCGGTAAGCGCCCGGCGCGCCGCGTGGCCGTAAGAACAGATAACCAGTTCTCCGATACCGGCGCCGAGCATATCCGCGCAGACCACGACATTCGTATTCGGCGCCTTGTCAATATTCACCGGATGGATCAGTAAAAACCGAAGTCCCTTGACATTATCAACTTTTTTAGTAGCCCATACCGTGCCTACCACGCGTCCTATAAACATAGTTACCCGTATCTAAAATGAAACGAATAGGATAATCATACCGCCGACCATCCCGCAGAGCAGGTTAACGCTGTCGTTGTGCATCATACGGTAACCGCGGATCAGGTGCGACTCGGCTCCGCAGTGGATGATTTTTTCCGTGACCTTACCGCATACAGGACATCGGTATTGCGACTGCAGGGTGGCGCCGAGCACGCTGTCCAGCAGGCAACCGATGCATCCGGCCGTAACGACTAAAGCGATAATCGGTACGGCGCCGTGAGCGGCAAAGAACGTAGCATTGGAAAGAAATCCGGCCATGGCTATCAGCGCGGCTCCGATGGCGCCGCCCAGCGTACCGAAAACCGTGACCCCTCCGGAAGAACCGGTTTCCACTTTCTGAAAAGTAAGTATATGACGGACCGTGCCGCCCAGCCAGGTGCCGGTCTCCGTTGCCCATGTATCGGCGGCAACCGCCGCCAGCACGCCGCAATAAACCAAATACAGCCGTTCGTCCTGAATGAAATAATAAATCAGCATGATCACGCCGGGTACCGCGCCGTTGGCCAGAACCTGTCCGAAATCGCGCGTGCTGCTTTTTTCGAATAGGTCATCCAGCTGTTCTTTACGGCGGCGGCCGGCTTTGGATATCACGCTGGCGGATATAAAAAACGTCAGAATAGGAATGCTCCACACCCATCCGCCGATGCCAAAAATCACCGTACCCAGCATAAACGCCCCGACCGCGCCGCTCAGTGTAAGAAATTTCAGGCGGTACGTCAGGTAACCGACGATTGCGGATAAAAGAGCACCATGAAGCAATTGAATCAGGGCGTCTGCCGGTTGCGTCATCTGGAAATGCACCATCCATGCGGCGGCAAAGGGCACCGTGATATTGTCAAAGCCTCTGGAAGAGGCCGCTTCCACGACCGTCGTGAAAAAAGCGGTCAGCGTAATTATCCCAAGACTCAATGCCCGATCAGCGCGCAGGGCTTCCGGAATCATCATCACATAAATCAGTCCGATAACCAGCCAGGAACTCAGGAACATTGCCGCGGAGCCCTCGGCGGATTTTCGGTCAGCGGAAAGGTAAAACAGGTGCGGTTGTCGCGCTTTCTTCCCGACCAACGCCGCCAGCGCATCGCCGACCGCCATAACCAGTACGCCCGCTGCCAGCGCTGGTTTGTAGTGTTCCCAGAAGAACAGGATAAGCACCGTAACCGCCGCAGGGTAATAAACCGTTCCGTAAGTATGCCGCTCGGTGTCATGCATACCGCGGAACCAATCCCGCCGGACCGCAATAAAATTGAACGCGGTGAAAAACACGCCGATGGCAACCAGGGGATAACCCGACTCCAGTCGCAGGGCAGCCAGAAAAATCAGAAGGCCTGTTCCGATATGGACAATTTTACGGGTGATTTCGCCGGTCCATCCGTAGTGCGTCCGAATCCACTCGCTGATAATCACCAGAACAGCCAGCGCGCCGAGGGCTATGCCCAGAAACCACGTGTCTCCTGCGGAAAGGGTAAAGATATTGGCATTCAGAATTTCAGGCATGGCGGTTTGGGTTAGGGTGCATGGAGGGTTTATTGTTCTCCGGCCGGTCGTTCAGCAACGCGCGCACGGGGCATATTTCAACGCAGAAATTACATTCCGTGCAGCGTTCCGTGATAACCGATAAACGCATTTCCGTGAGTTCCAGCGCATCAAACGGGCATACGCCGACGCAGGTCCCACACAGATCGCAACGTTCATAATTTATCCGAATCATAAGCGGCAATTCCCGGTTCCGGCTTTTTTAAAGCAGGATCTCCTGATTCCTGACCATAGCTGTCAGACGTTCCGCCTGTCCCAGCGAGCGCTTCATCGCCTCGGCGATTAGCGATTTGTTTTCCGCGGTAACGATAAGCACCAGGGTTTCACTGAGTCGCGTGAGTATAATAAACCGGGCCGGGCTTACGCTCAGGTTGATGAGCATGGGCGCTTCGGTGCCGCTAGCCGCCTCGGTGAATCCCGGTACGTCCATCATCCTCTGGCCGAATTCCAGGTAAATGGATGCCAGAGCGGCCAGTTGCGCTTCGGCGTGCGCGTCTTCGGTATTGGAATCCAGTACCAGACCGTCGTCCGAGACAATCATCGCGGTTAGGCCTTTTCCGGCGGCGGCGACTTCATTAATGACGGTATCAAAATAGGTTTTATGAGATATCATGGCTGCTTTCCGCTAATTGACGTGGGATTTTAATTCTTTAAGCGCCGTGTTAATGTCAAACAGCACCAGCCCCAGCTTGGCATGCGTCGTGGTGAATACCGTCAGCAGCGTTTCCTTGCCGGCGCGCGTGATGATAATGTAACCATCATTGGCGTGAATCGTAATCTGTGACATCTCGCCGATCATGGCATCCTCCGAGCTGGTCTCGCCCTGATTCAGGAGCGCCGCGGAAATTGCCGCCACCCGTTCCGCCTCGATATTGTCCGGTAAGAGCGAGGATATAATCAGCCCGTCGTTACTCACCAGCGCCACCGCGCTGACATTGGGCGTGTCGTTCCGCAATCGTTTTAATATTTCTTCCATGTATCACCTCGTAAGGCGGTTAGTGGTATTGGTATATCTGATATTTTTAAACTTTAAAACTTATAAAAATACCGCTTTAATGTCAATATTTAAAAATGATTTCCACGAACATTGGACGCAAATTTCCCAATGATTTAATAATACGATTATAAAGGTTTTCGGACTCTTTCCAATTATGGCTTGTACTTGCATAAATGGTAAACTTTCATAAATTTCAGGGGTATGGAATGGCCGACGCGAATGGCATCAAAAAATTAACTGGGAAAATCAGACTATTGCATGATTAAAGAAACGGGACTATGATGACGGCTTTTATGATGAGGATCATTGTTCTTCTGAACGAAAGTTGGATGCGCTTCGACGGCATGCATCCGGTAAATACGGGACCGGTATGTGTTGCATACGGCATCGGTTGGCTGCTTGTTCTTTTAAGTCGGGCGCCGGCGCAAGATCAGGTGTGGCGGGCGGCGATAACGCGTCGCGGCTTACAGGATGGCGCCTGCCCGTCGGCGTTTGTTTTATCCGCCGTTGCAATCATGCTGGGGCTGGTTTATCAAAACGAACTAACAGGGATGGGTTTCAATGGCTGACCTTCTGGCGTTTGCGTTGCTCGGCTTCACCTCCTTTTTCACGCTGATCAATCCGCTCGGCGTGCTGCCGGTTTTTATGACCATGACATCCGAACTAACGGCATCACAGCGTAACCGTACGGCGAAAAAAGCGGTGATTACGGCCTTCCTGACGATTATCCTATTTGCCTTGTCCGGACAAATATTGTTTAAGTTTTTCGGCATATCCGTCAACAGTTTCCGTGTGGTTGGCGGCGTCATCTTTTTTATTATGGGTATGGACATGCTGCAGGCGCGGCTCGGTAAGGTTAAAGTGCAGGATTCCGAAGTGAAAAGTTACATCAGCGATATATCGGTGACGCCGCTCGCCATCCCGATGATTTGCGGGCCGGGTGCGATCACCAACGCCATTGTACTGATGGAAGACGCCGCTACCGTGGAACTGAAAATTATCCTCTTCCTCACCGTCGCCGTCGTGCTGGGACTGACGTATATAATCCTCTACAGCTCCTCGAAAATCATCACCGTTCTCGGCGAGACCGGCAATAACGTCATGATGCGTTTGATGGGCCTCATTGTCATGGTTATCGCTGTCGAGTTCTTTTTCAGCGGACTGAAACCGATGGTCGTTACTATGATGCCATAGGCCTCCGCAAATCGGGTTTGGTAAACATCTTTGGTATTAAGGTTTTAGCGCTTGTCATTTAAAATTGCTATTTGCGTGATAAATGCTTACCTTGCATGCGGTGCTGCGTCAATCCTCTTTTCAAGGAATGGTTTTTCCCTGGTAACCCATACATAAACGCGAAGTCCGGGGGGCGATTATGCGATTCAAACATTTTATATACCTTGGATGGTTTTTAGACCACAGGTTAAATCTTTGCCTTTATTAATTAATTTATAACCAAACATCTTTAAGGAGTCTTGTATGAAACCGTTCAATGGGATGCTTATCCTTCTTATCGGCTCGGTTATAACGGCCCCGCTGTTGCTGGCGCAGGTGAATAACTCGGATATGGAAATGCGCAACGGCCTCGCTTATAAGAAAGGAACCAGCGAACCCTATACCGGAATAGTTTACGGGTACAACGATAAAAATCAGAAATGGGAAACCGAATACGTGAAAGGCAAACAGGAAGGACGGATGATATTTTATTATGTCAGCGGCAAAAAAATCGGCGAAGGCAACTCGAGCAACAATCAGAAACAAGGAACTTGGACGTTTTATTTTGAAAACGGGAAGAAGGATTGCGAAGGCATGTATGTCAACGACATGTACGAAGGGATTTGGGTTTTTTATTACGAAGACGGAACCAAGAAATGCGAATCGACTTATAAAAACAACCAGAAAAACGGATTTGAAACCACCTACCTGCCCTCCGGCATGAAGAGCGAAGAGCTGTACTATAAAAATGGTTTGGAAGACGGACCCTACAAAATGTGGCATGAAAACGGCAAATTAAACAGCGAAGGAAAATATGCCAACGGTAAAAGAGATAGCCTCTGGACCTATTATTATGAAACCGGCGTAAAAAAATTTGAAGTGTATCACAGCAACGACATCAAGAACGGTATCTATAGAAAATATTATGAAAACGGTAAGCTGGCCGCCGAAGGCCTTTTTAATAACGATAAGCAGGATGGACTATGGGTTTTTTACCACGATAACGGCAAAAAATCAGCGGAAGGGAAATACGTAAACGGTGAATACAGCGGCACGTGGACTTTCTGGGATAATAAAGGCAATGTAACCAAGACGACGAACTATTAATAACGCGGTATCATATGTTTTATAAAAGCGTATGCCTTATATTCCTCAGGCATACGGCCATATTTGGATATTATAGTTGGGAAAAAATTTGTTAATCCCGGAATTGTCATTACAGAATAATTTCTAATGGCCGCCATTAGAAAAATGGGCTTGTAAATGTATTGGGAATAAGATATTATGATGGGTTTCGATAACATATTTTGTATCCACATTTAGTAAG
>Ga0067045_1003037_pt1 | contig 51724 bp, 17 predicted proteins | sample TerdegcTABiofilm_FD_59184 | JGI IMG/M metagenome (GOLD analysis project Ga0067045, IMG submission 59184) | Combined Assembly of (Gp0054472, Gp0054536) Wastewater bioreactor microbial communities from Singapore -Terephthalate degrading...
CCGGCCGTTGCCGCGGCCGTCGCCAAAAAGACCCGCCGTGGCATGGTGTTTGCCTGGCCACCGTCGCGCCGTGATTCGTGAGATGCCTTACTCATGGATGAATTCCCTTCGAGGATGCTTGGGTCCGGTGGTTTCTTGGATTCTCTTGAGAGGATGACTTTCGGGTCCTTCAAGCCCACGGGTTGCAACCCGTGGGCTTCTGGCACGCCGCCGAAGCATGGCTTGTCGAACCGCTCCGGCATCACCCCGTGAAGTACAAGTACGCCGCCACGATGCAGACCACCACGAGGACGGAGGCCAACACGTCGCCCCAACTCCAACTCTCGCGGGTCTTGCGCCGCTGCTCTTCGGTGGCCGTGCCGTAGGTCAGCCCTTGGATTCGCTCCGGCGAGGGAGCCTCGCTCAAGTAACTCACCACGACCATCGCGACCGCCGACACCAGGAAGATCAGCACACTGTAGTACTGAAAATAGATGTTGTTGACGATCCAGAAGAGCGAACCGGGCTCGTAGCCCGGGATGACCTCCAGCTTGATGGGCGTATCAACCGCCAAGCGGAACACGCCGAGGAGGAAGCCGACGATCAGGGCCGCCAGGCAGCCCTTGCCGTTGAGCCGCTTGATGAACACCCCGAGGAAGAAGACCACGAAGATCGGCGGCGCGAGGTAACTCTGCACGCCCTGGAGGTAATCGTACAGCCCCCGGGCGCCTTGGATGACCGGAATCCAGAGCAGGGCGATGAGCACCATCACGCCGGTGGCCACGCGGCCGATCCATACCAACTGGTGTTGCGACGCCTTGGGTTTGAACTTCTGGTACAGGTCCATCGTGAAGAGGGTCGAGCAGGCGTTGAAGGCCCCGGCGAGGGAGCTCATCAAGGCCGAAAGGAGCCCGGCCACGACCAGCCCGCGGATCCCGACCGGCAACACGTTCCTTACCATCAAGGGGAACGCGGCCTGACACGCCTCCGGCACCGGCTTGCCGTCGACCACCAGCCCGCCGAAGCCCTGCTGCCCTTTGCTCGCCAGCGCGAAGCAGATCATGCCCGGGATGATGAAGACGAACACCGGAAGGAGCTTCATGAACGCCGCGGAGATGCTGCCGCGCCGTGCGATCTTCTCATTGGGAGCGGCCAGGGCCCGCTGCACGATGTACTGGTCGGTGCACCAGTACCAGAGTCCCACGATCGGGGCGCAGAACAGCATTCCCAGCCACGGGTAACGTCCGTTGAAGTACCACGCCTGCTTGACGATCTCTCCGGCGGCATTCTTCTCCAGCACCGGGGCCCACGTCCCTTCCACGCCGGCGGGCACGAGCGGCTTCCAGAGATTGAACATCTCCGAGCCGCACACGCTGTGCAGTTCCTGCCAGCCCCCCAACGCCATCAGGCCGAACACCGTGACCAGCGCGGAACCGACGATGAAGATCATGGTCTGCAGCGTGTCCGTGTAGGCCACGGCCCTCAGACCGCCGATCACCGTATAGAGCCCCGTGAGAATGACCACGACCACCGAGCCGATCCAAAAACTGTCGAACTCCATGAACCCGAGGTCGAGCCTCAGCTCGGGCAGGAGCACGCGGAACACCACCCCACCCGCGAAAATGCCGACGGCCAGCTTCGTGAGCACGTAAGCGACCAGCGAAATGATCGACAAGACCCACCGCGCCGCGGGCGTGAACCGCTTCTCCAGAAACTCCGGCATGGTGTAGACCATCGACCGGGCGTAGAAGGGGATCATCACCCAGGCCAGCACCAAGAGGCACCAGGCGTGCAGTTCGTAGTGGGCCATGGCCACGCCGTCGGTGCAGCCGGAGCCGGCCAGGCCGACCAGGTGTTCCGAGCCGATATTCGACGAGAAAATCGACGCCGCCACCACGAACCAGCCGAGGTTGCGCCCGGCCAGGAAGTAGTCGTCGGCCGTGTCACGGTTCTTCCTCACCGAGTACCAGGTGAGCCCCAGCAGGGCGAGGAAGTAGAGGCCGATCACACTCCAGTCGATGCCGCCCAGGGAGAAGGAACCGGCGGCGGCCGGCGGTGCCTGACCGGCCGCCGCAGCGTCAACGCCGGCATAGACGCCGCCCCAGCCGCCCAACACGACCACGAGGATCCACGATGCCAGAGCCAGCCGCGCGACGCGAAGGAACATCAAGCAGTCTCCTCGTGTAGTGACTCCGTCGGTTGTCCCGTTGAGTAGGCAGGTGAAAAGTCGGCCCTTGAAAGATGCCACCTGGATTCCGGTTCTCCTCCGGACGTGTCGGCTTTGCCGGTCCTACTCAGCCCCGAAGGGGCGAAATAAGAAAGCCCAGGGCAACGCCCTGGGCACCGTGCCCCTCACCAAATCGAAAGCCCTGAAAGGGCGGAATCGAGGTCCGGGGGAGCCTGAATTTCGCCCCTTCAGGGCTTCGCCGTTCCTTCCGCCACGCTTCCCCAGGGCGTTGCCCTGGGCTGTCGTATCCCGCCCCTTCGGGGCTGAAGGGCACTGCGGCGAACACCCCTGCAATGGCGTGTGCATTTCGACCGTTGTTCTCGTTCAGAACGAAACCAGCATCCATGAGACCCCCAGTCTCCAAGACTTCCGAAGTCTTGATAGTCTTACCAGAAGATCGCGTAAAGAACCAGGGTCGCCAGCACGACCAGCACGCCCGCCAGCTTCGCGCCGCCGGAGGAGGTCATGGCGATCTTCGACTGCTCCGGCAGCTTCACCGGCTCGGCCAAGGGCCGCGCCAGGGTCATGAGGCCGAGCACCACCAAGACCACGAAGAAGGTGATGGCGATGCGGTCGAGGAAGGCCAGTCCGGGCAGCGCCAGCTTCAAGCCCCCGTAGACCGCCGGGCTCAGGAGCAGGCCCACCACCGCGCTCGCCCTCGGCGCCTGCTTGACGAAGAACCCGAACAAGAACACAGCCAGAATTCCAGGGGAAATGAAGCCCTGGAATTCCTGGATATAGGTGAAGATCCCGCCGAACCTCGGGTCGTCGAGCCACGGGGAGATGAAACAGCCGATGGCCGTGAAGATGACCACGCAGATCCGGCCCACCACCACCAGGTTCGTTTGCGAGGCGTTCTTGTTGAGATACTCCCGGTAGAGGTCCATGGTGAAGATCGTCGAGGCGGCATTGAGCATGGCGGCCAGCGAACTGACCACAGCCCCGAAAATGGCGGCCAGGACGAACCCCCGGAGCCCGGGCGGAACGAGCTTCTTGATCAACAGGCCGAAGGCCGAGTCATATTGATAGCCGATGAGTTCCTTCTGCACCTGGACCTGTCGCGCCGGCGACTCGGAGTTCTGCCGCTGGATTTCCTTGATGATCGCTTGGTTTCTCGTCACCAGGTCCGGATTCTTCCAAATCCCCGGCGTCTTCACTTTCGCAGCTCCAGCCGGAGTATCGATTCCCGCGGCCCGCGAGTTGAAAATCTCGATGTCCTGGGCCACCGCCGGATACAGCTTGGCGAACTCGGCATCAAACGCAAACGCCATTCCCGACGCTTGCGGGTCGGCCTTGTGCTGCTCGAACGCGGCCAAGGTGTTCCGGTTGTCGCCGGAGGCCGCATCGGCCTTCATGTCCGCGCTGAACAGGGTGAAGGCGATGATGCCGGGGAAGACCACGATGAAGGGAACGATCAGCTTCATCGCGGCAGCGAACACGACCCCTTTCTGTCCCTCGCTCAACGAACGCGAGCCCAGGGTCCGCTGCATGATGTACTGGTTCAATCCCCAGTAGTAGAAATTGGGGATCCAGAGCCCGAGGACCAGCGCGGTCCACGGGACGAACTGGTCGCTGGCAGGGAGGACCATGTGGAGTTTGGGGGCGCTCACCACGCGGAAACGTTCCAGCGCCCCGGCATTGGCCAGGTCGGGCGGGAGCCCGATCGCCGCGGGCTGGGCCGCCCCCAACGCCATGAGGGCCAACGCGAGGATGATCGTGCCGCCGAGGATGAGCGCCGACCCCTGGAGCAGGTCGGCCCAAGCGCACGCCTTCAACCCTCCGGCCACCACGTAGGCCGCCGCCAGGATGCCGATCAGCCAGGAGGCGACCGTCACGTTGATCGGTAGGCCGAGAACTTCGATATCCGCGGCCACGCCGGCGGCGTTCGTCTCCTGAAAGATCACGTCCACGGTCTTCGCCCCGGAGTAAATCACCGCGGCGATGGTCACGCAGACGTAGGTGATCATCATCAAGAAGGACATGATCGTCCGGGCGTCGTGGCTGAAACGGTATTCGAGGAACTCGGGGATCGTGTAGACCCCGGCCCTTAGAAACGCCGGCAGGAAGAAGAAGGCGACGAAGACCAGCGTGATCGCCGCCATCCACTCGTAGCTGGCCACCGCGAGGCCGACATGCCGGGCCGCCTGGCCCGACATCCCCACGAACTGCTCGGTCGAGATATTGGCGGCGATCAACGAGAAGCCGATCAGCCACCACGCCAGCCCGCGGCCCGCGAGGAAGTAGCCCTCGCTGTCGGTCTCGTTCCGGCTCATCAGGATGCCCACCGCCACGACGGCCGCCAAGAAGGCCACGAACACCAACACGTCCAGCGCGATCAGCATGGAATCCCTTTCACTTCCGGAAATCCGTCCGGGCACCGGGGGATGGGCCGCCGAGAACGCTCCGCGCGACCTCCGCCCGCCGGGAACAGCGACCCCCTATGTTACCTTCCCCCAACCGTCTTGACTACCTGCCGAGCCCCAAGTAGGCCCCACTTGCCGAGTGGGATCTCCCATATCCCGCCCGAAGGCGGGTCGGTAGCACAGGCTTCCAGCCTGTCGCCCGACAACACAGGCTTCCAACCTGTCGTGCAACAGCCAAGATGGCTGTGCTACGTGCCCGCTCGGCAGGAGCCTCGCCCTCCCAGGGTTGTGCAACTTCATCTAGCGTCCCCGGCCCGCCACCGAGAAGGTCCCCTCTTCCGTGACTTCGGTGCCATCGGGCCAGCGGACCCGGGCGGCCACGGTGTGCCGGCCCGGGCCGAGGGTCTTGGTGTCGGCCATCACCCGGAAATGATGCGGCATGATCAGCCCGATCTTCGGGTCGCCCATGGCCGGAAAGGCAGGCATGGGCTGCCACGGGCCCTGGTCGAACCTGGCCTGGGCGGTTGAGCCGTTCGGGGCGTCGTAGCAGTTGAACAGCAGTCCGACCCTCGGACCCGCGGGCAGCGGCTTCTCCAGCCCGGACCACTCCCCTTGCCGATCGACTCGCGACTCGCACGACGAGCAGTACCGGTGCGTGATCCGCGTTCCGTCGACCGACACGATGCGGTAGCCTCGCGGGACGCCGTCCACGCCGCGTTCCATTCCCTCTCCGCGATTCCACCATCCCCCGGACACCGAGATCGAGGCCACATACTCAACGCCCTTGACCGACGCCCGCTCGTTCTCGTGCATGTGTCCTTGCAGCACGAGACGCACACCGTGGGCCGCGAACAGGTCGGTGAGCACGTCGCGATTGGTCACTTCCCAGTAGGGCGCATCGGGCGAGTTGTCTTTGCGTCGCTCCGGATAGGTGGTCACAATCGGGATGTGGATTCCGACCACAGTCGGCCGTTCCTTCGGCTGGGCCGCCAGGTCGGCGCGGAGCCATGCCAGTTCGCTCCCCTCCACGGCCCCATGAACCGCCTTCCAGTCCTTCCCGCCTGGGATCGGCTTGTTGCCGTCGAGCATGACGCAGTGGATGCCGCCCCAATCGAACGAGTAGTACGTGGGTCCGAACAGCCGCTGGAAGTCGTCGCGGGGATTCTTGTGGTCGAGCATCATTTCGTGGTTGCCGGGCCCGTTGCGCACGGGCATCTTCGCCAGCTTGAGGCATTCGGCATAGACGTCGCCGCTGTGGCCTTGCAGGCAGATGTCGCCCTGCGACCAGAGAAAGGCCGGCGTGGGCTGCAAGGTGTTGATCTCCAGCAAACTGGCCCGGAACTTGGGGACCCCTGCCTTCCGGTTCTCCAAATGGATGTCGGTGACGAAGACGAAATCGAACCGTTTGGGTTGCGGAACGGCCCGCAGCGCGAAATCGGCGTGGCCTGCCGCAGCGGCCTTCTCCGTGGGCACGAAGAACGACTCGGTCCAGAATCCCGCAGGCGTGCTGACGAAGACGAACGGCCCGCTGTCGGGCCCCACGGCCAGCTTGTAGCGGCCCTCGGCGTCGGTCCGGACCACGCGGCAGCCGTCGGAGACGAGGACTCCGGCCAGCGGCTTCCCGTCGCCGCTCACGCCCCCGGCCACGTTCCGAATCTCGACGGCTTGCTTCGCGTCGGCCGGCAGGACGCCTCGCGGCCCGAAGACCATGGAGCATACCGCCCATCCGAACAACAACACGGCGAAGCGCTTCGTGGAATTCATGGCGTGTCTCCCAGGCGGGAATGGAGTGAGATGAAACGGGACGGCAGGTGCAGCTTGCCAGAGCCTATCGCCCGAAATCGTCGCCCGTCAAGTCCCCGCTCCGTCGCCGCCGACGGCACACGCCGCCGCACCTCGGCCGGACCGTCTGTCGCGCGACCGCCAAGGTGGCTGTGCTACGCCCCAAGCCAGAAGGCCCAGGCGAACAGCGGAAGGACCTGGACGCAGACCATCACGATCGCCAGGGCGCTCCAGATGCTGATTTGGTCCTCGGTGGAGTAGACCAGCGCCACGGCGATCGCCCCGGTCAGGGCAACGGCCGACGTGCGGAGGATGGCCTCCCGCTGGTCAAACTGCGGAGGCGGCGTGGAATTCCACAGGACCAGGAAGCCGGTCCACGCCAGGGCCACGCCGCGCACCAGAACGACAATCGCCTTCTTGACGGCACTCTTTTCAGGCTCGGCGAGCCGCTGCTCCCGCTGGGCAAGAAGTTCGGGGATACGGTCCTCCTCGGAAACGTCCTCCGAATCCGCTTCCTCCACGGCATGCTCACAGCTCGGCCGCCGCCCGCCCAGGCCCCGCGCCCCGCAAATCAGGCACCGATGGCACGCCGGGCAGAACGTGTCCGAAGCCTCGAACGTTGCGCCGCAGCCCGGACAAGTGGTTGATGCCATCGTTCCGCTCCTCGTGTGCCGTCGGGAGAACATCCTACGCAGCGAGACCGAGTGAGTCAATCGTCAGGCTCCCGAAGGCACAGTTGCCGGCAGGCGGCAGTAGGTGGTAGACTGACCCGCCCCGTTCCCGCCTGCACGGCCTGACGGCAAGAACCCGTTCTTCGACCGACTGCAACAAGGATGCCTCCCGATGAGCACCGAGAAGACACAAATCACGCGGCGCGGATTTGTTGGGAGTTCCGTTCTGGCGAGCGGCGCATGGCTGGCGTCGGGTGTCGTCGGGCCGACGAAGGCCGCGATGGCCGCGCTGCCGGCCCCGGCCGACGAGGTGCGGCAGTTCGCGGCCGACGGGTTTCCCGGCAAGGCGATCGGCGTGGTCTACGACGCGGCCGTGGTGAAGCAGGGGGTGCCGCTGGGCGGCCTCGGCACGGGCTACGTCGATTTCAACGCCGACGGCACGCTCGGCCTCTGCTCGATCTTCAACCAGTTCGCCCCGCCTCGCAAACTGAACGTCCCGTTCCTCGGCCTTGCGGTCGACGGCCAGGCTCGCGTGGTGAGCCTGCGGGCGCCCCGCGGCGTTCCCGGGGCCAAGGCGGGGACCTACTGGGGGCATTTCCCGGTGGCCGACGCACGGTACACGTTCGACCTGCCCGTCGAGGTCGAGGTCCGCGCGTGGTCGCCCTTCGTGCTCGGCGATGCCGCGGCCAGCAACACGCCGGGGGTTTGCTTCGCCGTGACCGTCCACAACCGAAGCGACAAGGCGCAAACCGTGCGTCTCGTGTTGAGTTTCCCAGGCCCGACGCCGCCCAAACCTCGGGCGGGCGAGGCGGCGCCGCCGGCCCCCAAACGCGAGCAAGTGCCCGGCGGCGTGAGCGTAGCCGACGCGCGGGGCGCGTATGCCCTGGCCTGGCTCGATCCGCCGGCCGATCCGCGCGCGGCCCAGCACGGCGTGCTCCGCGACTGGCGCGAGTTGTCCAAGCCGCTGGCCGCGGCGGCGGGCGAGTCCTCGGCGGCGATCGCGGTCGATTTCACGCTGCCGCCCGGCCGGTCGCACACGGCCACGGCGGCCCTCGCCTGGCATCAGCCGCACTGGAAGGACAGCGGCGGCCAGCCCCACACGCACGTCTATGCCCGGCGCTTCGACGGCGTCCGGTCGGTGCTCCACTTCCTGGTCGAGAACCGCGCGTCGCTCCTCGGCCGCACGCTCGCCTGGCAGCAGGCGATCTTCGACGACGAACGGTTGCCGCCCTGGCTCCGCGAAGGGCTGATCAACTCGCTCTACTCGCTGGCCAAGAATACGTTTTGGGTGATGAACGTCTACGGCGACGACTGGTACGGGCCCGACGGGTTGTTCGTTCACAGCGAGAGTTTTACGGGCTGTGCGATCAGCGAGACGATGGTCTGCCGCATCCACGGCCATTTCCCCGCCTTGCTCTTCTTTCCCGAGTTGGAGAAGAGCACGCTCCGCGCGTTCGCGCACTGGCAGATACGCAGCGGCGAGGTTCCGTTCGCGTTCGGCGGGCCCACGGCGATCTGGAACCCCCGCTACTACTGCCAGCACCCGATCAACTCGGCGCAGTGGGTGCTCATGGTCCACCGCTACGTGGAACGGACCGGCGACGAGGCCCTGGCCCGGGAACTCTGGCCGGCCGTGCAGGCCGCGATCCGTTTCGAGCAGTCGCTCGACACCGACGGCGACGGCCTGGTCGACGACAAGCCGCACTGCCTGCCGGGCGAGTGGTGGCCGGCCAACCAGTTCTACGACATCTGGCCGTGGCACGGGGCCAGCGCCTACGTGGCCGGCATGAACCTGGCGGCCCTGCGTGCGGCCGAGGCGCTCGCCGCGCGTCTGGGCCAGGCCGACGCCGCAACCGAGTACCGCGCGGCCCGCCAGCGCGGCCTGAAGGTGTTCGACGAGAAGCTCTGGACCGGCCAATACTATCGTGTTTTCAACGATCCGAAGACCGGCGCACGGAGCGAAGGCTGCCTGGCCAACCAGCTCATGGGCGACTGGTGTACCCGGATCGCGGGCCTGGGCCCGCTCTTCCCGGCCGATCGGATCCGCGCGGCCCTGGCCAGCGTCGAGCGGCTGAACTTCCGTGCCACGGAGCACGGGCTGGTGAACTGCTGCGTGCCCGACGGCCACGGCGGCTGGATCCTGGGCGACCCAACCAGCGATCCCCGCAACCACGAAGACAACTCGCACGCCAAGCAGATCTTCGTCGGCGAGAATTCCTGCGCGGCCATGACGCTGATTTACGAGGGGCAGAAGGCCACGGGCGTCGAGGTGCTGCGGCGTCTCTGGCACGCCATGACCCTCCTGCACCATACGCCGTGGAACCAATACTGCGTGATCCGCTCCAGCGACGGCGGCCCGGTGTGGGGCTCCGACTACTACAGCAACATGGTCCTCTGGGCCGTGCCGATCGCAATGGCTGGCGGCGATCTCGGCAAGTTCGCCAAGACCGACCCGTTGCTCGCCCGCATCCTCGGCCGGAAGCCGTAGCAGCGAAACGTTTGACTGTGGCGGTGCCGTGCACCGCGCTCGGCGCGGGTCTCCGACCCCGCCGACTGCCGGCGGTGCCGTGCACCGCGCTCGGCGCGGGTCTCCGACCCCGCCGACTGCCGACCGAAGGTCTCCGGAAGGGCCGGGAGACCTTCGGTCAGCCGGGTGGTGCGGTCGGGAGACCGCACCACAGCGCGGGTGGCATGCCGTCACGCGGCGAAGCCGCGGGTCGGCATGGAGATGGCCGCACTCGTTCACGATCCTGCGGTTCGAGTGAACCGCATCGCCGCTTCCGACCCGCAGGGCGCCTCAGGCGCTGCCGGATTCGGTGGGCGCGGCGGTTTGAGCGCCTTCGGGCTCCTTCTTCGTTCCGGTGAGATCCGCCAGGGTCTCGGGCAGGTCGACGCCGCCGATGTCCTTCATCACTTGCATCATCGGGGGGAGGGTCCGGGCCATGTTGTGGAGCCAACCGGCCGTTGCGCCCGTGCCGCCCTGTCCGCCCCCTTCCCAGACCACGACCTTGTCGAACTTGATGTTCGAGATCGCCTTGGCCGAGGCTTCGACGAGGTTGTCGAAGTGCTCCAGCATCATGAGTTGGAAGGCCTGCTGGGAGCCGCCGCAGGCCTCGATGATCCGCTTGAGCCCGTCGCCCTTCTTGGCGAGGATCTCGAACTGGCCGCGGGCCTCGGCTTCGAGCCTGGCGAAGATCGCGGACGCTTCCCCTTGGGCTTCGAGCCGGCGTTTTTCCGCTTCCGCCTCGGCCTCGACGACGATCTTGGCCTTCTCGGCCTTGGCCGGGGCTTCGAGTTCGGCCCGGCGCTTGGCCTCGATTTCCTGGGCCTCGGCCAGGGCTGCCCGGGCCATGGCGAGGTGCTGGGCTTCGAGCACCGCGGCCTCGGCCTGACGTTTGCGGGTCTCGCCCACTTCGTAGGCCTCGGCCCGCTTCACCTGCAGCTCGGCCTGGGAGGCGGCCACCTCGGCCTTGGCGACGTTTTCGCCGATTGTGGCCTGGGCGTCGGCATTGGCGAGCTTGATCCGCATCTCGCGCTCGGCGTCCTTGACTTGCGCTTCCCGCTGGAAACCGGCGGTCTCCTCGCCGATCTTCTGGAGCTTGTCGAGTTCGGCGATCCGTACCCGCATCTCGCGCTCGGCGTCCTTCACCTGGGCCTCGCGTTGGAAGGCGGCGGTCTGCTCGCCGACCTTCTGTTCCTTCTCGAGCTCGGCGACCCGCACGGCCTGGTCGCGCATCGCCTCGCGGGTGCCGATTTCGCGGATCTTGTTGGCGTTGGCCACTTCGACCGCCCGCTCCCGCTCGGCCTCGGCCACTCGGATGGCGCCCATCTTCTCGTTGTCGGCCACATCGCCGCGGGCCTTCTGGATGGCCTGCGTGGCCGCCTTCTGGCCGATCGCCTCGATGTAGCCCGACTCGTCGGTGATGTCGGTGATGTTGACGTTGATCAGCACCAGGCCGATCTTGCGCAACTCGGGCTCCAGGGAGTTCTGGATGTTCTGAAGGAACTTGTCGCGGTCGCGGTTGATGTCCTCGATGTTCATCGAGGCGATCACCTGGCGGAGTTGGCCGAAGATGATGTCCTCGGCCTGTTTCTCCATCTCCTTGTTGGTCAGCCCGAGCAAGCGGATGGCCGCGTTCTGCATCAACTCGGGCGTGGTGCCGATCGCCACCGTGAAGACGCTCGGAACGTTGACGCGGATGTTCTCGGCCGACAGGGCGCCGCGGAGCGGGATCTGGATCTGCATCGGCTCGAGGTAGAGCCAGTCGTAATCCTCCAAGAGCGGGCGTACGAAGTGGGCCCCGCCGTGGATGCACTGGGCGCTGTCGCCTCCCGTCTTTTTCTTGCCGTAGATGACCAGCACCCGGTTGCTCGGGCACCGCTTGTAGAAGCGGACCACCAGCACCAGCGTGCTGAACACGACCGCGGCGAACACGATGGCCGTCACGGACAGCCAGAAGCCGGTGCCCCGCCCGACCGCAATTCCCCCCTGAGCCAACAGAAACAGACTGTACATCGCCGTCCCCTTCGCAGTGCTACAACGGCCGGACTTCGACCGTCTCCGGATTGACCACGCCTACTACGACAACTCTAGCCCCTGTTGCAAGCGATTCACCCGCCGTAATGGCCAAATACTCCATGGTCCGGTTTTGCAGGTTGACCTGGATCTTCCCAGCCCCGGATCCGGCGTCGGGGATCCGGAGATAGACGGTGGCCACCAGTCCGACCGCATGCCCCACGCGAACCGTCCCCTCCGCATGGAGAGTGGCGATCCAAACCATCAGCCGGTACATTCCATACATGGCGGCGACGCCGCAAGCCAAGGCGACCAGAAGGACGGTCTGTACCGGCAGGTCCATGGAGTCGGCGGTCAGGCCCCCGAGTCCGAAGAACGCCATCGCCGCCACAATTCCGCGGAACGAGAGCATGCCAAACAGGCGGGACGAGCCGTGCCCGTGGGACGACGGGTGTTGGCCGTGATCGGCCCCCGCGGCATGGACTTCCGCTGGGGCGTCGGCCCCCGCGCCGCCATCGCCGTGGAAACCACCGCCTGCGTCGGCGGAGAAATCGCCGCCCAGGTCGCCTCCGGCATCCTCCGGAGCGTCGACATGGAACGAATCGCCCCCCAGTCCAATCAACGTCGTCACGGCCTGAAGCACGAGAATCGTGCCCCCAAAGGCCGCACAAACCATAAAAACGGTGGTCACGGCTTACCTCCCTTCGTGCGAGGCCCTCTCTTCAAGAGCTTATTCGCCCGAACGGCGAGATTCTTGCCGAGGCGCAACCCAAGATACTTCAGCATGTTCGGGCAGATGCCTGGCGGACCGCCGACGACCCGCCGCTACCCTACTATCATGCGGGACGCCGGGGCCCGTGTCAAACGGGCCCCGAACGCCCCAGTCAGGGTTGAAACGCAAGAGAAGCCGTCACCGAACTGCCGGAATCCGACTTCGCAGGCACGATCGGTGCGCCGGCTTAGGATCGGCCAAGGAATAACTGTCGGGAATGGGTGGCATGCTCTCACGACGCAAAGCGTCGGGTGAGCATGGAGACCGCCACGACGGTCTCCATGCCGACCCTCGGCTGCGCCGAGTGACGGCATGCCACCCAAGCTGCCAGAGACGCCAGTCATTTCCCTGGCCGATCCTTAGCGACGTAACGCCATGATCTGGCCAATTCGCCACTTAAGAAAGCCCACGGGCTGCGACCCGTGGGCTTTGGAACTGGTCAAACTCAATCCTTCACGATTTCTTAGCGCTACCCGCCGTGTGCCGCCAGATCGCTCAGCTTGACGGCCTGCAACTGTCGGCGAACCTCGTCGGTGACCTTGCGAAGGACGGCGTGGAGGCGATCGCCGGCCGAATGGGGAAAGCTGGCCTTCAACGGCACCGAAGCGGTCAACGGGCCCTCCACCGCTTCGATGACCTCCAGCAGGGAGATCTCCTCCGGCTTGCGGTCCAGCATGAATCCCCCGCCTCCACCACGTGTGGATTGCAGGATTCCTTGCTTGGCAAGGTCCCGGAGGATCTGCAAGAGGAAGCGTTCGGGCATCTTCCCTTGCTCGGCAAGCCGGCTGCACGACACGGGCGCCGCCTCGCGATTGTTGGCCAGACGCAGCGAGGCGTGAACGGCATACGCAACGCTTTGGGAAAGCTTCATGGGTTCGGTCTCCGAGTGTCTACGAGTGAGAAGAGAAGAAAAAGATGAGCAGGGCCAAATCGCCTTTCAGGAAACCCGCATCCGGAACCTTCGAGCGAGAAACCTGCTACCGCTGGAACGCAGTCGGGTGGGCAGCGACCATGCCTCCGGCCAAACACGCTACGTCACCCATCCGAACGTCCAACTCACTATCTCCTATACCATAAGTATGACTACCCGATAAGTAGCCCTAACGAATAATTGAGGGAATCTTGACGAAAAAACCGACTTTCTTGGTCCCACTTGGCGACCGAATCAACACTAGTCGCCCCAACTTAGTCAATTAGAGGTAAATCGTATGGGTTAGACATTATACATCCGCGAAGGGGTTGTTGAGTTCCGCCGTGCTTTCCGCTAGCCCGGATTATTCATGGCCAAACACTAGCCCGAAGCGCAAGCGAGGGAGGGGCAACGAGTTACCCTCGCTTGCGCGTCGGGCTAGTGTGACGCAGGGCGCGTCGGGATTCTCGACGCGTGAATTATCCGGGCTCGGGGAAAAGGAACAAGCGGGGGAAAAGGGGGAAAGAAGAGGAGAGGATTCCCATTCAGAATTGTGTGATCAGGGCACGGTTTTTTGCCTTTCCCATTTTTCCCAATCTTTCCCTTTTCCCCTCCCCTATTCGCACTCTATTTCGCTGAACACTCACCCAACTGGAAATTCGACGGTGCAACTGTGGCGGAACCGGCCACGGGTGGGGCTGCAAAGGCCAACGAATTTCGCATAATACGCGGGGAACGCTGCTTGCCGGGAGGACCGTTCATGGTTTGGACCACCTTGCTCTTCGGTGCGATTCTGACCGCGATCGGAATGGGTGGATACTACGGGGTGGAGCAGGCGAGTTGGACGGCAATGATTCCGGCCGCGTTGGGAGTGCCGCTCCTCATATCGGGTCTGCTGGCCCTGAAGCCGGCCTTTCGCCAAAACGCAATGCGAGCCGCCGTGTTCATGACGCTCTTGGGGCTTGTGGGGACGGCCCATTCGTTGCTTCAACTCGCCCAACTGGTGCTCCGCGAGCCGGGCCTTGTGACGGGATCGGTCACGGCGGTTCTCTGCGGCATGTTTCTGTGGATTTCCCTCAAGGCATTCCTCGAAGCGCGTCGGCGACGGCCCGACCCCAAACCGTCGCCGGTTGCGCCCGTGTCCGAGAGCGCCGGCAAGGACGCCGAGGCATGAATGACCGACGCGCGCGGAAATCGGACCGTCTCCTCCGGGTACTCGCCAGGTACGAAGAGATTCTCATCGTAACTCACAACAACCCGGATCCCGATGCGATGGCGGCCGGTTGGGCCCTGTGGCTGCTGGTCAAGGAGAAGCTCGGGGGGAACGTCCGGTTGCTGGCGAGCGGCTTCATCGCCCGGGCTGAGAACCGGCACATGCTCGACCTCCTGAAGCCCCCCCTGGAGTTGGTCCGCGAAATGGCCTATCCCGCCGGCGCGGCGGTGGTGCTGGTCGACTGTCAACCGGGGAATCAGAACCACTTGTTCGATGAGGCCGACGCGAAGATTGTGGCGGTGGTCGACCATCACCCTGGGGCTGGCTGGCGGGCGCCGTTCCGCGACGTGCGGCCGAACATGGCAGCCTCCTCGAGCCTTGCGGCCTCCTACTTGCGGGAACAGAAGATCGCCCCCGGCGCGAGGCTCGCCACCGCCCTGCTCTTCGCGATCCGCACCGAGACCCGGGGCAGCGAGACCCACTACTCGCGGCTCGACCGGGCCGTGATCCCATGGCTTTCCGAGCGGTCGGATCCGGGGCAGTTGGCGGAGATCGAGAGCGCCCCGTTGTCGCCGGAATACTACGGCGACATGGTCCTCGCCCTCCAGGGCACGTTCCTCTACGAGGACACGGCCTTCTGCCTGCTGCCGCGGGCCAGCGGGCCGGAGATCGTCGGGGAAGTGGCGGACCTTTTGATCCGCTGCCGGTCGATCCACCGTGTCTTGTGCGGTGCGGCGGTGGACAACGATCTTCTCGTGTCGATCCGGACCGACCTGGAAGACGAAGACGCAGGCCTCTTGGCACGGGACACCTTGGCGGGGATCGGCCGCGGCGGCGGACATCGCCGTCGCGCCGGGGGAAAGGTCCCGAGTGTCGGGCCGAGAGTCACCGAGACCCTTCAGGAAGAACTTCGCAACCGCTGGATGACCACCTGCGGCATCGACCGCCAGCGCGGCACCCGCCTGGTCCCCTTGCGGGAAATCGTGGAGAATCTTTGAGAGTGGAAAGCCGAAAGCGGAGGGCGGACGGCTCGAACGCACATCCCTTTTCGTCCCTTGCAGGAAACCACGGAGATGATGACTGCCATATCCCGACGTCGGGCGATCTTGAGTGCCGGGGCCGGAATTGCTGCGGCTTACGCGAGTCGGCCTCATCCAGTCGTCGCCGAGTCAAGACCGAAGGGTTCTTCCCATGGAGGAGCCTTCGGCTACTGCTTCAACACCGGGACCATCATGGGGCAGAATCTCCCCTTGGAGAAGGAGGCTGAAGTCGCCTCCGAAGCCGGCTACCGCGGGTTCGAGCCGTGGATTCGGAAGATCGAGGAATTCCTCAAGGCGGGCGGGTCGCTGGCCGACATGCGTAAGCGGATCGCCGACCTCGGCCTTACGGTGGAGAGCGCCATCGGGTTTGCGAACTGGATCGACGACGACGACGCCAATCGGGCCAAGGGCATGGAGCAGATGAAGCGCGACATGGACCTTGTGGCCCAACTCGGGGGCAAACGAATCGCCGCCCCGCCGGCCGGCGGATACAAGAATCCCATCGAACTCCAACGTGTGGCCGAGCGTTACCGGCAGGTCCTCGAAATGGGCCGGCAGGCGGGCGTCGTGCCGCAACTGGAGTTGTGGGGCGGTTCCAAGACCCTGCGGCGACTCGGCGAGGTGGCCTACGTCATTACCGAGGCCGCCCACCCCGACGCCTGCGCCCTGTTGGACATTTTCCACATCTACCGCGGCGGCTCCGATTTCGCCGGTCTGCGGATGTTCAACAGTGCGGCGATGCACATGCTCCACGTAAACGACTACCCGGCCGATCCGCCACGCGACGAGATCACCGACGCCCAGCGTGTCTTGCCCGGCGACGGCGTAGCCCCGATCGTCCCGATCCTCCGGGACCTTCGGGCTGCAGGCTTCCGCGGCATGCTGTCGCTGGAACTCTTCAACCGGGAGTTGTGGAAGCAAGACCCGCTGGTCGTCGCGCGAACCGGGCTGGAGAAGATCAAGGCCCTGGTGGCGAAGACGGGCTGAAGAGGCATCAGGAACGCCGTTCCGGAGCCGGAAGACCGCGTTCAAGAACGTCCCACACCGAACACCGCGGCCCACTGCGCAGAGCTTCGTCGATCAGGGCTTCGTTTCCCGAGAAGGTGATCCGGGTCGATTCCCGCACGCTCGGTGTCGAAACGTGGGGAACCGTCGCAAGGCCGCGGCCGGATGCGCTCGCTTCCACTTCCTTGGACTCGAAGGGATCTCGACCCGGTGCCCAATCCGGGCTCGAACGGTCCTCCGCGGCAGTCTCCTCCAGGCCCAAGAGGACTCGGTCGACGGCGTCGAGGGGATTCCGGACGGCCGCCAAGCCTGCGGCGAAATCAAGTGCCGAGGATTGGGCCACAAGGCCGAGGCGGGGCATCGATGCCAGCGTCTGCGGGAAGTGGCCCGGGATTTCGATCCAATGCTGGAAAGGCGCCGACTCGCCGAGGCCGGCCGTGTCGTCGCCGGCCGACAGGAACGCTGCTCCCAAAACGCTCCCGGAAGCCACGTTCCAACCCATATCGGCCAGGATGCCGAGGTCGATCGAGCCGGGATTGTGGTTCGGACCGCTGTACATCGGGCTCATCAGGTCGTACTTGTAGAGGGTCTCGTCGGTGTGCGAGAGGCTGGATCCGGGCTCTGCCGGGTTCGGCGCGTACATCTTGGGACGCACCCCGCCGTTGCCGCTGATGCCCTTCGCGCCGTTCCAGTACAGGTCGTTGCTCACGGCGGCCGCCTTCCTGTCGGCGTTGCTCATCGCCGTCATGTCGGTGCCGTTGCCGCGTTCGAGGAAGCGGTCGTAGATGCCCGGATAACCGTTGTAGTAGCCGCCGTCCCAGGAATTGAACTGGCTGAGGAAATCGAGGCCGTGTCCCAACTCGTGCAGCACGACGGACACGAAATCGAGATTGCCGCCGCTATTGCCGTCGGTGCCGTAATACCACTTCGTCGCTCCCATTACGTAGGAGCCATCGACGTCGGAGTTGAAGGTAGCGACGATCTCGGAGCTGCCGGAACCCAGGTCGCTCTTATGAAGGTGATTGGCCAGGGCATCGCCATAGGCGGTGTTCTGGACCCCGCCGCCGAAGTTCCAACGGATACGGTTCGGACCCGCATGGGCCAACTCGGCGCCGGACGGCGTGCCTCCCAAGGGGTCGAAGTACGCATCGACCGTGATCGTCTCGCCCACATACGACCTGGGCAAGAAGCTCGACCAGATTCCGAGCGCGTATTGAAACGCGTTGCGCCGAAGGGACCCGAGCGTGGGATCGTTGAATCCTTCCCCCGCCGCGTCCAAGTAGTTGGCGGCGAACCGGATGTAGGCGGGCGCGGAGGCAACCGTGATCGTCTTGGTGTAAACGTTATCGTTCTCGTTGGTCTCGGCAACGGCTTTCCCGGTGTCGATCTTGATCTGGATCGTGTGCTGGCCCGCGCTCAACTGGCCGATCGAGTAGTCGATCCCCGAGGTCCAGTATCCGGGGTTCAGCGGCGGGGCGGTGTTCCAGGAATTCCGCAGCTTGCCGTCCACGTACAACTGGCTGATGAACGGCGCCGACGTGGCCGCGTCGCCGTTGTTCAAGACGGTCCAGTCGACGTAGAGGTAATCGTTCGTGGTCAGCGAACTCGCGTCGGTGTTCGTGCCGGTGACCGTCGAGACGACGATCGCGTCGGACCAACCGGCGGGCCGGTACGGCGTGAGATTCGGCAGAATGGCCGTGACGCTGACGGTCCGGCTGTAGACGTTGTCGCTTTCGTTGATCTCGGCGACCTTCTTGCCGGTGTCGATCTTGATCTCGATCTTGTGTTGGCCCGCGCTGAGCTGCCCGAGGGAGTAGTCGGTGGCCGACGCGTAATACCCGGCCGCCAACGGCGGGTCGGTGTACCAGGAATACCGCAGCTTGCCGTCGACGTACAACTGGGTGATGAACCGGGCCGACGTGGCTGCGTTGCCGTTGTTCACGACGGCCCAGTCAATGTAGACCGTGTCGTTGGTGGTCAACGAGGCCGCGTCGGTGTTCGTGCCGGCGACGGTGGAGACGACGATCTTGTCCGACCAGTGGGCCGGCTGGTAGGGCGTCAGGTTCGGCTTGAGGACCGGGGCCTTGACCGTGATCGTCTTGGAATAGACGTTGTCCTTCTCGCTCGTCTCCAGAACACTGCTGCCCGAATCGAGCCGGATCTGGATCGTATGCTTCCCCGCGCTCAGTTGCCCGATGGAGAAGTCGCTCACGAACGTGTAGGTATTGGCATTCAGCGACGGGGCCTGGTACCAGGTCTCTCTGACTGTGCCGTCGACGAGCATCTCGATGTTGAACCCCGTCGCCGCAGGCACCTTGCCGCTGTTGATGCCGGCCCAGTCCACGTAGAGGGTCTCGTTCGAGGCCAGCGTGCTGGAGTTGGTGTAGGTGCCGGTGACATTCGAAACGACGATACTGCCCGACCAACCCGTGGGTCTGTAAGCCTTGAGGTTCGGTTTCGTGACCGTGATGGTCTTCGTGTACGTATTGTCGGACTCGTTGCTCTCGGCGACGGCCTTGGTCGTGTCGAGCTTGATCTGGATCTTATGCTTGCCGGCGCTCAGTCGCCCGATGGAGAAGTCGCTTACGGCCGTGTAGGTGTTGGCGTTCAACGACGGATTCTGGTACCAGGTCTCTCGAAGCGATCCGTCGACGTACAACTCGATGTAGAACACCGCGTTGGTCGCCGCAGTCCCCTTGTTGATGGCGGCCCAATCGACGTACAGGGTGTCGGTGTAGGCAAGCGCGGTCGTATCGGTGTGCGTGCCGGGGACGTTCGAGACGACGATCTTGCCCGACCAATCCAGGGGTTTGTAGGGGGTCAGGTTCGGCTTGGCGACCGCGCCGAGCACCGCAGCCCCAGCACTGCCTCCGCCCCCGGTGGCGACCGTCATCGAATCCATCGGCAGTTCCGAAAGCCCCGGAAGAGGAGACGCGGAAGCAAGCCCGCGATCCTCGAGGAGGGAAGACGCCGCATCGGAGACCGACAGCAAACCCGGACTGCACACCGCCGGACCGCCTGTCTGGAGATCGGCCGGGGCGGCAGCGGCCGTAGAAGACCGCAAGGACTCCTCGACTCCGCCGGCCGCAACGCTCAGAAGCATGCGGTCTTCGAGACATTCGAGACGCAGCAGGCGGGGATGGATCGGACGGCGCGATCGCCGGCTGGCTTGGGGGGCCCTATCCGCGACGAGGCTGCGTCTCGGTGGAAGTCGCGGATCCCAATCCGCATTGCCCGTGCCGGCCATCATTTTGGCCCTCGCTGACGTGGCCCTGCAAGACAGCTCCCCGATTCCTTTCGGCCGAATCTGGTTCCCGAGTGGTTCCGTTGGGGCTACCCGAGACTATTGTATCATCGACCATTCCACCGGGGAAGATGCCGCCACGCCGCAAGGGTGATATCTCGCATGCAGGAAGGGATGCCTTGTCCCGGCCCCTTATCCGGACAGGTAGTCCTTCATGAACTGGTTCTCCAAGGCAAGGTGGGCGTGCTGCGATTTGACCACATCGCCGATCGAGACAAGCCCGATCAGCCGGCCGTCGACGAGGACGGGGAGGTGACGGATCCGGTTGCTGGTCATCAGGCCCATGGTGGCTTCCACCGAGTCGTGCGGGCCTCCCGTGACGACTGCGGAGGTCATCACCTCGGAGACGAAATGGGCGTCCAGGGCACCCCTGCCAGCGACGGTGAATCGGAGGATGTCGCGCTCGCTCAGAATCCCGACGAGCCGTTCCCCCACTTCCAGGTCCCTTGAACACACTACCAGGCAGCCGACGTTGCGGCGCACCAGTTCATGGGCCGCTTCCTCCAAGGTTGCGTCGGGTCCGATGGTGAATACCTCGCTCCCCTTAAGCTTCAGAATCTCATAGAGTGTCATGGCCGTGTTCCTCCCCGGGTGCCTCCGGTCGCCGATTTCTGGCAAGTCAATCTGTCTAAAACGTCATTCTACGGAGACGCCCACGACCAGGGAAGTCGTCAGCCTGCTTCTTGGGGCCTACCTGCTACCGGCGTCGGCGTCTGCCGGCGGCAGTGTTGCGATCCGGAGGTTGCGGAAGAGGAAATCGCTGGTGGGGTCGTGCCCCTGAAGAATGAGGGTGCCGGCCTTGAGCCGAAGTCCCTTGCGGGGATTCTCGGCCGGTTTGCGCGTATCGGCCCAATCGCTGACCTGGCAGCCGTTGACCCACACGGCCATGTGGTTCCCGTCGGCGTGGATCGTCTTGTGGAACCACTCCTTGTCGTTGGCCACGATGCGCCGGGCGTTCTGGCGACGGAAGATGCCGCCGGTGCCGCAGTCGGCGGGCTGGGAGCGGTCGCCGTTCTTGTATCCGTTGTGGATCTGGCTCTCATAGCCGTTCATCATCTCGCCGGGGATGCAGCGGAAGAAGACGCCGGAGTTTGAACCGGGGGAGTTGACCATCGCCTCCAGTTGCAGCGTGAAGTCGGCGTACTGCCCCTGGGACTCCAACTGCCCTTTGCCGCCGGCCAGGTGAATCGATCCTTCCGGCGTGACCCGGACCGTGCTCTCGGGATAGACCTTCCAGCCGGTCAGGTCCTTGCCGTTGAAGAGACTCTTCAATCCGAGGGGCTTCCATCGGACGTTGCGGAACTCGATCGTTCCGCCGTTCCACTGCAAGCCGATGTGGCCGCGGAGAACCGGCTTGGGATCAACGTAGTCGAGCACCCGCTTGCCGTCGAGCACCACGGAGAAACGGCCGCCATCGGCGGTGACTTCCATCCGTCGCCAATCACCACCAGCGGAAGGGGACGCGACGCGTTGACGCCTCACCAGGCTTCCGGTCGGGAACGGGTTGTCGGCCGGGGCGATGTTCACTTCGTAGCACTTAGTCGCCACGTCGTCGGGGCCCGGGTTGGGCGGCGTCCTCAGAAAGACCCCGCTGTTGGCCCCTGGGCCTGCACGGAAGTCGACTCTGAGGACGTAGTCGGTGAACTCCGAATTGGTGAGAAGCAACCCCGGCTCTCCCTCGCTTGCTGAGAGGATTCCATCGGCGGCCCTCCAATTGGCCTTGGACGCGGGGGTCCAGCCAAACAGCGTGGCCCCGTCGAACAAGAGGACCCAGCCCTCGCGGAGTTCCTCGGGCGTCAACGGGTTCTCGGCCGGCGCGCCTGCGGTCACGGAGGCCATCGTGAGCATCAGCGGGCAGACGAGAACAAGACTCCAGGTTCTTGGTTTCCAGCATCGGTTCATGGCTCATCTCCATTCTTCAGCGGGATCGGATCGTCGGGGGAGCAGATTTCGAGCAGTACTTCGCCGGGCGGCGCCGCAGCGTCGTCGATTCCGTGCGGCTTCCGTGCGAGGATGCCCAGTTCGTTTCGGTCCAACAAGCGCCGGGTTACGTCGCAGCGGGCAAGGGGCCCGGGGGCGGGCAGGGAGCCAAGGAACTCCCCGTTGAGCGTGATCGCCCCCTCCAAGGACGTGCCCTCGATGCACAGCCACACCGTGTCGGCGTCGCCAAGCCGGCCCGGCCGGCCAAACCAACGGCGCCAGATCACTCCTTGTGCCGTCGCCTCGTGGCGCCAGGGCTTACGCAGGTGGATTCGGTGGCGGTCCATCGGAGTCCTCTTGCCGGCGGTCCTCGCGGCGTTGGACGACGACCGACGCAAGGACGGACACGCTTAGAATCGCCAAGATCACCAACAGCGAGGTCCAGACAGGGATCGCCATCCCCGGGGATGCGAACTCGAGCACCATCTTCAGGCCGATGAAGACAAGCACCGCGGCGAGCCCGTAGTGCAAATAACGAAAGAGGTCCATGACCCCTGCCAGGAGGAAGTACAGCGCCCGGAGCCCAAGAATCGCGAAGATATTGGACGTGAACACCAGAAAGCGGTCCTTCGTGATGCCGATGATGGCCGGGACGCTGTCGACGGCGAACAACACGTCCGTGCTCTCGATGACGAGAAGGACCAGGAGCAACGGCGTGATATGCCAGCGTCCATCCTGGCGGACCAAGAAACGGTCTCCGTGCTCGCGATGATCTCCCTGGCTGACCCGGAGCACGCGGCGGGCAACCCGCAGCAGCACGTTGTTTTCGGGATGCACTTCGGCGCCGCTGTGCAACGCCAGTTTCGCCCCGGTGTAGACCAGAAATACACCGAAGACGCACTCCATCCATCGGAATTGGTGGATCAACTCGGTGCCGGCGAGGATGAAGACGAGGCGCGTCACGACGGCACCGATGATCCCCCAGAAGAGTACCCGATACTGGTACTGCAGGTCGACCCGGAAAAATCGGAAGATCACCAGGAACACGAAGAGGTTGTCGACCGACAACGACTTCTCCACCAAGTACCCCGCCAGGAACCGAAGCCCAGCGTCAGGGCCCTGCCACCACCAGACAAACCCATTGAAGAGAAGGGCGAGGACGATCCAGAAGACCGACCACCCGGCGCTCTCGCGCAAGGTGGGGGCATGGGCGTGGCGGTGGAAGACGAGCAAGTCCAACGCCAACAGAGATGCGATCAGGAAACCGAACGCAATCCAATGCCAAATAAGGACTTGCGGTGGCACAGGCATGAGGCGACGCTTGGGACGGACTCACGGGGCTCAGGGCAATCGTCGTTCCCCCAAGGTGCCAATCATACGCCTTGAGTCCAGCCGACGCAACCTGGTAGGGCCAGGATACTTCTTCCCATATCGCCCATCTATCCCATGTACCCGGCCCTTCGCTCCTACTGCGGTTCGAGGCAGGCGTGGGCGGTGTTTTCGGCAACTCTTGCCGTTCTTACTCAACTGCCACGAGCGGTACGTCCGATACTAACGTCACAACCAGAATCCATGGACTTCGCTGGTCCCATGGTTGGGACAGGACGTTCGCTCCGTGCACATCGAGATGGGTGAGAACCATGTCGCTTCAACGTAAAGGAACGTGGCTGGCAACCTGGGTGTTGGTGGGGTGGCTCACGGGGAGCCTCACGCCGGCCCAAGGCCTGCGGGATGCCCAGATCTTCGCGCCCGCGGAACCTGCCCACTACGGCGGCGGCGTCCGGGCCAATGAGGGGTTCTTCTTCTCGTACGAGGGCCTCTACTGGACGATCAGCGCGCCGGAACGAGCGTACTTCGGCGTCGACACGAATACGTTGGCGGTGCAGAGGCAGGTCTGGTGGGCCGATGATCCCAATCAGACCTCGACCCAGGGCACCACGATGGACACGAGCTTCATGACAAACCAGTTCACTCCGGGCCAACGGATTGAGCTGGGGCATATCAACGGGCACCAGGGGTGGTTGTTCAGCTACTTCCAACTCCATTGGTCAGGCCAGGGCCAGATCGACCGCGGAGTGGAGTCCTATTTCCATGATGAAAACTGGGGCGTGAACAACCTGCCTCACCTGTCGATCCAGACGAGTTTCGGAGGCGATCCCGTCTTCGGCGGCGTCGCTTTTGACAACGCCACCATGGACATCGCGTCGAGGGCCTGGGGCACGGAGTTCAATTACCTGGTACGGACGCATCCTGGAGAGCGCGGCGGAATGTGGGAATGGTTCTTCGGGGTCCGGTACCTCGAATTCGACGAGCAGTACGACGTCCGCGCCAACGGCGATCCGCCGAACAATAGGAACGTCAACTCGATGCTGGCCGACACCATCTTCACCAACTACGCCGCCAACCGGCTGTTCGGCCCCCAACTCGGACTGCGCTGGTTCAAGACGAACGACCGCTGGGAACTGTCGTTGTTGGGCAAGTTCATGGCGGCATGGAATGCCCAGTCGGTGCAACTCAACGGGGTGGTGGCCTCGGACCTGAACCTCGGTGCCGCCACGTTCCCAAGGTCGGTCATGATGCCCTTGGCCTTGACGACGATGGATGTCAACGACGTGGCCCACATGTCGGTCTTCAGCCCGGTCGTCGAACTTCGCATCGAGGCGAAGTACATGCTGACCAACAAGGTGTCATTCAAGGCCGGCTGGAACGGCATGTACATCGGCGAACTAGCTCGTCCCTCGCGGATGGTCGACTACACGCTCCACCAGACGCACGCCATGGGCATCCTGCGGGGCATGAATCGCGACCTGTGCTTCCTCCAGGGACTTGGCATCGGGATCGAGATCAACCGTTAGTCGGAAGCGTCCCGACAAGTACGTCAGGCTTTCCAGCCTGACAGCCCAGATGTCAGGCTTTTCAGCTTCGAGCGGGGTCCTTACAGCCAGTCCAGGCCCCAAGTGGGATCGGTCTCGTCGAAGTCCTTCCAGGCCGCCTCGCTCGGATCGTACGCCATGCTCCAATCGGAAGGCGTGCTGGCGACGTGCCGGCGGTTGACCCGCGTCGTGACGGCCGCATCCGCCAGTTTCGCCCGCACGTTGGCGAAGTCGTGGACCTCGAAGATCTCGTTGAGGACGGCCGGGTTGGTCGTGTTGAACAACCGGGCGCGATGGTTGTCGCCGTCGACTTCGAGCCAATCGACCAGGGCCGCGTCCTTGGCCGACGAGTCGTAGAGCATCGCCGTGTCGTTGACGCCGTCGCCGGTGGCCACAACTCCGTGGAAGTACCTCACGTTGATCGAGTAGGCGCCGTCGCCGGTCATCCGGCCGATGCCGGACGAGAGGCTGCCGGTGAACGTATCGGCCCCGTCGGCGTAGTCGAAGATCCTCGCGATGTCGTTCTTGGCCGCTTCGGTGGTATCCCGGGACATGCCCACCACCGAGTGGAAGCCCTCGGCCAAGGCGAGATACGAGAAATCGGAGAAGGCGGCCAGGGCCGAGGAGGGATCCGCCGTATCGACGCGGATATCCGAGCCGTCGTAGTCGCCGTCGGACATGACCGCCCGGGTCACGGGGTTCGTGCTGCCGCCCGGCCGCCAGTAGGCACCGGCGACGAAGGTATCGGGCTTGTCCGCGGCATCTTCGCGTCCGTAGAGCTGGGCAATGTCGTTTTCGCCTCCGTTGGAGTTCCCGACGACTTGCTCGAAGGTATTGGCGCGGTAGTAGTAGGTGTGGCCGTCGAGCGTGGTGCCCTGCATGTAGGCGTAGTCGGGATAGGCCCAGAACCGGTCGGTGCCCGCGGAGCCGTGGAGATCGGCCGTGTCGAAGCCGCCGGCGGTGGCCGCCGCAATGACCTGGGCGAAGTTGTTTACCGTGTTGGCGAACCCGGTTCCCGTCATGCTCGACGAGGTCGGGTTGGCGACGAAGGTGTCCGCACCTGCCGAGTCGAAGAGCTTGGCGATGTCGTTGCCGCCCTTCGCCGAGATGGCAGTAACGGAGCCGAAGCCGGTGGCCCGGTCCAGGAAGCCCCCGCCGGTGAAGGTGCCGCTGGCCGGCTTGCCGACGAAGATGTCGACGCCGGTGGACAAATCCATCATGGTGGCCGTATCGGTTCCGCCCGCCGTCGCGGTCGCGTAGACCTTGCGGAAGGCGTTGGCCTTCGACGTGTACGAGACCCCGCCAACCGTGCTCACCAGGGTGGCGGCGGACGAGTCGGACGTGAAGGTGTCGTCGCCGGCGGAGCCGAAGAGCCGGGCGATATCGTCGCTCCGGTTGGACGACGCTTCGACATCGCCGAAGCCTTGGGCGATGTTCGCGAACCAGGTGGCCCCCGGCACGCCCTCCGGCGAGAACGCCGCGCTCCCGGGGCGGCCCCAGAACACGGCGCTGGTGCCCGTCGCGGAATCGTATCCCTCGAACTCCGCCCGGTCGACCACGCCGCTGACGGCCGTGGCACGCGCCTGGACCGTCGGGAACCCGAGGGCCTGCACCGAGTAGATTTCGTTGTTGACGTCCGAGAGCATGGTGTTGCGAGGTTTGGCGACCAAGAGGTCGGCGCCGCTGGAATCCTGGAGGAAGGCGTAATCGCCCCTGTCGTTGGAATCCGTGTCGGCCGGATCGTCGCTATCCGGAAGCGCCCCGCTGGCATGCGCGGTCACGGTGCGGAAGCCCTCGACCCGCTCGTAGTAGTCGGTTGTCACTCCGCGGACGTATTCTTTCAACTCGACAACCGTCGGGGAGGCCGTCAAGGTGTCGCTCCCCGCGGTGTCGTGGAGGATCGCCGTATCGTGGTCGCCGTTGCTGATGGCGAGTTGGATGTCGACGTCGCTGGTGGTGAGCAGCGCCCCGTTGGCGTCGTAGTAGTCGCCGTGGCTCTGCCACAGCTCGACCATGACGGGGACACCGCCTTCCGGACCGATGAACACGACCCTGTCGTTGCCGCCGTTGCCGTCGAAGGTGTAGTTGCGGCCGAACGGGAACGTGGTGGTGCCGCCGGCGTTCTCCAGGGTGATGGTGCCGTCCACCATGTTGTAGGTGAACGTATCGTCGCCCGTGCTGCCCGTGACGATCCAGGTGTCGTCGTTGACGATGACGATCTTTGCGCCGTCGGCGGGCTGGTCGACGGTGGCCAGGGTGGCGCCGGTGATCTTGACGAAGAAGCTCTCGTCGTCCTCGCCCCTGTCGTCTCCGATGATCGTCGTCGTGACGTTCTTTGTGATCTTGAACGGGGTGGGGGTGGCACGGACCACTCGATAGCTCGAGCTGCTCCCCTGCTGCTCGCGCCAGACGACGACGGGCGTGTCGCCGGCCGAAACCAGCGGCTTCGTGTGGTAGTTGGCGTTGGAGAAGTCGAACGAGATGTTGTGGGCCATTTGCCCGGCGCCGGCCTCGTAGTAGACCACTTGCCAGTTGGCCCCGTCGTACATGGTCCAGACGATCGAGTCGCCCTCGATGCTGGGATTCTCGTTGAGCGACCAGGGCCCCGTGGAGATCGCCTTCGCCCGCGTGACGTTCCCCGAACTGATGTCGTAGTACATGATCGCCGAGGTGGAGGTCCCACTGGCGGGTTGGTAGATCTTCGTCCAGACGAGGTTGTTTCCGGAGATCTGCGGGGTGATGTTGCTGTAGTCGGCGTCGCTGGTGACGGCCGTCGTCGTGGCGCTATTGAGATTGTAGAGATAGAGCTGCCACTTGCCGTTGATGTTGGCCTGCCAGACCACGTTTCCGCCCGAGACCTGCGGCAGGCTGTCCTCGCGGCCGTCGTTGGTCATCCGCCTGCGGCCCACGGTCCCGTAGCTGGGGTCGGTGACGTAGACGAAGACCTCGGAGGCCGACGTGGCCTTCCCGGTCCATACGATGGTGCTGCCGTCGATCTGCGGGATGGTGTTGTCGAACAGGTCGTTGGAGATCTTCGTGACCGCCTTGGTCGCAAGATCGTAGGTGTAGATCGCGCGACGCCCGGTCGACGTCTGCTCGGCCCAGGTCACGTAGGTCCCTGAGACCTGCGGACTTCTCTGATCGTAGGTGCTGACCCTCCCGGCCAGGGTGTTGATGGAACTGACCTTGTCGGTGGCAGAATCGTACAGGAAGACCGTGTAGACGCTCGATCCGACCACCCTGCCGGCCCAGGTTACGTAGAACTGAGACTGGCCGGCGCCGTCGGTGTAGGAGTAGACGGCGATATCGGCGTTCGCCGTCGTCTGGGTTTCCCCGGCCCTCGAACTGATCTGGAAGGTGTCGTCGGTCTGCGTCTCCGGATACCAGATGTTGACGAACACCTGCGTGTTCGTGGCGTCGACGTACCGGTACCAGGCGGTCACGTTGCCCGACAGGGCGTACGTGTAGCTGCTGCCCGCGACCGCCGCGCCGAGATCGTCGTAGGTCCACTGGTTCTCCGGCGTCAATTCGGCGTCGATCGTGAGGGAGCCGCCGGTGCCCTCGTAATCGTTGTCGGCCCGGGTGGCGGTGCCGTCGTTCACCTCGTAGGTGAAGGTCACGTCCGCGCCGAAGGAGCCGGTCATGGTCACGTCCACGACGACCGGGGTCCGCTCGCCGGTGTCGCCCTCGCCCACGCTCCGGGTGGCCGGTGAGACCGTCAACTGGGCCAGTTTGTGATTGCCGAAGACGGCGTCGGCCAGGACCGGCCCTTCCTCCGGGTTGCCCGGCTGGTGCGGCTGGCTCAGGAATACCGAATAGTAGCCGTCGATGGGGGCCGTCTGCTGGTACCCGGCGGGCACCACCTCGCGGATGGTGTACCGGCCGGGCCAGTTGTCCGCGAATTCGTAGTACCCGAGTTCGTTGACATCGGTGGTCGGATCGTCTTTCTGGGTGGTGGTGATCGGCTCGCCGGTGTCCCACTCTCCGTTCTCGTTCATGTCGAGGTACACCTGGACGCCCGCAAGACCGGTCTCCGTGCGTCCCGGCAGGCCCGTGGTCGGATCGAACCGCCAGGTCAACTGCCCCTGGGGCTGCGAGACGAGCAGGTCGAGGTCCGCCTGGCTGTCTGGCCGCATGACGTTCAAGTACGCGTCGGCCACGCCCGAGTAGAAGCCGATCTGGGCGCCATTGCCGCCGAGGCCGCCGGTGCCGCCGTCGTAGCTGCCCGTGGTCCAGTTCATCGCGGAGTAGGAGAAGACGACGATATCGCCCGTCGGATTGTCCTCGATGTAGAGGCTGAACGTGTCGGTCTTGTCCTTGGCGCCGCCGGTGCCGCCGTTGTAGTACCCGACGTTGTTCCAGTCGACCTCGAGGTAACGGTGGCCGTCGGGCGTGGTGCCGAGCTGGTACTTGACGTTGCCGGCGTTGAGCTGGGTGTTCACGTCGGCCCAGAACGGGGCCACGATGGCGAGCGACGGGTCGTTCAGCGCGCTGAAGCCGACGGGCATCTTGTAGCCGACGGAACTGCCGAAGCTGACGTACCCGTTGTTGCTGATCGACACGCTCTGGTAGCCGACCCCGTAGAACTCGAAGATGAATCCCAGGGAGAGGAACGAGGTCGAGTTGTCGTCGTTCGCCGCGGCGAAGGCCGCGGTGTCCGCCCCCACAAGGTCCACGTCGGACACGCCGGAACCGGGATTGGCGGGGCCGGGCTGGCCGGTGACCGAGTCGAACCGCCAGGAGTACGTCGGCTCCATCGCGGCGAGTTCGGCGGCACTGGCGGGCTGGGCGACGGTCCGGAAGCCGGCGCCGTCCCCGGCGTCGAAGCCCACCAGGGCGCCCGTATCGCCGAAACCACCGCTGCCGTCCGGCATGCCGGCCTTCCCCGAATCGCCGGTCGTCCACTGCATGTCGTGGTAGACGAAGCTCACGATGTCGCCGGCGGGATCGTCTTCAATGTAGAGGCTGAAGTTGTTCACGAGATCGGTGTGGCCGTCGTAGTAGCCCACGTCGATCCAATCGACCTGCACGAACGGCTGGTTGCGCACGCTGTTGCCGGTCGTGACGCGGACCTCGCCGGTACCGGTCATGTCGACGTCGCCCCAGAACGCGGCCAGCATGGGCAGGTCCTGGGTGAATCCGATCGGGGCGTTGTCCCGCTGCGCCAGCCCGAAGGTCACGTTCCCGTTGGCGTTCGCGTACATCTGCGTGTAGCTCTGCCCGTAGAACTCGAACGAGAAGGGCAGGGCCACGGCGTAGGACCCCTCGTCGGCGCCGGAGATCGCCAGCACGGAGCCGGAAGTGGCCAGTTGGATCGGCGGGATCGCGCCGGTGGGGCTGCTGTTCCACATCCCGTCGGCATTGTTGTCGTCGAACTTGTACCCGCTGATCCTCGCGCTGGGCCGGACCAGCGTCACGGCGTAGTCTTCCACCTCGCCGCGCGTGAGGAGCAACTGGTTGTCGGCGGCGCCGCCGCCGTCGGGCCCCACGTCGGCCCGGTCGGTGTACCGGACCCGCATGAAGCTGTAGTGCGCCTCGACCCCCGACGGCGTCAGGAAATCGATCGAGTTCACCGTTCCGTCGGTGGCGAGCGTGAGAGGCGTGTAGGCCCCGACGATCGGGTCCCAGATGCTGTTGTTGAGAACAAGCTGCTCGCCGGCGCCGGTGAAGTTCCCGTCGAAGTCGTAGTCGATCCAGAGGTTCAGGTAGCCGTCCCCGTTGACGATCACCTCCAGCGTGTTGGTGCTCTCCGCGACGGGCCGGTCCGGTTGATAGATCCGCAGGAGGCCATCGTGGCTGACGATCCGGACGCCGTCTTCGTCGTCGATGTCGGTCGTGTCGTCGCCGTCGGCGTAGCCGTTGGTGTTGCCGTCGGTCTCGAAATCCACTCCTCCGCCGAGGTACGGCGAGGTCGCGTCAACCAGGCTCCGCGCTCCGCGGCCGGTGTACGAATCGGTGTACGAGCCGGTCGAGTAGTCGAGGGTCGGGTAGGTGCTGAACGGGCGATCGGGAAGCGGCGTAACGCCGTCCGGGGCGTCGCCAAAGTCCACCGTTGGCGCCGCGATAGTGACCAGATAGTCCTCCACCTCGCCGCGGATCGGCTGGCGGCCGCCGTCGAGCGTCGACGCCGTGCCCGCATAGCCGTCGAGAATGGTGTCGGGAATCGCGGCCTCGGTGAGGCGGAAGCGAAGGAACGTGTCCTTGCCGGTCAGGTACCACGGCACCGTGATCGTCAGTTCGATCGCGTCCTGCGAGGTCGTGCCCAAGTACTCGTTGACCAGCACGCGTTCCGAGGCTTCCCACGCGGTCCCGGCATTGAGCGTATCGCCCCAGGAGCCGTTCCCGTCGAAGTCGAGCCAGGCGTTCAGGTAGCCGGTCGTGCCGCCGGTGTTGACCACCTTCACGGTGATCGTGTTGGCGATTCCGGAGTGGAGGATGGGCAGGCCCGTGCCGCTGTCGTAAACCTCGAAGGTGATGCCGTCCTCGTCGCCCGGGGCCGGCACGGGCACGCCGCTGGTCGTGCCGCCGGCGTTTTCGTCGTCGCCGGTCGCGGTGTCGTTGGGCAGCGCCTCGTCCTCGAAGTCGACGTACTCGCCGAGGTGGAACCCGGGGTCGTAGAGGGCCACGGCCCCGTTGTTGGTCGAAAGCGTCGGGTAGTTCCCCCGCGGCGGGGCGTAGGGGAACGTGATTTGGGTCGCCGAGCCGCCTGCGGGCATCGCGTAGATTTGGTAGCTTCCGCTCTCGTTGGACGCGAAGAGGTAGCCGGTCGTGCCCACAAACTCGCCCATGATCTCGTTGGCTTCGGAGACCGTTTGACGCTGCGAGCCGAACCAGGTGCCGAACCAGTCCGTCGTATAGAGCTCGAAGTTCCCGTTGTTGTGATCCGAGCTGAACAGGATCGTATTGCCGTCATCGCTGAAGCGAGGCCACACCTCGTCGCTGACGATGGAGTCGTTCCAGTCGGCGGTGATATTGCGCAGCCAGTTGCTGCCGCCGCCGCCGAAGTTGAACGTATCGAGCCAGATGTCCTTGCCCGTCCCCTTCCCGTCGTCTGCGACGTACAAGAGCTGGTCCTTGACGGCGCTGTAGGAGGGCATGCGCTCGTCGTAGCCCGGCGTGTTGGTGAGCTGCGTCGGGACGGCGGGCGTCCGGCTGTCGTAAATGTAGATGTCGTAGGTCGAAAACCCACCCCGGTCCGAGGCGAAGACGATCCGGTTGGCGTCCATGAAATCGGGATCCACGTTGTTGTACAACGCGGTGTTCGTCACTTGAATCGGGTTGGTGCCGTTGGTGTTCATCGTGAACACCTGGTAGTGGCCGGTAGCCGGAGTCTTCGCCGACCACACGATGCGCGTCCCGCCGCTGTTGAACCGCGGGGTTACGTCGTCGTAGGAGTTGAACGTCAACTGGGTCAGTCCGGTTCCATCGGTCCGAATGGTGAAGATCTCGTAGTCGCCCTCGGGGTTGTTGACCGCGTCGTAGAGGTTCGCCGAGAAGACCACCAGGCCCGCCGTCGCGTTGTAGTCGGGATTGAGTGCGCCGCCGATCAGGTTGCTCTCGTCGAAGGCGTCGCCGTAGTCGTACGCCGGCGGCAGAATGGATACGCGGTAGTCCTCCACCTCGCCGTGCGGCAGCCGGCCGCCATCGGCGTCCCCGATGCCGGAGCCGGAGGTGGCGACCGCGGGGTTGGCATCGAACTGGCGGTCGCTCAAGCGGACCCGCAAGTACGAATCGCCCGTGTCGCTGTCCCACCACGGGGTGATCGTGAACTCGATCGTCTGGAGGCCCGCGGACGACGTAACGACCGTTTCCGGCAAGACGGTCTCGCTGACGCCGTCGACCGTGTCGTTCCAGTCGCCGTCCATGTTCAGATCGAGCCAGGCCATCAGGTAGGCGTCGCTTCCGGTCGTGTTGGCCACCTGCACTTGGATCGTGTTGGTCACGCCGTTGCGCACGGTGATGGTCCCCGACCCGAGGTAGCTGAGGCTCTGGACGCCGTCTTCGTCGTCCGGGCCGGCCACCGGGTTATTGTCGTCGCCGTTGGCACCGTCCGTCGGCTGTCCGTTGGATTCCGCGTCCACGACGCGGCCCAGGGTGAGAGCGGCATCGGCCGTGTTCCGGGCCCCGCGACCGTCGTAGGGGTACGACGTGGTGTCGGCGGCCAGCCGATCGAGGGTCGGGTAAACGAGCTGCGGGTCACGGTAGGTGGAGGTGACCTGGGTCGGCGTCGCGCTCCCGAACACTTGCCTGTAGACCTGCGAAACGCCCGAAGTCTCCGCGGCGTAGAGCATGGTCGTCGCGTTGATCCAGGCCGCGGAGATCTCGTCGCCCGGACTGGTCGTCCTTCGGACCACGCTCGATCCGAGCGTGTTCATCGTGTACACCTCGTAGCTCGTGAGGCTGGTGTTCGAGGTGAACATGACGAGACTGCCGTCGGGGCTGAAGCGCGGCCAGACCTCGTCGGAAGCGCCCAGGCTCCCGGTCAAGTCGAGACGGAAACCGGGCGTGCCGAGCCGGGTGATCAACACGTTGAGCCCGCTGGTGCCGGGGATGATCTCGTAGTTCGCGACCCACACGACCTCGTCCTTCACCGGGTCGTACGACGGCATGATGTCGTCGCGGTCCCACAGGGCGCCGGTGTTGATCGCCGTGGGCACGGCGTTGGCGACCGAGCTGTCGATGATGTACAGGTCGTAGTCGCTGCTGCCGGTGGCCTTCAAGGTCATCGACGAGTACACGATCCGCTGGTTGTCCATGAAGTCGGGGTACTTGTCGTCGACGGCGTTGTTCGTGACCTGCCTGAGGCCGCTGCCGTCGATGCTCATGACGAACAGCTCGTAATCGCCGTTGGCGTTCTGGCCCGTCAGGTTGCCGTTCGAGGAGAAGACGATCTTCGTGCCGTCGCGGCTGAATCGCGGGTGGATGCAGTCGGCGTCGGAGAACGTCAACTGGACGCGCCCGGAGCCGTCGGGGCGGGAAACGAAGATCTCGCGGTTCTGCGTCGGGTTGTCCGTCGGATGGTAGAGGGTCGATGAGAAGACAATCAGGTTGGCCGAGCTGTTGTAGTCGGGCGTCTCGGCCTCGCCGGGGTACGGATAGTCGTCCGGCGCGTCGCCGTAGTCCACCCCGGTCTGCTGGATGGTCACCTTGTAGTCTTCGATTTCGCCGAGCTTCGGCTCGTCGCCGGCGGCCGGACCGGTCGCCACGTTGTCGCGGGCGTTGTCCTCGGTGAGCCGGAACCGCATGAAGGTGTCGCGGGCCTGCGGTCCGCCGTAATTCCACGGGACGGTGATCGTGAATCGCCCGGTGTAGGTGTCGCCGACCCGGGTCCAAGCGGCGCTGCCGCCCACCAGCTCGTCGGCAATGATCTTCTCGCCCAGCGCGGGATCCTCGTCGAACACTCCATTGCCGTTGAAGTCGACCCAGGCGTTGAGGTAGGCATCGACGCCGGTGGCGTTGCGCACGATGACTTCGATCACGTTGTCGTCGGCGCCCGCCTCCAGGGCCCCGCCGTAGCTGGTGATCGTCACGCCGTCCTCATCGTCGTAGGGGGCGGCGGCGGGGCCGGTCGCCGTGTTGCCGAGCGTCACGTCGTCGCCGGTGGCGTCGGCGTTCGGGTTCCCGTCCAACTCGAAGTCGGAGTTGGCGCCGAGGCAGAAGTCGGGGCTATAGAGCGCCGAAGGCCCGTTGCTGGCCGCGACCGTCGGATAGGTCCAGATCGGATTCGCAGCGGGCAGGGTGAGCTGCGTGGCCGTCTGGCTGGCCGTCGGCTGCGAGTAGATCTGGTTGTAGCCGACCGCGTCCGAGGCGTAGAGGATCGTTCCGAAGTCGATCCAGGCGGGCGTGGTTTCGTCGTCTGTCGTGGTGAACGTCAACTGGGTCACGGCGGTGTTCGTCCCGAGACCGCGCGTGTAGACCTCGAAATTGCCGCCCACGTGGTTCGACACGAACAGCAGTTGGCTCCCGTCGGCGCTGTAGCGCGGCCAGAACTGGTCCGTGGCGCCCAGGCCCGAGGTGTACGTGAGATAGAAGCCGGGCATGTCGAGCCGGGTGTAGCCGATTTCCCAGCCCTGCGCGCCCGAAATGACGCTGTCGGTGTGGACGAACGCGACGAGGTTGTTGATCGGATCGTAGGACGGCATCCGGTCGTCGCCGTTGAACAGATCGCTCGTGTTGATCGCCGTCGGGGTCGGATTGGTGACCGCGGTGTCGACGATCCACAAGTCGAAGTCCTGGGTGCCGCTCAGCTTCTGCGAAGCGTACACCACGCGGTGGTCGTCCATGAACTCGGGATCGACGTCGGGAACCGTGTTGCGCGTGACCTGCTTCAATCCCGAGCCGTCGACGTTCATCACGAAGAGCTCGAAATCGCCGCCGGCGTTCTGGCCGGTGAAGTTGCCGTTGGAGGAGAAGACGATCTTCTTGCCGTCGCGGCTGAAGCGAGGCGTTTGGCTGTCGGCGGTCCCGAAGGTCAACTGGCGCTTGCCCGTGCCGTCCGGGTTGGCCACGAAGATCTGCCAGTTCTGTCCCGGGTTGCCTGCCGGATCGTAGTTGTTGGTCGCGTAGACAATCAGGCCGTTGGTGGCGTTGTAGTCGGGGTTGAGCGACTCGCCCGGGAACCCCTGGTAGTCCGGGGCATCGCCCCAGTCCAACGGCGGGGCCATGATCGTGACCCGGTAATCCTCGACTTCGCCGACAGGCAGGGCATCGCCGGGACCGCCGCCATCGGCGCCCACCCCCTGGATGTCGCTGAAGCGGAATCGCATGAAGGTATCGCCGACCGCGGTGTCCCAGGCGGGCTTCACGGTGAGGGTATACCGGTAGCCGGTGGCCGTTGCTTCCACGCGGTAGTCCGCGCCCGTGCCGACGGTGCTCGCGAGATCGGCGAAGAGCTGCTCGCCGGCGTCGCTCCAGTCGCTGTCCGGGGTGGCGGAGTTGGCGTTGTAGTTGATCCACGCGCTCAGGTAGCCGGTCCGGCCCGCCGGGACGGTCACATCGACGACGATCGTGTTGTCGACCCCGGCCCGCAGGATCGCGGTCCCGGTGGTGCTGCCGTAATCCCAGGTGCTGCCGTAGTTGGGGGCGAACTTCACGCCGTCTTCGTCGTTCGGTCCGGCAACCGGGACAAGGTCGTCGCCGGTGGCGGCGGCGTCGGGCTGACCGTCGGTCTCGGCGTCGACCGTGGCGCCCAGGCAGAAGGTCGCATCGACGACGCTTCGGGCCCCGCGATTGTTGGTCGTCCCGGCGTCGGCCGGATCGTGGATGTCGAGGGTCGGGTACTGCGGGGTGACGGCATCGTCCGGGGCATCGCCGAAATCGACCGCCGGCTGCCGGATCACCACCTGGTAGTCTTCCACCTCGCCCTTGGGGAAGTCCGTGCCCGCCACCGCGTCCGGGGCATCGGCGAGCCAGGCCCGCAAGAAGGCCGCGTCGGCCGGCGGCGTGCCCACGTTGTCGAACGGAATGTACCACGGCACCACGAACTCGATCGGCTGCGTGAGGTCGGTGATCTCCTCGCCGGTGGTGTAGTTCCAGTTCTTCCAGGTCCCATTGTCGTTGTACGGACCGACGATCTTCTCCTGGTACGGCGAATCGGAATTGCCGAAGGAGCCGTCGCGGTCGTAGTCGATCCACACGGTGACCCACGGGGTTGCCGGCGTGCGTGCCGAACCGTCCAACGCGTTGGTGGTGGGGTTGTGGATGTCCAGCGTGAGGGTGTTCGTTACGCCGCCCGCCAGGAGCGTCACGGTCGGGTCGGAGAGGTACGCATTGCTCAGCGTGACCCCGTTGTCGTCGGCCTGCGGAGAGACCAGCGTCACGACCAGGCCGTCGATCGCGACGATCGGACCGAGGGAGCTGCCAAGCCGCAGCGTGAGCTGGTTGTCGGAAACGTTGACGCGGAATGTCTGCGTCTGCGTCGAGCCGGCGCCGACCGTGATGGTCGAGGTGACCTGCCCGGCCTCGAGGTCGAGGAGCGTCTCCACGGCCGTGCCCGAAAGCACGTCCCCCACCGTCACCGTGACGTCGTACGTGCCGTTGACCACGTCGACGAGGAACGTATCGACCACGGTCCTGTTGAAGTCCCGCGTCATGTCGGTGCGTCCGGGGGCGACGCCCCGGTCGACGCTGGTGCGGCCGGCGTTGGCCGCCTGCCAGCCGTACCCCACCAGCCCGCTGTACAGCGAAACGTTGGTGACGCCCACGTAGCCCGACAGCACGGGCGAAGAGGCCGTGCCGAAGTCGAAGCTCTTCACCTTGTTCGGGTCGTTGGCCGCGGCCGACTCCTGCCACCGGTAGGTGCCGCCGACGGTATTGTCGTCGCCCAGGGCGTCGGAGGAGCTTAGCGGTGCCGACTCGAAATCGACGTAATTGCCGAGATAGAAGTTCGGGTCGTAGACGCTGCCGGCGCCGGCTCCCTCGGCCGAGACCGTGTCGTAGCTGGCCGGCGCGTCGCCGTAGTCGATCGGAGAAGCCTGGATGGCGACGCGGTAATCCTCGACTTCGCCCTTGGGCGGGACGCCCGTGTCGGGGCCGGTCGGCGTCGCCCCGGCGGCGTCCGTGGTGAACCGCGTGCGGAGGAACGTGATCGGACGGGACTGGACGTCCTCCGGCACGGTGAAGGTGAAGACCTGCGAGCCGCTGGCCGTGACCTGGACGGGACTGGCGAACAGTTGCTCGCCGGAGGCATAGTCGCCGAAGGTCCCGTCGAAGTTGTAATCGATCCACGCGTTGAAGTACCCCGTCACGCCCAGCGTGTTGACGAAGGTCACCTGCATCTGGTTCTCCACGCCCGCGCGGAGGATGATGCTGCCCGGCGTGCTGCCGTAGGTGGTGAAGAGCACGCCGTCGTCGGCGAGGTCGCTGGAGCCCGGGTTGGAGGCGCTGACGTTGGCGTCCCTCTCGTAATCGACGTCGGGGCCGAGATGGAAGCGGTAGTCGTAGCTGTTGCGCGGGCCGTTGTTGTCCTTCAAGGTCGGATAGGTCACGTCGTACGACGCGCCGCCGAAACTGAAGGGCACGGCCGCCCCGTCCGGGGCGTCGCCGTAATCGTAGGGATCCGCAAGGATCGTGAGGGCGTAGTCCTCGACCTCGCCGAAGGGGGCGTCGCCGGCGCGGGGGCCGGTGGTGAGCACGCCGTCGGGGCCGAGGCCGGTCTCGCCGGGCCCGCTCAGCCGGAACCGGGCGAACGTCGCTCCCTCCTGGGCCCCGGCGGGCACGTGGATCGTGAGCTGCGTCGTCGTCAGCCCGTGGATGATCGTCGCCGGGATCAGCGGGTTGCCGGCCAACGTCAGGTTGTGATTGTCGCGGATCACCTGCTCGCTGGCGTCGAACGTACCGTCACCGTTCCAGTCGATCCACGCGTTCAGGGTCCCGTGGTTCCCGTCGCTGTCGGCGGTGGTGAACTGGGAGTTGATCGTCACCTCGATCGTGGCATCGATGCCGGGCTGGAAGGCCGTGAAGAACTTCACGCCGTCCTCGTCGTCGACCGCGCCGGCGGCAACGGCGTCGTCACCCTTGGCGTCCGCCGAAGGCTGCCCATCCATCTCCGAATCGACCACGGAGCCGAGGGCCAGGAGCGGATTGGCGACGATCGCGCCGTCCGGCATCGCCGCGACGACCAGGCCATCGATCGCCACGCCGGTGACTCCGCTCGTGTCGAGCAGACGCAGGGTCAACTGCCCATCGGTCACGCTGACCTGGTAGGTACGCGTGACGGTCTCGTTGTCGGGCGGCGTGATCGAGTCGAACAGGATCCCCTCGAGGAAGATGTCCGCCGTATCCTGGAAGGTTGCCGCCAGGTTGCCGACGGTGAGCGTGACGCTGTACGTGCCGTCGGGCACGTCGACCAGGAAGGTGTGGTCGGTCGTGGAGTTGAAATCGCCGGTCACCTCGTTACCCGACGCGTTGGTGCCGCCGGTGATCGGGTTGCCGGTGCTTCGCCAGCCGTAGGTGCCCACCCCGCCGTACACGGTGGAGCTGGTGACGCGGGCGTAGCCCGTGGCCAACGGCGAGGGCGTGGGGTCGCCGACGCCGAAGTCGAACATCCACGTGGGCGCCGCGACCACGGCGTGGCGGGGTCCGGTCCAGGTGCCGGCGGGATTGAAGCCGGTGTGGTAGTTCGCGTCGGGCGCGTCGCCGAAGTCCTCGGCGTACTTGGTGAGCCGGATGTAGTAATCTTCCACCTCGCCGTCGTCGGCACGGTCGGTGGGCAGCGCGATCGCCTCGGTCGAGAAGCGGAAGCGGACGAAGGTGCCCCCTTCCTCCAGGCCGTTGGGGACCTGGAACTTGGGCGAAGCCGCGTCGTTCGGGTCGTTGAACACGGTGTCGCCGACGTTCAACGCCTGATCGACGATCCAGTGCTCATTGGCGCCGTTGAAATCGCCGTTGCGGTCCCAGTCGACCCAGACGTTGAGCAGCCCGGCGTAGTCCCCCGCCGCAGCGCTCGGCATCGTGGCCGTGACCCTGAACGTCGGACTGCCGCCGATGAGGAAGTTCGAGGAGAACGTCACACCGTCGTCGCTCGGATCGCCTTGGGCGAGCGGGTCCTGCAACGCGTCGGTCTCTCCGTTCACCGTATCGCCCAGCCAGAGCACGCCGGTCGTGACGTGCGCGGCGCCGTTGTCCTTCTTGAGGGTCGGGTAGGTCCACGGCGGCGACACACCCGGCGGAGTGATCGGAGAATCCGGCGCGTCGCCGTAGTCCAGCCCGTAGATCAGGATGTTGAACAGGGTCTGGCCGCTCACGCGGTTGTGCATGAGCGGATTGGCGGCGAGGTCCATGACGCGGCTCTTCCCGGTGGCCGGGTCGAGGACGAACTCGATCCGATACTGCGTGTTCGCGTCCCACACCCCCTTGGCCGGCGAGAGCGTGATCGCGTCGTTCGTGGCGTTGTAGGAGTAGTAGAAGTCGCCCTGGGTGGTGCCCGTCGCCAACGTGAGGAGCGTCGCCAGCCCGGTGAGCGGATCGATCTTCGACACGGTGAGGACGTCGTTCGGATCCACTCCGGCGGCCGGATCCAGCGTGCGATCGTCGATCCCCACTCCCTGGTCGTAAAGCTGGATCACAAACTGGGTGAGGTTCTGGCCGATGACCGTCACGTCGTCCGCCGTCGGGTCCTGGTCTCCCTTGTTGCGGTCGATGTTCAACGGGTCGGTGACGTCGGCCGGGTCGGCCAAGGCCGACGTCGGACGCACGAAGTCCACCCGGTCGATCGCCCCGCGGTCGTTGTACGCGCTCCGCCCGGAGCCGGCGTTGTCGGTCCACGGGTCGTCGACGCGCTTCTGGCCGAAGAGATCGTATTCGGGCGAGTAGATCGCCGAATCGGGGATCCCCAGCGGCGAGCGGACCGCCGACATGGCCGAGCGTTCCCCGACCTGGGCCTGCGCGCTGTCGATCGCCTTGCTCCCCTCCAGGAGGTAGAAGTTCCCGTTGGCGGGATCGACGAACAACGGATCGGAGGCCCCGAGCGAGATCGCGTCGTACTGCGGCGTGATGAGGCCCGGCGCCGACAGATTCGTCGTGTTCCCCTTGTAGAGCGAGCCCGAAATGTAGGTCGTATTGCAGATCGCCGAGTTCTCCACCTGAATGCCGGTGGTGAAATGGGACACGATGTTGTCCAGGAGCGTTGGGCTGGCGTTCTGCTCGACGCGGATACCGGTGCCGGCCGCCGCGCCGGACTGCGGGCCGTAAAGGGTGTTGTTCACGATGCGGGCGAACGGGACGGCGCCCAGAGGCGCGTTGTTGGCGTTCGTGTCGCCGCTGACGAGAATCGCGCCGCCGCTAGCCTCCTGCGTGTACGCGACGACGTTGTTGCTCACGGTGACTCCGGGCACGAGGCGGAGGTCGTTGGGCACGCGGAGCGGCAACGTCGAGCCGGGATGCGGCCAGTTGGCCGCGTCGTTGTCGGCCTGTGACTCGACGCGGGCATCCTGGGAGTCGACCACGATGCCCCAGGTCAGCGAATGGGTCACCTGGTTGCCGTCGATGATGATCTGTCCCTGGTCGCGCAGGGTGTTCGAGTCGCCCTCGGTCATCGGGATCCAGGTCGTGGACTTCTGCTTCTGGGTATTGGCCACACCCCGGTCCGCGCTGAAGACGGCCCCGCCCTGGGAAACGTCGGGCTTCGTCAGCCAGCCGAAGTCCTGGCCGGCGGTGGCGGTGTAGAGCGTGTTCTCCGTGACTCGGGTGTAGCCGGTGGCCACCGCGGAGGTGGCGGTCCCGAAGTCATAGGCGGTCGAGGGGGAGCCGCTCACCACCAGCGACTGGATCGAGACGTAGGGATCGCTCCCGCCCATGTCGAGCAGGCGCACCTCCAGGCGGCCGCCGGAGACAATCACCGTGTAGGTCTTGGTGAGCACCTGGCCGGCGGCGGTCGAGAACCAGTCCACCTTCTGGCCCGCTTCGCCTTGCTCGAAGTAGATTCCCATCTGGTCGCGAGCCTGGCTTCCGGAGTCGCCCACGGTGATGGTCACGTCGTAGGTCCCGTTGGCCAGTTCGACGGCGAAGGTGCCGTCGTCGGTGGCGTTGAAATCGCGTGTGAGGTCGTCGCGGCCGCTACTGACGTTGCGCTCGATGCTGGTCACGGGACTCCCCACCCCGTCCTCCCAGCCGTGGCCCAGCGCCGCGTTGTAGATCGTGGTATCGGCGACCCCGGTATAACCCGCCGCCACCGACGAGGTGTCGCGGCCGAAATCGAACCGGATCGCCGGCTGCGCCGCCGACTCGGCCGAGGTGATCACCAGCGATTCGATCGCCACGTTCGGATCGAGGCCACCGAGGTCCGCCAGGCGCAATGTCAACTGGCCGTCGGTCACGATCACGGGGTAGGTCTTCGTGACCAGCGTCCCGGCGGCCGTGTTGACCACGTCGACCTGCGTCCCTTCGAGGGAGACCGCCATCAGGTCGCGGGCCTGCGCTCCCAGGTCCCCCAAGGTCAGCGTCACGTTGTAGGCGCCGTTGGGCAGATCGACCAGGAAGGTGTGGTCCGCCGTCGCGTTGAAGTCGCTCGTCAGGGCGGTCGTGTTGCCGGTCACGTCGTCGTCGGTCGTGATCTGCGTGGTCGACGACGTCTGGGACACCCCAACCTGGCGCACGATGTTGCCCGCGTCGACCTTGTACAGGTAGACGTAGGTGTAGGTCTCTTTATAGATGTCGTAGTCGCCGTCGCGGTCGGAGGCGAAGTAGTAGTTCGTGTCGATCGTGACCCGGTAGTCCTGCCACGCGGGGTTGTCGGGATCCTGGAACGGACCCGTGACCACCGGTTGGCTCACGACCACGACGGGCTCCACGTCGCGGCCATCGTCGTTCGTCCGACGCCCGTTGGGGATCAGGGTGGTGGTGCCGGTGAACGACTGCGAGAAGATCTCGTAGTTATCGCCGTTCTGGCCATAGGTCGTGGCATTGTAAGGCGTGCCGGGATAGTAGTTCCACGTGGTCAGCGTCTTGGCATAGGTGAGCGAGGTGCCGCCGGCGTCGTAGGTGTAGTTCTCCGCCACGGGGTTGCCGTTGATGTCGACAAATCCCACGGAGGGCGAGCCTACCGAAATGGTCAGGCCGTCGATCGCCACCGTGCCGATCGACCCGCCCGTGTCTTCCAGCCGAATGCTCAACTGCCCGTTGTTGTCCGTGTCCGTCACCGTGTAGGTCCGCGTCGTGATGCTGCCGGCTGCGAGGCCGCTAACCGTGCCGACCACCGCGCCCTCGATCGAGATCCGGATCGTATCCTGGACGGCGGTCGAGGCAATGTCGCCCAGCGTGAGCCGGACGGTGTAGGTGCCGCCGGCGGGCACATCGACCAGGAAGGTGTTGTCGGCGGTGGCGTTGAAGTCGCGGGTCACGTCGTTGCGGGTGCTGCCGGCGCCGCGGTCGACGCTGATCACCGAAGCGGTTTGCCAACCGTAGCCCCTGGCGGCCGAGTACTGGGTGGTGTCGTTGACCAGCATGTAGCCGGCGGCCTGCGTCGAGGTGTCGTTCCGGCCGAAGTCGAAGTCCAACAGGGCCACGGAGAAGGGCGCGGCGGCCACAATCACGGAGTCGACCGCCAGATAGCCGATTCCCCCGACCGTGGCGTCCTCCAGCCGGAGCGTCAACTGCCCGTCGGCCACGTAGACCTGGTAGGTGCGGAGGAGCGTCATCCCGGCGCCGGGCCGGACCGAGTCGACCAGCGTGCCCTCCAGGTAGATGTTCGCCGCGTCTTGCAGTCCGGTCGAGCCGATGTCGCCCAGCGTGACCGTGACGCTGTAGAAACCGTTGGGCATGTCGGCGACGAAGGTGCCGTCGGCGGTCCGGACGAAGTCGCGGACCAGCTTGCTGCTGGTGGAGCCGGTGCCGCGGTCCACCGACTGCATATCGCCCGGCAGGGTCTGCCAGCCGTAGCCCGAGGCGGTCGTGTAGGCCGTCGAGGCGGTGACCATCGTGTAGCCTTCGGCGATGGTCGAGAGGTCGTTCTTGCCGAAGTCGTACAGGAGGTTCGTGGAGACCGACTGGTTGAACGACGGCGAGCGGTGGTCCGCCCGATCGAACGTCCGCTGTGTCGGCGTGCCGCCGGCCACCGGCAGCGTGAAGACCTGGTAGAAGCTTTCCGGGTTCTGGATGGCGTCGTAGCGGTTGGCCACGTAGACCACGAGCGAGCCGTCCGGGCTGTACTGCGGCGACCGTTCGTCGTACTCGTTCGTGGTGAGCTGCGTGACCGTCCCCGCCTTCAGCTTCGGGGTCCCGGTGCGGTCGATGTCGGCCAGGAAGATCTCGTAGTCTTTGGTCGTATTCTTGGTCGGGCTCCAGAGGTTCGACGAGTAGACGATCTTGTTGCTGTCCTTCCAATGGTAGGACGGCTCGCGGTGGTTGGCCGCGTCGAAGGTCAACTGGACCGGGGCGCTGAGCGTGAGCAGGGAGGGAACGCTGGTGTCCCAGGTCAGGGCCGCTTCCCAAAGCTGGTACTTCCCTTCGGGATTGTTGACCGGGTCGTAGGCGTTGGAGACCCACATCAGGTACTTGCCGTCGCGGCTGAAGACCGGGTCGCGGTTGTCGCCCCCGTGGAGGACACCGGAGGGCAACTGCCCGCCGATCGCGTTGCCGGTCATGGTCAACCGCCCGAGCTGGGTGCTGGAGCCGTCGACGGTGAAGAGCTTGTCCTGGCCCTCGGTCCCAATCGTGAGGTCGACCAGGTAGATGTCGTAGTTGCCGTCGCCGTCAGTGTCGCGGGCCACGGCCATGAGTTGGTGGGCCGCGTTGGTGTCCGGGTTGACCGCCGGCATGCGGTCTTCGCTCGACGACGTGTTGTAGAGGTTGGTGGCGCTGGAGGCGTCGGTCGGGTTCTCGTCGGTGGCCATGGGCTCGACCGAATCGCCGTAGGCGATGAACTCGATGCCCGAAACCCAGGTCGCCCCGAGGAGGGTGATCCGGTTGCTTCCCAGGCCGAGCACGTGGCCCTGCGTGGTGTCGGTGATGATCCCCAGGCCCTTGATCTTGCTGAGCGTCTGGTTGTTGAGGGCCTGGATGATCTTCTCCGCCATCTGCACGGAGTTCTCGTGCCCGTTGAAGTAGATCGGGATGCCGATCGAGCCGTCGCCGGTGCGGGTGGGGTCGCGGAACTGGAAGGTCTGCTTGTTGACCCCGTCGCTGATCTGGAAGGTGTCGCCGTGGGTGATCTCGCCGGCGGAGGGGGCCACCAGGGTGAACGCCCCGTCGACGAAGCGGTCGTTGGTGTTGAACGTCCGCGTGAGCCCTTCCACCACGCCCGACGAGGTGGCCGAGCCGAGGATCGCGGTCCGCTCCCGGTTCACCGAGGCATACGGGGCGTAGGAGGCGAATTCCTGGGCGCGGCGGATCTCGACCTGGTAGTAGCCGGTGTTGATCGCGGTTTGCGGGTCGCGGCCGGCGTTGTAGGTGGTGTCGTAGCGGGTCTGGGTGGGCTGGGCGACAAACGAGGCGTCGGCCGGGGCCATCCAGTCCGTGCTTCGGTTCGCGCCGGAGACCATCTCCCCGCGCTCCGCAAAGCCGACGATGATGTCGTCGATGTAAACCCCCTCGAAGTAGTTTGCCTGCGCTCCGCGGAAATTCTGGAAGCGGTTCCCGACGTTCGGGAAGGTCTTGTAGAGGGGATTGTCGCTATAGAGTTCAGAAGAGTACCCCAGCGGCGCGGGACCGCCGACCAGGGCGGCCGGATTGCCGCCCGGCGGGTTGGTCGAAGGCAGGGCCTCGATCTCCGGCAGGCTCGTGACCACGCGGTGCCCGATCATGTGGATCAGGCTCCCGTTGGCGTTCGTGGTGAGGTAGTTGCTGTAGGTGGCCGAAGTCATGCCGCTGCTGTAAACCGCCTTGGTGAGCCCTTCCCGCTTCGACGCGGCGTTGGCATAGGGCTGGCTCAGGATGGTGGTGCCGGGGTTAAAGAACGCCGCCGGGTAGTTCGTGGCGCTCTCCATTGCCGTGCCCGTCAGACGCACGTAGTAGCCGAGCACCTGGTTGGTCGTCCCCCAAGTGCCGCCGCTGTACGTGACATCCTGGTTGTCGGCATCCGGGTTGCTCGTGATCCGGCCGGTGGCCGAGGGCGCAAGCTGCAGACTCGGACCGCCCACGCCCAGGTAATCGTATCCACCGTCCGTGACCCACGTGGTCTCGTGCGCATGGGCGATGGCCTTGGCGATCCTGTTGGCGAGCGTGGCGGCGTCCGGAGCGTCTTCGATTCCGATGCGGACGTTGTCGTGATTCCAGAGTCCGTTGACCCGGGAAGTGGAGTCGAACTCGAAGGTGATAGTCCGGTACCGGTCGCCCACGGTAAACGTCTGGCCGTCGACGTAGTTCGAGCGGACCGAGCCGTTGATGAACTGGCGCGTCGGCAGGACCTCGATCAGATCGGTGCCGTAGTGCTGCCCGTTCTGCGAGGGATTGGGCAGCGTGTTCACCAGGGTCTGGTTGGTGTACTTCTGGTCCATGGCCAGCCAGATGGCCTGCGCGATCTCCTCCTCGGTCATGTCGCCGCGCACGCGGATGGGAACCACGCTGGAGACCGACCCGCCGGCTGTGTTCGTCAGGGTGCCCGGGGTGTCGCCCTGGACGATCACCCTGGTGTTGCCGTCGGGGCCGGCGGTCTGGACCACGCTCATCGCCCGATTCAAGTAGATCCGGTCGGGGTGGACCGTGTCGAGCACGGCCATGGTGTAGCCGGTGTTGCCGGAAGCGAACTGGGAGTTGATGGCGTCGCGGACCTTGACGGCCACGTCGTACGCGCTGTCCGACGCGCTGATCGGGATGTAGGTGGTGTTGGCCGGAGGCGCGGGGAGGCTCCCGCTCTTCATGTTGTAGAACTGGAAGGTCCAGGTCTTCGCCGGATTGGGCGCCTGGCCGTCGTCGGTGATGCGGAACGACTCCAGGAGGGTCGTCCCCTCGTCGGTGATCATCTTCCCGGCGACGTTGGGCATGACCAGGCTGAGGCCCATGTCGAACTCGAAGCGGTCGATCACGCCGCTGGTGCCGCCGGTCTGGACGTCGAACCAGTTGCCGTCGCGGAGGTAGTCGCCCGACACGGCCCGGAGGTAGTCGCCCCCCTGGCTCAGGTTGCCGATCTCGAAATCGCTGTAGGTGCTGAAGTCGAATCGGATCTGGAGGTGTTCCTGGCCGGCGTAGTTGCTCAGGTCGATGCGGGCCTGGCGCCAGCCGGTGTTCTCGTAGAGTTCCTGGCCGCCGTTCCAGCGGACCTGCTGGTTGGTGCCGGCCGTGGCGGTGGAATTCGGCCGGTTGCTGTCCATGTCGGTGGTGCTGCCCACCAGGTCCCAGTTGGCCCCGTCGCTGGAGACGTAGACTCGGAAGGCGTCGTAGTTCTGGCCGCCTTGGGTGCTGGCGTAGTAGTTGAAGTAGAGGACCGGCTTGTCGGCCGCCTGGTAGCCGCCCAGGCTGAACTCGGCCGTGGTCAACGAGCCGTGGGCCCCGCTCGGCACGTCGTAGGTGCCGTGGGTACGCCAGTTGGTGCCGTCCTCGTCCACCCAGGGGACCGGCTGCGTTGGCGAGGCGGTGCGATCGTAGAATACGTAGTTGCTCCCGGGGTCACGGTAGTAGTCGGCGCCGGGTTGGCTCGAGATCGTCGCGCCCCGACTGGGGTCCTCGAGCCCGAAGTACATGCTCATGCCGCGGGTGTCGGCCTGCGTGCCGTGCGATCCGCCTAAGGTGTACTCCTCGGTAGTGCGGCTGGAGTCCCACAGATCATTGACGCCGTGGCCCTGGTCGTACCAGCGGTTCTCGGTGACGTGCCAGAGGTTGTAGTCGATGTTGGAGAACGCGATGCCCGTCGCCCCGAGCCCGGTGTTTACGGAAGTCTTGCCGTTCTGGAACACGCCCTGGAGCGTCCCGTGGACGTCCATGGCGTAGATGTCCCCGTTGCTTCTCGTGACGAACAGCATCTCCGAATACTTGCCGTTCTCGACGTTCTGCGGCCCGGAGGTCATGCCGCTCAACCCGGTAAGCGCAATGCCGGCGTCGTTACTGATCAGGCCCACCGGGAAGAGCCGCGGCCCCGTGGCAATGTTGCCGCTGAAGCGGCGCCGCATGTCGCGCTGGGCGGGAGGATCGATGGCATCGAATCCCCAAGTCCAACTGCTGGGATTGTTGTTCAACGCCATGGGTTGGGAGGTGATCTGCGTGCCCACCGCCCCCGTGACGTTCCGCACTTCGAACAAGTTGTATTGATTACCGCTGATCGCCAGGGGATCGAAGGTGCCGCTGGCCGTGTACGTTACCGGGTCCTGGGTGACCGCGTAGAGCCGGCCGTTGATATAGCCCAGCCCCACGATGTTGGAGCCGATGTAGTTGTAGTTCCCATTGATGAAGCCGTCGCTCGGCGAGGGATCGGTCACCCCAATCGAGTAGCCGTTGGTCGCGGAGATATCATTCGAGTCGGCGAAGGTCAGCATGCCCAAGGGTATGGTAGCGCTGTTTCGCCGAGGGCCGCCCGTGCCGTTTCGGCCGTTCGGATTGTCTACAACCTGGCCGGTCTCCGTGTCGATCACGTACACCAGGTTCTGCCAGAAATCGACCTGATTGCCCCGCGTCGTCATGCTGCCGACGGTGAAGGCGTATCGGTTGCTGTTCGCGGCGGCGGTGTAGGAGTCGAAGGCAGAGGCCTGGATCCGGTAGGTGTTGTCGGGGTGACCGCTCTGCCCGTCCATGTTCCGCGGGCCGCCGCTGGCGGGGTCGATATCGCCCGGAATGATCTGCGTCGCGTAGCCCACCGCCAGGCTGGTGGTCGTGTTGGTCGTCGTCCCGTTCCAGGTCGTCGGGGCCTCGTAGCCGGGCTCGAATCCTCCCGTAACGTTGTTGACGACGCCCGCGGGGTCGCCCGAGTTGTGCCAGCGAATGCCCGTGGTGTTGATGCCGCTGGGCGCGGAACGGCTCGTGGAATAGCTGGCGGTATACAGCCGGCCGTCGGCCCGCACGCCCACATCGGTGTAGGTCATCGTCGTGTAATTGGGCATGCCGCTCCCCACGTCGACGAGATCCACCTGCACCGCGCCCGTGAAGGGGTTCACGGTGTACAGCCGGTTGCCGGTAATCACGTACGTGGTCACGTCGCCGAGGGTGAAGTCGTTGGCGTAGGCGTTGAGTTGGAGGACCTTCGACGAGTCGTAGCCTTGGTACGACTGGTTGTCGGAATTGTCGACCGGGAAGGCCGAGGTGACGGCGTCCTGGGCGACGCCCGAGTAGTTCGAGTAGCCGATGTGGTCGTCGATAATCCGCTGGATCGAGTTGACCGGCTCGCGGCGGAGCAGCCGGGCGTCGGCGTCGGAGGTGTTCTCCAAGAGCACGCTGGGGATGCGGTACTTGGGGGCGACCACGACGGTGTAGGGCCCCTGGGTCGGCATGTCGGCGGTGTTGTAGTTCTCCGGGAGGTAGACCGGGCCGATCCAGGGATCCAAGGTGTCGGAGGAACCGCGGCTGAGTTCCTCCTGGGCGCCGCCCTGCCCGCCGGCCGCCTGGTCGTCGAGAATGCTCGAATCGGTGCCGATCAAGAGGAGCCGGCCCTGGGAGTCGAAGATGTAGAGCGAGGTGTCGGCCCGCGACAGGGTGCTGCCGGCCCAGTCGACGTCGAAGGTGACCGGCCACCGCGTTCCGCGGTCGTTCACCTGGCCGGTCGGGGTCAGCGACTGGATGCCCTGCAAGTCGATGGTGAACTGGTAGCAGTCGATGTCCGACTCGCCGTTGATGTAGCCGCCGACCGTGAGGGCCGCGTTGTCGGAGGCCAGCAAGTCGCCGATCGGCTGGTTCTGGGTCAGGACGTTGTTGTTCTGGTTGTTGCCGTGCGATGTCGCGCTCCGCTCCTCAATGTCGCTGGAATCGCCCGTCAACGGGGAGCTGGTGGGCTGGCCGAGGACCTCGATGCCGCGCGTGGCATAGCGGATGTCGCCGTGGCTGATCACCGTGCCCGGGGCTTCCTGGAGTTCCTGGAGGCGGATCTGGATCTGGTAGGAGCCGGTCGGGTTGGTCTTGGCCACCGAGCTGCTGCCCCGATCGAACCGCATGGTGGTCGGCGCGGCCAGGCCGGTTCGGGCCGAGAAGGTGGCGTCGCGGGTGAGCACGATCGACTGGTCGACCGTCTGGGCCGTAATCCCTAGTTTCCCGGAGGCCCCGGCGTTGGCGCCGTTGATCGCGTTGGTGATGGCCTTGGCGAGGGTCTCGGCCGAATCGTTCGGGTTGAAGTCGATGCGGACGCGGCCGGCCGTGACCTGGTTGTAGCCGGGGTCGCCGGCCACGAGGGTCGAGTCGTTGAACTCGAAGAAGACGGTCCTCACGCCGTCGCCGAGAGTGAAGTAGTCGCCGTCCTTGACGGTGGTGCCCTGGGGCGCGGCAAGCCCCTTCAGCGCGGCGCGCACGCGGACATAGTAAGTGTCCTGGGAAAGGTTGAGATTGCCCGGCAGGACGACGCGGAATCCGGCGTCGCGAGGATTCGTACTGTAGTAGTCGGGAATCACCGACGAGCCGCGCTGCATGGTCCGGGCAATGCCGTGGTTGGGGATGGTCTCTCCGGGCTTGCCCTGCTCGGCGATCTTGTCGGTCGTGGTCGCGCCGCCGGCGTCGTCGGACCAGGCCACGATGTTGAACTGGCTGTCCAACAGCTCGACCACGGTATCCAAGGCGAACTGGGTGCGGTCGATGTCGATCCAGACCTCGGTGCCCGGCTTGCCGAGGAAGCTGTAGACGTCGACGTCGCCGGCATAGTCGTCGCGGATGTGGCCGTTGACCTGGAAGCCGAGGCGTAAGAGGTCGTCGCCGGAGCTGACGCTGGTGGCCAGGGTCCCCAGAAGCTGCCTGGAGTTCTTGGTGTCGTTCGTCTGGCTCGCCGAGGCGCTGGCGGGAGGCTCCAATTCGGAGACGATCGCCACGTTGCGGTCGTTGCTGTATTCCTCGATGCGGATCGCCTGCCAGTCGCCGGGTTGCGGGGTGGTGGCGCTGCCGTCGCCGTTGGTATCGGTCTGCGGCACCCTGGCCACGCCGGGAATGAAGCCCGCCCCCACCGTGTCGTCGGCCAGCGAGGTGAAGACGACCGGGTGCGTGCCCTGGCCCAACACCTGGAGCGTGCCGCCGATGCGGCCGCTCGTGTCGTTGGGGGTTCCGCGCACGACGAACCCGGCGGCAAACGAGATGCGCGCGGCGGCCGCGGGGAGAACGTCGCCCTTCCCGCCGCTGACCGTGACATTGGACCCGCTGACCGCGGTGACGGTCATGCTGTAGCGGGCCCCACCGGTCCAGGCCACGTCGACGGAGCGGCCCACGGCCAGCCCGTGGTCCGCCGCGTCAAACCTGAGCACGCCGGCCGTGTCGCCGGTCCTGGAGGCCAGGGTGGCGACCGGAATCTGCTGGAGCTTGATGACCAGGCTCTCTTCGCTGGTGCTCTGGAGCCGCAGGGCGTTTCCGCTGTACTGGTTGTCGACGATGATCTCGCTGGTGACCACGTGAACGATGTCGGTGTCGTCCCAGACGCTGTCCGTGGTGAGCGTGCCGCCGCGGACAATGATCCCGTTGATCGCGTTCTCGTTGTACTGGTTCAGCCGCACGAGCGGACCGGCGTTGTCGTCGAACTGATAGAACGGCGCCAGCGGCGTGCGCAACTGCTCGTTGCGGATTTCCTCGGAGGGGATCTCGGAGGTGTTCGCGAGGAAGTAGGGGACGCTGCGACCCCAGTCGGGCGTGACCTCGGCCTTCATGGCGTTGAGATCCACGCTGGCCACCGCGCCGGTGTTGTTCAAGAAGGTGTTGTAGACCACGACCGGTTGAGCCCCGCGGATGAAGATCGTGGCGGCGTCGGTCGTTCCACGCCCGTTGCGGGTGTCGGTGCCCGTGCTGTGGGCGTCGTTGTCCTGGAAAAGGCTGTTGGTGATGCGGGCGGAGGCCTGGCGGATCTCGATCGGATTGAAGTAGACGGTGCGGCCTTCGATCGACCCGAAACCTCCGCCGTAGTACACCCGCGCCCAGTCCAGGCTCAGGGTCGACGTGGGCGAGACGTAGATGCCGGCCCAGTCGCCCTTGGCGGGGGCGGCGCCGATGCGGGCCGGAGCGAAGGCGTCGAACATCCCGTCGTTGTTGGTGTCGAACGTCCCGCCGGCCCCGTACCGATCGTCATAAAGCGACGTGAACACGATCGGCGAGTTCTTCGTCCCCTCGGCGATCAACTGCCCTCCCATCTCCGTCTCGATCATGCCGCTGCGGAGCTTCAACACGACCCCGGGATCGAGCATCAGGCGGCCGTGGGTCCGGGCCGTTTCCAGCCCCTGGAAGCCGTCGAGAATCACGGTCGGACCGGCAAGCGTCACGATCGCGGTCCCGGCGGCGTCGGGCGTCACGTTGAGCCGGAAGTTCTCGCGGGCGAAGCGGATCGCGTCCCGCACCTTGTCGGCGATCTGGGTGCGATTGAAACTGGCGCCGAACGGGATCAGCACGCGATGCCCGGAAGCGTCCAACTCCGGCGAGTCGTTGTAGTTGAAGCCGGGGTTCGAAGAAGGGTCGGGCCGCGCGTCGAACTCGAACACCACCGTGACGAACCCGTCGCTGATGGTGAAGTAGTCCTGGTCCTGCACATAGTCCCGCGGGTCCAGGAAAGCGTCGCCGGCTTTCGCAACGATCTGGTTCCGGTTCTGGACCTCCAACGAGCAGGTGCCCGCTTCCTC
>Ga0067045_1002715_pt1 | contig 51636 bp, 55 predicted proteins | sample TerdegcTABiofilm_FD_59184 | JGI IMG/M metagenome (GOLD analysis project Ga0067045, IMG submission 59184) | Combined Assembly of (Gp0054472, Gp0054536) Wastewater bioreactor microbial communities from Singapore -Terephthalate degrading...
AGTGATCTGTGACCAGAGTATAGTTACCAGTTACCAGGTTACAGATAACAGTAAGGTCAAAAGTTGAAGGTCAAAAGTCAAGTTGCCAATTATCAGTCGGCAGTGGTCAACTACGAACTACGAACTACCAACTATGAACTAATATCAGGGGGGATTTTAGTGAGCGCAGGAAAAGTCGTCGATTCAATTGCCGTTTATCTTAATCTATCAAGGAGGCATGGCGAAGCAAAGGATGATGTGGAGGAGATCCGGGAACGCATCTTTACATATTCCGGGGTAATGAGAAGGGCAGTGTCCGGTCTTATAAAACTGGGCAATAGTATCTTCCATACAAGGGGCGGGTTTGAGCAATTGGCCGGCGATACTCCGGGGCTGAGGATAAGGCGGTGCTGTCTCAGATTTCTGACCCTCATGGGACATAGAGGGCTTGAACTGGAAAAGGGAGAGACACCCTGCAAATACTTGAGCAGAACGGCTATGGAGGATACGGATGCAATAGGGCTTACCGAATCATATCTGCTTGCGCGGTATTCCAATGCCAATCTATCTCATGAAGATGTCAGAGCAGCAGAAAAACACCTTGAAAGAATAACCGACAGGTTCCAGGAACAGGAGTTGAGCTAATAATAGAATTTCAATTATTTTGCCAAAATTGCGGGATAATCATTGCTTGACAGGTCCCGATCATTTGGGATACAATTTGTTCGAAGTGAATATGCAATCGCTGAGTCTCTGTACAGAGATCGGGGGACCCAATTCGTGGGGCGAATTCCACCGTCACGGTGGATAGGATAACTCTTTCAGTCCGAGCCCGTCAGCTAACCTCGTAAGCGTTGAAAGGGGAGATACTTGCGGCCATGGTTATCTCCATGGTTTGTTTTGTTCGTAGCTGCAGGGTTATCTCTGCGGTTTTTGTTTTTTAGAAGAAGATATACAGTAATCTCAATAACTATCGGCCTGGCGGGACTGATTTTTGCCCTGAGAATGTCCAACAGGATACTCAAAATTATATGTTATAGTTTTTGTTATCGGGGTCCTTATAATGCTGCTTAACGGGTATGACCTGAGAAGCTCGGTATTTGAATATGCGTCAAGCATAGGCACCGTAGGTTTATCTGTTGGGGTTACTTCGCCCGACGCGCCTCCGGTTGTATTATGGGCGCAGACAATAGGTATGGCCCTGGGCAGACTGGAGTTTATGGTTGTATTCTATGGCATTGCTAAGGTCATCGGGGATGTCAGATACTTAAGACGCCGTTAATCTTGCGATGGGGGTATCAACATTGGATTGCACACTTCATAGTATGGGTATGTAGAGTAATCCATATGGAGTGTGATACAATGATCAGTTCGATGATTATAGCGATAGCGACGGGTATAGACAGCTTTATTGTTGGCCTGAGCTACGGGATAAAAGGCATAAAGATGAAAATCCCTCTCGTGGTGCTGATGAATACCGTATCGGCTGCTATCCTTGGAATTTCAATGTTCGCCGGAAGGAAAATATTTTTGATGCTTCCTGTGTTCTGGGGAAAACTGGTGGGCTCATCTATACTGCTTTTACTTGGCTTAATATTCCTCACTCAGGCATTCATCGAATTCAAATACCCGGCAGATGCCAATTCAGAAAGGTTTATCGGGAGTTTCAGGATAAGGGTATTTGGAATCATCATTCAGATACTCAGGCAGCCTGAAAAGGCCGATTTAAACCATTCCGGTACAATCGATGCAAAGGAAGCCCTGGTCCTTGGGACGGCGGTTTCCCTGGATGGCATTGCTGTGGGTTTTGCCTCATCCATTACAGGTATCAACATCCTGTTGACGCCTATAATGTGCTTGTTGTTCAGCTTTTTATTCACCGTTTTCGGGTTGAACCTGGGTAACGTTTATACAGAGTACACGGCACAAGAAAAAGTGAAATTTCTACCCGGTATGCTGCTTATAATCCTCGGGATACTAAAACTTGTTTAGCTGGGTTTTTGCTAAATATATACTAAAGCCAATACTACCAGATAGACTATATAAAGAAACAGCATTTCGGCCGACTGAACCTTGGTGGTCCGGTTTCTCTTCATAGACGGAAGCACTAAAAGAAGCATCATAAGAAGTGATGTTGGGAGGTCGATAATCTTTGTGCGCAATTCTATAGGTATATCAGCAATTTGGGCTGATATACCTAAAACCATGCTGATATTTAATATATTTGCACCTATTACGTTTCCTATTGCCATGAGTTTATGTCCCTTTATTAGTGCTGAGACCGAGGTGATGAGCTCGGGAAGTGAAGTCCCGAGGGCGATAAGGGTTAAGCTGATTATTGACTTGGGGATACCCAAAAGGGCTGCTAAGCTTGCCCCGTATCCAACCAGCAGGTCCGCTCCTATTATAATGCTTCCTATCCCGACACCGAATTGCAGAAGGTTCACGAGGACTTCGTTCAATGCAGGTTTTTTATACCCCTCTGAGCGGTTTCTGGTTTTGGATTTTTTATAGTACGCAGCTGAAATATTAAATGCCATAAAAACAACTAAGAGCAGCAGAAGCATAAATGAATCCGGTTTGCCTATCGTCCCGTCATAGGCTAATACATATAACATCAGTAGTCCTGATATCATTATGATGCCTTTGACGACAAACACTCTCGGGTTTGTTATCTTGCTGGGAGAAAGAAAAGTTGTTATTCCCAGAACAAGCCCTATATTACATATGGTGGAACCCACTGCGTTTCCCAAAGCCATCTCCGGGTGGCCTTCGATGGATGCTATGGTGGATACGAAGAGCTCGGGTAAGGTTGTTGCAAGGCTTACAATGGTTGCGCCTATTATTAATTCGGGTATACCGGTTACCCGTGCAATCCAAACCGAAGCTTCCACAAACCAGTCTCCGCCCTTCGCAACAAGAAACAGCCCGATAGCAAACATTATGATAATAAAAAGCGTATGATACATATGTGTCCCTCCAGAAGTATACTCGCATTTTTAAGTGCGGAATAATCACAAACCTGTATCATTCAGATTTCATAATAATTCTATTATTCAGCGCAAGCTATTAGACCAAAAAGCCTCCAGGCATTCACCTGATCACTAGTCACTGACCACTAGATGTTGGTCGCCGGATGGGCGCCCGATAACGTTCTTTTCCTTCCATTTACCGGTAGCATAGTAAATGCGGCTCATCAACATGCTTATTACCGCACTGGTAACAATAGCGATCCAGATACCGTCCGCACCCAGACTCGGGAACCCCGACAGGAGTTTTGCCAGCGGGACCCGTATTACCCACAGGGACGTTATTGAGAATATCATGGTAGGAAAGGTGTCCCCAGCACCCCTGAGCAAACCGACGGTTATAAACATAACGGCTGAAGGTATATACGCCAGGCTGAGTATCCTGAGGTTGTGCTCACCCAGTGCCAGCAGCTCGGAATCGGAGGTGAACAGGCCAAGGAGAGCCCTCGGAGCAAGCTGGGCTGCAAGGGTAATGACCGCAGCTATTCCTACTGCAAAAATTGTTGACCACCTGACAGCTTGTTTTACATTTTCATCCTTGCCGGCACCTATATTCTGACCGGCAATGGCTGATGTGGCCATTGATATGGACTGGGAAGGAAGCATTGCAAACTGGTCCAGCCTGGATGCCATTCCAAAGGATGCAACGGTTTGTGTCCCAAAGGAGTTGATTATTGCACTCACCACGAGCATACCCACCGAAACCACCGACATCTGGATACCGGCAGGGACGCCGATTTTCACCGTTTTTTTGGTGAGTTCCCTGTCAAATTTGAAATATCTAATGTTAAAGGTAAGAAGGTCTCCCTTCCTGTTTAGATATATTACTGAAATTATGAAGGATATTGCCTGGGCAATGGTGGTCGCCAGGGCCGCCCCGGCAATCTCCAGCCTGGGGAAGGGCCCTACTCCCAGTATAAACAGGGGATCAAGTATAATATTGATAACTGTTGCTATCGCCAGGAAAGACAGCGGCGTCTTAGAATCCCCCAGCCCTCTCAGAATTGCGCTTATTGTGTTATAACCAAACATGAATATCAGCCCTGCGAGGAACAGGTTAAGGTAGCTGGAAGCCATGACCAGGATGTCTTCGGGTGTGTTGATAAGCCTCAGTATGCTCCTGTTAAAGAGTATTCCCAGAATACTCACTGCAATTGCCGATACAGATAGTATCAGGAATGTATTGTTAATAGTCTTTTTCACCATATCCGTCTGCCTTGATCCCATATATTGGGCTACAAGTATGGTAGTAGCCATTGTTATTCCCATAATCATGGACAGCAGTACGAATATAATCGGGAAGCTTACCGACACAGCTCCCAGGGCAGCCGGTCCAAGAAAATTGCCCACCCATATACTGTCCACCGTGTTGTACAGAGCCTGAAGCAGATTGCCGATCAACATCGGGAGAGAAAAGTTTATTACATGGCGCATCATGCTTCCCTGGGTCAGGTCTTTACCGCTTCTTTTGCCTTCCATAGTAAGAACGCCTCGTTTCTGTCATAAGATATTATTGTCTTAGCTATCGCTCAGTTCGGTAAATAATTCTATATTAAAACTATTATACCGTCAAGCCTTATCCTGAAACATGGATATGCCCTGACTGTGAAGATGAATATAAATGCCGCAGTAAATATCCTGAACGAAGGCTTAAGGATACCTCTGCGGCATAGATATACTTTTCAATGCAGTTCCAGTTCATATCTCCCGTATTCATCAAGGTAAAACGTAATTCTATTATTCTCAAGGAACAGATCCAGAACTTTGTCTTGAACATAAATTTGGATACTCCCGGCAGTAAACTGTTTGAAGCCGGTAGTATCTTCCGGTATCCCCATCGAACCCGACGGGCCTTCAAATACGCTTCATCACCCTTTTATAATAAAATCCATTTTGATTGTCATTGTTCCACCCTTGCCTATGATGAATTCCTCAAGCCATCGGGACGAAAGCCTTGCCTCTCTTATCATCCTCTACCCCCCTTTCCAGTAGTCAGTTGCTACGAACTACCAACTACGAACTACCAACTATTAACTACCCCTGCGCACAAGAGCTGCAAATTCGTCCGGGAGAGCACTATCCTCTATGGCCTTTGCAGCCCTTTCGAAGTCGTACGGAATCTCAACTATTTCCACTCTCACAGCGGTATTCGATATTTCCGCCACCACGTAAGTGGCGTCCGGGCTCATGTGCTTTGGCTTTCCGGCGCTCCCTGCGTTTATTATGTGTTTACCGTTTAGAACCTTGTAGTAGGGCAGATGGGTATGCCCGCATACCAGAACGTCGAAACTGCAGTCTGCCGCAACTTCCTTCAGTTCCTGGGAATCCTCGTAAAGGTATTCGTTATTCTTTCTCGGGCTTCCATGGACCAGCAGCACACGTCTGCCCCCGATGTTCAATTCAATAGATTCCGGTAAGCTTCTGAGGTATTCCTTGTTCTGAGCCGAGGTGTTTTCCTGTGTCCAAAGAAGCGACCGGGAAGCTAATTCCATGTCCCTGGGCGTCTTATAGTCACACCCGCAAACCAGAAGGTCTTCGCCCACGCTTTCATCGTAATTACCGCGCACAGTCCGGATATTTCTGCTTTTAATCAATTCAATAACTTCGTTGGGAAAGGGCATATATCCTACCAGGTCACCCAGACAGTAGACGTGTTCAATATTCTTATCATCAATATCCCGCAGAACCTCCGAAAGAGCATGGATGTTTGCGTGAATATCCGCGATGAATGCGATTTTCATCAGAACTTCCTCCTTTAAGGTATGGGGACACACCTTTATTTTGGGTATTCCTTTATGGCTAAGGAATGTCCCCGATCAATTATTGTTGGTTCCGGCAGGAAACCAGTGGGTAGTCCGGTTTGCTATCCGGACAAGGCCAAGCATTACGGGAACTTCCACCAATACGCCGACCACGGTTGCCAGAGCGGCACCGGACTCGAGGCCGAACAGCGAAATTGCAACGGCTACCGCCAGCTCAAAAAAGTTGCTTGCCCCAATGAGCGCGGCCGGTGCGGCAACCGAGTGTTTAAGCTTCCACGCCTTTGCCCAGAGGTAAGCAATAATGAATATTAAGAAGGTCTGTATTGTTAAGGGTACGGCTATAAGCCCGATATGAATGGGATTTTTTAGTATAACGTCTCCCTGGAACGAAAATATTATAATTAAAGTAAGAAGCAATCCCACAATAGTCGTGTTGCCAAGCTTTCTAAGAAATACGTTTTCGAACCATTCGGCGCCTTTTACTCTCAGTATATAGTTCCTGGATATGAAACCCGCAGTAAGGGGTATTACAACAAACAGTATTACCGATAGGATTACAGTATCGTAGGGAACCTGTATGTTGCTTACTCCAAGGAGAAACATCACGATAGGAGCGAACGCAACAACAAGGATCAAGTCGTTCACCGCAACCTGGACAAGGGTATAGCCGGCGTCACCCTTTGTAAGGTAACTCCATACAAATACCATTGCCGTACACGGAGCCGCTCCCAACAGAACTGCCCCTGCAAGGTACTCGGTAGACAGGCTTGCAGGGATCAACGCCCTGAATATGACTTTGAGAAACAGGTATGCTATTAAATACATAGTGAAGGGTTTGATCAACCAGTTGGTTACGCAGGTAACAACCAAGCCTTTGGGATTCTTTGTAGCATTCACTATGCTGGAGAAATCGATCTGCACCATCATGGGATAGATCATCAACCAGATCAATATTGCCACGGGGATGGACACCTGTGCATATTTAAACCTGCTTAGGGTTTGCGGAAATGATGGGAACAGCTGGCCGACGGCAACACCGGCAACGATGCAAAGCGCAACCCAGACGCTCAGGTATCTTTCAAAAAAGCTCAGTTCCTTTCCTTTTTTTATGTGCCTTTTATTGTCCATAAACTATTCCCCTCCGATTCGATATCAGCATTCATTGTTTCGCCGTCCTTCACAATCCTTGCTGCATAGCTTAACATTTTCAGCCCTGGTGCCGGTCAGAATATTGATCTCCCGAATGAGTTCCTGGAACTCACTATAGTTTATCCTGTAAAAGCACCATTTACCCCGCTTTTCGCATATAATAAGATTGCTGTCTACCAGTACCTTTAAATGGTGCGATACCGTAGGCTGGGACAGATCAAGATTTTCTATGAAATCGCACGCGCATAATTCCCTCTGGGCCAGCAATTTTAGTATCCTGATCCGGCTTTCATCACAAATAGCCTTAAGCTTTGCCATAAGCGCATCCATGTATATCACCTCACATATTTATGGTCATCTATATGATAATATACATATTTATTGCTGTCAATATGATAGCGAAACATTTAACCTCAATTTAACAAGAGCTGCACGAAGTCTCAGAAAATTACATCAGTAGCTCACCCTTAAGGAGGTGGGCTACTGATGTAGAAAATAAGAAAGGATACCCGTTCGGGTACCCCCTTCTATGTTTAGAGATTTGTGGGTGCTGCTTTGAAATTGTTAAAGTTCCTTTGACCGGCTCCGCCTCTTAGGCCAAATCCGCCTCTACGGCCAAACCCATCCATGCAGCTGCCAAAGCCGTTTCCAAAGTTGAAGCCGTTTTCCTCGTGGTATTTCTCCATGGCCTCCAGCCTCTCCTTGTACGCATTGGCCTGCTCCTCGGTAATCAGCCCGTCCTTGACAGCCTGGTCAACCTTATCCTTCTTCCACTTGATCATTTCAGTAAACCAGGCGGGGATTTCTGTGCTGCTCTCGGCCAAAGCCACGCTGACGACACCCAGGACCAGAACGACTGCCAGCGTTAGTGCTACCGCCTTTTTCATGCAATATCTCTCCTTTCTTTATGTTTGATTTTATTATAGGAGGAGATTGTGAAGGGATTATGAAGAATATAAATATTTCTGGTTTCAAAAAGAGTAAAATAATAATATAATATGGATATAAGGGTAAAAGTTAATCTCCGTTAGGTGAGGTTCCTATACAGATAGATGCTACTGCCCGGAAACATCGAAAGATGCCAATGGGTCAGCAGGTATTACCGGAGCAAGGTTCTACCTAATGTAGCTGGGAAACCCCAAAGCTGTATAGTGCCAAAGCTCAACGAGTGGAGAGGCCGTATCAAACGGCTAAGTATGTGGTGCATAAACAGCCTTTCCACTTGCCAGGAAAGGTTTTTTAAATAAGGGGGGTGGTGGAATGGATTCTGGCCCTGGAAGTTTAGACAATTATATACCGCAAAACCGTAAAAACGGATTTTTCCGTTCTACTGCCCTGAGAGGTTTTCTCCAAGGGTAATTTTGCGGTAAAAGCAAAATACTATACCGGAGGAGGGATAATATGACTGTAAGAATCCTGGAGCTTATTAAAGAAAAGAAGGTTTCCAGGCTTAAGGAAGAGCTTGGTGTTACAGAGGCTGCAGATATTGCAGAAGCAATAGATGAAATGGATGGCAAGGACGGCCTGCTGACATTTCGTCTCCTTGCAAAAGAGAAGGCTGCTGAAGTTTTCTCGCATCTTTCTACAAACAAACAGGCGGAAATTTCATACTTGATAAATGAGAGAGAGCTTGAAGCGATCCTAAAAGATTTATATTTTGACGACATGATAGACTATCTTGAAGAGATGCCGGCTAACATCGTTAAGAAGATATTGAGGAAAACCGGCGATGTGGAAAGAAGGCTCATCAACCAGTTTTTAAACTACCCGGAGAACTCTGCGGGAAGTATAATGACCATTGAATTTGTTGACCTTAAAGCGGAGATGACAATAGGCGATGCCCTTGAACGCATCAGGAGGACTGCCCCTGACAAGGAGACGGTATACACCTGTTATGTTATTGACCATTCCAGAGTCCTGCAGGGTTTGATTTCCCTTAAGGACTTGGTGCTTGCGGACCCGGAAAAGCAGGTGAAGGACATCATGAAAACCAGCTTTGTCAGCGTGGGTACGCATAGTGACCAGGAGGAAGTGGCATCGGTGTTCAAGAAATACGACCTATTGACCGTTCCGGTGGTGGACCATGAAAACCGGCTGGTGGGTATTATTACTATTGATGATATTGTAGACGTTATTGATGAAGAGAATACCGAGGATTTTCATAAAATGGCTGCAATTCAACCCTCCGATGAAGAGTATCTTTCTGCGGGTATCTTCAGCCTTGCCAGGAAGAGAATACTGTGGCTGATGGTGCTCATGGTATCGGCAACGGTTTCGGCACACATTATCCGCAGATACGAGGAGGTTCTGTCGTCTATGGTTATACTTGCGGCTTTTATCCCGATGCTCATGGATACCGGGGGTAACGCAGGCTCCCAGTCCTCAACGCTGATAATTCGCGGATTGGCCCTCGGGGAGATAAAAATGAAGGACTTTATCCGGGTGGCCTGGAAAGAGATGCGGGTAAGTATGGTCGTTGGCCCGGTGCTTGGTGCTGTTAACTTTGTGCGGATATTGTTCATTGAAGGGGAAAGCTTCAAGGTAGCGATGACCGTATCTCTGACCCTCACGGTCACAATAATTGCGGCAAAGATTGTGGGAGGAATACTGCCTATTGCCGCAAAGAGCATTAAGATAGACCCTGCGATAATGGCGAGTCCGCTTATAACAACAATCGTTGATGCAATGGCGCTTATGACGTATTTTACCATAGCTGCATGGCTGTTGGGGCTGCAGTTCTAGTGAAAGGGGACACATTTAAAGGTGTGTCCCCTTTCAGCTAAAGGTGTTGTCCCCGATATAGTCATCAGTTATCAGTTATCAGTGGCTAATGATCAGTGACTAGGATCTAGGATCTGTGATCTGCAGTCTGCAGACGCTGCTATCTTCTGACGGACCCAGCGGAAAAGAATATGATTATGATCACCAGCAGCAGAAATGCTCCACCAAAGGTTGCGGATAATCCGTAGGAGTCTTTTTTCATATTTTTCGTTTCCAAAGGCACCTCTCCCATGATTTCTCTCATCCTCTCGAGCATTTTTCGAAGCATTACCAGAAGTTCCTCCATCCGCCGGGCATCTTCTTCAATCTTGCTGAATCTATCCATGTATTTCACCTCCAATGGATTATTGCACTATATGCTATGGCCCATTATTGTTAAATGTGAATGGGCCTTTTTTACTGCATAAGAAATGGACTCTCTTATGCAGTAAAAAAGTGCCGGATATTTCCGGCACCGGTTGAATGGTGTATGGATGAAGCGGATTTATTGTTTAGATGTCGAACGCAAAGAAAATAATGATTATTATCAGAAGCAGAAACAGGGTGTCAAATCCAGCTCCAAAGAATCCTTTACCGCTCACAAGCTTCACCTCCACTCACTTTTCAGTATAGGCTATGACTTTCACTCGTTTTTGGTGAATATTTGAGGTTATACTAATGGTACTTTTGTTTGGGAGTCTTTGTCATCAATCTATGCTTCTTTTAGTACATCTTATTAACCCGCAAAGATTTTGGTGCTTATTCGGGAGATTTGATTGCAGAGGCAGTCGGTGGGATAATTGAATATGGTGAAAAAATTGTTTTGTTCTGGTAAAATCAGATTATAATAAAAATCCGGAGGTTTAATATGGATTTCAGGCAGTTGGAGACTCTTGTAACCATTGTCAAGCATAACAGTTATACCCATGCGGCGGAAGAGCTGTTCCTGACCCAACCCGCATTGAGCAGCCACATCCAGGCACTGGAGGATGAGCTTGGAACAGTCCTATTGAACAGGTCGGGCAAAAATGTCACGCTGACTGAGGCCGGCAAGGTTCTGTATAACTATGCGGTAAACATTTTGAATATGAGGGAACAGGCGCGGTATTCGGTCGCAAGGTATGAGGGAAGACTGGAGGGGGAACTGGCCATTGCCTCGAGCAACGTTCCGCAGCAGCATCTCCTCCCTGCATTGATAAAAGACTTCAGCAGTAAATATCCCGGCATCACATATCTGATTAAGCAGTTCGACAGTAAGGGAGTTGTAGACAGTATATCCGGGGGTGATGCGGATTTCGGCTTCGTCGGTACCGGTGTGATGAGACAGGGATTGGAGAGTATGGAAATAGGCGCCGATAAGCTGGTTCTGATTACCCCGAATGCCGGTGAATATGCTGAAGCCGGCTGCAATGTTTTGACGTGGGAGAAGGTGAAAGGCGAGAGATTCATTATGCGGGAGAAGGGGTCCGGTACAAGGAAGCATTTTGAGAAAGCCCTCGGCAAGAAGGGTATAAACGCCAGAGATGTGAAGGTAATTGCGGAAATAGAAAACCCCCAGACCATCAAGCAGTGCGTGAGGGCGGGATTAGGCGTTTCGATAGTATCGGAGAGGTCGGTAATGGATGAGGCCGCACAGGGCGTGTTAAAGGTCTTCCATATCGAAGACATGGACCTTACGAGGAAGTTTTTCTTTATTCATCACAAGAGCAGGGTGTTAAGCCCTCTCGCAAGAGCGTTTAAGGATTTTGTTGTTGAGTACTTTAAAGGAGACTGAAGACACCTTCGGGACTGCCTATTATCCTTTCAGCACCCTGTTAATGGCATCAACGGTATACTCGATTTCTTCCTTCGTGTTGAAATGTCCAAGGCTGAAGCGCACGGTCCCGCGGGGGAAGGTGCCCAGTGTCTTATGGGCGGAAGGGGCGCAGTGCATTCCACAGCGCGTCTTAATCCCATAATCCCTTTCCAGTAGATAGGCGATATTTGCATTGTCCTTTCCAACGAAATCAATCGAAATAACCGCCGTCCTTCCTGCTGTTTCTCTGAGGCCTACCGTTTCAATGCCGGTGATATTGCCGATCCCGTTCAGAAACAATCCGGTGAGTTCCATTTCCTTTTCCCTGATGCCTTTGATGCCGACTTTGTTTATATACTTAAGAGCGGTATTGAGGCCAAATATTCCCGGTAGGTTGGGTGTGCCCGCCTCGAATTTGTCCGGCATATAGGGGGGCTGCTCCTCAAACTCCGATAGGCTTCCCGTACCGCCGCTTATAAGGCTTTGTACAGCTGAGGCCAGTTCTTTGCTGATCAGGAAGCCCCCTATGCCATGGGGTCCCAGAAGCCCTTTATGGCCTGTGAAAGCTATGGCATCGGCGTTCAGCTTCATAAAGTCGATGTCGAGTATTCCTGCGGTTTGAGCCGTATCAATAATGAGCTTTAGTCCGTTTTGCCTGCATATATTGCCTATCTCTTGAACAGGAAGTACAGTGCCGCATACGTTTGAGGCATGGGTAACAATCACTGCCTTTGTATTATTCTTTATATGGCTGCGGATACTGTCCGCATCCATCCTACCGAATTCGTCACACTGGATTCTTGTAAATTCCACTCCCATCCTGCTTAACTGCATCAAAGGCCGCATCACGGCATTATGCTCCATTGACGACACTATGCAGTGGTCCCCTGCGTCCAGGATGCCCTTAATCAGGAAATTCAACGCCTGGGTCACGTTAAGGGTAAATACTACGTTCTCCGGCAGATCAAAATTGAACATCCCTGCGATTATCTCGCGGGTCTCAAAAACTACCTCTTCGGTGGAGAAATCGCTCTCGTAGCCGCTTCTGTTTACACTGCACCCGATATCTTCTATGAAGTGCTTCATTCTATCTCCAACGCCAGGGGCCTTGGGATAGGATGTGGCACCGTTATCAAGATAAACCCTTTTCATCATCAGCACCCCCCTCTATTATTTTGGACATTCCCAGATGTTAGATCACAGATCACAGATCACAGGGATCCGGGCTATGCCTTTGGTTTTTTACCCTCTAGTTTTGCCTTGATGTCTGCCACCTACCAACTACGAACTACGAACTACGAACTAGCAGCGGCGTGTCCCCTTACCTTATTGTACTACAAATCCCTCCGCTCCAACGATAGATATTTGTTATAATACCTGTTCTTGTATAAATTACGGTTATTGTACTTCTGCGGGATTTGTTAATAAAATAACTGGTGAAAGGTGAATTTTGGCAACAGTACTACATAAGGAGGGGTAACATGGGTGGCAAGAAAGGCATCATGATAACCGGAGCCATAGCAGGCATACTGGCCGTGGTTCTGGTTAAATCGGGAAATGCGGGGAATTATGGGCTTTGCATTGCCTGCTTCATCAGGGATACGGTGGGAGCCCTGGGGCTGCACAGGGCTGCGGTAGTCCAGTACATAAGGCCGGAAATCCTGGGTATAGTGCTGGGAGCCTTCCTGATGGCCTTTGGGGCAAAGGAGTTTAACGTCAGGGGAGGGTCATCACCCTTTGCCAGGTTTGTACTCGGATTTATTGTTATAGTGGGGGCGTTGATGTTTCTGGGATGTCCTCTGAGAATGATACTCAGGCTGGCTGGAGGAGACCTTAACGCGATATTCGGTATTCTTGGATTTGTTTCAGGGATAGGAATAGGCATTGTATTTCTTAATAAAGGGTTCTCGCTAAAAAGGACTTATTCTCTTTCGAGTTTTGAAGGCTACCTTTTTCCGGCAATAGCCCTTGGTTTGCTGGTTCTTCTGATTGTCAGACCGGCATTCATCTTCTTCAGCGAAAGCGGCCCTGGCGCGGCGCACGCGCCGGTGGTTTTATCCCTGGCGGCAGGATTGGCTCTCGGAGCCCTTGCACAAAGGACCAGGCTTTGTATGGTTGGCGGTTTGAGGGACCTTATAATGTTTAAGGATTGGCACCTTCTATCGGGCTTCATAGCAATATTTGCAGCAGCACTGGCGGCCAACCTTATTGCAGGTACATTTAAACTAGGATTTGAGGGCCAACCCATCGCGCATACCGATGGGCTGTGGAATTTTCTAGGAATGGCCCTGGCCGGGTGGGCATCGGTGCTCCTTGGTGGGTGCCCCCTAAGACAGCTGATTCTGGCGGCCGAGGGCAACATTGATTCAGCCGTAACCGTTATGGGAATGGCTGCCGGAGCAGCCTTTGCCCACAACTTCGGATTGGCCGCATCCGCTAACGGGCCTACAGCTAACGGGCAGGTTGCAGTAATAATAGGGTTTATCGCCGTATTTGCGGTTGGCTATTTTAATATTGACAGGAGCAGCGATATTAAAGTGAAGGGGGATGCCAAGCTTGAATCTTAACCAGGTGGATGCAAGGGGAAGGTCCTGCCCTGAACCGGTCCTGTTGACAAAGAAGGCTGTGGAGAATTGCACCGGCGGCGTGCAGGTTATAGTTGACAATACCACGGCCAGGGATAACGTGACCAGGTTTGGGAAAAATGCAGGGTACCAGGTAAGCGTTGAGAAGAGCGGCTCTGATTTTATATTGACTTTGACAAGGTAGATGCTTATGGAATATGTTGCAACCTTTTTTACCCACTCGGGGGCAATGAAGTACAAAAGGTATATGGAGAAGAACGGCATCACAATAGAACTGCTGCCGGTGCCGCGCAAACTGAGCTCGGACTGCGGTATAGGCGTACGGGTTGTCCTGGACGGAGATATAAGGCGGTATATAAGCGAGGATATACACAAGCTGTTTGCAGTAGAGGGCGGAAGGGAAAGACTTATATACAGTGCATAAAGGTTTGACAAACCCGTGATAATTGAATAAAATATACTTACAAGTACATACATAGCTCCGAGTCTTCACGCCTTAGGCTTAAAACCTATGGTGGGCTGACCGATAGGGTATGGCTGGAAACGGTTATGCCTCCCGATGTGGAAAGGAGAAGAACAGCATATACGGTTTGGTTTTATCTGTATAAACGCCTCCTTTGAAGGCGTTTTTTGCTGGATAAGGAATAAATGGCTCCTTGCACACCCGTGTGGGGAGCTATTGTTTTATCGATTGAATAGGGGGTTGGTATCTATTAAAATCACTAGAGTCATTATCTTTACGGTTGTTCTTTTGCTTACCTCATGCTCGCCTGCCGGGTCAATACCCGAACATATTAGAAATGAGTTCTCCGGACTGGAAATCACAAGGCTTTCCAAATATGAAACGGGCAGCATAAAGGGAGCATACATAATTGACAATACGTTTGTCATACAAGAGGTAACCGTCCAGGGGTTCAAGGGTGATATCAGGATGCTCGTTTCAATCAACATCGGTACAAAGGCTTTGGAAAAGCTGGCAATACTGGAGCACCACGAAAGCGAAGACTACGGCGGATACCTTACCGAGGGATGGTTCCTGGGCAGGTTCAGCGGGAAAAAGTCAGGAAGTCCCCTGAAGCTGGTGAAGCTGTCAGCCAAGGCACAGGATGAGATAGTGGCTATCACGGGTGCTACTAAGACAAGCCAGGCTGTCATTGAGGGAGTAAACCAATGTTTTGAAAACTTTGCGAAAATCTATGAGGAGGTAGAATAGTCACATGGGAAAAAGATTATTTGCGTTCAGCATCGCCGCCGTCTTGCTGATACTGATGATGGCTGCGGCTGCGTGCTCGAAGCCGGCGGAGAATGCGGCTCCGGAAGAGGGTAAAGAGGGTGAAAAGCTTGTGATAACCGGGTTGGAAAGCACGGACATTGAGGTGACGGTTGAAGAGCTAAAAAGCATGGAGTCTGTAACCACAGACGCAGTGGCTATTGACTCCGCAGGCAATACGAATACCTACACTGTAACCGGACCTCTTTTAGAGGACCTGCTGAAGAAACATGGGAAATCCCAAAGGGACCTTTCCGGGATAAGGCTGGTGGCCGGAGACGGTTATTCCATTGAGGTTCCGCCGGAGGTGCTGGAAGCCAGGGATGTTATTCTGGCCCACACAATCGACGGCCAGCCCCTGGACGAGCAGAGCAAACCCGTAAGGGCAGTGGTTCCCGGGGAGAGGGCAATGTACTGGGTAAGGAATCTGGCAAAAATAGAAGTTCTGGAGGGAATAAAAAGTACCGAGGTTAACAGGCTCTACTTCATTGAAACCGGGTTTTCAGGCACCCCGGCCGAGGACTACACCTATTATGAGAGTACGGATAAGGCTGTCAGGGTAGACCAACTGATCTCTTATCTTGGCATAGAAGACCAACCTGACACAGTTGCTTTTAAAGCGGTAGACGGGTTTGAAAAGAATGAGCAGAGGGATATATTCAACGGTGGATATATTAAATTCACCGGAGACGATACGCCGGCATTTTTGTCCCCTGACCTGCCCAAGGGAATGTATATTAAAAATATACTGTGGTTTACCTACGGCGGCAATGTGGTTTTCTCCGCAGAAAAGGGATTGGAATGTATGGACATAAAGACTGCCGGGGAAAAGCAGGGCATAGGCATGACGGATATCATCTCTGAAACGGGCCTTTCCAGTGCCGAAGTGTATTTGCTGACGGCGGAGGATGGATATACCGTCGAGATAGAGGCAGGAGACATGGGGAAGGGGATAGTTTACATCAACGACAAGGGACAGGTTGCAGTCTATTTCGACGGGTTACCCAAAAATACGTCCATCAAGGGACTGCTTTCGGTGGAAGCGGTTAAGGGTAACTAGAATGATTGTTGATAAACTGATAGAGGCCGTCAAGGACGATGCGTCCATAAGGAGTATTGCGGATATCAGAGTAGGAATCGGTTATACTACCGTGCTGCTGGACGATGGGAGCTGTGGGCTGACCTTTACATTCAGGAGCGAGTTGGGTCCCACCTGCGGACTCGTGGAAGAAGCGGGCAACCTTATAGGCGTCGGCTGTGAAGAAATCATCCGGTGGGCTATGGATACAAACCTGGTCAAATCTGCTATAGGGTTGGCCGTAATAAATGCAATACTTCAGCAGAGGTTAGAGGGCTTTAGCAGAGGGGATGTCATAGAAAAGATAGACGTGAGGCCGGGAGACGTGCTGGGCATGATAGGATATTTCAAGCCGGTCATGGAAAAGTTCACCGGAAGGGCGAAACAGATATACGTATTCGAGAGGAACATTACCGACGACAGGTGCCTTCTGCCGGATTGGGCCGAGGATATTTACCTTCCCGAATGCGATGTGGTGGTGATAACCGGCACAACTTTACTCAACAAGACCATGGACCATATACTGGAGAAGAGCAGGAAGGCGAGGGAGATTGTGGTTATGGGCCCAACGGCATCCCTGTGCCCCGAGGTCTTCAAAGAGCATGGAGTAACAATGCTGGCGGGGGCTGCGGTGGCTGACCCTCAGAGGGTATTAAGAATCGCGAGCCAGGGAGGCGGAGGCCTTTCCCTTGGGGACAGCGTAGTTCAGGTGTACAGGCGGATTTAATAATCAGTGCCGGAGGTAATATATCGGAGTATACCCCGGACCTTGTGGAGAGTGAAGGCACTATCCTAGGGTTGAAGGTGGATGGAAACGACCTTGACGAAGAAGCCGGCCCGGTTCAGCTGGTTGTCAACGATAAGGGTTCAAACTGGTGGATCAAGAAGACGGTAAAGATTATAGTTGCCCAATAGCTGAGGAGTGGTGATGGTGGCATTCAGAAAATTTATGTCCGGGTTCTCTATGTTTGACCTGGTGGTTATCGCCATGATGGCGGCCATTGGCATAGCGATAAAACCGGTGGTGGTCCCTCTCGCGCATATCATTACAGGGCCCCTATACATACCGGGAGGGGTAATCGCCGGCGGCTTCTATATGATGTGGATAGTTATGGGGGCAGGGCTTGTGGGCAAAAGGGGCGCTGCCACCCTCATATCCGTTGTGCAGGCAATAATGGTGATTTCCTTGGGCATATTCGGCACCCATGGGATAATGAGCTTTTTCACATATATCCTTCCCGGACTCTCGGTCGACCTACTTCTGTTTTTGATCAGACACAGGGGATGCTGCCTAGGTTGCTGTTTCGCGGCGGGAATAGTGTCCAATATCAGCGGTACCTTTCTTGTAAATCTGGTCTTTTTCAGACTGCCTTTAATTCCGCTGCTGTTAAGTTTGAGCAGCGCAGCCCTTTCAGGGGGCGTCGGCGGGATAATCGCTTTCAATGTAGTCAAGCAGTTCAAAAAGCTTAACCTCGGGAACTTTGAGGCATAGGGGTGGATGCTATGAAATGGAAGGTGTTTGTATTATGTATTATCCTGGTCCTTGCGGTGTTTGCAGCAGGAAAATTTTCTACAACAACCATCGGCGGCGTGGCGACCGGATATGTTCCGGTTTTCACGGTGGTGGGGGACGTTGAAAAACCCTTGAAGGTCGATACTCTGGAGGGCTTTGAAAGGATCAAAGAGATAGTGGTTGTGTCGGGTGCCGCTTCGCCCGACAACGGTATGGGCATCATCAGCCCTACCGAAAACATCGGCTATATGACCGCAGGCCGGCTTTATGCCGGGATAAGGTTGAATTTCCCGGTGTTTGAAGGGAAATCCTCGGTGGAGAACGACGGTAAGACATACGGTGTCAGCATCTATACGCAGAGAAGAATGGTTGACTTAAAAACTGTAATAGAGGAAAAGCACGGGAACCTGCTGATAATGGGAAGGAACGGTGAATACAGGAGGGTAAAGAATGACGGGTACCTGGAGATTGGAGATAATACAATAGACTATGTTTGCCCTGACCTTAAAAACAGGGTTGCGGACCTGGCGGGAATAATGGTCGATCCACCCGTCGGGAGCATAATGGACGCGTATTACGACACCCTTCATTTTCTTGAAAACGATAAAAATGTCATGCTTATCATTCTGGATGGCTTTGGCTATCACCAGTACCTGTACGCTGTGGAAGCAGGGCATGCCAACTTCCTGGCGAGCCTCCCTCCGGCGAATATGGCCACATCCGTTTACAGGCCCGTGACCAATGCTGGATTGGCCGCTATGTATACGGGTAAACCGCCGGAGGAGAATGGGGTCAACTCTAGGAAGCAGAAGGATATAAAGACCCCAACAGTGTTCAATGATGCCCTGGTTATGAATAAGAAATGCGCCATGGTGGAGGGGGACATCAAGATATTGAATACAAGCCTGGAGCCCAGGCTCAATGTGGACAAAAATTCAAACGGTATAACCGATGATGAGATACTGGAAACCGCCCTGGAATATGTGAATGGTGACTATAATCTTCTCGTTGTTCATTTCCATGGCATTGATGACAGCGGGCACAGCTACGGCGATATACATCCGTCAACCATGGAAGCTGTCAGCAGAACCGACGGATATGTTAAAGAACTGGTTTCCCGATGGAAAGGCAAAGTGGTTATTACTGCGGACCATGGGATGCATTCCACACCGGAGGCAGGGGACCATGGGAGCTTTTGTTTTGAGGATTTGATAGTACCCTATATTATAACCGATGGGGAGGGACGGAAATGAAAAAAATAGTCATTGCAGCGGTGGCCATACTCGTTATTATAGTCGGGATAACGGCTTATATGAATAGGGGTGACCTGGCAGCCAAACAGGACAGCCAGGATAACGCCATCTTAATCATTAAGTCTGATGGGGCGGAGGTTGCCAGGGTGGATATGGAATATATAAAAACCCTTGGAGAAGTGGAATTTGACGCCAATATAAAAAGCAGCGGACAGGACCCGGAGAAGCACAGCTTTGCGGGGGTTCCGCTTAAAAATGTGTTTGATTCGCAGAATATCCCGACCGAAGGCAAGACTATGGTAATAGTCAAGGCTGTAGACGGTTATACCTCAGCGCTTAATATGGATGAAGTGCTGGAGGATGATAACGTATACCTGGCTTACAAAAGGGATGGCGAGCCCCTGGGCAGGAAGGAAGACGGAGGAAGCGGACCTTACCAGGTCATTATAAGGAAGGACCCCTTCAGCCAGAGATGGTGCAAATTTGTGATGGAGATTGAGCTTCAATGAGTTATCCCCTTGAAGTGCATAATCTTTACTACAGCTACCCCGATGGAAAGGGGGATATATTAAAGGGTATCAATTTAAAGGCTGAAGAGGGTGAAATACTGGCCATAGTAGGATTGAGCGGAAGCGGTAAGAGTACCCTCTGCTACTGCTTAAGCGGAATTATACCCCATATATTCGGTGGGGAAATGAGGGGCGAGGTCTTGATATATGGTGAATCAACCGGCAAGCTCAAGGTGCCGGAAATCGCCACAAGGCTGGGCATTGTCTTTCAGGACCCCGATACCCAGCTGTTCTCCCCCACCGTGGAGGACGAAATTGCCTTCGGACCGGAAAACCTGTGTATTGACAGGGAGGAGATAGGAAAAAGGATTGACGCAGCGTTAATGCAGGTAAGAATGGAGGAATTCAGGTTTGGAAGCCCAAACCATTTCTCCGGGGGACAGAAACAATTGATAGCCCTTGCGTCTGTTCTCAGTTTGAAGCCGGACATATTGATTTTTGATGAAGTGATGTCCCAGATAGATACAGAGGGCAGAAGGGCGATAAAAGAGATAATCAAGGAACTCAAAAGCGCCGGGAAGACGGTGATAATGGTTGAGCACGACTGGGGCAACCTGGATATTGCCGACCGTGTCCTTCTCCTGAAAGACGGAAAGTTTGAAGCATTCAGCGGCACCCTGTAAAGAGAGGTAAAGGGGGTATAGCTATTCTTCCGTATATCGAGGTAAGAAAAGTCAGTTTCGGATATCCGCAGGGAAGGCCTGTAATCAAGGATCTTTCCCTGCAGCTGTACAGCCATCAGTTTACAGCCATCACGGGGCCAAACGGCAGCGGAAAAACTACCCTGGGCAAGCTCATGACAGGCATTTTAAAACCAAGCACTGGGCAGGTGTTGATTTGTGGTAAGGATAGCAGGGCCATGACCCTGGGTGAAATTGGCAGCAAAATCGGGTACTTGTTTCAAAATCCAAGCCATCAGTTGTTTGCAACGTCGGTAAAGGAAGAAATATCTTTTGTTCTGGAATTGAAGGGTTGTACAAAGGAGGAAATTGACCGTAAGGTGAAGAATTCTCTTGAAACATTTCATCTTTTACATTTGAAGGAATCCCTCCCGTTTAAGCTTAGCAGGGGAGAGAAACAGCGCCTGGCCATTGCTGCGGTGTTGATAAACGAACCGGGGTTTTTGGTCCTGGATGAACCCACAACCGGTCTGGATATGGATAGGAGAAAGGTGCTTGCAGGAATCCTTGAGGAGCTTAGACAGAAGGGGATTGGAATGGCCGTAATCAGCCATGACCAGGAATTTGTTAAACGTCATTCCGACAGGATAATAAAAATGTCCGGAGGTGAGATTGTTGAAGACTGCCGTTAATGGGATGGACCCCAGGACAAAGCTCGTTATAGTTCTATGTCTCTCTACGCTTGGAGTCTTTATCCAGGATATCTATATGCTTACCGGTGTGCTCTTAATCTCCGGAGTCCTGTCAACAGCTTTTGGGAGTCCGTTATTTTCCGTGGTAAAGAAGATGAGAAGAATCCTTGGACTTTTTGTTGCTATAGCTGTTGTTCAGAGTATTTTTGCACCTTCGGGGGAAAGCCTGCTGAGCATAGGCGGATTTACCCTGATAACCGGCGGAGGTTTCATGAAAGGAATATCTATGGTCTTAAGGATGTCAATAGTATTGGTATCCGCAACCATTATGTCGACATCAAACTCAAGGGAAATTATACAGGGACTTGTGCAGTGGAGAATCCCCTATGAAATTGCATTCATGGTCTCGGTTGGAATCAGGTTTTTGCCGACGCTGTCCGAGGAAATGAAGAATGTAGTTACCGCGATCCAGCTAAGAGGGGTGGATCTGGACAAGATACCGTATAAGCAGAGGTTCAAAATATATTCGTGTTTGGTTATGCCCGTAGTTTCAGGGGCTATGATAAAATCCAGGGAGCTATCCACTGCTATGGAAACCAGGGCCTTCAGGGCATATCCGAAAAGAACAAGTTATATGATTTTGAGTATGAAACCCAGGGATTATGCTACTATTATTATGAGTTTGATAGCGGGTGTGGTGGTGCTGTTATGCTATTACAGGCCGTTCTGAAATGGAGGGTGGGACTATGAAAGTATTCTCTGTGTTTGGAATAACCCAGTCAGGAAAAACTACGACGATTGAGAACATAATAAGGGAGTTGAAAAGAAGGAGGTATTCGGTAGGTTCGGTCAAGGAGATTCACTTTGAACAATTCGCCATCGACAAAGAGGGAACCAATACGTACAGGCACAGAATGGCAGGTTCCGAGCTGGTCACAGCAAGGGGATATTATGAGACCGATGTGTTATTTCCAAGAATGCTTGAAATGGATGAAATTTTGAAATTCTATAATCACGATTTTGTTGTGCTGGAAGGGGTAACCGACTGCAATGCGCCGAAAATTGTCACAGCCCATTCAACGCAGGAAGTGGACGAGAGGCTGGATGATACTGTTTTTGCAATTTCCGGTAAGCTGGCAAATATGATGACGGAATACAGGGGAATACCGGTTATAAGCGCAATCGAGGATATCGAAAGGCTGGTAGACCTTATAGAAGACAAGGTTTATGAAAAGCTTCCTGATTTCCCACCCGAGTGCTGCACAGCCTGTGGTCATTCCTGCAAAGAGCTTGGGGCGAAAATTCTCAAGGGTGAGGCGAAAAGGGAAGACTGCATTATCTCAAAGGGCCGGGTGAAGCTGCTGGTCGATGGCAGGGAAATTAGCATGGTACCCTTTGTCCAGAATATTCTGTTTAACGCCGTTGAGGGGGTAGTCAAGGAGTTGGAAGGCTATAGACCCGGAGCGAGCATAGAAGTTCGGATAGGTGGTGTCTGATGCTGCTGGACCAAGGGTTCATTCGTACAAACAATATACGGGAATACCGTGTAGAAACGAAATTCGATAGCAAGAAAAACGATGTTTACAAAATAAGGGCAGTCCACTTGAACGGAGAAAACAAAGCATATATAGTAAAAGTATACGCAGAACCGCACAACGCTGCGGATAGAGAGGCGGAGCTGCTGACAGGACTGCACGATAGAGGGGTTGCGGTCCCTGAACTGTATTATAGGGGAGAGAATTTCCTCGTGCTGGAATTCCTGAATGGGCCAACCCTGCTCGACATTATTAGCGACCTGGAAGGGAGGCCGGACAGCGGTCCTGTGTATACCGGCTCATATGGCCTGGCAGTCCATTTATGCCGCTGGTTGAAAGACTTTTATAGAGCCGTCCCCGAGATTACGGGAAGCAGTACAATTTTTTGGGATATGAACCTGCGCAACTTCTTGATTACATACAGGGTGTACGGGCTGGATTTTGAAGACTGCAGGGAGGGGTGCATTGAGGAGGATGCGGGAAGACTGTTTTCGTATATAATTACCTACCTGCCGGCCTTTACTTCATACAAAATGCGTTTTGCAAAGCAGATCATCGATATACTTGGCAAAGAGATGGACCTGGACAGTGAACGGGTGGCCTGGGAGATAGGGAAAGAGCTCAAAGCGATAGGTGTCAGAAGAAACATGGAAATACCGGAGGGAATTGTTAAATCCGCTTTAACGTATTAAGGCCAATGACAAGATGCATAGGAAATCAATATTTTTGGGAGTGTGTCATATGTTTATCCCTGTAAAAAGCAAAAAAATGTATATGCTTGTTGCTGAGCAAATTGAGAGCTTGATAAAAGAAGGGAAGATCAAAGCGGGCGACCGGCTTCCTTCTGAAAGGGATATGGCATCCCAGTTCGGGATCAGCAGGGCTACCATAAGGGAAGCGCTGACTGCATTGGAGATGCAGGGATTAATCGAATCCCGGACCGGTTCGGGTACCTTTGTCTGTGAAAAGCCTGAAAGCTGGGAAACCGGTGATATAATTCTCGAAGATATGGATAAGGGCATAAGTCCCTTTGAATTGTTTGAGGCTCGCATTGTGATTGAACCTGATCTAGCCAGGCTGGCAGCCCAAAGGTCAACCAATGAAGAGATCGAAGAACTTTCCGCAATTATCAAGAGGGCAGAAGCATTGAGTGATGAAGACTATATCGGATATGAGAATATTGATAGAGAGTTCCATCTGATGATTGCAAAAATTGCCGACAACGAAGTTTTGCTGAAAATTGAAGAAAGCATAAACAACGAGCGTATGGGGGTACTATGGGGGAATCTAAAACGCAAGAGCCTTCAGCAGCACGGGCGTATACAGCAGTACAAAACTGACCACAGGAATATATTTGATGCGATAAGGGAGAGAAACCCGGGGAAAGCTGAACGGGAAATGCGGAAACACCTGCTGACTGTAAAGCAGAATATATTCGGCGAATAAACGTTTAAGTGCTAAGTGCATTAGGATGTGACTATGTGAAGGTGGGGTCAACTGTGAAGATTAAATCCTTTGAGTTCAACCTGAGGGAGCTGGCAGGTTCAATGGGGGATTTCGGCACGCTCTTTCCTCTGGCCATCGGGTATATAGTATCCTGCGGATTGGACCCGGCCGGTTTCCTTGTTATGATGGGCCTGGCAAACATAGTGACAGGGCTGGTTTACAGGCTGCCAATGCCAATAGAGCCCATGAAGGTTCTTGCCGTAGTGGCTATCGCCCAGAAGTGGACGCCATCCATGATATATGCTTCCGGTTTTGCCATGGGTATAATCTGGTTATTGCTTTCCATCACCGGGATTATGGACTTTATCGCTAAAACAACACCCCACCCTGTTATTAGAGGCATACAGGTATCGCTGGGTATTCTTCTCTCGTTTCAAGCCTTAAAGATGATGACCGATGGATGGACTATCGCTATTATCTCCATTCTGATAATTATCGCATTGAGACAGAACCGGTATGCACCGGCAGCCCTCGTCCTGGTACTGATGGGATTAATCATAATGATGGCCAAGGGGCAATTTGGGCAGGTGGGGGCACCGGCTTTCAGCCTGCCGCAGTTTACCACCTTTAGCCTGCAGGAAGTCTGGCAGTCGCTTTTGTTAGGCGGCTTTGCCCAGATACCCCTGACTGCTACAAATGCCGTTATTGCTACTTCGGCACTGATAAAAAAATACTGGCCGGATAAACCCGTAAGCGAGAAGAGGCTTTCACTGAATATGGGCGTAATGAATCTTGTTGTGCCGTTTTTCGGCGGGATGCCCATGTGTCATGGCGCCGGCGGCTTGGCAGGTCAATATTATTTTGGAGCCCGGACCGGCGGCACAAACATTATGGAGGGGACGCTGGAAGTGCTGGCAGGCCTGTTCCTGGCCGGTTCCATAGCGGCGATATTTGCGGCATTTCCAACCGCTATAGTGGGGGCGATGATGTTTATGGTAGGGTTGGAGCTGGCTAAATTCGGCAAAGGCATTCGCCTTGATAAAGACTTTATTCCTCTGGCCGCAACAGTAGCAGTCTCGCTTATAGGGAATATGGCCTACGGGTTTGTGAGCGGGATACTTGTCCATAAAGCGGTGGAACTAATCGTGAAGGAATAATAGTATTTAGAAGGCTTCCTCTCCCTTTTCTGTTAACTCTTTAGCCGCGCTTATAATCCTGCTGAAAATAGATATTATGGTTTTTGAAAGTTCATCGGCCCGGTTTAGGTATTTAACCGCCTTTTCCCTATTGCCCTCATTAATCGCATCAATCGCATGCAGGGCCGTTTCATGAAGTTCGGCATGGTAAGCATCAATATCGTTCCAGGGTCCTAGAATATCTTTATGTGATGGTCTTACGGAATGGTAAAAATGGCCGAAGGAGCACTTATGGTCGTCCGTCTGAATCGGTTTTACAGACATATCGTCCACCATTTCCCTAAAAGTTTTTACCCATGCGATATGCGCATCGATTGCCGGAGAAATATACTTGATCAGGTCTTCATTCCTGAGTTTATAATATGTACTGGTGCCGAGTTTCCCTCCTGTTATGGCTGCCTCGTTCACCTTGTCTTCTACCGTAGCAAAGCCCTTGCCGGAATCCCCTGCCCTCGCAGCTTCAATCGCTGCGTTAAGAGCCAGTAAATTTGTCTGCTCGGCAATCTCATTTTGCGTACATCTTCCTGGGTCAGGTGCAGGTCGGCTGCTATCCTGGGGATCTTTTCCGACAGCGCGTCAATAGGTTTGTATTTGTCAAAGCATTTTTGCATAAGTCGGATTTTCATGAAGCCTTTTGATGTTCGTCTGTAAACCACGAACTCCTTGGCAAAGGAGTCCGATTGATAAGGTGCTTATTGCATGTAACTTGTGCTTTCAGCGTGTTTAATCCTGAATTATCTTCACTGCACCGCTTTGCTCCATAACTTCCCTAACCCTGCTGGAATTGGTTTCGGGGATTTCAACAGCCACTACAACGCCGCTCTCTCCCTCCAAGCCGAGGGTACCGGCAAACATCCCAGCTTTTGAAATGCTTTCAGTCTCAGTCTTTATGTAAACAGCGTCCATAGCACTATGCCTATCCGGGGTTTTGTCAAGGTCGGAGACAATGATCTGGTTGCGGGGTATGCCTATTTTTCTCCTACCGGTAAACAAATATGCATACCCCATAATTATAGGGGTATTTTTGTCAAAAAAGTTGTTTATAACATGGAAGTGTTGCCGGGAATTAACAAATGGTTTACACTAAATATAGCGGCAGTTGGACATATCTTAAGCCCTGCATCTATTTGTACACGTTAATGAAGCTGCATGGAGTTTTCAAGGCAATGTCTATTAATGTCACTGACGGATTGGGGGTGATTCTATGGCAGGAATTTATAGGAAAGGCTCCAGGGTTGCGGGACTCCCTCCGGGCGCCCTTGTTCATATCGGAGACAGGAAAAGTGAAAAGGTAGAGATTACAGTTTTCGGTTATAACGAATCCGGGGTGGAAGAGAGAGAGGTTGACAGAGTTGAGGAGTGCCTCGAGTTGAGGGATAACCATACAGCGACCTGGATCAATGTCGACGGGCTGCACTGTATCGATGTGTTGGAAAAGCTTGGGCAGCATTTCGGGATACACCACCTTGTACTTGAGGATATACTGGACACAGATCAAAGGCCTAAAATCGAAGATTACGGCGATTACCTGTATATGGTGCTGAAGATGTTCTACTATGATGAAACGGGCAGTGAAATAATAACCGAACAGGTAAGCATTGTACTTGGAAGCAATTATGTTATCTCGTTCCAGGAGCGCCCGGGAGATGTGTTTGATCCGGTCAGGGAAAGAATAAGAACGGGCAAGGTCAGAATAAGGAAGCTTGGCGCGGATTACCTTGCGTATGCCCTTGTGGACTCTATCGTTGATAACTATTTTGTAGTCCTTGAAAAACTGTATGACCGTATAGAGTCCCTTGAGGAAGAACTCGTTGTAAATCCGTCCGGCAGTACGCTCAAAACTATACACAGCCTGAAGAATGAAATGTTGTTTCTCAGGAGATCCGTCTGGCCCCTGAGGGAGGTCGTGGGCAGAATGGAGAGGTTGGATACCGTACTGATCAGGGAAACCACAGCCATATATCTCAGGGATTTATACGACCATATTATCCAAACCATCGATACCCTTGAGACCTTCAGGGAGATGCTGTCGGGCATGATAGATATATACCTGTCGAGTATCAGCAATAGGATGAACGAGGTAATGAAGGTACTCACAATAATAGCGACGATATTTATACCTTTGAGCTTTGTGGCGGGCGTGTACGGGATGAATTTTGACTATATGCCGGAACTCAGCTGGAGATGGGGATACTATGCGGTGCTCCTTCTGATGGCAGGCGCCGGAATTTTCATGGTTATGTACTTTAAAAGGAAAAAGTGGATATAAGTCAACAAAAAAAGGAGGATGTAGCATGGATTTAAACGGACTTGTTGATGGCTACAGGGACGATATCATAAGGTCGACCCAGGAGATTATCAGGATCAAAAGTGTAGAGGAAGAGCCCCGCGAAGGGATGCCCTTCGGGAAGGGACCTAATGATGCCCTTGTCTACTATCTGGAACTGGCCCGAGAGATGGGGTTTGCTGCGAAAAACGTAGACGGGTATGCCGGACACGTTGAATACGGTGAAGGAGACGAAATTATTGGGGTGCTCGTTCATCTGGACATTGTGCCCGAAGGGGAAGGGTGGACCTATCCTCCCTATTCCGGTCATATAAACGATAACAGGATTTACGGAAGGGGAACGGTGGATGACAAGGGACCGGCAATTTCCGTACTATACGGGCTGAAGGCGATCAAGGACGCCGGAATAAAGCCGGGGAAAAGGATCAGGATTATAGCCGGGCTTGACGAAGAAAGCGGATGGGAGTGCATGGAGCATTACTTCAAGCATGAAGAAAAACCTGTGGCCGGGTTTTCACCCGATGCCGAGTTCCCGATAATAAACAGTGAAAAAGGGATCCTCATTTTCAAAATGAGGAAGACCTTTGACCGGGACAAAAAGGGCACGGGCTTCATTAAAAGCATAACGGGAGGCAATAGGCCGAATATGGTGCCGGACCGGTGCGAAGCCCTATTGGAAACTTCCGGCATGCTCACGCCGGACAGGATAAGGGACAGTCTTGAGAGCTTCACGAAAAAAACCGGTTACAGTATGGAGTTTTCACAGTCAAACGGAGAGGTTTTAATAAAATCCTTTGGCGTTTCCGCCCACGGCAGCACACCGGAAAAAGGCCAAAACGCAATATCCCAGATGCTTGGGTTTTTAAGTGAACTGGCGGTTGGAGACAGTGATGCGGAAAGCTTCATCAGGTTTATGGCAGAGAAGATCGGTATGGAATACTATGGTGAGTCCATGGGAGTAGGTTTTGAGGACGAAGTCTCCGGCAAACTCATATTCAACCTTGGTGAAATAAAGCTGGACGGCAGCGAGGGTGAATTGGTCATAAACATAAGGTATCCGATAATGTATAACAGGGAGCAGGTAATCGGAGGGCTGGAGAAAACCCTTGAAGGAACCGGTATTGAGATTACCGATGTGAGCGACAAAAAGCCCCTGTACGTACCGGAAGATAATTTTATGGTCAGAAAACTCAAAGAGGTGTACAAAGAAATCACCGGAGAAGAAGCAACGCTCATTTCCATAGGAGGAGGGACCTATGCAAGGGCCATTGACAATGCCGTGGCATTCGGGCCGCTCTTCCCCGGACAGCCGGAACTTGCCCACCAGAAGGACGAATACATAGATATAGATGACCTGATGACCATAACCAAGATATATGCAAAGGCAATGTACCTGCTTGCAGAGTGAAACAGCCCTATGATGGGCTGTTTTTATCTGTGATTGTTAGTCTTCCAACGCCCATGTTAAGGTCTACGTCGAGCTTTTTGTCAGCCGTTGAATAGTTGGGAGAAGTGTAGTAGCGTTCGCTTTTCTCCCAGTTGAGCGCATTCAGGTTGCTGTTTTTGATCACACCGTCGAATTTAATCCTGGTCCCTACGCCCTCGGGTATTACCAGGTGAATATTCGATGCCCCCGAATTAAGGTCGGCTTCGCAGTGCCGCGAGATATCGCCGAACGACACCTTGATGTTGCCTGCGCCCATATTCAGGTCAAGCCTGCTGACGTCAAGGTCGCTTAAATCAATAACACCATTCATAGCTCCTGTATTAACATCTATTTCCCATGATAGGTTTTTATTCAGACCAAATTCATAATTATATGTTTTACCTTCACGGGGGAATCCTACCTTCCGGGTTTGCTTTATATCTATAACAGCCGTGCTGTTATTGCCGGTAAAATCAACCGAGCGGCTTACATCGGGGTCGGGTATATATGCCCTCAGCAGGCTGCTGTCCTCCGAGTTAAATGTGAAGTTTCCGGCGTCCAGGGTTATGCTGAGTTTACCGTTGCTGGTTCCGGGCTTTGCATCCATTACAACATGGGGAGTCCTGACAGTTTCAATCCTGGTAACGTTATAACCCAGGATGCCATAGCCTAAGATAGAAGCAAAGAACAATAGCCAGGCAATCGTAATAATATATCCCTTTCCCCTGAAGATAACGCTGATCCCAACGATGACAAGGATCAGGGGCCACAGCTTGAACAGGCCTTCCCACAGGAACCAGGTGCTGTACCCCAGGTTGTTCAGCATCCATATGACACCGATGGCGATGAGAATAATTCCAAGAGTCATATTTCTGTTTTTCAATATTATTTGCCCTCCCTACCCCTGAATATCACATATATGCCTCCGAGGATAAGAATAGCCGGCCAAAGCTTACCGAAGTCTATCCAGAAAAACCAGCGCTTGAACAGCAGGAAGCCGCCGAGGGCAATCAGGATAATTCCAAGGAAGGTTCTGCTTTTATCCTCTCCACGCTGTGCTGTGTCCTGGGTATTGTCCTGAGAATCAAAATTTTCATACATCCTGGCAGATGCCGGCACCTCATCACCGGATTCAATATCCTTATATTTTATTCCGGATGATGGTCTTTCTGGAATTACAATTGCGCAGACGATGTATGCAATCACTCCTATACCAACCGAAAAGGTGAGCAATACCCACAGCAATCTGACCAGGGTGGGGTCAATGTCAAAGTATTCGGCTATTCCCCCGCATACCCCTCCTATAACCTTATTATCATTTGAACGGTATAATCTTTTTGCCAAAATATCATCTCCTTCCTCCATGTAATTATCATATCTTAAGCTGTTATTCAAGATATTTTCCGGTTTAACGGGAAATTTAACAATTAAATTACAATTCCCTGCATCATTATATTTGCATTGTCATCGAATAGCAACCATATATTTACTTAAGAAAGGTATTATGGGATAATTATACTGCCGGCAATCACCGGATGGCAAACGGGAGGTGGAAATATGATTGACGCTCATATACACCTGGAGCGGGGACCCTATGAGGAAGGCTGGCTTGACAGGTTTATTGACATGGCTGTGAAGAGGAATATGGACGAAATATTCCTTCTTGAGCATACCCATAGATTCTTTGAGTTTAAGGATATATATATGAATAACATTGTATCGGACGGGATGACCGGGGATTACCAGAGGGAGTGGATTTCACGGAAAATGGAGAAGTCAATCGGCGAATATACAGCATTTATCAATAGGATGAGGAATAAGGAATTCCCCGTAGAAGTCCGGTTCGGGCTGGAAGTGTGCTATTTTCCCGGGGAAGAGTTGAGAATAAAGCGGCTGCTGGAGATGTTCGACTGGGATTTTCTGACCGGTTCTGTTCACTGGATTGACGGCTGGGGGTTTGACCATGAAGGAACCAGGGATTCCTGGCGGCAGAAGGATGTGGATGGGGCTTACCGGAGATACTACGAGATTATGAAGGATCTGATAAGGTCAGGGATGTTCACCAACCTTGCCCATCCGGATTCGATAAAATGCTTTGATTACTATGCCGGATATGACCTGACAGAAACGTATCGGGAGATCGCTGAACTCCTGGTCAGCAGGAATATGTCAGCGGAATTCAACCTGGGACTGTACCTGAACTATAATCACGGAGAGTTCGGGCTGAATTCACGTATGCTGCGGGCTTTCAAAGAGCGGGGTGTCAGGATGCTGACGGCCACGGATGCCCACAGGCCCGAGGATGCGGGATTGTATATAAAGGATGCGGAAATGGTATTGAGCCTGTAATAAAATTTCGGGAGGTTGGTATGCATGATAACCAATAGGGATGTCTCGGACGCAATGAGAATAAAGCTGGAAGATATCTTCACCGAACTGCCGGAGATGCCGCAGTTCGTGGAAGGTATACGTAGAGCGCCCAAGAGGGAATTCACCCTCACTCGGGAAGAGACAGAACTTGCCCTGAAGAACGCTTTGAGGTATATTCCCGGGAAATGGCATGAAGAACTGGCGCCGGAGTTCCTGGACGAGCTGGTGAACAGGGGCAGGATTTACGGGTATCGTTTCAGGCCCCCGGGCAATATAAAGGCAAAGCCGGTTGATGAATACAGGGGTATGTGCCTTGAAGGAAAGGCGTTCCAGGTGATGATAGACAACAACCTGGATTTTGACATAGCCCTGTATCCCTATGAACTGGTAACCTACGGCGAAACCGGCCAGGTTTGCCAGAACTGGATGCAGTATTGGCTTATTAAAGGATATCTGGAAACAATGACTCAGGACCAAACACTGGTCATAGAGTCCGGCCATCCTCTGGGGCTTTTCAAATCTTCACCGAACGCTCCGAGGGTAATAATCACCAATGCTATGATGGTAGGTATGTTCGATGACCAGGAGAACTGGCACCGGGCTGCGGCGCTGGGCGTTGCCAACTACGGCCAGATGACCGCCGGGGGTTGGATGTACATCGGGCCTCAGGGTATAGTGCACGGGACCTACTCCACCATCCTCAATGCCGGCAGGGACAAACTCGGTATCCCTGCAGACAGCGATTTGAGGGGCCGCCTCTATGTAACATCCGGCCTTGGCGGGATGAGCGGCGCCCAGGGAAAGGCGGTTGAGATCGCCAACGGCGTGGGCATCATAGCAGAGGTGGACTATTCCAGGATCAGGACCAGGTACGAGCAGGGATGGGTGGGCAGTATTGCGGAGGACCCTTCGCAGGCGTTTGAGCTTGCCGGGGAGTACATGGAGAAGAACGAAGGCGCAGCGATTGCGTTTTTCGGAAACGTGGTCGATTTGCTGGAATACGCAGCAGATAACAATATCCACATAGATTTGCTGTCCGACCAGACATCATGCCACGCGGCCTATGACGGGGGGTACTGCCCCCAAGGGCTTACCTTCGATGAACGCACCGAGCTTCTAAGAACCGATAAGGCAAGATTCAGGGCTCTGGTTGACAAGTCCCTGAGAAAGCATTATGAGCTGATCAAACAGCTGGTAGACAGAGGTTCATACTTTTTCGACTACGGCAATAGCTTTATGAAGGCGGTTTACGACGCCGGAGTCAAGGAAATATGCAGGAACGGAGAAAATCCCCTGGACGGTTTCATTTTCCCGTCCTACGTGGAAGACATTATGGGACCTGTGCTTTTTGACTACGGGTACGGTCCCTTCCGATGGGTCTGCCTCAGCGGAAAGGAGGATGACCTCCTGAAGACCGATAGGGCGGCGATGGAATGCATAAATCCTGACAGGAGGTTCCAGGACAGGGACAACTATGTGTGGATCAGGGATGCCCATAAAAACAGGCTGGTGGTAGGAACAAAGGCCCGAATACTTTACCAGGATGCCATGGGGAGGATGAACATAGCCCTTAGGTTCAATGAGATGGTGCGCAAAGGGGAAATAGGCCCTGTAATGCTGGGAAGGGACCACCATGATACAGGAGGTACCGATTCCCCCTTCAGGGAAACCTCCAACATAAAAGACGGCAGCAACATAATGGCGGACATGGCCACGCAGTGTTTCGCCGGAAACGCCGCGAGGGGGATGAGCCTGGTTGCGCTTCACAACGGTGGGGGAGTGGGCATAGGCAAAGCGGTAAACGGAGGTTTTGGGCTTGTTCTCGACGGCAGCGAGCGGGTTGACGAGGTGATCAAAAGCGCAATCCCCTGGGATGTCATGGGCGGTGTGGCAAGGCGCTCCTGGGCAAGGAACAATAACTCAATCGAGACATGCATCGAATACAACATTATGAGAAGAGGTACCGACCATATAACCATTCCGTATATAGCGGATGAAGCATTGATAAAGAGCACCGTTAAAGGTATGTTTGATAAATAATACAGCGGGTAGGATCCATAGGGAGGGCTGATTCAGCCCTCTTAACGTTCATAATTGTAGCCCATCCTTAGGGTGGGTAGGGTGTAAATTGGAACAAATTTCATTTGGAAGGTTAGATCGATATGCGGGTTCATCAATAAATAATGAATATATATACAAGTTTGTCATAATTTTCTAAGTATGGCAAACTTGTATACTAACATGCAACAAAATACCTAAAATGTTGCTTAATTAAATACTATTCTACATTTTTCTTTATTTTCCTGCAAGTTTCAATATAAATTTTATAATACAACAATATACCTAAAATGTTGTATAAAAATTCTTATTCGACAAAAAGTCGATAATTCCTCTAAAAATCTGATAAAATAATTGTCATATCTTCATATCACCCAAAAGCTAATATTTTAAAGTTGAACGATTGAATACAGTTCATCCTTCTGATCCTGGTTCACTCCGATGTACCGTAGAGTAATGCCCTGAGAACTATGATTAAAGGTATCCATTATCAGGCCAATGTTATACCGGGATATCTTATAGGTCCAGTAGCCCCATGTCTTTCTCAGACTGTGAGTACCGAAATTCTCAATACCCACTATCTCGGCACATTCCTTCAAAACACGGTAGGCCTGTATTCTGCCGATAAAACCACCTTTTTTGCTTGAGAATATGTAACTTTCATAAGTCAGACCGGTGCTTTTAATATAGTCAATAATTATCTTTCTCAAGGCGTCATTTAATTTGATTTTTTTCTCCTTGCCCGTCTTCTTTTCTTTTAAAATCAGGTATTCACGGAATTGCATATTGGGACTCATAATATCTTTTACTCTTAATGGAATAATATCACTGATTCTTAAGCCTGTATTGAGTCCAAACTTAAAGAGCAATGCATATTTTTCATCCCTTCCTTTTAAAAGCTGATACATCTGTTTGATCTTTGTCTTGTCCCTTATTGGTTCAACCGTCATAATACCACTCCTTTAAATGCAACAAAGCATTAATTTTTTTCACATAATAATACATCCGATTTTATGTCAATTTCAATCAAGCATTACCGTTGAAATGTAATATGGACATCAGGTAATGGGCTTGCAGATTACAGCCAATACAACATTTTAGGTATTTTGTTGCATTATTAAAAAAGCGTGAGGAGAGTAAGAAATTTAAATGTATAATGGCTAATGTCTAGGGGGAGGTTTATTTGACAAGACTTTTAATCGTCGATGACGCTGCTTTTATAAGACTGCAGCTCAGACAAATGCTTGAAAGAAATGGTTTTGAGGTAGTGGGTGAAGCGGGGAACGGTAGGGAGGCTCTGAAAAAGATACAGGAATTGAAACCCGATATTGTTACTCTTGACATAACAATGCCGGAAATGGACGGTATTGAATGCGTTACCCAAATACAAAAACTAGATAACAAGCCTGTTGTCATTATGGTTTCTGCAATGGGACAGGAGCCCTACGTACGGACGGCAATAATGAATGGGGCGAAGGGCTTTATTGTCAAACCTTATAAAGAAGAAATTGTTCTTAAGAATTTAAACAAGTTTAAAAAATAGAGGAAGGGAAACAGGCGTTGTTAATATTAAGCGAATTAGTACATGAAGGGAGTTGGGACAATGCTTCAAATGATTGACGAGGAATTATTGAAATACATAAAAAACAGCGAGTCCGAATTCAATACTTTGGCTGAAATTCACAAGCTGCTTCTTCAAAACGGTATCAAATGCAGTATAGAAGAAATCCGCCAAAAGGTTGGCATGCTGTACCGGGATGGTTATCTGGGAAATGAACCTACAGGCGACGGTGTAAATGTGTACTATATCATTTTCCATCCGGAGTGCCAGGAGTAGATTAACCAAAAACACGTTTTCCCGCAATAAAATTCCGGATTTATTCGTTGTACGGATAATTGTGATCGATAAGATAGACAAACGGTCCAGTCTATAATCGGGTCACTTTATCAAATAAACTTATTCCTGTAAAAAACAGGCTTTATAACTGAGGAGGTTGAATCGTAATGGAAAAGAAACTTGCAAGCCCATCAAACGGTAAAGTTGAAAAGAAAACAACACCTGTATCTGTTCAAGCCACCGATGAAATGGAAAGGAAGAGGGAGCTTGCCAGAAAGCAGGCCCAGGACAAGGTGAAAGCCAGGACGCTGGCCAAGCAGCAGCAGCTGGCGGAAAGAATTGCAGCTGCAACAGAACAGCTTGCTTCAGGTATCGAGGAAGCCAGCAGCGCCGCGGAAGAGCTTGGCGCAACAATGGCGCAGATAGCCAAGGGGGCCAATGAGGCTTCATCGGCGGCTGAAGAGTCAAGAGCGGCCATCAACCAGATAGACAAGGCTTCGGTTGTAGCCGACAAGAATGCAAAGGAATCCCTTAGAAGGGTGGACATTGCAAAGGAACTCATAGAGAATACCTCAAAAGATATTGAGCTACTGGTCAAGGGAATTAAGGAATCAGCCGACACAAACCTGGAATCGGTGAAGCTGGTAGGAGAATTGGAGAAGCAGTCCAATGAGATAGGGGAAATTGTGCAGGCAGTTGTCAGAATTGCCGACCAGACCAACCTGCTTGCGCTGAATGCCGCTATAGAAGCCGCCAGGGCGGGTGAGCACGGAAAGGGATTTGCAGTTGTAGCGGATGAAGTCAGGAATCTTGCCGAAACCTCTGAAAAATCGGCCAGAAATATCCGGGAGCTTGTAAATGAAATACAAAACAATGTAAAGGTTGTAGTGGCCGATATAGAAAATGCAGGCAAGGCTGCCAATGAGGAAGTGGAGAAGGCAAAGAAAACCACTGCGGACCTTGTGAAAATAAATGAAGGAATCGTTTTGGTGCAAAAGGGCGTTGCAGAGGTATCCCAGAATGCAGTGGATGCAAACAAGGGAGCCGGTGAGTTCCTGGCAATCGCCGAACAGATTGCAGCGGCTGCCGAGCAGCAAAGCAGTGCTGCAGAGGAAGTGGAGAAGTCGATCCAGATGCAGAACAAGGCTTTCAATGAGTTGAATGCAGCTGCGGCGGACCTGGCCCAGATGGCTGAAGACCTCAAGGTATCTACGGATGCGCAGAAATCCTCAGAGTCTCTTGCGGCCGCTGCCGAGGAACTGTCCGCCAACGTGGAGGAGGCAAACTCAACTGCAAATGAAATATTAGCGGCTATGCAGCAGATATCCTCCGGTGCCCAGGCTCAGGCCGAGCTTAACGAAAAAGCTGCAATACTGGCTGAAAAGCTTGTTGTAGCCGCAAAACAAATGAACGAGAGAGCCGGCTTTTCAGCAGACAAGATAGCGGAGCTCCAGAAGCTGCTGGAGGCCAACAAAATTGCAGTTGATAATATGATTGAAGGTATATCGTCCTCGGCAGAAGCCAGCGTGGTGTCAGCTAAGAATATAAGGAGCCTCGAGGAAACCACCAGGAGAATTGATAAAATCGTCGATGCCATAGTAAATGTAACGATACAAACGAATATGCTGGCCGTAAACGGTTCCATTGAAGCGGCAAGGGCAGGGGAATTCGGCAGGGGCTTCTCTGTAGTTGCCGGGGATATAAGGGCGCTTGCCAACGAGTCTGCAGAAAACACAGACAAGATCAAGGACCTTGTAAGAGGCATACAGAACCAGATTCAAAGGGTTTCGGCCGATATAGACCTTTCCAGCAAAACCTCATTTGCACAGGTGGAAGAGTCAAAGAAGACAACTCACAACCTGAATGTGATTGAAGAAAGCATGATAAAGATACTTCAAGGATCAAAGGAAGTCCAGAAGGGTTCGGAGGAGTCGCTGGTGGCTCTGGAACAGGTAAAGAAGGGTGTCGACCAGATTGCTGCCGCTGCCCAGGAAGCCAGCAAGGGAGCCCAGGAGGCATCCAATGCTGCGGCTGAACAGGCAAAAGGCATGCAGGAACTGGCTGAAGCCATTGAAGAGATATCCGGATTGGCTGACGAGCTTCAGAATATGTAAAGGATGGAGGGGATAGTTATGGCTTCTGGTATAAACAATGCCAGCTTTACCGAGCGCCAGCTAGTTACCTTCCTGCTGGGAGAGGATGAGTTCGGGGCCGATATCATGGATGTAAAGGAGATCATCAGGGTTCCTGAAATCACAAAGGTGCCGAATGCTCCCGGCTACATCGAAGGCGCCTGCAACCTGAGAGGAAACGTCCTGCCTATCATTGACGGAAGAGCGAGGTTCAGCATGGAAAAAAAGCAAAAGGACGAAAACAGCAGGGTGCTTGTCATCGATGTGGACGGCAAGGCAACAGGAATGGTTGTGGATAAGGTATCCGAGGTGATGCGTGTAAACACGGCGGATATTGAGGAAACGCCACGGATTGTAAAAAATGTGGATTCCGACTACCTGAACGGAGTTGTGAAGCTGGACAATGGAAACAGGCTTGTTATGCTGCTGGATGTCGTTAAGGCTGTGAGTGCCGGCAGCACTGGGAATGGCTGTAAAGCTGAAAAGGAAGAGGGCTTTAAAAAGAACGGAGTACAGGAGAACAGTTCAAGTATTGAGGTTATTGATGAGGAACAGCTGGTGTCATTCCTGCTTGATAAAGAGGAGTATGCCATTGGAATCATGCAGGTTAAGGAAATCATCCGTGTGCCTGAAATTGTAAAGGTTCCAAACTGTGAAGCTTATGTGGAAGGGGTTGTATCCATACGCAACAATTTGCTTCCCATTATAAACTTAAGGACTTATTTCGGTATGGGGCATAAGGAAATCACCGACCATACCAGGGTCCTGGTAGTGGATATGGGGAACTTTACAGCCGGAATTATGGTGGACAAGGTCTCGGAGGTTTTGAGGGTTCCGGCAAGCATTATCCAGCCTCCCCCCAAATTTTCCGCACAAAGCGGCGAACAGCTAAAGGGAGTGGCAAAGCTCAATAACGGCAAGCGGATGATACTGATGCTTGAACCGTCAAAGCTGATATCTGCCGATGAATACGGCTTAATCAGCGGTACAGCCGGAATACATGAACAGGCTGGAGAGGAAAAAAGCATTGAAAGACAGTTGATGGACGAGGAGCAGCTGGTCACCTTCAAAATTGATATGGAAGAGTACGGTGTAAAGATAACCGATGTGCAGGAAATCAACAGGATGACGGAGGTTACCAGGATACCGCGGGCACCGCACTATATTGAGGGTATTGTAAACTTAAGAGGAAATATCATACCGGCACTGGATTTAAGAAAGCTGTTCGGGCTTTCTGAAAAGCAAAAAACAGATGCAACAAGAATCATCATTGTTGATTTGAATGGTAAGAAAACCGGAATTGTGGTGGATTCGGTTTCAGAAGTCCTCCGGTTTGAAAAAACGCTGATCGAGCCTCCGCCCGACATATTGAGCAGCGGTATTGACAGTGATTATGTTGAGGGTGTCGGAAAGCTCAACGGCGGTAAAAGAATGATCCTGATACTGAATCTTGATAAGGTTTTGAGCTTTAATAAAGTTGCAGTTTAATCAGGGTGTTACCCCGGGGTGGTAGAGAATGCCTGCTCCGGGGTAGGCCTGGCAAACACAGTATTAGCGACAGGTGAATGTTATGGCTGATAGAATAAAAGTATTGGTTGTAGATGACTCGGCTCTTATGCGAAAGGCACTTAAGGAAATAATCATGACCGACGACAGCCTTGACGTAGTGGCAACGGCAAGGGATGGACAGGATGCCGTTGAAAAGGTGCATGACTTGAAGCCGGATGTAATTACCATGGACATCAATATGCCGGTCATGGACGGTTTGACTTCCATGCAGTACATATTGAACGATTATCCCGAAGTACCTGTTTTAATCATAAGTTCTCTTACTACAGAAGGGGCTTTGACTACCTTTGAAGCTCTGGAGCTTGGTGCCTTTGACTATGTTGCCAAGCCTTCAGGGACTGTATCTTCAAATATACACGTTGTAGGCAGGGAAATTATACAAAAAATAAAACTGGCATATAAGAATGCGAATAAAAAAAGCATCAGGGACAGAATAAAGAGACGGAATGCTGCAGTTTCACCAAAAAAGGCAGTACCTGTAAGAAAGGTAAACATACCAAAGAGTGCAGGTCTTTCAAAAGTTGTCGTAATCGGTATTTCAACAGGCGGTCCGGGAACCTTGATGGAAGTTCTGCCGGCGCTTCCCCAGGAACTAAAGGCAGCGTTGATCGTAATACAGCATATGCCTCCGTCCTTTACATCTTCTTTTGCAAAAAGGCTGGATGATGCCTGCCGGTTTCCATTCAAGGAAGCAGAGGCAGGAGATATCCTTCAGGATGGAAGAGGGTACCTTGCTCCGGGGGGTTACCAGCTGGTGGTGAGACGGGAAGGAGGAATGCTCCGCCTTACCAATAACCCCAAAACCGTTTTTATGCCATCGGTCAATGTAACGATGGAATCTGTTTTAAATGCATATGGAGGAAAAAATGTGATTGGAGTTCTTATGACCGGAATGGGAGACGATGGAGCAGACGCAATGGTGAAGATAAGAAATGCCGGGGGTATGACCATTGCTGAAGATGAGTCTACGGCCGTGGTTTTCGGAATGCCGAGGGAGGCCATTGAAAGAGGCGGAGCAGAGATTGTAGTGCCGTCTTACAGGATACCAGCAGAAATTATTAAAGCTATTAACAGGTAACAGTTTGAAAATGGAGCAACGTTGCCATTGATGGATAGGTGGTGATTTTGATGGATTCAATGCTCCTGACATATTTGGAGGAGACGGAAGACATGCTGCAGAAGGCTGAAGAGTGCCTTATAAGGCTTGAAATGGGGCATTCGACGGTGGATGTCAATGAACTCTTCAGAATCGCACATACTGTTAAAGGTTCCTCATATATGGTTGGATATGAGGATATAGGGAATCTGATGCACAAGTTGGAGGATATGCTGGATTGTGCCAGAAATGGCAGCATTCAGTTTGAGCAGAGCTTAGTTTCTCTCTGCTTTGAAGGGCTGGATGCCGTTAAAATGATGTTCCAGTACAAGAAGGAGCCTGATGATGAAGCAGACGGCGCAAGTCTTGCTGATGCCGCCTTAAGAATTGGTGAAATGATAGATGCTTTCTTACGAGTAAACAAAAAAGAAGAAGAAAAGACTTCTGTCAAGCAGCCGGAGGGTGGAATTGTCGCTTCCCTTCTGGGCAAGAAGCGGTCCGGCAAAAATATGTTCTACATGTGCTTTGTCATAGAAGAAGATGCTCCGATGGTATCCCCTGTTTTTATAATGATTCTCAAAAGCGTTGAAAGTGTCGGGTCTCTTGTTTACACAAGCTTCTCTGATGAATATCTGTCCGGTTCTTATTCATGCGAGGATATCAGAATATGCGATATTATTATAAGCACAGACCTTGATGAAGCTGAACTTTACGCCTATTTCAACCTGTCCTACGTCGAAAAAATAAATGTGATAAATATATCAAGAAAGAATATGGACGAAAATGACATTCCACTCACTCAGACAAACCAAACCATATTTGAAATATTTTTCGATGGTTATATAAAACTCCATCATTTGCTTTTTAAACAGCCTATGGAATTTGGTTTCCGTGGGGGTGAAACGGCACAGCTTCAGCAGTGGTATACAGATATAAATAATTCTATCGGTAAGACGCAGGCAAATAAAGCAGTCATGGGTTTTGCCGAAGAAATCAATGCATTGTATAAGCTTATAATGTACTACACAGCAGAACATGTTAAGGCAAATGAAATGCTTGAATCAATTATACGGGAACAGTATACCAAACTGCTGGAAAAAGCTTACGGCTATGTGCGGGGTAAATTTATATACGGGCTGTTCAGGTCCGGAAGCAAGGAATTCATCCCGAGACTCAAAGAGTATATTGGGCTGGTCAATAAGCCGTCCATCAGGAAGATATTCATTGATATGAGGAAAATTTCGGTTGTAGATGCACATGAACTGAAGGAATTGATCGATATAAAAAGGCGGTTGAAAGCGCAAGGCATTGAAATAAATATTATTGCAAACGGACCATATGCAAGAAGAATTGTAAATATTTTTGATTCAATTAAATCAATAGAGGAATTCAAGATGTTCAATACCGAACTGGATGCGGTTATAGGCAGGCATATTTGAAGTACAGGAGTAATATGATCTCCCAAAGAAAGGAGAAATGGTTGGATGAGCGATTACAGTATCATGATTGTTGACGATGAAGAAGGCATACTGGAGAATCTGAAAAGGAACCTTGTCCTTGCGGGCTATGAAAAGGTGGAAACCTACTCAAATCCTGTTAAGGCAGTAGAGATATTTAAGGAAAAGAAGTACCATATTGTCCTGACGGATATCGTGATGCCCGAAATGGATGGTATTGAACTGCTAAAGGAGGTAAGGGGGTACGACCCTCTGACACAGGTAATCATGATGACCGGTTTCTCCACCATCGAGAAGACACTGACTTGTCTGGAATATGGTGCAAATGATTATATTCTAAAACCTTTCAAAAGCAACGATTACGTTTTGGAAATTGTAGAGTACTCCGTGAAAAAGCTTGATAGATGGAAGGAAGCTATTAAAGGTATCGTAAAAACAGCATGTGAAGAGGATGTGTAACATGGACAAGGATAAAACAGGGTTCAATGAAAAAGAACTGGCAGCCTTCATTGAAAGGTTGGTAGGAGAAAAAGAAAGGTATCAGCAGGAGAAGATTGCACAAAAAATCGGAGATATGAAATTTGAACAAACTGCGGAATTTGTTGCCGAACTGCTTTATTCAGCTGATGCCTACATACGCAATATAGCCATTGAAATATTGGTATCTCTTGGAGAAAAGGCACTGCTGGCTCTGGAAAGGAAGCTGCTTGACAAGGACAGGAATATAAGGAAGTTTTCGCTGGATGCATTAAGGAATATAAGAACGGTCCAAAGCTGTGAAATAGCATTGAAAGCTCTTGATGACCCTGATGAAAATGTAGTGGAGGCGGTTGTCGAGGTTATTGCGGAACAGCAATATACTGAGGCGTCAGGGAGGCTTGCAGACATGCTGAAGAGGACAGACAGCGTATGGGTTCTTGATGCACTGATCAGGGCATTTGCCAGACTTGGGGTAAAAGGTATCACAGGTGAAATTGACGAAAGCATATTAAACCTTAGAGCAACTAATATTAAAAAAAGCATTCTGATAAATACACTGGTTAAAAGCCTTGGAACCATCGGTTCATCTCAGGATATAGAAAAGGTTTTGAATACATATTCGGTCGAATACAAAGTAGATGATTCGAATTTAATAATTGGGCTAAGCGGGCTGATTGTAAACAATAATGTATCTCTGCTTTCAAAGGCGGCTATTGCAGAAATTGAGAGGGTTTTCAAGGAGTACCGGGATTACAGCGACGCGGAACTGACACTACTTTTGATAGCTGCTTCAGTCAAACTGCAGCTCGTGTTTTTCCTGGACGATATTAAAGAAATAATTTTCTTGCACAAAGGAGAGGAATTCTTTATTGAAAGCCTTTTCGACCTTATTTGCACATTAAATGATATTCCCCATGATTTTATCAACAGGTTGCTGTATAGCGAGGAGCGTGAATTAATACTTATCGGGCTTAAGTTAATATATAAAAAGCATATATGCGGATTTAACAGTATTGTTGAAGAACTATGCAATTCGGAAGACAGCGAGCTGTCGAAATTGGCGATAAACATTATTTCAGACCTGGATTGCTACAGGAACATTAGCTTACTTGAAAGTTTTACGGATTTTAATGAAGAAGCGGCAAAAGTTGCTGTTGAAGGCATAAGCGTGCTGGATGCGAAGATTGTTGATTTTCTTTTTTCAAAACTAGAACATCAGAGCCAGAAAGTCAGGAAGGCTGCGTCGGCAAAGCTTGTTTCCCTTGCAAGTGAAATATGTATTGAAAGACTTGAGGGAATTGTAAAGCGCAACCGGGGCGAGGAAGGGATTGAAGCGCTGGAAGTTATGTTCAAATTTGACAGAAATCTTGCATGGAAATACATAACCGCCAGGCTGGACAGCTGGGATGACAGGGTTAGAACCAGACTTGTGGATATTGTCGTAGGAGGAGATGATTGCAATTTCTACAGCTTTATGGAAACATTGATCAATGATCCCTCGACTGCGGTAAGAAAAAAGGCAATAAAGACTCTGTGCAGGAGGATAGAAGATAGAAGTCTGCAATTGTTGGAAAAACTATTGCAGGACGAATCGGATGTCGCAAACAGGAAGGATATCATCTCAAACCTGTACAGGTTTAACAATGACAAAGCATTAAACATTGTAATTGAAGCAGCAGGAAACAGCGATGCATTGATTCGGCTGGCAGCTGTGAGGTCATTGGGATTGTTTGGCGATGAGAGGGCAAATAGTGTACTGAGAGAAATGTTGAATGACCAGGTCGAAGAAGTGAGAGAATCGGCAGGAGAAGCATTACACAGGGCAGAGGTGGTTAAATGATTTTAAGCGATGAATTGTTCGACAAGTTTGTTAAGCTGGTTTATAAGAAGACAGGAATATTTTATGATTACAATAAAAAGTACTATGTCCAGAAAAGGGTTGAAAAGCGTGCTGAAGCCCTGGAAATGGAAACATTGAGTGAGTATTACCAGATGCTCAAATTTACGGATGACCCGTCTGAGTTTGAAAAACTGATTAATGACCTTACAGTAAATGAAACATATTTCTTTCGTGATTTTCCACAGCTTAGAAACTTTGCTGAGGATGTTCTGCCTGTGGCCGCAAGAGAAAAAAGGAAAAGTAAAAAAATTAAAATATGGAGTGCAGCATGCTCCACGGGAGAGGAACCCTATACCCTATCCATTATCCTTCAGGAAATGCTGGACAAGCCTGATGAATGGGAATTACAGATCCTTGCTTCCGATATAAATACAGAGGTGCTGCAATTTGCCAGAATAGGGCTGTATGAGAACAGGGCAATCAAGGATGTACCGCCTGAATATCTGGAAAAATATTTTACAAAGCGTCATGACAAGTATCTTGTTAATCTGAATGTCCGAAGGCCTGTCACATTCAAGCGGATTAACCTGATGGACGAACATGAAATGAGCAGCATTAATGGGTGTGATTTTATATTTTGTAGAAACTGCCTGATATATTTTGATGATGAATCAAGAAGAAGCGTTTTATCCAGTTTTTATGAAAGCTTGAATCCTGGAGGCTTTATATTCCTTGGGCACTCGGAATCGGTGGGAAGGATATCGTCCGCTTACAAGGTTCAAAGAATAGGGGATACCATAGTTTATTCAAAGCCGAAATGAAGGAGGGGGCAGTATGAAGCAGAATACCAAAAAAAGAGTTCTGATTGTCGATGATTCTGAAATGGTCAGAAATTTCCACAGTTATATTATCAGAATGTTCGGTTACCAGACCGGGACTGCTGAAAATGGAGTGGTTGCCCTGGAAAAACTGCTTAGCGAAGAGTACCAGTTACTGGTAACGGATATCAACATGCCGAAAATGGATGGCTATGAATTGATAAAGAATGTACGCGAAAATGGTATTTCTATTCCTGTTATTGTAATTTCTACTGAATATGAATACAAGTCAAGATTCAGCGGTGTGGAACCCGGTCCCAGTTTGCACATGGTAAAGCCAACCGACCCTGAGAAATTGATTGCGACTATCAAAATGCTTCTTTAGGATTAAGGAGTGCAGATGATGAGCAGAGGATTTTATCTGGCTGATATTGATTTGGTTAAAATGTTTATTGATGAGTGGACCAGATGCCTGGAAGGACTTGAAAAGGAAATACTGAAGCTTGAAGTTCATTCGGATGACATCGAACTGTTAAATGATATTTTCAGAAGGGTTCACAGTATAAAAGGAGGGTCTTCCTTTGTGGGACTATCCGGTATAGCAAAGCTCAGCCATGAGATAGAGTTTACGCTGGATGCAATACGGAAGAGGAAGGCATCTGTTAATTCGGAACTTATAGACAGTTTGCTGCTGGCTGCAGACTTTTTAAACGGTTACATCAGTCAGCTCTGCGAAAGATTAAAAGAATATGATTTGTCCGGTGAGGATGGGGCAATTTATATAAACTTCGAGAATGAGCGGAAGGAAGAGGCGGTTCTGGAAGGCTTAAAGCAGGCACTGGAAAAGAGTGAAAAAAATGAGAAGGAAGAAGGGAAACCCGGGGAGAAAGAGGGGCAAGAAGAGGTCGTCGGACTGGAGATACTGCAGACGGAGGAGTTTAAAAGCAGGCTGGCTGAGGGAATGAAGGAGCAGTTCCTCCTTGAAGGTACTGAACATGTCGAGCGGATCGAGAACCAATTGCTAATACAGCTGGACAAGAATGGAAATGATAAGGAAGCTATTAATGAAATGTTCAGAGCTATTCACAGCATCAAAGGCGGGATAGGAATTTACCTGGCAACGGTACTTCCACAAAGTCCATGTTATTCGGCTTTAAAGGAGCTTTCTGAAGTTGTGCATGCTTTTGAAAGCTTGCTGGCACTGATAAGGGACAGGGGACTTAAGTTTGAAAAGAATCTTATCGATTTGAGCTATGAGGTGATGGATTATTTAAAGACTTCCATGAGTGCTGTTGCTTCTGAAGAATACCATAACCTGCTTGCGTCAGGTATTCTTGAAAGAATTAACGGATACGTGTCATACCTTCAATCTATATCGGACAATGATACGGAGAGCCCTGCTAAACCAGACAGACTGGAACCTGGCAAAACTGCTGACATACAGCAGAAAAACAACATGACACAGAGCATCCGCGTCAGTCAGGAAAAGCTGGACAAAATGATGAACATGATCTCAGAGCTGCTTATTGCCAAGAACGCATTCATGCATATTTCATCAAGGTTGAATCTTGAATATGACCTTCCAGAAATGTCAAAGGAAGTAAAAGAAGTAGGGTTTTATATCAACAGAATCTCAGACGAGCTTCAAAATGCCATTATGTCCATAAGAATGGTAGAGATTAAAACGATATTTCAAAAAATGCCAAGGGTTATAAGAGATATATCCCAGAGTACCGGGAAAAAGATGGAACTGATTATGGAGGGTGAGGGCACAGAGATAGATAAAACAATCATTGAACAGATCAGCGACCCTTTGGTGCATTTGATACGCAATGCTGCAGACCATGGTGTAGAGGCTCCGGAAGAGCGGCTGTCGAAAGGGAAGCCTGAGGTTGGAAGAATTGTATTGAGGGCTTATAACAAGAACAAGCATGTCTACATTGAAATAGAAGATGACGGCAGGGGAATCGATGCGGAAAAATTGAAGAAAAAAGCGGTTGAAAAGGGCTTCATGACTGAAACGGAAGCCGATAGGATGAGCCGAGGCCAGTTGATAAATCTTATATTCCTCCCGGGCTTCAGTACTGCAAAACAGATTACGGAAGTATCAGGGCGGGGAGTTGGAATGGATATTGTAAAAAGCAATATAGAAAGGATTAATGGAAATGTCACTATTGAAAGTGTAGTGGATAAAGGAACAAAAATGATTATTCAACTGCCGCTTACTCTTGCAGTTTCACGCGGCTTGATTGTTGAAGTTTCCGGCGAAACATATATTTTCCCTTTGGAGTATATTGTTGAGACTGTAAAAATTAACTTTAATAATATCCACAGGTTTAACGAAAAATGCTTTGTACATCTCAGGGGAGATATCATTGGGGTTGAATGGCTTTGCAGGATTTTCCTTATAGGAGAAAGAGATACCGAAAAAGAAGAACTGAATGCGGTTATTATATCAAACGGTGCGGAAAAATACGCAATTATTGTAGACAAGCTTAAAAGCGAGCAGGAATTTGTTGTGAAAACATTAGACGGGCAACTGGCGGCTATTCCAGGTATATCCGGCTCAACTCTGTTGGGCAATGGACAGGTTGTTCTGATTGTGAATCCTGTAGACATTATACAGCTTGCACAGAAATAAGATAACTTAAAGGCTATTATCAGCCAGGTTGAGACAACAGTAGTTGAACTGAGTTCGTCTCTGGGAAGTATTGAGCTGAATCTTGGTCTTGAAATATGATTTATATATACGGTGAATTGAAAAACTCAATTCATCATATATAGCATTTAATGAGTTTATAGGAGGTTTATTACTATGACCGGAAAACTGAGAAAATATGCTGTGCTTAACAACAAGGGAGGAGTGGGCAAGAGTACGATTGCAGTACACGTTGCACACGGACTTGCACTTAGGGGAAACAGGGTATTATTGATAGATATGGACGGACAAAATGATGCCAGCCTTTTTCTTGGATTTACGTCGGAAGATTATAAAAAGACTTTTTACGATTTTTTTGACAGGTATAAAAAAACCAAAGTTTCCGAATGTATCATCAATGCTAGAGAAAACCTGGATTTGCTGCCTTCAAGAAATATTGACCAAATTAATGCTGAGCTATACAGAGAGTCCAGAATAGACCTGGTTTTAAAGGAAAAATTGAAGGATTTGGAGGATATGGGCTACGATTACGTGATTATTGACTGCGGACCCCAGCGAAGCAAAATCAATGACGCAGTTTTGTGCTTTGTGGACGGTATTATTGTACCTGTTCAGGTAGAAGCGGCTTCTGTAAGAGCCATAGGGAATATTTATGAGTACCTTTCGGATTTGAGACTGGATTCAGGCATGGTTTCTCTGATAGTGCCCAACATGTACGATCAGAGGACCATTGATGGAAAAGAAAACCTGGAGTTTATTAAAGAGTTTTTTGCAGGTACTGATTTGCTGATTCAGCCTGTGCACAGAAGGATTAAGATTACAGAGGCCGGCAAGCTGGGGAAAACTGTTTATGAATTTGATGAAGAGTCTTCAAAGCAATTTGATCATATCGTTGAAAGGCTGGTGAACATTGATGCCGGGGAGAAGCAGTAAAAAAAGCCAGAATAATTTTGAAAAAATTAAAAGGGAAATTAGCAGGAAAAAAAAGACAGCCGAGTTACAGCAAATACCGGGTACTTCGACAGTAGAAATGGAAAATACAGAAGTAAAGCACCCTTTGCTGGTTGACAGCCCTGTCCAGACAGAGAATGAACGCATGCCGGCAGCGATGAAGAAAGCTGATGATGCAAAAAATGATTATGACACAAAGGCTGAATTTGAAGAACGGAATATGGTTGAAGAAGTGTTGCAGGATGAAGAAAAGGAATCGGCAAAGGATAATAAAATTGAGATGGTAGTGTTCCGTGTAGGAGAAGAAGAATTTGCATTTATATTAAGCAATGTGAAAGAAATCATCAGGGTGCCTGACATGACGAAGGTTCCGGGTGCACCGGTTTATATTGCCGGTTTGTGCAGCCTGAGAGGAGAACTGTTGCCTGTTATTGACAGCCGCAAATGGTTTGGTATGCCGGATAAGGAGTGCAATGGGAGCAGCAGGATTATTGTTACCGATATTCATGGGAAGAGGGTTGGAATAATATCGGATAAGGTTTCGGAGGTATTAAGCACGGAGGAAATATACATAAAGGAGCCACCCGAGAGCATTAGGGGGATTGATGGAGGAGTTATCAACGGTATACTTGTGCTTGACAATGGAAAAAGAATAATCATGATTCTCGATGCTGAAAAAATTGTAAAAGCCGGAGAGTTCGACAGCCATGCAAATTATCAGAAAGGGCTGTCAAAAATGGAACTGGCGGGTTCAAACACAAAAGTGGAGGAAGAACAAATAATTGTTTTTGCCTTAGGGAATGAAGAGTATGCGGTCAATATAAATGATGTGAAGGAAATCATAAGGCTTCCTAGTATAATGAAGGTTCCAGATACGGCGAATTATATTGAAGGGGTCATTTCTATCAGGAACCATCTTCTTGCAGTAATCAATTTGGGAAAACTTCTGAATGTGAATTGCAAAGAGCCGGATGAATACAGCCGTGTTGTAATCATTGATACAGGAAGCTTCACATATGGTGTGATTGTTGACAGGGTGTCCGAGGTTGCCCATATACAGAAGGATTCATTCAAGAAGCATTTCCAGATTGCAATCAGTAAGGGTACAGAGTTCATCAAAGGGTTTGTTAATCTGAATAATGGCAAAAGGCTTGTAATGGTGCTGGAAACCAATAAGATAGTCAATTTTAAGGATTTAACCGATATTTGCGACGGCGGACGGGAGGAAGCCGTCAAGGATAACTCAATGAAGCTCAATTTAAATGATTATAGTATTGAGCACATTGTAATATTTAAAATTGCAAATGAAGAATATGGAATCAGGATCAATCATGTTCAAGAAATTAACAGAATGAGCGAACTTGTGCGCTTCCCGGGTGCTCCCGCTTTTATTGACGGAATGGTTGATTTGAGAGGGGAAGTAATTCCTATACTCAATCTTAGAACACTATTTGCGATAACAGATATACATTCTCTTGACTCTTCCAAATTTTTAGTTATAGAGTATCAAAAAAAGAAGATAGGTATTTTGATAGATTCGGTTTCTGAAGTTTTGAGGTTTTCAAAGGAGTTTCTTGAAGAGACTCCGGAGGTGATTTCCGCAAATGATAAAAACAGATATGTTGATTCTATTGCCAAACTTGGTGATGGCAAAAGAGTTATTCAAATACTTAACCTTGCTGCAGTGCTAAATTTTATATAATTATAATGAAAAGGACATGAGAGATTTTTGCCCGTATACAGGAGATATAAAAGCTTTGAAGGATATTTCAGGCAACTTTGCCTGTAAGACGTTGTTGCTGCTAGTGATATCAATTGATATGCGATACTCAACAGATATACCGGAAATGATCGGTTGGACTGATTGAATTATTACTTCCGTGGAGGGACAGGAGGCAAGTAATGCTTAGAATTGATGGAATTTTCAATTTAAACAACTATGACAAAAGTGCTTACTGCGACAGTATCACGGGGCTTCCCGACAGAAGCTACCTATATAGAGCATTCAGGCAGATTTCCAGCGATAACAGGCTGGCAGAACATAATATATCCGTCGCCTTTATGCTTATAGAGTTTGACAAATACAAGTATATAAATGATGTCTTTGTAGGACACAGGTATGTCGAAGAGTTTTCAAGGCTTTCATTCGGATTGTTGAAGGAATGTGTCGGCGGATTGGGTCTGGTTTTCAGCTTTACCGGTAATGAATTTATAATAATTGCTCCTCATGCTTACGGTGACGAAAGACCGGTTGCCGTATTGGCGGAAAGTATTATTGACAGGATGCGCAATTATGCAAAAATAAGCTCCTATGAAATTTCAAGTACGGCCAACATTGGCATTTCATTATTTCCAAAGCATTCCGGAGATATCGATGAACTGTTGGAATTTGCCGATATGGCGCTTTACGAAGCAAAGACAGGTGGAGAAAACACTTATAGCTTCTACAGCCACGAGCTTGGCTTGTATATGCGAAAAAAGGCAGATGTTTTTCTCAGTCTGAAAAAAGCAATTGACAATAATGAGCTTTATCTGGAATACCAGCCCCAATTTGATTTAAAATGCAGCAGTATAACCGGAATTGAAGCACTCATGAGATGGAAGAGCAGGAAGCTTGGGAATGTTCCCCCGTCGGATTTTATTCCAATCGCAGAAGAAACTGGATACATCATGGAACTGGGGAGATGGCTGATTGGAAATGCCTTTGATATGTGCTGCAGGTGCTGCAAAAGGGGGCTTTCTTTAACTGTGAGTCTGAATATATCTCCCATACAGCTTCAAGACAAGAACCTGCTGGACTTAATAAGATTCAACCTGAAAAAGCATGGCATACCTCCTTCCTTTATTAAATTCGAAATTACTGAGAGCCAGGCAATAATATCGAACAAGAAAAACATAGGGATGTTGAATGAAATAGCAGACCTTGGTATTGGAATCATTATTGACGATTTCGGTACCGGATACTCTTCTCTCAACTACATAGCCCAATTCCCTATTGAGGGAGTCAAGATAGACAGATCATTTATCAGCATGCTGGAAAAGAACAGTAAAATGGAAGCTGTTATTGATGCAATAATCCATTTGTCTAGAATATTGGGAATAAGTGTCACTGCAGAGGGGGTTGAGACTCGGGAGCAGTTTGAGAAGCTGAAGAGGATGTCATGTGACAAGGTGCAGGGATTTTACATCGGCAGGCCCATGACTGCTGAAGGGCTGGAGAAAATAATATTATAGCAGTAAACTTACCGGTTATTCGGGGCCACTATCCCCGATATTACGCATATTTTACTGCATTTAACAGGTTATGGGTCAAAATACCCCAACCTACCCATGTGCTTGTTCCACTGTACCCACGGGAAAGACTACGGTCAAGCCCGTATTTGCGTTTGAGAAGACTGATTTTTGCTTCTGACCCTGCTCTCCAG
>Ga0067045_1027906_pt1 | contig 51617 bp, 39 predicted proteins | sample TerdegcTABiofilm_FD_59184 | JGI IMG/M metagenome (GOLD analysis project Ga0067045, IMG submission 59184) | Combined Assembly of (Gp0054472, Gp0054536) Wastewater bioreactor microbial communities from Singapore -Terephthalate degrading...
GGCTGTGTGGAGCGCGGCCGGGGGCGGCCCGGCTTTCACCGGCTCGTCCTCTGTGTAAGTAAATTGCACTCCCAGATGGCGGGTCAAGGCTCCGAAAATCTCTTCTTCCCGGAAGGGCTTGCGCACGAAATCATCACAGCCGGCGGCCAGGATGGCGGCCCGGTCTTCCTCAAAGGCGCTGGCGGTGAGGGCAACCACGACGGCCCGGCGGGCCAGGGTTTGAGCGCGGGCCTTGATCTGCCGGGTGGCTTCGTAGCCATCTAACACCGGCATGCGCATGTCCATCCAGACCAGGTCCGGTTGCCACTGCTCCCACTGTTCCACCCCGGCCTGCCCATTGGCGGCGCTGCGCACTTCAAACCCCAGGCTGGTCAACAAGCGTACCAGCAATTCCCGGTTGGTGACCTGATCTTCTACCACCAGCAGCCGGTAAAGCGGCTGGCCGGGGACCAGCCCGACCGTGCGGCGGTGCACGGGAAGGAGCTCTGATTCCTCTGCCCCGGCCGTGGCCGGTTTAACCGGGATTGCAAACCCAAACCGGCTGCCCTGCCCGACCACACTCTCTACCGTGAATTCGCCGCCCAGGAGGGTGACAAACTGGTGGCTGATGGGCAGTCCCAAGCCGGTGCCTTCTTTGGATTTTTGCCCGCTGCTGGTTTGTGCAAACGGCTCAAAGAGCAGGGGCCGCTCTTCCGGCGCGATACCCGGCCCCGTATCTTCTACCTCAAAGCGCAACCAGAGAGGCGCTTCGGGCGCGGCCGGTGGATTCCTCATTACTCCTGCGCGCAGTGTGACCCCTCCTTCCTCGGTAAATTTGACCGCGTTGCTGAGCAGGTTCATTAAAATCTGGCGGAGTTTGCCTTCGTCAGTCTGGATATGGCGGGGCACATCGGTGGCGATATCCAGAATGAGGGTCAGGTTTTTCTCCGCGGCCCGGAGGCGGAACATCTCTTCCAGTCCGGCTAACAGGCGATGCAGGTTGAAAGCGTGTTCCTGCACCCCTGCCCGCCCGGCCTCAATTTTGGACATGGTCAGCACGTCGTTAATCAGGCCCAGGAGATGCTCCCCGCTGCGGCCGATGGTGGCCAGATACTCATGTTGCTGCGGGGTGGTTTGGGGGTCGCGGGCCATCAACTGCACATAGCCCAGAATGGCGTTCAACGGTGTGCGGAGCTCATGGCTCATATTGGCCAGGAAGATGCTCTTGGCCCGGTTGGCGGCTTCGGCCGCCTCAGCGGAGCGTTGGGCCTGTTCCGTGGCTTGCCGGAGGGCCTCTTCCGCCCGTTTGCGCTCGGTGACATCCTGCGCCGCTCCCAAGATGGAGCTGATCCGCTGTTCCTCCGGGTCCCATATCGGCTGCCAGTAATCGCGCAGCCAGCGGATCTCGCCATCGTGGGCCAGAATGCGGTATTCAAAGACATCCGGTGTCGTCCAGGTCTTGGGGCTGATTTCCAGGGCCCGGCGGCGTTGCAGGTAGAACGGCAGATCTGCGGGCAAAATGAGGGCCAGCCAGCCGCCGCGCTGGGCCAGTTCCTCCGGCGGATAGCCGGTGAAGCGGGAAAAGGCCTCGGTGGCCCAGTCTAACACAAAATCACCGGTGGGGGTCAAGGTGATGTGGTAGACATAATCGGAGGTGAGCGCTGAAATCAGGCGGTACCGCTCCGCCAGCCGGTCGGCCAGCGCCGTGGTGGCCGCTAATTGGGCGGTACGTTCTTGTACCCGTTGTTCCAGATGGGCATACGATTCCTGGAGCTGCGCTGCCATCCGGTTGAACTGGGTAGCCAGCGCTTCAATTTCATCCCCGGTATGGACGGTGATCGTTTGTGCAAATTCGCCTTTGGCGATTTCTCGGGTGGCGGCCGTTAAGGTCTCAATGGGGGCCACAATGCGTTGCATCCCGAACGCCACTACTGCGGTTGGCGACAGGACTCCCAGGGCCAGCAACAGCGCCAGGATGATCTGGTAGCCGCGCATGGGGCGGGTGATGGCATTCCAGTCATCCTCTACGATCAGGCCCCAGGAGGTGTTGGGGACAGACGCGAAACTGGCGATCACGGGCTGCCCGGTGGGATTGGTGGTAGACATGGCCCCTTGTTGCCCGGCGAGCACCTTTTGCACTGCTGCCTGGGTTGTGAAGTCCTGCCCAATGAAAGCCGGGTCGGTATGGTAGATGACCTGGCCGTTACCATCTACCAGATAGGCGCTGCTGTTCTCTGCGCGCCATAAGGTTTGGGCGATCTTGCTGTAAAATTCCTCTGCGCCGTTGGAATTCAGCGAGAGCAGATTCAAGACCAGACCCTGCAAGGCACCGCTGGAGTCGGTGACAGGCATTACTGTGATGATCACTCCTGCACCTTGAAAACCGTCCGGCACCACGTCGGTAAAAACGGGCTGAAGAGAGTCTATGGCCTGGCGCACATAGGCGCGGGTAGACCAGTCCTGGCCATAGAGCTCCGGGCGCTCGGGCCTGGTTTCTACGACCCGGCCGCTGGCATCCAGGATCACCAGGCCACTGTTGGCGTCTCGTTGGCTGGTGATCTCAGGCGGCGGCGTGGGGGTTCCATCATCTTGAGCCGGCCCCAGGTTTTGGAAGAGCGTGGTGATAAAGCCCTGGCGGGTGAGATGGTCGCCCTCAGTCGTGAGGCTGGCCGCCAGTTGTTGGGCGGCCAGCTGCGCTAATTCCCGGTCGCGGTTGATCATTAAATCGGCCACGATGGTGTTATAGGCGATAAAGGCTACTGCTCCTACAGCGATCTGGACCAGTACCGTGGGAATGATCGCCATCGCGATGATCTTCCAGCGCAGGCTTTGATGGAGCCAGTGCGGTATTTGTCCCCAACGAATGTGCATCTTCCTAATCCCTCAATATCCCTCAATACATACCTGTTTTTTACTATTGTAAGCACCAAGCTGAGTTTCTCCTTAGCAAATGCTGAGTAAATGCTGAGAATTTCAGGGGGTACTCAAACGCCTGATGCCGAACTTTGCCCGCGCTTTTCCAGCGGGCCGGCTTGACAAGCCGGGGCGGCTGGATATAATTTAGCCGGCTAATTATTAGCCGGCTAAATGCTCGGAGCTTGTAAGGAGGCTGCTATGGCGGAATCGGGCGCGCCGGAGGAGGTTAATCGCTTATTGATTCAGGTAGGGCGTCAGCACTTCATCCGGTTACATGCTCTGATGGAAGAGATCGGCCTGTATCGCGGGCAGCCGCCGTTGTTGCATCTGCTGTGGGAGACAGAAGGCGGCACGCCCTCTGATCTGGCTGCCCGGTTGCATATCCGGCCGGCTACCATGACCCGGATGCTCCAGCGGCTGGAGCAGGCCGGTTTCGTGGAGCGCCGGCCTGACCCTACCGACCAGCGCTATTTGCGTGTCTACCTGACGGCGGTCGGACGTGCCATCCGCACGGCTGTTTGTGAGCGCGAGCGCCAGGTGGGGACCGAGCTCCTGGCCGGTTTCACCCTGCAAGAGCAGGCGCAACTGGCCGATTTTCTGGCCCGGGTCCGTGACAATCTGCTCCGTGTGAACCAGGGTGTTGCGGCGGAGACGGCATTGCAGCATGAGGAGCAATAAGCGGTAGTGTCGCGCTTCAGCGCGGCTCAGACGGCGCTAAAGCACCTCACTTTACAAACTCAGAGCGTTATTTTCAGAGGAGATCAATACTTTTATGCAATCGGCACTCAAGTTAATGAAGTTTTTGCGCCCATACTGGCGCTGGGCTTTGCTGGCCCCTTTGTTGATGTGTGTGGAAGTGGCCATGGACCTGTTGCAGCCCCGCATGATTGAGCGTATCGTGGATGAGGGCATTGCAACGTTGAACCTACCGTTGGTGCTCCAAACCGGCGCGCTGATGATTGGGCTGGCAGTGATCGGGGCCTGCGGCGGCATGAGCAACGGCTTTTTCGCGGTGAAGGCCGTCCAGGCATTCGGCGCTGATCTACGGGAGGCTCTCTTCCGCCAGGTGCAATCGCTCTCGTTCGCTAACCTGGATGCGCTGGAGACCGGCCAGTTGATCACCCGTCTGACCAACGACGTGACGCAGGTACAGCAGGCTGTGCAAACGCTGTTGCGTATCCTGATCCGGGCGCCGCTTTTGCTGGTGGGCAGCCTGGTGATGGCGATTATCACCAGCCCCCAACTGGCTTTTCTGCCCCTGGTGCTGTTGCCGGTGGAATTGCTGGTGGTTATCTGGTTCATCAACCGGGCCACGCCCCTCTACACCCAGGTCCAGCAAAAGCTGGACGCTCTCAACGAGGTGATGCAGGAAAATCTGGCCGGTATGCGGGTGGTCAAAGCGTTTGCGCAGGCCAGGTACGAAATCCAGCGCTTCAGGGCGGCCAATGAAGCGCTCACCGACCAATCTATCAACGTGGCGCGGGTGAGCGCGCTGACGTTGCCCTTTATGCAGCTGACCATGAATCTGGGCGTGGTGGGCGTCATCTGGTTCGGCGGTGTGCAGGTGGTGCAGGGCACGATGCAGCTGGGGCAGATCATTGCCTTTGTCAATTATCTGTTGACCACTCTCTTTTCGTTGATGATGGTAAGCATGCTGGTGATCCAGTTAGCGCGGGCTACCGCGTCGGCGGCCCGCATCCAGGAAGTGTTGAGCAGCGTGCCGGCGGTACAAGAGAGCCCTGCGGCGCGGCACGAGCCGGTCTTGCAGGGGCGGGTGGCCTTTGAAGCGGTGACCTTTAGCTACGATAACAGCACGCCGGTCCTTAAGGAAGTCAGCTTTGTGGCCGAGCCGGGACAGACGGTGGCTTTGTTGGGCACAACGGGGGCGGGCAAATCCACCCTGGTGCAGTTGATTCCGCGTTTTTACGACGTGCAGGGGGGGCGCGTGACGCTGGATGGGGTAGATGTGCGCGAGCTCGCCCAGGAAACGCTGCGGCGTAACGTGGGCATTGCGCTCCAGGAGACAGTCCTGTTCAGTGGCACGATCCGTGACAACATCCGTTATGGGCGGCCCACGGCCACCGATGAAGAAGTGGTGGCCGCGGCCAAAGCGGCGCAGGCCCATGAGTTTATTATGAGCTTCCCGGCCGGCTACGAGACTGAGGTGGGACAGCGGGGCGTCAATCTCTCCGGGGGACAGAAGCAGCGGCTGGCGATTGCGCGGGCGCTCCTGCTGGAGCCGGCGGTTTTGATCCTGGACGATAGTACCAGCGCGGTGGATGTGGAGACGGAGGCTCAGATCCAGACGGCATTGCAGGCGTTGAGGCAAAACCGCACCACTTTGGTCATTGCCCAGCGGATCAGTACAGTGCTGAACGCGGATAAGATCCTGGTGCTGGATGGGGGGCGGATTGTGGCTGAGGGGACGCACCGCGAGCTGCTGGCTACCAGCCCTATCTACCGCGACATCTACGACTCACAGCTGGGGAATGGAGGTGTGCTATGACCGAATCCCGTCCCCGACCGACCCCTGACTTCCGCCCGGGTGGCGGGCCCCCTATGGCCATGTTGCAGGAAGCGCCCAAGCCCAAAAATGCCAGCGTGACGTTCAAGCGATTGGCGCGTTATCTGGCTCCCCAGCGCTGGGCCCTGGGAGGTGCGTTTTTGCTGGTGCTCCTGGGAGCGGGCCTGGATCTGTTGGGCCCTTACCTCCTGGGCCGGGCGCTGGACCAATACATTGTTCACGGTGACCTGGTTGGGCTGGCCCGGCTGGCGTTCATGCTGGTGGCAGTCCATTTGCTCTCGGCCGCGGCGACCTGGCTGCAAACTTATCTCATGGCGGGGATTGCCCAGCGCGCCGTGCGCGATCTGCGTAACGAGCTCTTCGTCAAATTGCAGACCCTCTCCCTGCGCTTTTTTGACCAACATGCCCACGGTGATTTGATGAGCCGGCTGACCAACGATGTGGAGAATATCAACACGACGTTAAGCACCGGCGTCACTCAGCTGGTGGCCAGCCTGGTGGGGCTGGTAGGCGTGGTTGGGATGATGCTGGCGATCAATGTGCCGCTGGCGTTGGTCACGTTGCTGGTCGCGCCGTTGACGGTGGTGTTGACGCGGGCGATTGCGACCCGCACGCGCCAGGGGTACCGGGATCAGCAAAAGCACCTGGGAGTGTTGAACGGCATCATTGAAGAGACCATCACCGGGCAGCGGACGGTCAAAGCCTATGGGCGTGAGGCCATGGCCGTGGCCGCCTTCAGCGATGCCAACCGCCATCTGCAACAGGCGGCGACCCGGGCCGATACGCTTACCGGCTTCATGGGGCCGTTGATGAACCTGGTGAACAACAGCGGGCTGGCGTTAGTGGCGGGCGCGGGAGGCTGGCTGGCTGTGCGGGGATTAGCGACGGTCGGCACGATTGCCACGTTTGTGAACTACGCCCGGAACTTCGCGCGCCCCCTTAACCAGATCGCCCAACTCTTCAATACCATCCAATCCGCGCTGGCCGGCGCCGAGCGGGTCTTTGAAATTTTAGATGAAGTCCCAGAACTGGATGCGCCGGAGGCCCTCCCGCTGGCCCAGATTAAGGGGAAGGTCACTTTTGAGGGAGTCACCTTTGGCTACGAGCCGGATGTGCCAGTCCTCAAGCGGATCAATCTTTACGCCGAACCCGGCCAGACCATCGCTCTGGTCGGACCGACCGGTGCCGGCAAGACCACGGTCATCAATCTGCTCATGCGCTTCTATGATGTGGATGCGGGCGCGATTCGGATTGATGGCATAGACCTGCGGAGGTTTAAGAAAGATGACCTGCGGCGCAAGTTGGGGCTGGTGTTGCAGGACAATTTCCTTTTTGCCACCACCGTAATGGAGAACATCCGTTATGGGCGGCGCGAGGCCACTGATGAGGAGGTGGTCGCGGCGGCGACGCTGGCCAACGCGGATGCTTTCATCCGCCACTTGCCGCACGGTTATCAGACCGAACTTTCCGAGCGGGGCAGCAACCTGAGTCAGGGGCAACGGCAACTGATCGCCATTGCGCGCGCGGTCCTGGCCGACCCGGATATTCTCATCCTGGACGAGGCGACGAGCAACGTGGATACTCGCACAGAGAAGCATTTGCAGGAGGCCTTGTTGCGTTTGATGGAGGGGCGCACCAGCTTTGTCATCGCCCACCGGCTGAGCACCATCCGCAACGCTGACTGTGTGATGGTCATCCGGGACGGGGAGATCATTGAGCGCGGCACGCACGAGAGTTTGCTGGCAAAGGGCGGGTTCTACTACCACCTCTACCAGAGCCAGTTCAAGGGGCAGCAATTCCCGCTTGAATTTGAAGAGGTTAACGCCCTGGCGCTTTCCCAATAAAAACGTGACTTACGCAGAATCGGGTTGGTAGTGGCGGCTTCAGCGCCAGGGGAACGCTTGAGGGCGGTCAGGCCCAGCTGGTTTTCAAAACGGAGTCGGAAAAGGCCTGGTCGGATGCTTTCACATTCCCAGGTACCTGCTTGTAGAGAATCGGCGCCAGGATATTCCAGGAAGTATTCTTTCCACTCATAAAGGCAACCGATTGCCGGCGCCAGGGAGTGTTGCTCGCCTACGGGCTGAAAAGTATCAAAGCGCTGAAGTTGAGCTAAAATGGGCGAATCCATCTTGTATAACCAGCTTGATTATACACCCTGGGTGTAATTCATCGTGCTTGCACTCTGAAACACATACGAAAAGACCCCGCGTCGGGCCAGGAAGGCAGCCAGTCCTTCCTGGGCGACTTCGTGGACCGCCACCTGCTGCCGCTGGCCGGTCTGGGTGCGCAGGGGACCGCTCAGCGCGGCGAGCTGACGCGGCGTGCAAGTCCAACCGGTCTGCGCGGCGACAAACGCCAGCAGGCGCAGGAGGTGCGCAGCGACCGCCGTGCCGTCGGGCGTCTCCGGCGGCTGGCACTGGTAGCCGGAAAGCCCTAAGTGGCGCGAGCGCGCCTGTCCATGGCCCCGCGCAAAGCCGGCCGGCTCCATGACCTGTTGCTGGAACTGCTGCATCCGCTGCTCAAAGGCCAGGGTGTCAATCTCCCGCTCAAAGCCGGCCAGCAGCCAGGGGAGCGGGAAAATTTGCAGCCAGCGGCCCACATTTTCACGGAAGCGGTGCGATTGCCCGTTGAGGTAGGTGGAATCGGCCAGCCAGAGCAGCAGGTCGGCGTCGGGCTGCGCCGGCAAGGGCAGCTCGTAGAGCCACAGCAGGAAATGGACGGTGCCCAGGGGATATTTTTCGCGGAAGGTCGCCAGCGATTTGCCCGCCAGGTCGTTGAGATTGCAGCTGTTGCGAAATCCTGGCAGTGTATCCGCCGGGGTCAGCCGGAGGATGTGATGGCCGAGCGAGCGACAGGCGGGGTGGTAGATGTCCAAATCCAGCCAGACAGCGCCGAGCACCTGTTCCCATTGCAGCCGGGCGGGGTAATAGATGCGCTCGTACTGGTGGTAGAGGCCCACCACGCGGGCGGTGGGGTGCGTGTGCAGATAGAGCGCCGCGCTGAGCGCCGCGTCCAGATCATCGCCCAGCACCACCAGTTCCGGGCGGCGGTGCGGTGCCAGCCAGGGATAGCGGTTTAGAATGGCGGTACGGTCCATAAGCAATCAGCAGTTAGCAATCAGCAGTTAGCAGTCAGCAGTGAGCAGTTAGTGGCTCCTGTTGGAGGCATCGCATCATCACGTTTGACGTTTCACGTCTCACGCCTCACGCTTCACGTCTCACGTCTCACGCCTCACGCTTCACGCCTCACGTTTCACGTTTGACGCTTCACGCCTCACGTTTCACGTCTCCCGCTTCTCCCCTGCCGGCTCCTCCAGGCCGACCTTCTCAAAGCGGGCGACGAGCTGTTGCGGGCGCAACGTGAGCGGTTCGTGCAGCCGTTGTTCGGCCAGCGCCACGTAGCGGGCAATGGTCTCGTAGCCGACGTAGTGGCGCCCCAGGGCCTGGGCGACCTTCGGCGTCTGCCCGGAGCCGACAAAGGGGTCCAGCACCAGCTCGCCAGGGTAGGAGTAGAGCGTGATGAGCCGGTAGGGGATCTCCTCCGGGAAAGGACAGGGGTGGTCTAAGAGGTCTGGGGGCACGGGCGCGATGTGCCAGACGTTGTTCGCCAGGTCTAAGGTGAAGAGCCGGTTGATAGGATACGCCGCCGCCGCCTTCGCTTCCGGCGTCCGGTCACGGTAGATGGGCGGGCCGGGCTTGCGGAAGACCAGGATGTATTCGGTCATGATGTTAGGGTAATAGTACCCCGGATAGGGTTTCTGGATGGTGACGCCGGCCCGTTTGACGCCGGCGGTGCATTTGTGCCAGAGGATGTCCTGGTGGAACTCCCAACCGCTCTGTGCCAGGCGCGCGGTCACATCAAAGGGGACGGGGTAGTGGCGTCCCTCCAGCAGCACGGTGCCGATGACGATGGCGCAGAAGCCACCGGGTTTGGTGACCCGCCGGACTTCCGTAAAGACGCGCTCTAACCAATCCAGATAGGCGGCGTAATCGGTGTATCCGGCGGCATACGCGCGGGTGCGGTAGTTCTGCGTCTTGTCCACGGCGTGACGGTCGTAGTCAATCGCGTTCCAGTAGGGCGGCGAGGTGACGGTCAGCGCCACCACGCCGTCGGCCAGTTCGGGCATGGTTTCACAGGAGTGGGCGATGATCTGGTCCATAGGCAAAAGTTGCCAGTCAGGTCGCGTGGCTCAGGAGCAGGCGGACGCGGATGCAGCGCCGGGGGACGTCGGCATAGCCGAGCGCGGCCAGCAGCTCATCGGGGCGGCCGGTCGCGCCGGGGCGGGCGGTTAACCGGGCCAGCAAGACCACAAAACTGGAAGGATGAAGGCGGAAGGATGAAGGCGGAAGGGCAGGGGAAGGAGGGGAGAGGGAAGAAGGGGAGAGGGGAGAGAGAAGAAGGGGAGAGGGGGAGAGGGAGAGCTGCTCGCTGCCCGCTGATGGCTGACCGCTGACGGCTGGCGGCTGACCGCTGAGCGCTTCAATCAACGGGCGCAGGTCGTAGGGCTTGCCGCGCCGCTCGCGGGGCAAGGTGGGCGCTGCCAGCAATGCCTCCACCGCGGATTGGACGGCAGCCGGTTCTACTTCGTAGAGCTCAAGCCGGTATTCGGCGGCGATGATCTGCGTCTCCAAGGCCGGCGCGGATTCGGGAACCGGCTCAGCAGACAACGGGGTCAGGCCCACCGGCGTCTGCCCCTGGAGCGCGGCGAGCAGGCGCGCCGGCTCCCACGGCTCCACCAGCCAGAGGTCCAGCCATTCGGCTTCCCCCTCGCAGCCGGTGGGCAGCGGGGCGGCAAATTGCAGGCGGGGCCGGGGGTTGAAGCCCTGGCTGTACTTGAGCGGCACACCGGCCCGGCGCAGGCTCCGTTCCCAGATGCGGCCCAGGTCCAGCACTGAGACATAGGCCAGCGGCCCGGCAGTGGCGAAGGTCAGGCGCAAGCGGTAGGAGGGCGCGGGAGATGGGGAGAGGGGCTGCTCGCTGACGGCTGATGGCTGCTTGCTGACGGCTATTTCGGCGGCGGACATTTCCACTCCACGCTCCAGGCTGCCGGGTAGGCGGTGAGGATGCCGCAGGCATGACATTGCGCGCGGCAATCGGCCAGAAATTGCCCCTCGGCGCTGCGGCGCAGGTCGCGCAACAGGGCGCGCTTTTCCACGCCGCTCTGCAAGTGATCCCAGGGCAGCGGTTCGGCCGGGTCGCGGCGGCGATAGAGGTAAGCGTCTAAATCCACGCCGGTCTCGGCGAAGGCCTGCTCCCAGGCGGCCAGGTTGCGCCACTCGGCCCAGGCGTCAAAACGAGCGCCGAGCTGCCAGGCGCGCTCCACCGCCGGCCCCAGCGCCCGGTCGCCCCGCGAGAGGAGCGCCTCCAGGATGGTCTCGCGGTAATCATTCCAGGCCAGCTCCAGCCCGCGCCCGCGGCAGCTTTCGCGCAGGAGCACCTGCCGGCGCGTGAGCGTCTCGGCCTCCACCAGCGGCTCCCACTGAAAGACGGTGTGCGGCTTGGGGATGAAGGTGTTGACGCTGAGATGGACGTTCGCCCGCCGGCCGTGAAAACGCTCGCCCAGGCGGAGCACCTGCCGGGCCAGTTCGCCGATGGCGGTGATGTCGTCGTCGGTCTCGCCGGGCAGGCCGATCATGAAGTAGAGCTTCAGGGTGCGCCAGCCCCGGCTGAAGACGGCCTCGGCCACCTCCAGCAGGTTGGCGGTGGTGATCTCTTTGTTGATGCGGGCGCGCAGCGTATCGCTGCCGGCCTCCGGCGCGAAGGTGAACCCGGTGCGCCGCCCCCCGCTGGTCCGCTCGGCCAGTTCCACGGAGAAGGCATCCACCCGCAGGCTGGGCAGCGAGATGGCGAGATGCTGGTCGCCAAAGCGCGCCTGGAGTGCGGTAAGCAACGGCCCGATCTGCGAGTAATCGGCGGAGGAGAGCGAGAGCAGCGCTACCTCCTCGTAACCGGTGGCGGCGACAATCTGCGCCACCGATTCTACAATCTCATCTACAGGGCGCTCGCGGAGAGGGCGGGTGATAATCCCGGCCTGGCAGAAGCGGCAGCCGCGCGTGCAGCCCCGCTGAATCTCAATCACGGCGCGGTCGTGGGCGATCTCAATGTTGGGGACCAGCTGGCGGACAGGCGTTGGCGGCAGCGTGCTCACCACCCGTTTGGGGATGGGGAGCGGGACCGTGGGCTCCACCGGCGTGACCCGGTACGGTGCGCCAGGCGGCGCCGGCCGGTAGAGCCCCGGCACGTAAAGGCCCGGAATCTGCGCCAGAGCGCGCCATTGGGCGGCGCGTGACTGCCCTTTGAGCGCCCGCAGGGCAGCAGCGAGCTCTACAATCACCTCCTCGCCCTCGCCGATGACGCAGGCATCCACAAAATCGGCCACCGGCTCCGGGTTGAAGGTCCCGTGGCCGCCGGCGATGACCAGGGGGTAGCGTTCGTCGCGCGCAGCGGCGCGGAGCGGCAGCCCGGCCAGGTCCAGCAGCTCCAGCAGGTTGGTGTAGAGCTGTTCGTAGGCTAAGCTGACCGCCAGCAGGTCAAAAGCGGCGACGGGGCGGAAGCTCTCCAGCGCATAGAGCGGCAGCGCGGCGGCGCGCAAAGCGGCGATCATATCGGGCGCGGGGAGATAGGTCCGCTCGGCCAGCACGCCCGGCTGCCGGTTGAGAATATCATAGAGCAGCTGGAGCGCAAAATTGGACATCCCCAGGTCGTAGAGATCGGGGAAGGCCAGGCAGACGCGGACGTCGCAGGTATCCCAGGCCTGGTAGATGGCGTTGAACTCGCCGCCGACGTAGCGCCCCGGCTTCTGGACACGGGGCAGCAGCGCGGCCAGGCGGGGGGGGAGCGGGCGTGGCTCAATGGCGGTGCGGGGCTGGGTCATTGGATCTGTTCCTGGCGGAGCTGCCGGAATGCCTCCGGCGGCGGGCCGTTCTCCACCCGCGCCTTGATCTGGGCCACGCATTCCTCCGGGCTGAGCAAGGAGGTATCCACGGTCAGATCGTACCGGCCGTGCGCGTGGACGAGGTCAAACTGCGCGCGAGCCTGGCCCAACGTCCGGTCGCGGCGGTCGCATTCCCGCCGTTCCAGGACCGTCAGCGGGCAGGTGATCCCGATCAGATAGGCCGGCAGCTCGCTGAACAACGCCGCGCATTCCTGGACCCAGGCCGGTTCCACCAGCACGTGATCGGCCAGGACGTGGTTGCCGGAGCGGGAGAGGACCGCGATGGCCTGGTGCATCCCAGAAAAGAGGCGATGCCCCACCGCGCCGGCTTGCGTCGCCAGACCGAGGACGTCGTCCCACAGCGGGCGGTCCAGATACCGCTTAGGGAGCATCCAGATAAACTTGTCAATCCCGGCGTCCAGGTAGGGTTCGGCAAACGCCCCCTGGAGTGCCTTGAGCAGGGTCGTCTTGCCGGAACTGGAAGTGCCGTTGAGGATGACGATATTACCGGCGGCCATGGGCGCTCAGCTTTCGCCTGCCAGCACGTGGACCCACACCCGGCGGCGGCGCGGCCCGTCAAACTCGGCCAGGTAGATGCCCTGCCAGGTGCCCAACTGCAAGCGGCCACCCTGGACGAAGACGAAATGGTCGTTGCCGACCAGCGTCGCTTTGGCATGGCCCGGCGAGTTGCCCTCCTCGTGCGCGTAGGCCAGCGACTCCGGCGCTAAGCGGTCCAACACCAGGCTGATGTCGCGCCGCACGTCGGGATCCCAGTTCTCGTTGAGCGTCAGCCCGGCAGTGGTGTGCGGGCAGAAAAGGAAGCAGATGCCGTTGGCGATCTCTTGCTGGGCCACCACCCGCTGCACCTCGGCGGTGATGTCCAGCCAATCCACTTTGGCGCGGGTTTGAAATTCCAGCTGGATGAAGGTCATAGCCGGTCAGCCTCTTATTCCAGGAAATCCCGCAGCTTGCGGCTCCGGCCGGGATGGCGCAGTTTGCGCAGCGCCTTGGATTCAATCTGGCGGATGCGCTCACGGGTCACGTTGAAGGCCTGGCCGACCTCTTCCAGGGTGTGGGGGCGGCCGTCTTTGAGGCCAAAGCGCATTTCCAGCACCTCGCGTTCGCGCTCGCCCAGCTCGCTGAGGATGCTCTGTAACTGGTCACGCAGCATCTGCATGGAGGCCGCGTCCATCGGGCCGGGCAGGTTTTCATCCTCAATGAAGTCGGAGAGCTCGCTGTTCTCCTCCGTGCCGACCGGGGATTCCAGTGACATTGGCTCCTGGGAGATGCTGATGATGCGGCGGACTTTCGCCATGGCGCGGCGCAGTTTGCGCTCCAGGTGGGCCGGGAGGGGGGCGCCGGTGGCGCGGATTTTCAGGATCGCGCTCACATCCTCCGGCTCCATGACGTCCATCTCTAACGCGATCTCGTCTAACGTCGCCTCACGGCCGAGCTCTTGCATCAGCTCGCGCTGCACCCGCATCAGCCGGTTGATGGTCTCCACCATGTGGACCGGGATGCGGATCGTGCGCGCCTGATCGGCGATGGCCCGACTGATCGCCTGCCGGATCCACCAGGTGGCGTAGGTGGAGAATTTGTAGCCGCGCGTGAAATCAAACTTCTCCACGGCGCGCAGTAAGCCGATGTTGCCCTCCTGGATCAGGTCCAGGAAGGAGACGCCACGCCCGACGTACCGTTTGGCAATGTTGACCACTAAGCGCAGGTTGGCGCGGACGAGCATCTGCTGGGCTTCGGCCGCCAGGACCTCCACCTGTTGCCACCAGGCCAGGATCTCTTCGGGGGCGGGAAAATGCGCTTCAACCTGGCGGGCCGTGGGCCAGCGGGAGCCATCGGCAGTCTTCTGGCGGATAAAGGCCAACAACGGCGGCGGCAGCAAATACAGGTAGGTGGCTGCTTCCAGCAGCTTGATGATGACCGGCCGCCATTGGGGATCGTCCCCCCAATGGTTCGGCCCCATGTAACGATAGAGATCGGGCGGGTTGGGGGAGATGAGGACCTGTTGCTGGTGTTCAATTTCGGCCAGGAAGTTGGCAGCCGGAGGGGCAGCCAGCTGCTCCTTTTGGGCGGCACGCAACTCCTCTTTCCAGGCGCCGTGAGCTTCGTTGTAGCACTGGAGCAACGCGGCCTGGATTTTCTCGGTTTCCTGGAGCGGGCCGATTTGCTGCCGCAAGGTGTTGAGGTGGATGACCGAAGCCCGGATGATGCAGAGCCAGACCTCCTGGGAGGGCTCCAGCAGGTCTACCCGGCCGATTTCGCGCAGGTACATCCGCACCGGATCTTCTACCAGTTCCCCCACTTCCTCGGCCAGTTCTTCTTCCTCTATCTGATCCAATTCATCGGCCGAGGGCCCTTCTTCCTCCGGTGCCCACGGTTCTTCCAACAATTCATCCGTGTCGGCATGGGATGAGGCTTTGGGATGACCTTTGCCGGTGGCCGGCGGTGGTGGCGTTTCCATATCATCGGTAGGTTCACCCCACTCCTCGCCTTGGGGGGGCGGAGCGGGCTTCGGGGTGCGTTTGGGATTACTCATGCGTCTCCTCTATTATTTTCGTCGGCCCAGCGCTTGCTGGACCTGATTGAGCGTTTGGTGCAGCGCTTTGAGCGTTGCGGCGTAACGGGTGGCTTTGAGATCGCCCTCGGCCTGAGCTTCGGCGACCAGCCCCTGGAGCTGCTGGAGCATGGCGCGCAACTGCCGTTCGCGCAGGCGCAATATTGTGCGGAACAGCTCGCGCTCGGCTTGCTCCATGCCCAGGTCGGAAAGCGGCGTGTTTAGCCATTGTTGGGCCTGTGGTTGCAGGTCCGGCGGTAGGAGTGACCTCAATTCGGCTTCGGGGTTGCGCAGGACCTCCAGCCAGGCTTCCCAGATGAGCCGGTAAGTGGGCGAAAAATCGCTGCTCTGGAGCGGCTCCAATCCCAACTCGGCCAGCCGGGCATCGGCGCGGGCCGGCAAGTCGGAATAGCGCATGAGCAGCGTCAGGGCGTAGCTTTCCAGGTCGGCAGTGTGAGCCTGGCGGCCGGGAGCCGCGACCGCCGCTTCGCGCCGCACGGCCTCGGCCCGATCGCGGGCCCGCAGCCGATCCAACAACGTGCGGGCGTCCAGCCCCAATCGTAACGCGATCTCCTGAGCGTAAGCCTCGCGCTCCACGCCATCGGCGATGTCGCGCAGCAGCGGCAACAGCGCATCCACGATCCGCGCTTTGCCCTTCGGCTCCTGGGGGTTCTCCCGTTGCAGCAATTGCTGGAAGTAAAAGCGGATCACCGGTTGGGAAGCGCTGATCAGCTGTTCCCACCGGGCCGGAGCTTGCAGGATCAGTTCGTCGGGATCCAGGCCGTCGGGCAGACTGAGCACGCGGATGTCGGCCTGTAGCCGCCCTTCGTAGCCGACCAGCCCGCGCGGATCAAAGATGGCCTCCCACTGGCGGTCCAGTGTCTCCCGTGCCACGTCCAGGCCGCGGAGCGTCGCCTCTATGCCGGCGGCGTCGGGGTCTAAGGCCAGGATGAAGCGATGGGTCAGCCGCTGGAGCTGCTTCAGGTGCGCCTCGGTCAGCGCCGTTCCCATGGGGGCGACGACGTTGGCGTAGCCGGCCTGGTGGGCGATCATCACGTCCATGTAGCCTTCCACGATGACGGCCATGTCGGCCTGGCGGATGGCCTGGGTGGCGTGGTGCAGGCCGAAGAGGACGCGGCTTTTGTCAAAGAGCGGCGTCTGCGGCGAGTTCATGTACTTCGGCTGGTCTTCGGGGGCCAGGGCCCGGCTGCCAAAGGCGACTATTCGTCCCTGCCGGTCGTAGATCGGGATCATCAGCCGGTTGCGGAAACGGTCGTAGGTGCCGCCGCCCTCCTTTTCTACCAACAGCCCGGCTTTCACCATTTCCTCCACGGTGAAGCCCTGGCCGAAGAGCTCCGTCCGCAGCGCGTCCCACGACGAGAGGCTGTAACCCAGCTGGAAATGGGTGATCGTTTCAGGGACAAACCCACGCCGCTTCAGGTAATCACGGGCAAAAGCGGCCTGGGGCGCGGTCAACAGGAGCGTGTGGTAATAGCCGGCGGCGGCCTCCAGCGCAGCGCGCAGCCGGTCACCCTCGGCGGCGGCCTGCACCTCGGTGGGCGTGCGGGGGCGCAGTTCCACGCCGGCCTGCCGGGCCAGCTCCTCTAACGTCGTGCGGAAATCCCAGCCTTCCCGTTCCATGACGAAGGTGAAGAGGTCGCCGCCCCGGTTGCAGCCGAAACAGTGCCAGCCTTGCCCCTCTGGAAAGACGAAGAATGACGGGGTTTTCTCGCTATGGAAGGGGCAGAGCCCCTTGAGGTTGCGCCCGGCCTTTTGCAGGTGCACATAGCGGCCAATGACTTCCGCTATGTCCAACCGCTCTTTGATCTCATCAACCACACTCATCGTGGGGCTATTGTACTCAGGTGAGTGAGAATGGCAAGAAGCCAGTGGCCGGAAGGCCGCGTATGGGTCAGCGGAGCTCTACTTCCCACTTGACGACCTCCAAAGCCCGGTAATTATCCTCAATCCAATGAACGGCGTGTTCCAGGACTGCGTAGAGATGGCCGGCGTCGTTGGCGACGGCGGCTATGGCGATGCGCGCCGACTGCCAGACATCCTGGTAGTCCACCTCGGCGGCGGCCACTTCAAACCGCTGGCGCAGTTGGGCCAGCAGGGGCTTGAGCACGCTGCGCTTGGCCTTCAACGAGGCGACGCCGGGCAGGTACAGGTCAACCGTGCAGAGACCGACGATCATAGGGCACTCCTCCGCTCATGGTTGTACGCTCCAGCGACCGTTGTCCTGGCTGGCCGTGAGCAGGTGCGGCGTGGGCCACTGGTCCCGTTCCAGGACCGCCACCTGGCAGCGCCGGGCCGGTTGATCGCAGGCCAGCCGGTAGGGTTCGTAGCCGGCGGCGAGGACGGCCTGGCTGATGGCGCGGAAGTCGGCGGTCAGCCCGGTTTCCGGGAAGCCGTGGGCCAGCGTGTCTTCCACGGCGTCCAGCACGGTGGCCGCGGTGGTGGGATCGTTTTGCACAAGCAGCTCCCCGGCTTGCTGCAGGAGCATCTCCAGCGCCAGCGCCTCCGGCTCGCGGGGCCGCCGCACAAAGTCGGCGGTGATTCCCCGCTCCGCTCCGACCTGGGGGTCAAACAGGATGCCGGAGAGGAAGTGGGCTACCGGGTCGTAACGTGCCTGATAGAGCCGCATGGTGTCCATGAGCCGTAGCTCCAGGTCCAGGACGGCGCGCTCCTGCGGTGTCGTCTGGACCGTGCGCAGCCAGGTCAGCCACGCCTGCTCAAAATCCGCCAGGTCGGCAGCGCCCAAAGCCTGAACGCCGGCCTCTAATTGTTCGCGTTCGCCGCCGGTGGCTTGGGTCGTCGCCTGGCAAAGTGTGCGCACCTGGTCCCAGCCGTATTGGTCCACCACGTAGGCGATCAGCGCGCCCGCTTCCAGGTAGCCGGTCTCGTGCTGGTGGGCGTAGAACCCGACTGCCAGCTCGGAAAGAGGAATGTAGCGGTCGGTGGCGAGCAGGATGGCGGCTTCCTGGGGGATCGGCTCCGGCCGGTAATGGCCGCCCGGTACATAGACGGCCAGTCCCTCGCGCAGCAAGGGGAGCGCGCCCTGACAGCCGATACTGGTGTCCAGACGGTGGACCAGTTCGTGGCGCAACAGCATCGGCAGGGTGGCGGGCGCGTACTGCCGGTCTGTATAGGTGACGGCGATCCAGTCCTCTGAGGCGTAGCCGCCCTGGCCGATGACCCGATCCAGTAGATAGACGTGGGTAGGGTAGGGAGATTCGCCCAGCTGGGCGGTGATGGCGCGGTAAGCGGCCTGGGCTTCGGCGACCAGCTGGGGCAGATCCCGTTCCGCTGCGGTATGGGTGAGGTAGTGCAGGCGGATGCCGGTGGTCTCGGTGACCGCCCAACGGGTCAACGGCTCCGGTGGTACCAGCGTCTCCGGCGGGCGGAGCGTTACCGCAAGGCCGAGACTGTTATCCGCCGGATTGGGATCAGGGACTTCCGGTGGCACGAGGAGGGTGAACGTCAGCCATTGGGTGCCGGTGAGGCCGGCCGTGGCCCACTCCCAGTAGAAACGCGCGCGCGGGGCGCCGTCCAGCCCTTGCGGGACGACGGTGGTGGTCAAGGGAGTGGCGTTGGGCAGGGTCACAGTTAGCGTGAACGGCCCGGTGACACCGTCAGGCAGGCGTGGGAGCACGTCTATGCTGGCCGTGTCCCCGGCCGTGAGTGGCTGGGGGAAGAAACGCACTGCGGCAGGCTCCAGGCCGGGGCCGGGCAGCGGCGTGCTGGTCGGTGCCGGCGTTGGGGTAGGGGGGGCTGGCGTTGGGGTGGGCGGCCGGGGAGTCGGGACGGGCCTGGCCGTCGGGGAGACCGGCCCAGGCATGAGGGGAGACAGGGCCGCACAAATGCAACACAGGATACCAAGCAACTCTATCCATAACCAACGTCTCACTATGACCTCATAAACGGCCGGGAATCACGGACGGCTGCCAGCACACGCGGCGTGATATCAACGTGCCGGCGTTGTCGCCCTTAGTCCCTGATTGTACAGTGATTTTGTAAAAAGTGGACCGGCCCCGTTGGCACAAAAAACGGCCGGCAAGGATAAAAAAGACCGGGGGTCCTTATGGATCCCCGGTCTTCTAAAAACGGCCCTGACTCAGGTAAGGGGGCCGGCCATGGCCGGTTCTGCCTTTACCGGCGCTCGCGAGAGCTCGGCATAGGTGGCCCGCTGGCGCTCTCCTAACCAGCTGCTCAGCGCATTCAGTTCCGTCTCCAATTCGTGCGCAATCTGCCAGGCTTTTTGCTCCTCACGTTTTTGTGCTTTGTACAACTCAGCGGCTCGCTGCACCAGCGCTTCACCCTCTTCCAGGTGGAACAGCGAGAGGTTCAAGCGGGCCAGGGCCAGCTGCCCCTCCGCGTCCTCCCGCAGGCGCGCGTAGAAGAGCGTGGCCTGTTCCAGCCAGCCTGCCAAGTCCTGCCGTGGCAGGCGGTCTAATCCCAGGGCGCGCTGACGCGGGAAGTCCCTGGTGAAGGCCTGGCGGGCCAGCTGGCGGTGCACCAGATAGCAGGCCTCGGCCTCTTCCCACGCCGTTTCCAGCGCCCGGGTCGTGAGTTGCTGTTGGTGTTCCAGCTCTGCCTGGGTGGCATAAAGGGTTTTGACCTTTTCTAAGCGGCAGCGGCCTTCCTGCAAGTAGGAGATGGGGTGACCGTAGCGTTGGGCGCCGGTTGGGGTGATGACGCCCGGTGAGATGTCCAGCGTACGCTGGACCTGCAGTAACAACTGATCAACAGGTTCATAGGATTCCATATGATTCCTCTTTCTGGATGAATTTTAAGCGAACCCCTCATGACCAGACCGGGACACGTTATAACCAAGGTCCGTCTTTCCACACATATATAAACATAGCGCATTTGGTGCCCCGTGTCTATCCGTAAAACTACGTAATTTGGCTTGCGAAATCCCGTAATTTTTAGCAGTGCCGGAACGAAATTGACTCTGGGGCGACTCAACCCCCCGGTGGGGAGACTATTTTCTTGGAGAGGGTTTGACAAACTCCCATGAAAAGAGATAATGAGGCCACCATGACACTGATAGACGACGCTTCAACCCCTCCACAATGGCCCCAGGTCGTGGAGACGCCCGAACGGCTCCATGACCTGGTTCAACGTTTGTTGCAGCAACCTCAGGTGGCGGTGGATACCGAATCCAACAGCTTGCACGCTTACCGCGAACGGGTTTGCCTGATCCAGTTTTCGGTGCCGGGTGAGGATTGGGTGGTGGATCCGTTAGCTCTGCACGATCTTCAACCGCTGATGCCGCTCTTTGCCGCGCCGGAGGTGGAAAAGGTCTTCCATGCGATGGATTACGACCTGAGTGTGCTCCAGCGGGACTACGGGTTCTGTTTCAAAAATATTTTTGATACCATGTGGTCGGCGCGGATTCTCGGCTGGCCCCGGGTGGGATTGGGCGACATTCTGACGGAACGGTTTGGGGTCTCGCCCAACAAACGTTATCAACGTTACGATTGGGGCCGGCGTCCCTTAGCGCCGGAAGCGCTGGCGTATGCCGCGATGGACACTCGCTATTTACTTCCCTTGAGCGCGCTACAACGCCAGGAATTGGCAGAAAAAGGCCGTTGGGAAGAGGCGCAGGAGATCTTCGCCTATCTGGTCTGCCACGTTCCGCGCCCTGTGCTCAATGATCAGGCGAGCACTTTCTGGCGCATCAAGGGCGTCTATGATTTGAGTGCCACGGAGCAGGCCTTCCTCTACCGCCTCCATTGCTGGCGCGAGGCGACGGCTGAGCGGCTGGACCGGCCTGCTTTCAAAGTGGTCAGCGATGGGCTCTTAGTGACACTGGCGCGGGTTCAACCGCGCACCTCGCAAGGTTTGATGGCGGCCGGGCTGACGACTCCTCAGGTCCGCCACTTCGGTCAGGGAATCCTGCGCGCGCTACGGGCCGGGCCGTTGCCCGTGCCCGCGTTGCCGGAAAATGAGCGCCCGCCGGAGGAAGTGGCGGAACGGTATCAGGCGCTGCGGGTCTGGCGGAAAGAGCTGGCCGCGCAACGCGGCGTGGAATCGGACGTCATTCTGCCCAATGCTACTTTATGGGAAATTGCCCGCCATCCACCCCAGAATTTGGATGACCTGTTGAAAGTGCCCGGTATCGGCCCCTGGCGCCAGCGCACCTACGGGCCGGCCATCCTGGCATTGCTGACGTATCATCGGTAGCCGGTGTGTCCGGCATGGCAGCAGCGCGCTGCCTGGCTGCCTGGCTGGAAAAGGCCGGCCTGTGCCGTTTCCGCTCTTAAACCTGGCGTAAGGAGCCTGGCATGAAAATCAAATTCCTCGGTGCTGTGGGTACGGTGACTGGTTCCATGTATCTGTTACAGATTGGCCGGCATAACCTTTTGCTGGAGTGCGGTCTGTACCAGGGTAAACGGCAGGAATACTTTGAGCGCAACCGTAAGTTTCCTTTTGAAATTCGCCGGCTGGATGCGGTTGTGCTCTCCCATGCCCACATTGACCATTCCGGCAACCTGCCGAATCTGGTGGCGCAGGGGTTCAACGGCTCCATCTATGCCACCCGCGCCACGGTAGACCTGTGTGGGGCCATGCTCCCTGATTCTGGCCGGATCCAGGAACAGGATATCGCCTACGCCAACAAAAAGCGGGCCCGTCAGGGGTTGCCACCCATGGAACCTCTGTACACCGAGGAGGATGCCCTGCAAACGCTGGGGCATTTCGTCGGGTGGAGCTACAATCGTCCGCAGGAAATTATGCGCGGCGTCCAGCTCACTTTTCTGGATGCCGGCCATATTTTGGGATCGGCGTGCGTTTTGTTGGAGGTACAGGAAAAAAGAGGACGCCCGCTCCGGTTTCTTTTCAGCGGCGACCTGGGGCGCTGTGGCTTACCGATCATCCGGGATCCCACGCCACTGCCGGAAACGGATTACCTGATGTTGGAGAGCACTTACGGCGACCGGTTGCATGAACCGGTGGCGACCATGCAGGAACAGCTGGCCGACATCGTGAACAAGGTGGCGGCGCGCGGCGGGCGGATCGTCATTCCCGCCTTTGCGGTCGGACGGACGCAGGAAATCGTCTACGACCTGCATCAGCTGATTCATGCTGGCCGTATCCCGGAGCTCCCCATTTACGTGGACAGCCCCCTGGCCTTGAACGCGACCGAGGTTTTCCGCCAGCACCCGGAGTATTATGACCGCGAGACACTGGACTTTCTGACCCAATCGGGGGAGAAAGATGCTTTCGGTTTCTTCCGGCTGAACTATGTGCGCACCAGAGAGGAATCCCAGGCCCTCAATGAGGCCGCGAACCCGATGATTATCATCAGCGCCTCCGGGATGGCGGAAGCGGGCCGGGTACAGCATCACCTCAAACATGCGATCACCGATCCCCGTAACGCTGTGCTCATCACCGGCTGGCAAGCGCCCAACACGTTGGGGCGCCGCATCGCCGACCGCGAGCCGTTTGTGCGCATCTACGGCGAGGAGTTTCCCTTGCGGGCTGAAGTGTATGAGCTCTACGGTTATAGCGCTCATGCGGACCGTAACGATCTGTTGCGCTGGGCCGCGCCGCAGTCCCAGCGGGTGCGGGCGGCCTTCGTGGTCCACGGCGAGCCGGAGAGCGCCCAGGCGCTCGCGCAAGGGTTGCGTGACGAGGGGTACCGCCAGGTTGTGGTTCCCACCCTGGGAGAAAAAGTGGCGCTGGGAGAAACGTAGACGTTGCTCAGGCACTGGCGTTTACCAGCGGTGGGATGAAATAAGTTCGTAGTGCCGCGCTTCAGCGCGGCCAACGGCGCTCAAGTGCCTCACTAAAACGCTGAGATATATGGCAGTTGAACTGATCGCCATTCTGTTATTGATTCTCGCCAACGGTCTTTTCGCGATGTCGGAAATGGCCGTGGTCTCGGCCCGCAAGGCCCGGTTGGAGCAATGGGCCGAGGAGGGGAACGGCCGGGCACGGGCGGCGCTGGCGCTCTCTCAAGCACCAAACCGCTTTCTTTCCACGGTGCAGATTGGGATCACGCTGGTCGGTATCCTGAGCGGCGCGTTTGGCGGCGCTACGCTGGCCGAGCGATTGGGTGCACAATTGAGCCGGGTCCCCTGGATCGGCGACTCCGGCCCGGCCGTGGCGCTGGCACTCGTGGTGTTGCTCATCACTTACCTCTCCCTGGTTTTCGGTGAACTGGTCCCCAAACGGTTGGCGCTCAATAACCCGGAGCGGATTGCGGTCGGTGTCGCCATCCCCATGCGCGTGCTGGCCGCGATTACTGCGCCGGTCGCCCACGTGCTGGCGCTCTCCACGGAGGGGGTTTTTCGCTTGCTCGGGATCCAACCCTCTACCGAGCCACCCGTCACCGAGGAAGAGCTCAAGGTGATGCTCCAGCAGGGGACGGAGGCCGGCATTTTTGAGGAAGCGGAGCAGGACATGGTGGAGAATGTCTTCCGCCTGAACGATCGCCGGGTCAGTGCCGTGATGACCCCCCATCCTGACATCGTCTGGTTGGATGTAAATGAGCCACCGGCGGAGCTCCGGCGCAAAATCATCGCCAGCGCCTATTCCCGCTTTCCGGTTTGCCGGGGCGACCTGGATAATTTGCTGGGGATCGTGCGGACCAAAGATCTGCTGGCCCGCGCCCTGAACGATCAACCGTTGGATTTGCTCAACTGCCTGCGGAGCCCGCTTTTCGTCCCGGAGGGGATGCCGGCCTCCAAGGTGTTGCAGCTCTTCAGGAATTCTAAGACGCACATCGCCCTGGTGATAGATGAATATGGCAGTATCCAGGGATTGGTGACGTTGAAGGACTTGCTGGAAGCCATCGTAGGGGAAATCACGCCCGGCATTGCGTTTGATAACGAACCGGAAGTGGTGCAACGTGAGGATGGGTCGTGGCTGGTGGATGGGATGTTGCCGATTGATGAATTCAAAGAACTCTTTGACCTGGAAATGTTGCCGGACGAGGAGCGGAGCGGTTATCAAACGTTGGGCGGCTTTGTGATGAGCCAGTTGGGGCGGATCCCGCAGGCCGGGGATCATTTTGAGTGGCAGGCACTGCACTTTGAGGTGATGGACATGGACGAGCGCCGGGTGGACAAAGTGCTCGTGGCCCGGCTCCCGTCACCGCTGACGGATAAAGGCGCGGACTTTGACTGAGTGAGTGGAATGAAAATAACGCAGAGTCGCAGAGCAGCAGAGTGTTGTAGGCTTTTCTCTGTGCCTTTGCGCCGCTGCGTTAAAGTCTTATTTTCATGAGGAGAAAATAGAGATGGCAAATTTATGGCATGAACTGCCGCCGGGTCCCCAGCTGCCCGAAATTATCTACGTGGTGGTGGAAATCCCCAAACGCTCGCGCAACAAGTTTGAGTACGACGAGGCTGGCGGTTTCATCAAATTAGACCGGGTGCTCTATTCATCGCTCCACTATCCCGGCGACTACGGTTTCATCCCGCGCACCTTAGATGACGACGGCGATCCGTTGGATGTGTTGGTGATGACCAACGAGCCGACCTTCCCCGGTTGTGTGATTGAGGCCCGCCCGGTCGGTGTGTTTCGGATGCTGGACCGGGGCATACCCGACGCCAAAATTTTAGCCGTGCCGGCGACCGATCCTCTGTACGATACGACCCTGGCACTGGAAGATGTCCCGCCACACTTTTTAGAAGAGGTGCGGCACTTCTTCTCAGTCTACAAAGACCTGCAACATATGCGGGTGGAGACGGTAGGATGGGAAGACCGGGCCGCTGCCCTGGCAGAAGTGGAACGCGCCATCCAGCTCTATGCCCAATCACTCCGCACCCGGCGCTGAGCAGTATCCTGCCGCCACCTGGCAGCTCTGGGTCCAGCCGCAGCCGGCCTCAGGGGCGCTCAACATGGCCCTGGATGAAGCCCTGCTGCAAACCGTAGCCGCCGGGGGGCCACCCACGCTGCGGCTCTACACCTGGCAGCCGGGCCTTTCCATTGGGCGCGGCCAGCCGCTGGCCGAGATTGACCTGGCAGCTCTGGAACGGAGCGGCCACAGTCTGGTGCGCCGTTTAAGCGGGGGCAGCGCGGTCTGGCACGGCCACGAACTGGCGTTCTGCACCGTCGGTCCGCTGGCTGAGCCACGACTGGCCGGCGGTATTCTGGCGCGCTACCAACGTTTCAACCAGGTCTTGCTCCAGGCGCTCAAGGGCTTAGGTGTGCCGGGACTCGCCTCTGTCCCGCATCCCGAAAATCGTCGCCGGCACAGCCCGGCCTGTTTTGAGCTCCCAGCCGATTACGAGGTGACCGCCCACGGGCGCAAGCTGGTGGGCTGCGCCCAGGTGCAGCGTGGGGCAGCGGTGCTCCTGCACGGCAGCATTCCCCTGGAGGGCGACAGCGCCGCCGTCTGCGCCTATCTTCGTCAGGGGCCGGCCCCGGACGAGCTCCGCGCCCGGGCCACCACTCTCAGCGCCGTCTTGGGCCATCCCCTGGCCTGGGAGACCGTGGCCGCCGCCGTGATTGAGAGCTGCCAGAGCCTGCTCAACCTCCGGTGGACGATAACACCGGTTCCGCCTGAGGTCTGGGCCAGCGCCGCTGAACTGCAACAGAAATACGCCAGCCCGGCCTGGAACGCCAGGCCCGGTGGGCAGAGAGCAGGGAGCGGTGAGCCGTGAAGCGTGAGTCGCACTCAAGCGCCAGACTGCAAACGACGAACAGGAGGTTCTATGGAAGCTGCGGTTGCGACGCTGATGGCCACGGATTGGGGGCCGCTCTACCTGGCGGCCACCGCGCAGGGGCTTTGCCTGGTGGCTTTTCGGACGGAGCCGACGCCGACGGAACTCCGCCATCTCAAACGGTATGGCGTCGCGGCTCCAGAGCCGGGATCAACGCCGGTGTTGGCCGAAGCGGTGCGGCAGCTGGGGGAGTATTTCGCCGGGCAGCGGCGCGCCTTTGAGCTGCCGTTAGATTTGCGCGGCACGCCGTTCCAGCGGGCGGTCTGGGAAGCGCTGCTGCGCATTCCCTTTGGCGAATCCCGCAGCTACAGCGGCCTGGCCCAGGAATTAGGCTGGCCCCGTGCCGCGCGGGCGGTGGGCCAGGCGGTCGGCGCGAACCCGGTCAGCATTATCGTCCCGTGTCACCGGGTGTTGGGACAAAACGGCTCGCTCACCGGCTACGGCGGCGGGCTGGAACGCAAGGTCGCGCTGCTCTGGCTGGAGGGGCTGGGACGGGGAACTTAGGATTTGAGATTTGGGATTTTGGATTTAGGGATTGCCTCCCGCTGTGCCCTCGGCGGTAAAATTCAGGGGGCTGGCGTAAGCCCCGTCAGGGCAAGCGATCCAAACAGCGGACCTCAATCCGGTCGGTCTGCGCTCCTGAAGCCTCTTGCACCGGCCAGCGCTCTAAGGTATCCAGCCAGTAGGCCCCGGTCTGGAGGCAGTAGCGCTGACCCGGCACGTTGGCCGGCACTTCCAGCCGGTGGCGCTGGACAATGAGATCGCCCACCTGCCATTGATCCTGCGGAACGCCTAAGCCGTCGCCCACGGCGATGGGGCTGCCATCTGTTCCCACTAAATGCGCCATGATGGAAAGCGGCCGGCCGGGCAGCGTCTTGACCCGCCAGAAAGTCCACAACATGACCGGCGCACCGGGATAAATCCCTGCCTGCGGCGCTTCAGCGCCGGCATATTCCAGCGGCCCGGTGAGGGTGACTTCTGGCGGGCGGCTAAGCGCCGGCTGGGTCGCGCGGACCACCTGGTAAGCGGCGGTGCCATCGGGACGGCGGGCGGTCAGCTCCAGCGTGGCCTGCGGTGGCCATTCCGCTTGAGGCGGGAGGACCAACAACCCCGGTTGACCGCCGGCCGGGTAGAGCCAGCTCTGCCCACAATCCAGCGTCACCACCCGCAGGTCAGGGCGGTTGAGCTCAGCGCGGACGGTCTCCGGCGCTATGAGGGGCGCCGGGTCGGTGCAGACTACAGCCCAGGCGGCGGGGAGTTGAGGTTCCACCCGATAGATGAAAAGCGCGTTCCCCAGTCGCGCTACTGGCTCCTGGTTACGGAACCAGGCGAAGGTGTTGAGATCGGGCGCGTAGGGACCTTGCAGCACGGTCGCGCCGATAGCGTAAAGTCCCGGCGCGGGCGCCCACGGCGTGAAGGTGACTGCCCGCGGGTCCGGCGGCAGAAAGTCGGCGTTGATCCCGTAGACGCGGGGGTTGGCCGGGCTGTAATGGGCATAGTAGACGTGCGTCTCCCCCTGTTCTGCCATCCAGGCCTTCAGGTCCCAGAGATTCTGCCCCCAATCCAGGTTGGAATCCACCAGATAGCGATACCCCCCGCTCGGCCCCCCGGCCAGCTCATTGAAGAAGGTGAGCGGGTAGGGCAGCGTGCGCAGCGTTCCCCAGGCCAGCCATACGAGCAACGCTGCGGGAGCCAGACGCAGAACGTGAAACGTGAAGCGTGAAACGTGAGGCGTGAAGCGTGAAGCGTGAAACGTGAAACGTGAGGCGTGAAACGTGAAACGTGAAACGTGAGGCGTGAAACGTGACGGCGGTCTGCTCATGGCTGACTGTTGACGGCTGACGGCTGACTGCTGACTGCTGATGGCTATATACAGAAACGGCAACAACGGCAGCAAATGGCGGTAGCCGATATTGACGCTGCTGAAGAACGCCGACCCGGTGTAGAGGAGCGGGAACAGGAGCAGGGGGGAACGCGAGAGGTGAGACGTGAAGCGTGAAACGTGAGACGTGAAGCGTGAGACGTGAAGCGTGAAACGTGAAACGTGAAACGTGAAACGTGACGGTTGGTTGCTGGATGCTGATGGCTGACTGCTGGATGCTGATGGCTGACTGCTGACTGCTGACCGCTGACTGCTGACCGCTGACTGCTGACGGCTGACGGCTGAAATCACCGCCCAGGCCGCCAGTAGCAGCACCGGCAGCGGAGTCTTGAGCGCAAACGCGACCGGAAAATACCACCACCAACCGCGCGTGCTCACCTGTCCCAGCAGGAACGTGGGATGGCCCAGCGTGTAATGCTCTTGCAGCGCGCGGTAAATCAGCCAATGTGTTCCCGCCGGCAGGGGAAACGGCAGCCCCGGCACCGAGAGCACTTGAAAGCCGTAGCCAGCCCAGAGGACCAGGCCGGCGGGGAAAAAGATGGAGGCCATGAGACGTGAAGCGTGAAACGTGAAACGTGAAGCGTGGGACGTGAAACGTGAAGCGTGAGACGTGAAACGTGAGGCGTGAGACGTGAAGCGTGAAGCACGGAAGGCTTCCACCAGCGCCAGCCAGGCCACCACCGGCACTAACAGCAGCGAGGAGACCTTGGCCAGCTGCGCCAGTCCCAGCAGCACCCCCACGCCAGACCATCCCAGCGTCTGGCGCCAGGCTTTTCCCGCCGTTGATTTCCTGATTTGTCTGTCCAGCGCGTACAAGGTTGCCACGCTGAAGAAAGTCGCCGCCATATCGGTCGTGATGAGCGCGCCGTGGGCGATCAGATTGGGGTCTAAGGCGCAGAGCGTGAGAGCCAGCAGCCCGGCCCGCCGGCCGCCGCGCTCACGCGCCCAGCGGTAGACGAGCGCCCCCAACAATACTCCCAACAGCAGAATGGGCACCCGCCCGGCTGTGGCCAGGCGCGCCGGGTGCGGATTTTGCCAGACCACCGCGTCGGTCACGGCCGAGAGACTGGCGATCTCCCAGCCCTCTATTGTCCGTGGATCGGGCAGGGTGGGATCCAGGAGCAGCGGCGCGGCGGCCAGGACATTGGCCAGCGGCGGGTGGATGTGCACCGGCTGGAGGCGGAAGTCGCCGGTGCGCAGCGTGGTGTAGCCCACGGCCAGGTGCGGTCCCTCGTCAAACGTGAGCGAGGCCTGGCGCACCTGCTGTAGCCCTAAGGCGAAGTAGAGGAGCAGCAGCAAGAAGGGGACCCGGCGAATCCAGGCCAGCAGTCGCCGTTCCCGGTTCCCGCCACTTTGAGGGCCCGGAACAGGCCGGCCCGTCATGGCACGATCTCCACGGGCGTGAGCGGCAGTTCCAGACGGCCATCGGCCAGGGGAAGACGCTGGCCCTGTAGGTCTTGCAAGCCCAACACCAGCGTATACCGTCCCGGCGGCGTCACCGGATTGAGATTCACATCCACATGGGCCTCAATCACTGGCCCCCCAGTCACACCGGCCTGGCGGATCACCAGCGGTAAGTAAAGGGTACAGGGCCGGTAAACCGGGAGGAGCGTCTCATCTGCGCCGCTCGGCCAGTTGGCTGGCGGATCAAACTGGAAGACGGTCGGCCAGCGGGTCAATTCCGCGCCCCAGACCCCCCCGCCGGCATCAATCACATGAGCCAGCAAAAGCACCTCGCCACCGGTGTAATCGCCCGCCGGTTGCCAGTAAGTGGTCACGTGAATCCAGTTGCTGGGTGGATGACTGACGCGCTCCGTGGCCGGGAGCCGTGTGGTGTCCACTTGATACCCCATGAATTGCAAGCCGTTGGCGAATGTAGCTGTCAGAGGAGTTGCCGTGGCGGGCAACGCCGGGTACCGCCAGTTCAACGCATACCCCAGCAGCTTGATCTGCCCCAGATTGGGGTACTGTTCCGTCACGGTGGGATACCGGGCGCTGGCGGCCTCGCGGAACTGGTGGCCGGGCGCCATCGCCTCATCCTGGTTCAGCACCAGCCAGAGCGTCCGGCAACCCGCCTCGCGCAGCTGCTCGTAAATTTCTTCAGGATGGTAGGGATCGTTCACAAAAGGACGGATGGGGGTCGGGCCGTGGTAGTACCGCTCCAACACGCGCGAGGTGTAATCGGCAAAGGTCAGGATCACATCCTCAGGGGTGGCGTGTTCCTGCAAGTAGGCGGCGACAAAGCGCCAATCACTCCGCTGGACGCGGGGATCGGTCAGATCACGCAAATCGGCCCGCCCAAAGGCGAGCAGCCCGGCAGCTAAGAGCGCCAGTCCCACCTCGCGGCGCCAGCGATACAGAGCATCTACGGCGAGCGCCAGAGCGATGATGAAAAAGGGAAAGGTCGCGCTCAGGTACTTGGGGCTGAAGACCGGGATTTTATAGGAGATAGGGTAAAAGAGCAAAGGGGGCAGCACCAGCAAGGCCGTGAGCCAAACTCCCCGCTCCCACCCCCGCCGCCAGGCCTGAACCAGCCCCAGGAGCAGAGCCATAGCCACGCTCCCCAGGGCCAGCCAGGTGAAACGGTCGTCCACCAGCGGCAACCGCCAGGTATACTCGGTCCAGAGCCGGATCACCATCTGGCCCAGCGGGACGAATTGCTTGCTGATGTCGCGGGTCTGGAACTGCGGCCACACCTGCCAGACATAGCGCACCACCGGCCAGTAAGGCAGGCTGACGAGGGCCATGGTCAGCAAATAGGCTCGCCGGCGGGCCGGGCGGCGCCAGGTGACGAGCAAGGCACTCAAGCCCTGGACGGCAATGGTCAGCCCGCCGAAGAAATGGCTATAGCCCAACAGGTTAATGGCCACGCCGTAGGCCAGCCAGCGCCACCAGCGTCCCCGGTGCAATGCTTGATACAGCAACCAGGTGGAAAGAGTCGCCAGGAGCATATGCAGGGCGTACATTTTGGCTTCCTGCGCGAACCAGAGCGCAAAGGGCGAGAGCGCCAGCAGCAAGGCGGCCCAACCAGCCACCCGCCGGCCAAACCAGGCGCGCGCCAGTTGCCAGAGCAGGGCCACGGTCAGCGTAGAACAGAACACGGAGAAGTAGCGCACGGCAAAATCGCTATGACCGGCCAGCCGGTACCAGGGCCACAGCAGCAGGAAATAGAGCGGGCCGTTGTTGCTCGGTGTGATGATGATCCGTAAGGCTTCTTTGAGGGGGCGGTCAATGAACCAGACCGCGTAGAATTCATCCAGCCAGAAGGATTGTCCGTTCAGCGAGCAGTTGCGCAACCAGAAAGCCAGCCCGACCAGCGCCAGGGGCAGCGCCCAGCGCGCCCAGGGTGTTGTTCCTGCCCCGCCCGTTGCGCCGTTGGTTGGCAAGTGGGGAGAAGCAGGCCGCGGTGTTTCAGATACTCTCGCCGCTGATGCAGCTTTGTCATTCGCCGGTTTCACTTTTGACCTCTGATGATCACCACAGTGAACAGTAATCCCCATAGGGCCATCCCGGCTGCCCCCAACCCCAGGCGTAGGGAAGTGGGGAAAAAGCGCATCACCAGCGCGTGCGTGCCGGCCGGCATGATCACGCCCCGGAACAGACCATCGGTCCGGTAAATCGGCGTAGTCTGTCCGTCCACGGTAGCGGTCCAACCGGGATAGAGCATGTCTGAGAGTACCAGCAACACCGGGGTTGTGGTATTCACCGTGACGGAGATGCGGTTGGGGGTGTAGACCAGGGCCTCCAGCGTGGCCGAACCGGTACCATCCAACAGCGGCCCATTCTCTACCGTCGCCACCTGATCGGGCGCAAAATCTGGATCCAGTACGACCTGGTAAGCGGCTCCCAGATCTGAGACCGGCTGGGTCCGATAGACCAACCAGATCCGGTTCAGGCTGCGGGTGTTGAGGTGAATATCTACCAGCGGATTGTCCAGGTAGACCGGCCAGATCCCTTCACCGCCGGGCATGGCCCCTTTGGGGACGATGATATACTTGGCGCCCAGCAACCGGTAGGCCGGTGAGCCTTTGGTCGGAATAGACCAATAGAACTGGTTGAAGGCCTCCAGTTCCATCGGATTGCCGGTGCCTTGCGGGACTTCAAACCCGTCGCCCAACAGCTCTGAAGGCGACCACAGGCCGCGCGCGGTGGCATCCACGTCCACTCGGAACCACCCCGGGTCAGATTTCAGGTAAGCAATTGAGGCGGTGTGTGGGTTGGGGGCGGTGTCGGGGGGATTGGCCTCCACCAGGGCGCCCAAAGCCACGAGCTCGCTCAGCAAGAGCAGCAGCACGCCAGCCCGCGCCGGGTGCCAGCCCTGCACGGCGGCCCAGCTCAGCAGCGCCAGCCCCCAGGCCAGCAGGGCGGCTAACCGGAAGCCGGTCAACGCTTGAGTCTGAGGCTGACCGGCCGGCACGGTCGCCAGGCGGGCGGGGGCTTGCAGCCAGATGACCAGGCCCCCTGACACCAGCGCGGCGGCCCAGACGTATCCCCACCGGTTGCCGCGCCGCAATTGCTCCATGCCCAAGGCCGCGCCCAGAGCCAGCGCCAACGAGAGTACGAAGATCATCCGAATGGTCCGCCAGGACTCGGCAAAAATTGGCAGGCGGGCCAGGGCGGGATAGAGCGGGCCGCTGTATCCCAGCGCGTACAAAAATGCCAGCCCGCCCAACAGCAACGTCCACCAGGCGCGCCGGCGACGCAGATTGGTGAGCAAACCCAGCGGGACCAGATAGAGCGCGACCGTGCCCACATAGCCGGTTTCCATCCGGGCCCAGCCCAGCCAGGAGCCGTTCACCCCGCGGCCGTGAAAAAGCGGGTTCAAAAAATCCACCAGGCCGGCCCGCGTCAGTTCGGCACCGTGCCGTTGCTCTATGGGTACCTGGGCGCGGGCCGTGAAAGGGAGTCGTTCCAGGCCGGGCAGCACTGCCGGCGCTACCAGCGCTGCAGCCAGCAGGCCGACGAGCGCCAGCCGGCCTAACCGGCGCGGGGCGTGCCGCAGGCCGCCTTCTAAGCTTACCCATAGGGCGTAGACTCCTACCGCCAGCGCACTGTAGAGGGAAGCCTGTCCGTGGCCGGCGAGGATGATCAGCGCCAGTGCCCCGGCGGCCCAGGGGATCCGCCGTGAGCGCCGGGCTGCCTTCTCCACTGCCCAAAGCGCCCACGGCAACCAGGCCATCGCGTCGTTGAACTGGGGATGGCCCAAATGTGTGACGAAAGAATCGGCGAACATATAGGCCAGCGCCCCGACCAGCGCCGCGCTCCGGCTCAAGCGCCAGGTGGGGGAACGCCGCAGATAAAAATACAGCCCTACCCCGGCCCACCAGAGCGGGAAGGCCCCGCGCAAAAGGATGAAACTGCGCGGGATCGGGTGGAACAGGAAGAGCGGCCAGTTGAGCGGGTTCAGCAGGCCGTATTGCAACTCTGCGATGATCGGATCACCGGCCATGAGCCGCGTGCTCCACAGCGGGAAGATCCCGCGCCGCAGCCACTCGCTGACGTAGTTCCAGACCGGGTAGAGCTGGCCGAAAAGATCGCCGCCGCCGATAGGAAAGGTGTAACCGGCGATCCAGACCGGCCAGAAAAAGAGCGCCGTCGCTGCCGCCAGCAGGCCGAGCGTCGCCAGCTCGCGACGGGCCGGCCTGGGGAACTGCTGCCACCACTGCTTCATACGCTCAACTCCTGCCGACCAACGTGCGGAAAAACTCCACTGTCCGGGCTGCAATCCGCTCCCATGAAAACTCCTGCGCTAAGGTCGCCGCACCGTGTTCCAGACGGTGGCGCAACGTCGGCTCTGTCCATACCTGCTGCAACGCCGCGGCCAGCGCCGTTGGCGTCTCCGGCGGGACCAGCAGGACAGTCTCCCCATGGCGCAATTCGGGCAGGGGAGTAGCAGAAGCGGTGGTCACAATAGCACGCCCATGCGCCAGACAGGCGTGCAGCGTCCCATGCCGCAGGTTGGCGCCCGTGCGATAGGGCAACGCACAGCAATCGGTGGCCAACAGCGCCGCCGAGACCTCCTCCGGGCGGGTGAAGCCGGTGCTGTGGACGCGCTCGGCCAGCCCCAGGCGCGCGATCAGCGCGTCAATCTCGGCGGCGTAAGCCACATTGGTCGGATCACTGGCGCCGGTGCGGCCCCCGATGAACACCAGATGGGCCGGCAGCCCCTCCTGGAGCAGCTGCGCCAACGCCATGAGCAGTGTTTCAATCCCCTTAGTGCGGTTATGGAAGCCGAAAAAGCCGATCAGCAGCTCTGCCGGGCCAACCCCCAACGCCGCCCTCCAGGCTTCACGGTCATAGCCGGCCGGCGGGCGCGGGGCAATGTTGCTGCCGATGGGAATAAGTCGCAAAGGCGGGCGCTGCAAAGCCGGGAGCGCCTGCGTGAGCAGCGTGACATCGGCCTCATTGGTCAGGATCAGCCCCTGCGCATAGCGCGCCAGCTGCCAGACCGCCCATTGGCGCAGCGGGCCGGCCTTGGGGAACAAATAGGGCGGCAGCAGGTCGTGAAAGGTGACAACGACCGGGGCGGGTAACCGGCCGCGTTGCGTGCGGGTAAAGAGCGGCATGGCCCCTTTCATCTCGTAAGCAGCGGCCTGATATTGCAGATTCACGATCTCCGGCCTCAATTCCTGAAGCCAGCGCCTGATCTGCGCCGAGGCCTTCCGGCCCCAACCTGGCATGTGCCGGTAGACCCGCAGGCCGTCTTCTTCGTTGACGCCTGTGGGCTCCGTTGTTGAAGTGAGCACATGGATTTCGTGGCCTTGAGCGGCTAAGGCGCTGCCCAACTCGCGCGTGAAGTCGCCGACCCCACCTTCCAGCGGGGGGTATTCGCCAGTGATGAGAGCTATCCGCATGGCGGCGCCTCCTGAAAAATGGTCCGATCGTTGTAAGGTCGCGTGGTCAAGTGATCGTGCCATAGTAAGTATACTTCGGCTTGTATCTTTGCTCAAGCGTGCTCATCACTGAATGGTAACCTCAGTGGCAAGTTTGACGGCGTCGCTTTCCGGAGTGGCTAGACGGATGCCGGTCACTTCGTCATAGAGGCCCACTTCCAGAACGTAATGTCCGGTGGGTAAATCCACCGGGAGACTTAACTCGTGGCTATCTACGATATATTCTCCAGCTACCCAACCGGTTGTGGGCCGTTGCCAGGCCGCCGGTGTGGCGTCGCTGCCGGCGATCAACTGACCATCGGTACTCATCAGATGGACAAAAACCTTGTAAGAACGCTCAGTTTCGCGGTTGGCTTGCCAGATCAACGTCAACGTGAGAGTCGTGCCCGGAGCTGGCATAGGAGACAGGTCGTAGCCCAGCAATGTGGCCAGGTCGCTGAAACGGGCGGTTTGCAAATGAGCGAAAGTCGGTGCCGTGAAGGTGTGAGCCGGGGCTGTTACTGTCAATGCCCCCAGGGGGATGATCGGCCCCTCGGGGAATCCCAGGGTCAGGGTGTATAAGCCGCTGGACAGCCGAGGTGAGAGTAGCAGGGTGTGTATTCCGCGCCAGGTGTCCTTGGGCCGCCATTGTGAGGTGGGATAGCCGGGCACTGGCGATATAGGGGTCTGCATGGCGATTTGTCCCTTGCCGTCTATGAGGTTGACGGCGAGCTGCCAGTCGCTACCAGGCGCGACCTCCGCCTGCCAATCAAGAGTGAAAGGCAGTCGTTCACCAGTACGGACAGTTGTGACCGGCAAATCGTAGCCCAGCAGAGCCAGGCCGTGGCCCAGTGACTGTTGGACGACGACGGAGGGGGCTAACTCGGCCAACGTGGCCGGGCGACGGGGGCGGGTCACCTGGATGGTGAAAGCCGGAAGAGACCGCCCGCTGGGCATACCCGCAGCATTGAGGATGTTCAGAGTTTGTTCAGGTTGGCCATAAGGATAAACGCTGACGTTGAGGGTGTAAGTGCCAGGCGGCAACCCCGGTGCCAGAGCTAAGTGATGCTGGTCAATGTTATACAAAGTAGCAGGCCACAAACGAGTAGGATAGTCGCCCGGATTTTGGTGGTCGCTAACGCCAACTCGCAAGCCTTGTTCGTTGGTCAATACGGCCCCAATACTGTAATCAATCTGGGTTTCAGTGACGACTTGCCAGTACAAGGTGAAATCCAGGGGTGAGTCCGATTTGATTGTGGCGGGAGCCTCCGCCCCCAATAGGCGGAGGCGATTGTCAAAGTTGGCCTGTACGGGATATCTGGCGTGTAGAATGGTGGTTCCAGCCAGGCGGTGATACCGGAGGAAAGTGTCGTGTGTATCAATGTATCCGATTTTGACCCCCATCCCTACCAGAAGTAAGGCCGTCACGCTGGTGGTGACATGCCAGGTAGCCGGGGGGGAAGTGAATAATGGCGGTGGTAGGGAGATTGTTGAGGAAAGCCGGGCATTCAAAACGGCCAGAATGAACAACGCTGCCAGGCTCAAAATAGAGAGCCCTCCGGCGAGACGGCGGACCGGTGTGGAGCCAAAACGCACGGTGATTTCATGGTGGCCTGGCGGTACTATGACACTGATCAGCCCATAAGGATCGGTGGAGTAAATGGGTACCGGCTTGCCATCCAGCGTAGCCTGCCAGCCGGGGAAATCAAAGATATTCAATGTGAGGGAAAACGTTGTGGCTGCCTCCAGGGCGATTTGATGTTGCAGGGGACGTGCCACTACCTGTTGCACCTGCACATCGGCGGGCAGGGCAGCCCGGTTTAGCTTGCTACCGTCGGCGGCATAGGCGACCTGGTCGCGGGGCGGGAGCTCCCTGACTGTGAATGGCAAATATTCGCCAGTGGTGGTTGTGCCGATGAAAACACTGGTTTGCTCCTGTTGAATGGCGGCCGGGAGAGTCAGCTCTGTGGTGGCAGGATATAGGGATGTATATTGCCAGGTGATGACATAAAGGTAGGTGATTAAGACTGTGCAAGCGGCAGTCAAGGCAGTGATCCAGGGGCAGAGCTGCCAATGGCTTGTCAGGAGCTGATATCCCTGGGCAGCCAGGAAGGCCAGCCATAAGTTGGCCAGCCCCAGGAAACGCCAGGGAAATTGGAGCAGTTGCAGGAGTGGCCAGGCATTCCAGAGCGGTTGGGAAAGTGAGGTGGTCATGCCGAGGGTAATCAGAGCGCCGAGGCCTGTAAAGCCGATGATGGCAGCTTTTTGCCATTGGCGGCGTTGGGTCCATATGGCAAACATTCCAAGAAGGGCCAGTCCTGCCCCAAGGTAGCTTAAACCGAGTGGCATCATAAGGGCATAATTGATGGCGTCAGGATCAATGGCCGTCGGGGCGGCCAGTAGCTCCCCGAGGGTGAGAAAATTTTTCTGGTAGTCAAACACATTCCACACCAGCAGCCGGTAAGTTTGCACGAAGTGGCGTTCGGCTAACGCCGGCCACCAGAAGAAGGCTGCCAGCCCCATGCCAAGTACCAGTGGCAGCCCGGCCCGACTTATTGTGACCAGCCACCGCTGCCGGTCGCGCGTGGCAGTCAGAAAGATCAATAGACCGGCATAGGCGGCTATGAAGGGCATGGCGATCAGGGCGGTGACGTTATGGCTGAGGTTGAGTGCGGCAATAGCAAATGCGCCGCTAAGACCATAACGGCTGCGTCCCGTACTCATAAAGCGTTGGAGACTCCACAATGCTAGTGGAATCCACATCAACGCCATGATTTCAGGCAATACCCCCCGGTGAAAGGTGTTCATAATCAGGTAAGGTGAGAACACATAAGTCGCTGCGCCAACCAGGGCGGCGTCTGGCCGGCAGTGGTCAGCAAGCCAGCGATAGGTAAAAAAAGCCATCCCACTGTAAGCCAGGACCAGAGTCAGGATGACGGCGAATTGCAAATTGAATCCTAGTAAGTGGAATAGTTCCGCGCCATAATAGCTCAGCGGCGCATAGTAGTTGAAAATGGGATAACCGAAACCGCGGACCAGGTCTGGTGCCCAGCGGGAATAAAAGATGCCATTACGAAACAAAGTATCCAGTTGAAGGATACGATAAAGATGGAAATCCATGTCAGAAGCCTGCGGGAGCTGACCGGCAATGAGTAAAGGGAGGGTTGCCGCCACGCCGAGGGCCAGAGTGGGTAGAACTTCCAGAGGGAGTAAACTGTTGCGCCGAGGGATTGGACTCATACTGCTGTATTATGGCTGGACTTGGTAAACAGCCATATTATCCTCACCCAACTGCCGGGTCAGGGCCGTGTCGGTCTGGTAGAGCAGCTTTAAACGGGGATCGGCCACCAGGCCAGGGTACCATGAGGGGAAGGTGACCAGGTAGGCGGCCTGATGGGCCTCCAGCCATTCCAGCAGGCGCGGTTCGTCGCGGATGAAGGGGATCACCTCCGGGCTGATCAGCCCGGCCAGGTCCAGCAGGGGGCGGCGGGCAAAGTAGCCCAGCGCGCCGATGTCGTGGGCTGCGATCACGGCGTCGGGCGGCGTCTCTTCGTTGACCCAGTGGGCCACGTTGACCATTTCGCCGTTGATGATGGTGACGTCGGTGACGAAGCTGCGGGCGCCCAGGCCTAAGAAAGCGATGCCCAGCAGCACGGTCGCCGCGCCCCAGGCGCGCGTTAAGACCCAACCGGCTTGAGCCGTCGCCTTGCGCCAGAGCGTCACCAGTCCCCCCACGCCGTAGACCAGCAGGGGCGGCAGGAGTGGTATCAGGTAGCGGCCATGCTGGTAGGTCACCGGCAGACGCCAGGCATAGAGGACCCAGGTCCCCACCACCCAGCAGAGCGGCAACCAGGCATAGGGCTCCCGGCGGGGCCGGGGCAGCGCCCCCAGTAACCCGGGCAGGACGGCTACTAACGGTCCGGCGATGAGCGGGAGCGTCACACTCAACAGGCGTTCCAGCAGCGGCGCGGTGTAAAGGATGGCGTATTCCTGCTGCTTGGCATAAAATGTATTGGGGAAGGGGGTCCCGCTCAGGCGCAGGTTGAGCAGCACGTAAGGGACCAGGAGTGCGGCTGCGCCGACGGCCAGCAGCGCCAGCCGGCCGATCAGCGCGCGCCAGCGGCCCCACCCGGTCAACAACAGGGCCAGCCCCAGGATGCCGCCCAGGAGTATCCCCTCCGGGCGGACCAGCGCCAGCAGCCCCACGCCCACGCCGCCCAGGAAGGTTGTCCGCCAGGGGGGGGACTGCCGTCCCCACCGGACTGCCAGCGCCAGCAGGGCAGTGACCCCGGCGGCGAAGAGGGCCGTCTCCATGCCGGAAGTGGCCGCCCAGACCAGATGCCATTCCCCGGCCACGGCCAGCGCCGCCAGCCAGGGGACGGAGCGCTGTTGCGGGAAGAGCGCGCGGGCCAGCGCGCTTGCGGCCAGCGCCGCCCCGACCAGGACCAGGGCGCCCAGCGTCCAGGTCCAGGCAAACGGTCCTAAGTGCAGCAGATGTCCGGGGGCCAGGAGCAACGTCCAGAGCGGCGCTGTGGAACCGGCGCTTGGCACCCCTGGCACAAATGACCATTCGCCCAGCTCCGCCAGATTGCGCGCATACGTCTGGTGGATCCAGGCATCGTCCAGCGGGAATCCCGCCCCGGTCCGGGTGGCGTAGAGTGCTCCGATGAAGAGCGCCGGCGTCAGGAGGGCCACTGCATAGGGTAGCCAGGTGAGGAAAGTGCGGTCAGCGGCTGGCTTCGTTTGACGTTTGAAGTTTGACGCTTGACTCATACCGTCCGTCCTTTCTCTTCCATGCCCGCCACCGTTTGCAACCACTGCCGGGCGGCGCGCTCCCAGGTGAACTGTTGGACGCGGGCCAGCCCCCGGCGGCGCAGTTCGGCGCACAGTTCGGCGTCGTCCAGGAGGCGCGCAATGGCCGCGCTCCAGGCCGGCCCGTCCAGCGGATCCAGCAGCATCCCGGCATCTCCTACGACCTCCGGCACGCTGGAGGTCGTGGAGGCGACGACGGGCGTCCCGCAGGCCATCGCTTCCAGCGGGGGAATCCCGAAGCCCTCGTAGAGGCTGGGGAAGGCCAACAGCGCCGCCTGCCGGTAGAGCGCCGGCAGGTCGGCATCGGCGACGAACCCGAGCAGCTTGACCCAGGGGCGCGCCGCGGCTGCGGCCAGAATCGGCTCGGCCAGCCAGGCCGGCCGACCGACGATGACCAGTTGCAGCGGGTGCGCGGCGACCAGCGGGTCCAGCGCCTCCATGAGCCGCGCGTAGTTCTTGCGCGGCTGGACGGTGCCGACCGCCAGCACGTAGGGTTGCAGCTCCACACCGTATTGCTGGTGTAGCCGTTCGCGCTCGCCTGGTTCCGGCTGCGGAGTAAAGTGAGGCGAGACGCCGCTGAGCAGGACGGCCACCCGCTCCGGCGGGACGGCCAGCAGCTCCAGCAGGTCGCGCCGGGTGGCCTCCGAGTCGGCGAGGATCAGGTCGGCGCGGGCGACGCTGCGCGGGACGGCCTGCTCCAGGTAGCGGCGCAGGGCTGGCGGGAAGGTCTCCGGCGTCCGCAGGAATGAGAGATCGTGGACGGTGAGCAGCGCACGGGTCCGGCGGTGCAGCGGCGGCAGCACAAAATCCGGTGAATAGAAAAGGTCCGCCGGCCCGGTGAGCCATTCGGCCGGCAGCGGCAGCCGGGCCCGTTGCCAGAGCCGGGCCAGCCAATCGTCGGTGAGGGGGAGGGTGCGGAAAGCCAGGGGGGCCGGGGCCAGGGCGCGCAGCCGGGCCTGCTCGCGCGCCCACCGTTCACCCAGCCCGCCGACGGCGGCAAACAACGTGTAACGATGCGGCGCTGGGGCGGCCAGGATGGCGCCGATCAGCTCGCGGGCGTAGCGGCCAATGCCGCCGCCCTGGCGAGCGGCCGAGGTGTAATCCATGACGATACGCATTAGAATGACGGCAGGGTCGTGAGATCTTTTTCCTGGATCAGGGCTTCAAAAAAGGCGATCTGGAGTTCCAACTGGGCCTGAAAGAGCGCCTGACCGGTTGGGGTCTGCATGACGGTGCGCGCGTGATAGTCATGTAAACGTTGGACGCGCGCTTGCAGTTTACCGATCATCCCTTCGTAATCGTCCCGCGCTTCCAGGCACCAGAGGATGACGCGGTACGCGCCGAACCGGTCCACATTGTCCGCGTCGGTGGTGACCTGGGCTATCAGCGTGGCAGGATGTTCCACGTCCACGTGCGCAGCGACGGCGTAGCAGATGGCCTCAGTGGCCTCCGGTGAGTAGCCGATCTCCGGCAGCCACGGGCGGATGAGCTCTGCTCCAAGCCGGCCGTGGTCATGCCAATCGCCGGGATCAAAGACGGCCACGTCGTGGAGCAGGCAGGCGGCCACGACCAGCTCTTCATCGGCCCCTTCGGCCGCGGCGATGCGCCGCCCGTACTGGCTGACCCGCAGCGTGTGTTGCCAGCGATAGTCAATCTCTAAAGCCGGGATCTCTTGGGCGGCCCCGACTTGCTGCTGGCGTTCGCGGGCCAGGCGGGCCACTCGCTCCAGACGTTGGTTGGCGTTGTCCATCAAACCTCCAGCGTTTCAGGCTTTTCCGGCCGCCGGTCACGGCTTTTGACCGGGGCCGGTGGTCCAGGGTCACTTGACGTCGTTATAGGTCCAGAACCGATTGACGAAGAAGTTCCAAAACATTACAACGCCGGTGGCAAAAGCCTTGGCCAGATTATACCCTACTTTGTAAGCGGTCTCGGTGTTGGCCAGCGCGGCGATGGTGGGAGCCAGGCTGCCGGCTAACGACGAAAGAGGGTTGCGGAGCAGCAGCAAAATCCCGGTATTGATGCCCCAGCCGGCAATGTTGACCAGGAAGAACTGGCCCAGCTGGGCCCGAATCGGCTTGGAGCGCGAGTCGGGATAGGTCCAGTACCGGTTCCAGAGGAAGTTGCTTAAGACGGCGGTGGTAAAAGAGAAAGTGTTGGCGATGACGATGGGCAAACCGACGACAATATGCCACAGATAGAGCGTGCCAAAGTCTACGACGGCACCAATGGTCCCCACCACCATGAATTTAAGGAAACGGCTGATTTCTTTTTGATTTTTATTGAGCCATTGTTTGATCAATTGCATCACTCGCCTCTAACATATCAAAGGCCGGGCCAGGCCCGACCTGCCGAAATTATACCCGGCGGCAAAGGGATGTCAACTATCTTATTCTCGTATTTTGTGATATACTTGTCATACTTATAGCCGGGCGAGGGTGAAGAGTGAGCACAGAAGAGAGAAAGGCCCCCCTGACCATCCTGGTGGTTTCCGACAGTACCGGTGAGACCGCCGAGCGGGTGATCCGTTCGGCCCTGGTGCAATTCACGGGCGCAGGGGTGGAGCTGGTACGGCGCGGGGATATTTACACGCCTGAACGGGTCCGGGCCGTGGTAGCGGAAGCGGCCGGGCGGAATGCCTTGATTGTCCACACCCTGGTCTCTAATGAATTGCGGGTTTTGATGTTGGAAGAGGCCCGGTATCACCATGTGGACGCCATGGACCTGCTGGGGCCGCTATTGGATCGGCTGGGGGCGCGGTTGGGGCTTTCCCCGCTGGAAAAGCCCGGGCTGTTCACGCAGTTGATGGATGTGCAGGCCCGGCAGGTTGAGGCGGTGGAGTTCGCTTTCCGTCACGACGATGGGCAGCGCCAAGAGGATTTGCCGCGCGCTGAGCTGGTGTTGGTGGGGGTCTCGCGCACCATGAAGACGCCACTGACGCTTTACCTGGCCTACCGGGGCTGGTTTGTGGCCAACGTTCCCTTGGTGCCGGGATTGGTTTTGTCACCTGCCCTGTTGCAACTGCCACCGGAGCGCGTGTTTGGCCTGACGATGAGCGCGGCCCGGTTAACCGAATTGCGCCTTGCTCGGGCGCGCTACCTGACGATCCCGGAGGCCGATTACGCCTCGTTATCCCAGGTGCGGGAAGAGCTACGTTATGCCCATAACCTGTGTGCGGAACAGGGTTGGCGCTTGATAGATGTGACCGGCAAGTCGGTGGAAGAAGCCGCCGGTGAACTGATCGCTCTGGCGCAGCTCAAATAGAGAAGTCGCGCAGGATGTGGCCCCGCTACGAATAGCGAATGGCGAATAGCAAATGGCGAATGGCGAATAGCAAATGGCGAATGAAGAAAAGCCTGTGCCCCCTCTGGGGTTCGGCGGTAAGAGGGCTTCTATAGCGGGAATGTAGGGGGGTAGGGGATAAGGAGGGTAAAGAAGATGGTCATGGCATGGGATAGTGCCACAATCCGCAAAGAGTTCCCAGTTTTGCAGCGGACCGTAGGTGGCAAGCGACTGGTCTACCTGGACAGCACCGCCAGCGCTCAGAAGCCGCGCGTGGTGATAGAAGCGATCACCGATTTTTACTCCAACCATTACGCCAACGTGCATCGGGGACTTTATACCCTGGCCGAGGAGGCTTCCGTCGCCTATGAGGCAGCTCGCGAGAAGGTTGCACGTTTTATCCACGCGGCCGATCCGGCCGAGGTCATCTATGTGCGCAATGCCACCGAGGCCTTGAACCTGGTGGCTTACACCTGGGGGCGGACCAACATCCGGGCCTGCGACCGCATTGTGGTGACCGAGATGGAGCATCACAGCAACCTGGTGCCCTGGCAGCAGTTGGCTCTGGAGCGGAACGCCGACCTGGTCTTTGTGCCGGTAACCGACGAGGGGGAACTGGACCTGGAGACCTTCCGCCAGCTGTTGGCGGAGGGGACAACCCGCGTGGTGGCCGTCACCGCGATGTCTAACGTGCTGGGCACGCTGAACCCGGTGCGGCAGATGGTGGAGCTGGCCCATGCCGCAGGGGCCGTCGTGGTGGTGGATGGCGCTCAATCCGTGCCCCACCTGCCGGTGGATGTCCAGGCGCTGGGGGCTGATTTTCTGGCTTTCTCGGGTCACAAAATGGGCGGGCCGGGGATCGGAATTCTGTGGGGGCGGCGTGAGCTGCTGGAAGCGATGCCACCATTCCTCTTTGGCGGTGATATGATCCGCCATGTGGAGAAATACCGCGCGGTCTGGAACGACCTGCCCTACAAGTTTGAGGCCGGGACGCCGGCCATCGCTGAGGCGGTCGGTCTGGGCGCGGCGGTAGATTTTATGACCGGCCTGGGAATGGAAGCGGTCCAGCAGCACGAGCAGGCGCTGGTGGCCTACGCCCTGGAACGCCTGGCCGAAGTGCCCGGGGTGCACCTGTTGGGGCCGGCCGCGGAACGGCGCGGCGGGGTAGTCTCCTTCTGGCTGGATAAGATTCATCCGCACGACATTGCCTCCATTTTGGATGAGGAGGGGATTGCCATCCGGGCCGGCCTGCACTGTGCCGAGCCGTTGCACCAACGCTTTGGCTTGCCGGCGACGGCCCGTGCCAGTTTCTATGTTTACAATGATCGGGAGGATGTGGATGCGCTGGTCGCCGGGTTGTACAAAGTCTTGCAGATTTTCCGGCGCTGAGCTGAGGTGTTACAGGCGGAGGTGAGAAATGAGCGAACTGTATCGTGAGCAGATCCTGGAACATTATAACGAACCGCGTAATTACGGCGTGCTGGACGATCCCGATGTGGACGTGCAGCTGGATAACCCGACCTGTGGTGACACCGTCCATCTGACAGCGCAGCTGGATGAGCAGGGACGCATTGCTCGAGTGTGTTTTGAAGGGCACGGTTGTGTGATCAGCATGGCCTCTACTTCTATGTTCACTGAGGCGGTGATCGGCAAAACGCCGGAGCAGATTGCGGCCATGGGGCTGCCTGATATTCAGGAGATGATGGGCGGCATTCGGCTGAGCATGGGGCGCATCAAGTGTGCGACCTTGCCATTGGTGGCACTTCAGCGTGGCTTGAAGGAGCGCAAGTGAACTTTGAGGGGGGAGTTGCCTGCCTGAGCGGCGCGACCTGCTTGACAGACTCAGGGGCGGCTCTCTGGTAAGAGCCGCCCCTGGCGTTTAGCTGACCGGTTGAAATCCCCGCGCTCTGCCCGTCAGAGATTGAGCTCCATCAGGGCAAGCGCGAGCGCTCCCCACAGCCCGACATCGGCGCCCAGCTGCGCCGGGACGATGCGTGTGTACTCCAGATAGGTGGCCGGTGCCCGTTGCTTGACCGTTTCCCAGATCGGGCCGAAGAGCAGGTCGCCGGCCTGCGTGACGCTGCCCCCCAGCACGAAGAGACCGGGGTCCAGCAGATAAATGAGATTGACAATGGCCGCGCCGATGTACATGCCCGCTTCGGTGAAGATGGCCCTGGCCAGGGCATCCCCTTGTTGCGCGGCTTCGTTCACCTCTTTGGCCGTAATCCGTTCCAGGTCGCCGTTTACCAGCTCCCTTAACAGTGAGGGCTCGCCAGCCTCCAGGCGCAACCGGGCTTGGTAGGCAATAGCCGGGCCGGCGGCCAGCTCTTCCAACGTGCCGGTGTTTCCCTGTTCCCGGTGGGGACTGTGCAGGTCCACCGCAATGTGCCCCACTTCGCCGCCGGAACCATGACCACCGACGAAAAGCTTGTTGCCCAGGATGAAACCGCCCCCAATCCCGGTGCTGATAGTCATGTAGATCATGTTCTGGACGCCTCGCCCGGCCCCAAAGCGGTGTTCGGCCAGTCCCGCCACGTCGGCATCGTTTCCTACGAAGACCGGGATGCCGAACGTTTGCAGCATCATGTCGCGGATAGGAACGTTCACCCAGCCGGGCAGGTTAGGGGCAAAGCGGACGACCCCGCGCCGGTAATCTAACGGTCCAGGGACCCCCATGCCGATGGCGGCGACTGTGCCTTCCAGGGGCCAGACCTGGCGCACGGCGGAGCGGATACGCTGGAAGACCGGCTCCAGGCCATCGGGGGCACCGGTGGGCATGGCGACACGGGCCTCTTGCACGCCCTCGTTGGTATACCGGGCCGCCCGAATCTGGGTGCCGCCCAGGTCAACGGCAATGAAACGTAAAGGACTCATGCAACCTCCAAGGCGAAGTGTTTAAGAATGACGTTGCCGTTTCCAGGCCCGCACGGCTTCGGCCGGGCGGGTGTTGAGCAGCTGGTGCGGCTCCAACCAGCCCCGGCGGGCCATCGCCACCCCATAGGGCAACACCGCAAAGCCCTCACCGTCGTGCGCATCTGAGCTGATGGCTAACATGACCCCGGCCTCGGCCGCCCGGCGCAGGTAGACATCGTTCAGGTCCAACCGGTTGGGGTGCGCGTTGATCTCCAGGGCCACCCCGCTCTCCCGTGCGGCCTGGAAGAGCACCTCCATGTCCAGGTCTATCGCCTCCCGGCGACCCAAGAGCCGCCCGGTCGGATGCGCGATCAGGTCGACACAGGGGTGGCGGATCGCGGCCAGCAGGCGAGCCGTCGCCTGTTCACGCGGCTGGCTAAGCCCACTGTGCACGGCCGCCACCACAAAGTCCAGTTTGACCAGCGCCTCCTCCGGCCAGTCCAGGCTGCCATCGGCGCGGACCTCTACCTCGGCGCCGGCCAGCACCTGGAAGCTGCCTCCCAGGGTGGCATTGACCCGTGCCACCTCGGCAAGCAGCTCGTCCACCGCTTCCGCTCCCATCCCGTGGGCGATGCCTAACCCGGCGGTGTGGTCGGAGACCACGATGTAGCGCAGCCCGGCCTCCTGGGCCGCGCGGGCCATCCCTTCCAGCGTACTGTGACCGTCAGAGCGCGTCGTGTGGCACTGAAAGTCGCCCAGCAAATCCTCGCGCCGCACCAACGTGGGAAGCCGGCCGGCCTGGGCTGCTTCTATTTCACCACGGTCCTCGCGCAATTCAGGCGGGATCCAGGGCAGGCCCAGGGTGGCATAGACGGCCTCCTCGGTGGCGCAGATCAGCTCCGAATCGTCTGCGCGGCGGAAGCCATACTCGCTCAATGAGAGCCCCTGGGCCTGAGCCAGCGCCCGTAGCCGGATGTTGTGGGCCTGGCTGCCCGTGAAATATTGCAGGGCCGCCCCCCACCGTTCCGGGGGGAGCACCCGCAGGTCTATCTGAAACCCGTCGGCCGTACGGATAGAGGTCTTGGTCGCGCCGGTCAGCAACACATCCGCTACCACCGGCAATGTACGGAAACGGGCCATCACCGGTTCGGAATCATCGGCCGCCACCAGAATATCCAGATCGCCCACCGTCTCGCGCATCCGGCGCAGGCTGCCGGCCGGCGAAATCTGCCGGACGCCTGGGACGGTCTGCAAGGCGGTGATAATCTCCTGGGCCAGCGGGGCGGCCACGCCCAGGGGCAGGCGTTGATCCTGCCGGCGGCGCAGTGCCACGATTCCTTCCAGGATGTTGGTTTCGGTCTTGTGGCCGAAGCCCTTGAGACCATGGAGCTGGCCGGCGCGGGCAGCGCCCTCCAGCTCGTCCAGTGAGGTCAGGCCCAATTCGTGCCAGAAGAGTGCCGCTTTGCGCGGCCCGACTCCGGGCACTTTCAGGAATTCCAATACGCCACCGGGAACCTGGTCGCGGAGCTTTTCATAGGCTTCCAGCCGACCGGTATGCAGATATTCCTCAATCTTGGTCGCCAGGGTCTCGCCGATACCGGCGATCGTTTGTAGCCGGGCTTCTTGCGCCAGCTTTTCTAAGGGTTCTCCCAGGGCGCGCAAATTTTCTGCGGCCCGGCGGTAGGCCATGATGCGGTGGTAGTTCTCGCCGAGGATGTCTAACATATCGGCCATCGCATCAAAGATCGTCGCCAGCTCTTCTCTGCGGTCGGCCATCATTCCCTCCTGCGCCTTGCGCTGTTGGTAAAGTCCTGCCGTCATTTAACATTCTTAGCTCTACCGTCATTATAGGGGATTTTGAGAAGATTGGCAACTTCTCCCCTGGGGCGCAAATGGCTGTGCGAGCGCGAGGCGGTCCTACCCTACAGCGAGTAAAAGGGAATCAAGCGCGTATTTTGCATTCGCCCCCGCTTTGAAAGGTAGCCGGTGGAGGGGGAAGTTTGACAAAACCTCCATTCCCGCTAAGATTGAGGCGTTATGAACGGGACCAAATACTACCGCGAATATGTCGGCAATTTGCACCTGCATTCGGTTTATTCCGATGGTACAGCCACGCACGCCGAAATTGCGCAGGCAGCGGAACAGGCGGGGCTGAATTTCCTTATCGCTACCGACCATAACGTGTGGGTGGAGGGCGTAGAGGACTACTACGGACGGGTGTTGGTCCTGGTTGGCGAGGAGGTGCACCACATCCGCCGCCGGCCCCAGGTCAGCCACCTGCTGGTCTACGGCGCGGAGGAAGAGATGGCCTCCCACGCTTTTGGCAGCACTCAGACGTTGGTGGAAACGGTGCGCGAGCGCGGTGGGTTCTGTTTCCTGGCCCACCCGGTGGAGAAAAGCAGTCCCATCAGCCCTGATCTGGAGGCTATCCCCTGGGTGGACTGGCCGCTGGACGGTGTCACCGGAATGGAACTCTGGAACTACATGTCGGAGTTCAAAGGGCTGCTTTGGTCGCACCTGCCGGCACTGATCTATGCGTTTCGCCCGGAATGGGGCATTCGGGGACCCTATCGGGCCACCCTCCGGCTGTGGGACGAACTGCTGGCGCAGGGGCAACGCCTGGCCGCGCTGGGGGGGGCGGATGCGCACGGGACCCTGTATACGTTCGGGCCGGTCAAACGGCGCCTCTTCCCCTACGAATATCTCTTCCGCTGCGTGAATACGCATGTCCTGACTCAGGGTTCGCTGACCGGCGACCCGGTTGCAGACAAAGCGTTGCTCTACGAAGCCTTACGTTCAGGGCGGACCTGGGTAGCTTATGACTTGCCCCATGCCACGCGGGGCTTCCAGTTTATCATGCGGAGCGGGGCCGCGGCGGCCACGGTGGGCGAGGAACTGAAACGCCTCGGGGCCATCAACGTGGAGGTGACGTTACCGGCGGCCGGTGAAATGCGGCTGTTGCGGGGCGGCCGGCTCGTGGTGCGCGCGCGCGGGACGGAGCTGCACTATACTACCGCTGAGCCGGGGATTTACCGGCTGGAGGTCTACCGGCGCTTCTACGGGCGGCGGGTGGGGTGGATTTTTACCAGCCCCATTTACGTGCTCTAAAACCGGGCGGGAGGCAGCCCCGGGCGGCAATGAAAAAGAGGCCGACGCGAGATCGGCCTCTCTGTGGTGCCTGGTTGACAGGCGATTATTTCTTGCCGGGGCCCTTGGTGAAGAAATCGGCGTTCTTTTGGATGTCGGCGGTATATTCGCTCGGCACCTCTTCCGCGGGGAAGATGGCTTCGTTGGGGCACTCAGCAGCGCACGTGCCACAGTCAATGCAGGTGTCGGGGTCAATGTAATACTTGGGCCAGGCTGCATTACCCTCCACGAACTGGATGGACTCGGTCGGGCAGAGGGGGGCGCAAACGCCAGCGCGCTCGCAAAGATTGGTAATTACGTAAGCCATTGAGAAACCTCCTTAAAATGAAGTGGTGTAACACACTGTTCTTATTATCCCTGCTTTCCCGAAAATGACAAGTAAAAGTTCTCCCGTTGGCAACGGAAGGATGCGCCGGTGGACTGGCTGGAGCCGCTGATCCGGCTGTGACGCCTGGCGGAAGGCTGCTGCGGGATGGCGCGCAAATCTTTAAGCACGACTGACCTGGCTAAAGCGGCCGGGGTGCATCCCAACACCGTCCGGCTCTACGAGGCGTGGGGCTTCCTGCCGCCGATTCCGCGCAGTGCCAGTGGCTACCGGCTCTACACGGAGCGCCACCGTGATCAGATGGTGCTGGCCCGCACGCTCCTCCAGTGGCCTTATCCCGGCGGCAAGGGGATCGTTGTGGAAATTGTCACTCATGCGGCGCAGGGTGACCTGGGCGGTGCGCTGGAGGGGACGTACACGTACCTCGCGCGCGTCCGCGCTGAGCGGGCCCAGGCTGAGGCGGCGGCCAGTCTGCTGGAACGCTGGGCGCAGGGTGTGCCCGCGGATGCCACCGCTCGTCCCTTGACCATCGGGGCGGTGGCGCAGCTGCTCGGTGTCAGCGTGGACATGCTCCGCAACTGGGAGCGCAACGGGTTGCTCCACGTGCCGCGCGATCCCCGCAACGGCTACCGGCGTTACGGCGCGGCCGAGATCAGCCGCCTGCGCGTTATCCGCACGCTCAGCCGGGCCGGCTATAGCCTCATGGCGATTTTACGGATGCTCACCCGCCTGGATGCTGGTCAGACTGAGAACCTCCGCGCCGCGTTAGACACCCCGCGTCCTGACGAGGATGCCGTCTACATCGCCGACCGCTGGCTCTCCACGCTGGCGGACGTGGAGCGGCGCGTGTTAGAAGCCATCGCGCTACTGGAAAGAATGCTGCTGCCACCGGGCTAAGCCTCCACTTGCATACCAGGGTTTGCCCGCAGCTTGATTGATTGTTTTTGCCTGGGGGATGGGCCCATGTCCACTGACAAGGCTGTGCTGGCTGCGCAGGCAGTCACGTTTGAAACGGTGACTGTTGACGAGCGCGGGACGGTCACGGCGCGCACCCGCTGCACCGGCTACCGGGTCACGGAGCCGCTGCCGGCCGGCGTGACGTTGGAGCTGGTGGCGATTCCGGCCGGCGGATTCCTGATGGGGTCTTTGCCCGGCCAGGGGTTTGAGGACGAGCGGCCGCTCCACAGTGTCAGGCTGCCTGCGTTCTGGTTGGGCCAGTACCCGGTCACGCAGGCGCAATGGCAGGCGGTGATGGGCCGGCTGCCGCCTTGTCGTGGCCGCGGACCCCACCGGCCGGTGGATCGCGTCTCATGGCACGCCGCCCAGGCCTTTTGCCAGCGGCTGGCAGAGCTGACCGGGCGCGCCTATCGTCTCCCGAGCGAGGCGGAGTGGGAGTACGCCTGTCGGGCCGGCACCACGACTCCGTTTTATGTGGGGGAAACGCTCACGACCGGGCTGGCAAATTACGTGGGATTGCATCTCTATCGCGCTGAGCCGGAAGGGGTTTACCGGCATGGGACGACCGACGTGGGGACGTTCCCTCCCAATGCCTTTGGGCTTTACGATATGCATGGCAATGTCTGGGAGTGGTGTGCCGATGCCTGGCATGACGATTATACCGGCGCTCCACCGGATGGGCAGGCCTGGAAACAAAGGGACGCTGCCGTTTATGTCTTGCGCGGGGGCTGCTGGCATGATCCGCCCGGCCTCTGTCGCTCGGCGGCGCGCTTGCGGCAGCGCGCTACGGAGGGGGAGGATTACTTCGGTTTCCGGGTCGCCCTCTCGTCCCTGGAGCTCCACGTGGAGACCCGGCAGCTGGCGGCGCTGTCCCGGCGTCTGGTCGGCGCTATCCGCTCGCGTTTAACGGGCGGAAAATCGCGGTAGGACGAAAAATCACGCGCCTGGCGTCTCCTAAAAGAAAGCCATTCAAAACCTGTCTGCGGGGGTGAGCTACCTGCTCACCCCCGCTGGCTTTTCCTGTAACCCTCCATTAATACACCAGGGTTGTACAATGAGAGAGAAAATCAGAACCTGGAGGAAAAGAGGGATGACCGAAGCCCCAATTGTCGTTCAGCGTTTGACCAAGACCTATCGGGTGCCGGAGCGCGAGCCGGGACTGGGCGCGGCGCTCCAAAGCCTGTGGCGGCGTGCTTACCGTGACGTGGCTGCTGTGCGCGACATCACCTTTACCGTCGCCGCCGGGGAGGTGGTCGGCTTCATCGGGCCGAACGGGGCCGGCAAGACCACGACGCTCAAAATGCTGGCCGGGTTGCTCTACCCGACCGCCGGGGAAGCGCGGGTGTTGGGCTTCCGGCCGTGGGAGCGCTGCCCGGCTTATCTGCGGCAGATCAGCATGGTGTTGGGCAACAAGAGCCAGCTCAACTGGGACATCCCGCCGTTGGATAGCTTTCGGGTGCTCGGCCAGATCTACCACGTGCCGCCGGCCGAACTGCGGGCCACGTTAGATGAGCTGATCGCGTTGTTGGAGCTGGAAGCGCTGCTGAGCAAGCCGGTGCGCAACTTCTCGTTGGGCGAGCGGATGAAATGTGAACTGGTGGCCGGGCTGTTGCACCGGCCGCGGGTGCTCTTTTTGGACGAGCCGACCCTGGGGCTGGATGTGTCGGTGCAGGGGCGGTTGCGGCGCTTCCTGGCGGAGTACAACCGGCGGCGCGGCGTGACGGTTATCCTCACCAGCCACTACATGGCCGATGTGACGGCGCTCTGCCCGCGCGTCATCTTGATCCATCACGGGCAGCTGCTCTACGACGGCGAGCTGCAAGGGCTGGCGCAACGGCTCGCGCCGTTCAAACTGGTGCGGCTGGCGCTGGGTGACGCCAACGGGCAGG